>Ga0070698_100010249_pt1 | contig 10009 bp, 9 predicted proteins | sample KBSK1502metaG_FD_65477 | JGI IMG/M metagenome (GOLD analysis project Ga0070698, IMG submission 65477) | Corn, switchgrass and miscanthus rhizosphere microbial communities from Kellogg Biological Station, Michigan, USA - KBS K1-50-2 metaG | ecosystem: Host-associated > Plants > Roots >... | reverse complement strand
CGCCCATGCGAGCATACAGCCGTGGACGCATGAGAGGACGCGCGTTCGGCACAGGCTCCGGCCGAAACAGCACTACCGTCTCGCCAGTGTTTACTTGTTCATCTTTGAACGCACTTGCCCGTATCGCATTCTTCTTTGTGAGTCGCAAGATCGAGAGACCTGTGACCGCGTCGAATCCGATGTATTTCGCCGGCAGTTGCCTGCCATCAGCCCCAATAACAGTAATGTCCGGGCCATCGAAAAGACTGTTCGACATGCGTGGGAATGCTGCGACTGGCGCATTCGGTGGCAACGGTGGCTCGGCCGCCGGCGGCGCCGGAACGGGTACTGGTCCAAACTCAACTTCCGCTTCCGGCAACCACGCGGCGATCGTTTCACCGTCGTCCAGTGCCAGACCGGCAATAACATTCGTGTGGACGTCGTCCATCAGGTTGAACGCGGAATCCAGCCCGGCAATCGCCTGCACCTGGTCCTGCGAGCGAATCAGAAGACGAAACATCTTCAAGCCGTTGAGACGATGAATTATCGTAACGACCTGCGGCGCAGCCGGTAGCTTGTCTGCACTGGCTCTCGCGAGTGGCGCTGGCTTCTTAGGTGATGGCGCCGGAGTTTGCCCACTGACGACTCCGGAGCACAGCGCCAGGCTCACGATAATTACCGCTCGCATTTTACGTCTGACATTCATCTTACTAATGCCTGTTTACCAAACTCGCTTCGGTGCAAATTGATTCGCGTGCTGCATCAACCGTTGTGAACCAAAACTGATCGTCGGGACCGAGATAGTCTTTGCATTGCCGCGACCATCGTCGACTGAAACCCTGAAAGTCGCTAACGACGATGCGTCAATCGGAAAAGCCGCTGACGATGCGACCGGTTGAGCTCCATTAATAACTTCAGCACCGGTACTCGCGGAGTCGAGTGTCGCCAGTGTTCGCGTGTTTCTGAGTGCCAGTTGTGTCGAACGCTCGGTCCTGTTTCCTTGCAGGCGTTTGTTTGAAGCTTGATTCACCACTGTTGGCTTGGGTGATTCAGGCATAACCGGTCTATATGCTTCCGCCGGTCTCGGTGATTCACGAACTTCAGGCGCCGCCGACTGCTTCGCTACTTCGCCGCCCCCTGCCGGTCGATTCAAAACGTTTCGCACCAAAAAAGCGCCCGTTGCGAAAACGATCAGTAGCGCCGCGGCAGTTAGACCACGTCGCACAAACGACCACTCGAAAAGGCTAAAGTGCGTCGCAGCACTGCTCGACTCGCTTGCGAGCCGTGCGCGCAAACGGAAATCAAAATCCGCCGGCGCAGCGACAGTCCCAAGACTGCCGACTATCTGTCGCAACTTCGTCTGCTTCTCGTGGAACTGACGGCACGCGCCACACTCTCGCAGATGATCGACTGCGGCAGTGCTGCACGTCTCGTCCAACATCAATTCGTCAAGTTCACGGCGAATCTCTTCGCAAGTATTTTTTCTCATAACTTCATCACCTACAAATAAGCATGCATCTTCTCGCGCAGAAATCCTCGCGCCCGGCTGATTCTCGACTTAACCGTGCCCTCGCTCGTTTCCAGAATTCTCGCGATCTCGTCATAACTGCGTCCATCAACATCACGCAGAATCAGAGGCGCACGATACTTTTCCGGAAGCGTGCCGATGGCCCGCTGAACCGCGTTGCGGCGCTCGGTATCTACAAGATCAGAATCCTGGAGCGGTCGCGTGTCGGGCGGATTAAATTCCTTTGCCTCACCACCATCGCTTTGCTGAAAGAACCCGGTCAGCGAAATCAGCTTGCGCCGTTTGCGCTTGCGAAGTTCGCTGATCGCGAGGTTCGTAGCGATGCGATAGATGTAAGTCGAAAATGCATAGCTTCGCTGATATCTGTCAGCTGCCCTGTAAACCCTCACAAAAGTCTCCTGAGCCAGATCGACGGCGCCGTCGTAGTCGTTGGTCATCCGGTAGATATAGCTCGTAATCTGGTTGCGATATCGACTTACCAACTCAGCAAAGGCGTCCTGGTCGCCGCTGCGAGTCGCTTCCAACAACGCATGGTCGGAAGTCGTGTCCTCCAGCACGTCCTGCTGAAGGGCCGGGGCAAAGCCCAGCTCATCGATGGTAGTCAAAGTATTCATCAGGGCAGGTAGGCTCTCACACCACCAAATACACGCGTGTATTTGGCTGTAGTTCCCACAAAAGGCGCAGAAAGTTTACTCCATTTGTGCCTTTTGTGCTTTTTGTGCCTTTTTGTGGCTAACCTTCTGGATTTTTGAAGATGGAGTCGCTGATTTTCGCGCCGTAAGTAATGGTAAGAACACGCGTCTCCTGACTCTGACGCCCGTCTTCAAGCAGCACCGTGCGATAAGGAGCGAGGGTCTGTTGCACGGCTCGATAGTCGAGGAATTTTCGCGTGTATTTCACCGGCACTCCACCCGGAATACCTTCTTCGTATTCGAGCCAGAGCACGCGTAGCGATTTGGCGCTGATGTAAAAGCGGGTCTTTCGTTTTTCCTTGTCGAGGAGATCGACGACGAACAGATCCAGCCCTTTTTGCTGGTCCTTACCGACGAGCGTGATCGTCGACCCACATTCTTTGTAACGCAGGAGGGAGTCGATGCTGTGGTGATGCTGAGAAATGAAACTGGCCGTCGCATCCTGACGTGGCGTAAAGGCAGCGCCGTTAATTAGTCCCCAAAGTTTTCCGTCGCCGAAGATCAGCGAATACTCCATCGTCGGCAGCTTCTGGTCGAGGCGGATCTTATCTTTGTCGAGGTTTTCGCCTCGGATGAAGCGTCGCTCGTACTCTGTTTCCTCTGACTTGCCCTCGTTGTCGGTGCGCGTGATCTTGCCGCGCTCAACCCCATTCCGGCGAATGTGTTCGAGCGCCGGACGCGTGCCATAAACGAGAATCACAGACTCAACCACCTGCTCAGCCGTGTACTGGCCGGGGTTTTGTTTGGCTGGTTTGGTTTCTTGCTGCTTGGTCTCTTTTTTGGTGTTTGCCGGCGTGCTCTGTGGAGTAGCTTGCGGAGTCGCCTTGGGATCTTGAAGCGCCGCCTGGGTCTTTGTCGGCGATCCGAATGGGATTAGAAACGCAGTTGTGGCTATGAGGGACAGAGCTAGACGAAGCAAAATGTAACCGTTCTCCTTGAATCCAGATCGCCGTATTGCCGATGGCGCCAACCGGGGAAAGTCAACTTTAAGGCCGAATTGTAACACACGCCCTGCAAAAAGCCGCTTCTGACCTTAATAGCACTTGCATGGATGCTGTTAGCCAACATGCCGGATGCCTGTTTGACAAACGTTTGACAAGTAGGAGCGCCACGGGTATTTTCCTTGGTTTTCTCGAAAGGACATCTAGCGAATATGAAGCGAGTAGGAATTCTCGTAGGCCGGGAAAAGACTTTTCCGGAAGCACTAATCAAAGGCATTAATGAACGCAGTGGCGGTGACGTCGTAGCGGAATACATCACGCTTGGCGGCATCAAGTACGACGATCCGCCAAAATACGACCTGGTTATCGACCGCATCTCGCATGAAGTTCCCTTCTACCGAGCGACGCTGAAACGGATGGCGCTCGAGGGAACGATTATCATCAATAACCCCTTCTGGTGGTCGTCCGACGACAAGTTTTTTAACTACTCACTCGGCAAGAAACTGGGCGTGGCGATTCCCAAAACCGTGCTCTTGCCGCAGAAAGACTACATCGAAGGCATCGTCAGCGAGAGCTTGCGCAATCTCGAGTTTCCGCTCGACTGGAAAGGGATCATCGACTACGTTGGCCTGCCGGCCTTCTTGAAACCGTTTGATGGCGGCGGCTGGAAGAATGTTTCGAAGATCAATTCGCTCGAGGAGCTGTGGACCGAGTACGACAAGACCAGCACCCTCTGCATGACGCTTCAGGAGGCAGTGGAGTTCGAGCAGTTCGTCAGGTGTTACTGCGTGGGACAGCAGGAAGTGATGATTATGGCTTACGACCCACGCAAGCCGTATTTGTCAGGTGAACAGTACGTTCACAATCCAAACTATCTCGTGCCCGCGCTGGCGGAGCGAGTGGCAAACGACGTGAGAACGCTTTGCACTGCGCTGGGCTACGACATCAACACGGTCGAGTTTGCGATCAAAGACAACATTCCGTATGCGATCGATTTCATGAATCCCGCGCCTGATGCTGAGTTGGCGTCGGTCGGCGAGTTCTATCACAACTGGATCGTGAATGCGGTTATCGATCTCGTGTTCAAGCGACTTGCTGAAGGGCGTGAGCGGCCGCGGTATCGATGGGATGCGCTGCTCAATCCGGAGCCGGTTGCACCCAAGAAGCCGGCGTCAAAAAAGAAAAGTACTAGTCGCGGATAAAACGGATTGAATCCGGATTTTAAATCCGTGTCAGCTGTGGCTTACAAAGCAGGCTTGGAGCGGGCCAGGAGCATTCTGGTACCGGCCAGCGACAACAACCAGATAATCAGCGAGGACGAGGCAACAGACCAAGCCAGACTACCCGCAAACGGATCAATCAGATTACCAACCAGCGCAAGCAGCACACTCGCATTCGTCACGCGCAACGCCAAACGACGAATGCGAGTGACACTCTGCAGCCAGTTGATCCGTCGCAGTTCCGCAACGAGATAATCGTCATCATTATTCAACTGCATGTAGTACTCGCCTTCACTGCGAGCATAGCGCACCAGCGCTTGTTCCGAGCTCACACGCGCAGCTTCGTGATAATGATGAATTACGTGGGCCAACTTTCCTTCGCGTAACGCGATGTCGGCGAGACCAATCCTCGCCTTGAAGTTCCCGTTGTCGAGCTCAACTACTCTTTGCAGCGCCCGCCGCGCGCGGTTGGCGTCGCCACACTCGAGAAAACTCTCGCCAATCAACGGCAACAACACGACGTCGTTATGTGCGCGAATACTAGCTAGTCGCAAAGCGGCTCGCGAGCGCGTCAACAGTCGCGCATCTGCCTGTGCACTCGCCTGGGATCGCAACAACCGCGCAAAGTCATAGATCAGCCACGCGCCGTGTGGTCTTACGTTGAGTGCGCGACGGAAAGCCTCGCTGGATTCACGCAAACGACCTGATACTCGCAGTTCATTTCCAAGCCGGCGCAGCAGTCGTGCTCGCTCGAGATCTTCAGGCGTCGCGGGCGCTTCGGGAATGGTAGGGTTTCGCTTGAGTTTGCGGCCGAGTTTGAAGTCCGATCGCGTAACGTCCAGCAGATCGGACGACGCGAGTTGTGAGAGCTGAGTTTTCCGATTGATGAAACGTGGATCGTTCAGATAGTCGCGCAAGTCGCGGCTGCGATTGTCCAACTTGCTTTCGTGGATCAGTGGAAACAATTCGCGCACGAGCTTGCGGTAATCACGCCCGCCTGAAACGACGACAAACTCTTTTCCTTTGCCCGTGATCTGTGTGCGATAGCGATAGCGAACACGTCCGCCACGACGCAGCGTGCGAACTGCCTGCGTTTCAACTGTTTCAAAGTCGTCGAGGTTGATTTGTTTGCGGTAACCGAAGATCAGATCGAGAAGCGACGCGAGCGGTCCCTGACGTCGCAGCGACGCACCGTCAAAGACAATGCGATCGCTGAGTGCAACCACCGGCACGATCAACCACGCGGCAGCTATCAAAAGGAGCGCGGCCAGATTGTAGTTGGCGCGCAGCAGCAGCGCCGCCGAAAACGACACTACACCTGCAAAAGCGAGATAAGGAGCAGGCGAGACTCGAACGCTGGCAATCGTTGATTTCGGGCGAGCGCGCTCACGTACTTCCTGTACTTCCGCGAGTGCAGGCAGACTATTAAACTCTTTGGTCTCGTTCATTCCTTTATCGCTCGCCCGGACAATCGATCGGCATCTCAAATGCGAAGGTACCGCGCGACTGGCCTGGTTCAGTGTAACGCAAGTCGGCTATTTGAACGAGAGTGCGAGTCGTGCAATCCGGATCGGTAAGCTGCATAACGGGAAATCGCGCGAAGCCGAGAAACACGCGTCCCGGTCGCTGCTGAGAAACTGTGTTGAGTAACTCCGGCGCGGGCTTTGGATACCGGACGGGAACGCGCTCGGCCTGCTCGCCTATCAGACCCAATTCGAAGCGATACATCGCTCGATCGGTTTCGAAAACACAGTCCCAGCGTAACGGATTTGCAAGCCTCGGCATCGCAGCCAGTCGTGCGACTGTTTCACCATTCGCACCAGCCATCTTCGCGGCCTCTTCACTTCCCTTTGCAATCGCTCTCGAATGAGCAATACCGAGGAAGGTCCAGTAACAAATCACAAGCGCGATCGCGCCGAATGCGATCCGCTTTCCCCAACGCTCTCGCGCGTCTTTCAGTGAAAGAACAATTAGTGCAATCAGCACCACTATCCATAAAAGCGCAATCAGGCGTGGATTTGGCAAAGCATTGCTGCGCGGGCTCGCGATGATGAGGAATGTCAACACTGCAGCGATAAAGGCCCAGATGAACTTCAGGAACTTCGACCTTGCCGTCAGCAGAAATACCGCGCCGCCGAGAATCAGCCAGAGGTATGGATCGACGATAAAAACAAGATCGCCGTAGGACCACTTTTGACTCCACGGCAGGAAGAATCGGATCCCGTAGTTGTTGGTCCAATCCAGCAACGGGTGAGTCGCGCTGGCGATGAGCGAGGCAATCAATAAACCTTTGAGCTTTGTCTTAGGCGGCTGATTTCGAAACCGCGACCAGAGACGGTCAACAACATAAAAGATCAGCGGCAATAAGAAGGCGAGAGCGATTACGCCCACGATGGCGTGAGTGATGCCCCGATGATGTTCGAGGAAAGTCCAGCGATCTCCGAACGCTAGCACGACGATATCCGCGTCAGGAGCATTTGCGGCCAGGACGCAAAGTGTGGTTGCGCCCGGTGACAATCTCTCCAAACCCGCCTTGGCTGCAGTCAGTCCGACGAGTGAATGAGTGAGATTGTCCATCGATCGTTACGCCACAGGAAGCACAAACAATTTGTGCTCTGTTCTATCCGGCTAGCGAAGAAATCTCGGGCGGAAGTTGGGCATAACGATCGGGATCGAGTTTCTGGAGTTCTTCTGCCGCCTCACGAGCCGCTGAGGACTGCGGCACAGGCTGATTGTCAGCTCCTTTCGCCTTTCTGGCCGCGTCTACGATATTGAACAAGACGTCAGCAGCTTCCTTCTTCTTGCCTTGCTTCTCATAGACTTTGGCGAGCCGAAGATTGGCGGTTTCCGGAGTTACGGCTGGATTGTTAAGTCGCACGAGTTCGCTGTAAAGACGTGAAGCGTCGTCGTACTTGCCGTCGCTCTCGTAAGCCTGGGCGAGCGCGAATTTCGAGAGCGCAGCCACTTCACTGTTGTTGTTGCCTGCAAGCTCTGTCAGTTCGCTGATGCCTTTTTGACGGTCAACTACCAGACGGTTGGAAGCAATGAAGTAGCGCGACTCTGACTTATAAGGCTCGCCATATTTGGCAGCGACTTTTTCAAACTCCGCTATCGCTCGCTCGGCCCGGTCCTTTTCAGTGGCGAACGTCGGTTCCGTTTGGCCGGGTAATGGCGTGGCCATAACGGGTGTTGTTGTAACAGTGATTGCCCGACCGAGTGCTTGGCGTGCTTCGTCGTTTTTGCGGTTATTCCACTTAACAAACACGAAAATCAACACGCCGGCGACAATGATCCCGCCCAAACCGTACAAAATCTGACGCCCGCGACCTTCGAGCAGATTGCCGAGCCGGTCGAGAAAGCTCATCGTCGTGTCGCGAAAGCGGTCATGTTGGAGCTCACGCGCACGTTTTTTCTTATACTTTGCCACTTGTTTTCCTCTTGCAAGCCTACGTGGTCGGCTGCGTTCTCTTGGGTGTATGATTAGCGGAAAAAGAGTCACTCTAATGGCCTCGATAAAAGCTTGTCAAGAAGTGGCGCCGACCAGAAAAGCCGAAAGGAGCTTCGTTAATCGTCTACCTTGACTGTCTTTCTGTGACCGCGGTGAATGCATCTAAGACACGGGCATGAAATTTTTTTCCAAACATCGGGAACAAAAGGCGAGAGGACGCTGTCTAAGGGGCAGCCTGTCCGGGAAAGGGCAAAAATCATTAACTGCTCCGATTCCCGCCCCAGGGGGTGATCAGTGAGCTACGGAGAACCAATTGCCCTCCACGGGCAAATGGAATTAGAGCAGGTTGCTCCCGCGACCGTGGCTGAAGCCCGGCCACCGGTTGAAGCTCAGTTCATTGAAAGATTGAAGCGAGGCGATGCCTCGGCCTTTGAAAAGTTGGTGCAGGAACGGTCAGGTGAGATTTACGGGCTGCTTTATCGCTTGACCGAGAACGGCGAAGAGGCACGGGACCTGACCCAGGAAACATTCCTTCGTGCCTTCCAAAGCATCGCTCATTTCAGAGGTGATTCGGATCTGCGGACATGGATTTACCGCATTGCGATCAACCAGGCACGTAATCGTTGGCGCTGGTGGCGTCGCAGGCGTCGCGAATCGACAGTTTCGATCGATGCGCCGGAGATTGGCGGTGGACGCCTTGGCCTCGTGGCCACACTTAGATCCCCAACCGCCAGGGATCCGGAACAGAACGCAATCGCAAATGAACGAGAGCAAGCTTTAATGAAAGCGCTGAATAGTTTGCGACGTGTTTATCGCGAGGCGGTCGTTCTCAGGGATATTGAAGGTTTTGCATATGAGGAGATCGCTGCGACGCTGGAGATCAGCGTCGGGACAGTGAAATCCAGACTGGCGCGAGGTCGCCAGGAACTCCGGCGCAAGCTGGAAGGCTCTTTGTAATCGGATGGCTGATCCGCCCCGGCTCACGAAACTCGGTGCCAAATGGGTCGAAGTGAAAAGCGGCGGGCTCAAGGCTTCCGTGAGTGGCATGATGAGGGCGTATTGAAACGTGGCCAGCAACACCCGTTGAAGCATCGCTCACTTCAAGCCTGAAGGGGTTGCCCTAAACTTGTCGAAGTTGCTTCTTAACAGGGAGCAGCCGGGGTCGGTCAGCCATCCGAAGCATAGGCAATTGAAATGTCTTTAATGTCGTGCGAAGAAACCAGACAATCACTTTCGTCATACATTGACGACGGTGTATCTCTGCCGGCTCGAGTAGTAATCGACGAGCACCTTGATCGTTGCCCGGTATGTCGAGCGGAAGTGGCTTCGCTGCGTTCGTTGACTCGGAGTTTGAGTTCGTTGGCGCGGCCAAAACCGCCCGCAGACCTGGCATACACGATTTCTGATTTACTGACGATCGAGGCTGCCGCGCGCCTCGCGATCAAACCTGCGTTTGGTACTCGCGTCGCACGTTTTCTCGAGCCGCGCTTGATGCCTTACACGGTCGGGTCCTTTGCCTCAGTTATCCTGTTCTTCCTGATGTTCACCGCGCTGCGTCCACATTTTGTCGCGCTGCGTGAAGCGGCGCTGCGAAACAATGGCGGCAATGTAATCCTGGTGCGTCCGTATGAACCACGGTTCGATCTTTATCAGCCTGTCAGTCAGCAGGATTTTGCGGACAGCCGCGCGCCTTTTGGAGAGCAGTCGCCCAGCTTGAATCCTGGTGGTGCTTTGGCTGCTCTGTCACGCGCCTATTCACACCCACATGCAAGTTATACCGCTGATTCTGACGACATGATCGTTGTTACGGATGTTTTCAGTAACGGCGCAGCCTCACTTGCGGACGTGGTCCAACCTCCCCGGGACAAACGAATGCTCGATGAATTTGAATCCGCCTTGCGCCGGGACGCCGCCTTCGTCCCCGCCTCCCTCGACCGCCGGCCTGACACGATGCGCGTCGTGATCACGCTCGGTCCAAAGGTTCAAGTCGACAGTCGCAACTTCTAAATCTGGAATCCCGGTTAAACTTCTGTTGACATCGAACTAGCGCAACGAGTCATTAGATAATTAGGCGGCCCACTCTTTAAAGATGTGACTGGAGAACTCCTCATGTACCGGATCGCCCAGAACTTCACACTCCGGATTACTCTGTCTTTTACAGTCTGCGGAATAAAATGATCACTTCAATGATGATCCTCCAT
>Ga0070698_100010248_pt1 | contig 10010 bp, 9 predicted proteins | sample KBSK1502metaG_FD_65477 | JGI IMG/M metagenome (GOLD analysis project Ga0070698, IMG submission 65477) | Corn, switchgrass and miscanthus rhizosphere microbial communities from Kellogg Biological Station, Michigan, USA - KBS K1-50-2 metaG | ecosystem: Host-associated > Plants > Roots >... | reverse complement strand
TCTCGCAACCGGGCCGCGTCGGATAGCGCTCGACGAAGGGTTCGACGCGCGCCAGGTGATGGCCGACAAGCGCGCGATCGCGCGACTGCAGTTGCCCGCGCGGATGCTGTTTCTGTTTCGCTTGCGGTTCGGCTTGTACGCCGTGCTGGCGCGCCTCGGTGCGGAGGTCGATTGGTCGGCGCTTGAGCAAACGTGGGCGCGCGAGACAGCCTAATACCCATCTTGGCCGACGAGGATGTTCCAGTCGCCGGCGAACAGATCCTCTTCGAGAAGCTCGTCCCCTCGTCGCGTGACGCGGACGACGCGACCGTGCATGCCGGCGCGCACGTCACTCCTCAAACGGCCGACCGGCATGACGAGCCGGCCGCCATCGCGCAAGCGCTCGGTGTATGCGGGCGGAATCGTCGGGGCACCCGCCATCACGAAGATGACATCGAACGAGCCATCGGTAGCGTGCACACCGTCGCCGACTCGGATCGCGACATTCGATACGCGGCGAAGGCGCTTGCGCGCGCGGCGTGCGAGCTCCTCGTCACATTCGACGCTCACGACCTCGCCGGCAAGCCGCGCGAGGATCGCCGCCGACCACCCGCTGCCGGTTCCGACCTCGAGCACGCGGTCGCTCGGCGTAACTCGAGCCGCCGAGATGACCTTTGCAATATAGACGGGCTGCGAAATTGTCGTTTTCTTGCTCGTAGGCAACGAGACATCCTGATACGCGCGCAACAGATAGCGCCAGTGAACGAAGCGATGGCGTGGGGTCGCGACGAATGCATCCGCAACGTCGCGCTCGACGCCCGGTGCAGTGCGCAGCAGTTTCGCAAGGCGGCCTGGCGTGTGTAGCCGCATCGAGTGATGATAGGAAAAGATGCGCGCAACGCTAGTCGCGCTGCTCTGCGGATGCGGGCGGCAGAACTTTGCCGCGTATCCACCAGCGTGCGAAGAGCTCGCGTTCGTGCGCACCGCAGACATTGCGGCCTTCGGGCCCCGCAACGTCGCGCTTGGTGATGTGAACCTCGACGGCGACCTCGATGTCGTCCTCACGAACGGCGACGCGCAGTCGATTTCCGTCGCGCTCGGAAACGGTGATGGGACCTTTCGCTCGCCGATGATCTACCCCGCGGGCGTCCATCCGTGGTCGCTCGCGGTCGCGCGCTTCGCGCAGGGCGTGCCACCCGACATTGTCGTCGGCAACTACAGCGACGACACGATCACGGTCTTTCGCAACGATGGAACGGGCGCGCTTCAGCCTGCGTCTACACACGGCGTACTCACGCCGCAGGCTCTCGCGCTCGCTGATTTCGACGGCGACGATCACGCCGACGTCGCGGTGGCGAGCTTCAGCGCCGATGAGGTCACCGTGATCATGAGTGATCTCGCGCGCGACTTTGTCTTCACCGCGCAAACGTTCGCGACTGGCGTCGGCCCGTACTCGATCGCTACCGACGATCTGGACGAAGATGGCAACCTCGATCTGCTGCTGGCGAACAAGCGCGGCACTTCGCTGAGCAGTCTGCTCGGCAACGGCGACGGAACGTTTCGCGCGGAGATTCCAATCTCGACGGGGCTCGGCACGCAACCGTGGCACGTGACGACCGCCGACCTCGATGGCGATGGCCATCGCGACGCGATCGTGGCCGACAACTACGGCACGTCCAGCATCTTGATCTTCCGCGGGCGCGGGGACGGCACGTTCGCAGCGCCCGAACCCACCGCGGCACCGTACAACACGTGGTGGATCGTCGCGGCCGACATGACGGCGGACGACACGCTCGATCTCGTGGCCGGCAGCGGGCCCGACGGCGTCTCGACATACGTCGGTCGTGGCGACGGCACGTTCGAGCCGCGCCAGGACTTCGCCCCGCAAGAAGGCGAGAAGTTGTGCATCGCCGTGGGCGACCTCGACCATGACCGCAGACCCGATGTCGTTTCCGCGAATGGAACGGCAAACACCGTTTCAGTGTTGCTCAATCGCTGCGCCAGATCGGATGAGCTACGCTAGGGTGTGGCATGCGCCCGCCCGCCCGCGAAAAGCTGATCCACCAGCTCTATGAAGCGGCAGAGCTCGAGCACAACCTCATGTGCACGTATCTCTATGCCGCGTTTAGTCTGAAGGGCGGCGACGATCGCCTCTCGCCCAAAGAGGCCGAAGCTGTCGAGCGGTGGCGGCGCGCAATCCTCAAGGTTTCGACCGAAGAGATGGGCCATCTCGTCGCCGTGTGGAATCTCACGAGCGCGCTCGGCGGCTCGCCGCAGTTTGGTCGCGCGAACTTTCCGCTGTCGGCGGGCTATCTGCCGGCATCCGTCGTCGTCAGGCTCGCGCCATTTTGCGATGCGGTGATCCAACACTTCGCGCATCTCGAGCGACCGGCGGATTCAAACGAGCCCGAGGGCGAAGGCTTCGTTCCTGATGTTCGATTCGCGCGCGGCGTCGAGCAGCCGCGCCTGACGCCGATCGGCATCGATTACGAAACGATCGGCACGTTCTACGCGCACCTCGCCGCTGATTTGCAGGCGTTCGTCGAGCATCACGGCGAAGCTGCGGCGTTCTACGGCGATCCGAATCTGCAACTATCCGCCGAAGAGAGCGAGCTCGTCGGCATCAAGCCCGTGATCTGCGCAAAGACGGCACTCGCCGCGCTCGGCGCGATCGTCGAACAAGGCGAAGGCGCGCCCGGCCACGTCGATGGTTCGCATTACCAGCGCTTCATCGCGATCCGCGAGGAGCTCGCGGCGCTGCGCGCGGCGAATCCGAGCTTCGAGCCGGCGTTTCCAGCGGCACGCAACCCGGTGTTCCGGCCGCCTCCACGCCCGGAAGGCCGCGTGTGGATCGAGAACGAAGAGGCGGTGCAAACCGTCGACCTCGCGAACTCGACGTACGCACTGATGCTGCGCTTGCTCGCGTTCACGTACTGCGTGCCGCGCCCCTCGCCGGTGAAACAACTCGCGGTCGACCTCGCGCTCGGGCTGATGCGCGCGCTGACTCATCTCGCCGACCGTGCCGTGCGACTGCCGGCGGGGCCGTCGAACCCCGGCGTGAATGCCGGCGTCTCGTTCACCGCGCTGCGCGATGCGGCACCGCTCGGGCCTACGGCTGGGCGCTTCTTCATCGAGCGATTCGACGAGCTCCTCGCGCACGCGGCCGGGATGCCCGAAGATGCGCGCGTCGCGGCGGCCACGCGGATCCTGCGCGACCTTCGCGTGCGTGCCGAGCGCGGATTCACCGCGCCGCAGCCAACAACAGTGCCGCCGCCAGCGAAGGCGAAGGCGCCGCCGGTCAAGCTACCGATCGCAGCGCCCGCACCAACGACGCGCGACGGCGTCGACTACATCGAAGGCGAGAAGCTCACGCTGATCTATGAAGGCGGCAAGTGCATCCACTCGCGCTTCTGCGTGACCGGCGCACCGCAGGTGTTTCTCGCGAACGTCAAGGGCCCGTGGATTCGGCCCGATGCAGTGCCCGTCGAACGGCTCGTCGAGATCGCGCACGCCTGCCCATCGGGTGCGATTCGCTACGAGCGCAAAGATGGCGCACCAAACGAACCGCCGCCGGCCGTCAATTTGATCGGTCTACGCGAGAACGGCCCGTACGCGGTCCGCGCCGACATTCGCCTCGACGGAGGGCCCGCTGGCTTTCGCGCGACGCTCTGCCGATGTGGCGCGTCGAAGCACAAGCCGTTTTGCGATGGGTCGCATCACGCGATCGAGTTTGCAGCAACCGGCGAGCCGCTGACCGGCAGCGCCGAGATGCTCGCCGTGCGCGATGGGCCGCTCGACATCGCGCCGCAGCTCGACGGGCCGCTTCACGTGCGTGGCAATCTCGAGATCACGAGCGGCACGGGGCGCGTCGTCGCACGCGTCACGCAAGCAAAGCTATGTCGATGCGGCGGCAGCAACTCGAAACCGTTTTGCGATGGTACGCACGCGCGGATCGGATTTCGCTCGGAGTAGCGACGTCCCCTGCTGCACTAGTGCTACACAGTCGGCATGCAGCTCGAGGCATCCGACTTCGCGGCACTGGACGAGGCGCAGCGCATGGCTGTCCTCGAATCGATGATCGTCGGCCTGATCGCCGATGACAAAGTCACGCCCGCCGAGGTGCGGCGCTTCGACGAGATCCTGCTCAGTCTGCCGTGGGGCGTCGAACGCGATGTCTTGATCGCGATGGTGAAGGGCGCGCACCAGCGGTTGGGCGCGATCAAGACGCCGACGCAGATCCACGATTACGTCGCTACGCTCGCGACGAAACTGCCAACGCCCGAATTGCGCGACAAGGTCGTGTTCACGATGGCGACGTTGATGCTATCCGATGGCGAGCTGCATCAGTTCGAGAAGAACGTGCTCGGGCTGTTCGTCGTCGCGTTCGGGATCACGAGCGATCGCGCCGCCGAGATTCGCGAGGCGCTGCATCTGCCGCCGAAGCCGGCGACGGAACCGCCCCCGTCGACGACGAATTAGGCCATGGCCAGTCCGCTCGCGGATCGACGGAACCTGACGTTTCTGCTCTACGACGTGCTGCACGTCGAGCGCTTGCTCGAGCTGCCGCGTTTCGCGCAGCACTCGCGTGAAGCGTTCGATGCGACGATCGAGCTCGCGCACGAGCTCGCGGTCACGCATTTCTTGCCGCACAATCGCAAAGCCGACATCCACGAGCCGCACATGACGGCGGATGGCCGAGTCGCGATCATCCCGGAGGTCAAGGCGGCGCTCGATGCGTATGCGAAGGCCGGCTTCATGGCGACGATCGCCGACGAGTCGCTCGGCGGCATGCAGCTGCCGATGACGATCGCGACAGTGTGCGACGGCCTGTTCATGGCCGCGAATCTGGGAACCTCCGGCTACGCGCTCCTCGCGCGCGGCGCCGCCGATCTGATTCGCGCGCATGGCACACCCGAGCAGCAAGCGCGCTACATGCGGCCGATCCTCGAAGGCCGCTACCTCGGCACGATGGCACTCTCGGAGCCGCAGGCGGGCTCGTCGCTCGCTGACATTACGACCGTCGCCGAGCCGCAGCCCGACGGCACGTACCGGCTTCGCGGCGCGAAGATGTGGATCTCGGGCGGCGACCACGAGCTCGCCGAGAACATCGTGCACATGGTGCTCGCGAAGATTCCCGGCGGGCCGCCCGGCGTGAAGGGCATCAGCCTGTTCATCGTGCCGCGCTACCTCGTCCATGCAGATGGCACGCGCGGCGAGCGTAATGATGTCGTGCTCGCGGGCGTCAACCACAAGCTCGGCCAGCGCGGCATCGTCAATACGTTCTTGAAGCTCGGTGAAAACGAGCGGTGCGTCGGTGAGCTCGTCGGCCCGCCGCATCAGGGCCTCGCGTGCATGTTCCACATGATGAACGCAGCGCGCATCGGCGTTGGCGTCGGTGCGGTGATGCTCGGCAGCGCCGGATACCTGCACGCGCTCGAATACGCGAAGGTGCGCCGCCAGGGGCGCGTTCTCGGTCAGAAGGATCCGACGACGCCGCCGGTTCCGATCATCGAGCACGCAGACGTGCGGCGCATGCTGATCCAGCAGAAGGCGTGGGTCGAAGGCGGGCTCGCGCTCGTGCTTTACGCAGGTACGCTCGTCGACCGCGGCGATCAGGAGTTGCTCGATCTGCTAACTCCGATCGCGAAAGCGTGGACCGCCGAATGGATGGTCAAAGCGAACGACCTCGCGATCCAAGTGCTCGGTGGTTACGGCTACACACGCGAATTTCCCGTCGAGCAGTACTGGCGCGACAATCGCTTGAACCCGATCCACGAGGGCACGAACGGCATCCAGGCGCTCGACCTACTCGGCCGCAAACTGATGGCGCGCGGCGGCGCATCACTGACGAAGCTCGCCGCGCTGATGCAAGACACGATCGCGCGCGCCGAGGTGCCTGCGGCGACGCGGCCACTCGGCGCAGCACTCGGCCGCGCACTCGCGCAGGCGGCGCAGGTCGTCACGACCGTCGGCGCCGCGCTGGCAGGCGGTGAATCATCTCGCGCGCTCGCCCACGCACATCATGCGATCACCGCATTCGGCCATCTCGTCGTTGCGTGGCTCTGGCTCGAACAGGCGATCGTGGCGGCGCCGCGCGCAGAGGACGATGACTTCTACGCAGGCAAGCTGCTCTCGGCGCGCTGGTTCTTCGACCACGAGCTGCCGATCGCCGAGCACGCAGCGCGCGTGCTGATGCGAATGGACCCGATCCTGCTCGAGCTGCGCCCGCAGCATTTCTAGCTCACTGGTTGATCGCGAAGATGATGCAGATCGCGGCGACGAGCAGGAACACGATCGCGCCGAGCACGAGCGTGCGACCGACGCCGCGGCGCCGCTTGATATCTTCCGGCGTCAGGTAGTTCGAGTCGAGCGTCGAAGCTTCGCCGAACGGCGTGCCATCGAGCGTCGGCGCAAGCTCCTCTTCCTGCTTCGAGGGCCTGCGCCCTTCGCGCAGCGTCATCTGCTCGTCGAGATCGTCGAGTCTCCTCGGCGGAAATGACTTCGCGGGCGCCGGCAGCGGCAGCTGTTGGAGATCGGGGTCGGCGCCGACCGCCGCCATCACCTGCGACGAGTGCAGCATCGACTGCACGAGGCGGCGCACCGCATCGAGCGAAGGACGCTTGCTCGGTTCCTTCGCGAGCATCGAGCGGATCAGCGTCGACAGCTCGCCCGGAAGATCCGGCCGCAGCACGTTCGGCGCCGGCGGCGTTTCCGTGATGTGCGCGGCGACGAGCTCCGTCACGTCGGTCGCAACAAACGGCAACCGGCCCGTCAGCAGCTCGTAGCAAATGCAACCGAACGCGTAGATGTCGGTGCGCTGATCGACAGATTTGCCCTGGCACTGCTCGGGGCTCATGTAGAGCGGCGTACCGACCAAGCGACCGGCGCGCGAATCCTCGCGATCGTCGACACGCTTTGCGATGCCGAAGTCGAGGATCTTCACGACCGGCTTCTCGTCGCGAATCTCCTGCAGATAGATGTTCTCCGATTTGAGATCGCGGTGAATGATCCCGTGCTCGTGCGCGGCCCGCAGCGCATTGGCGATCTGCAGCACGATATCGAGTGCATCGTCGATCAGAATCGGCCCACGCCGCAGCCGCGCGCCGAGACTCTCGCCGCTGAGCCACTCCATGATCAAGTACGCGCGGCCATCGGTGTACGTGCCAAAACCAAACACGTGCACGATGCCCGGGTGATGAATCGCGGCAACCGCGCGCGCTTCGCTAATGAATCGTTCTTTCGCGTCGGGATCGGCGAACAACCGCGCGCTGATGAGCTTGATCGCGACGCGCCGACCGATCGTCGGATGGATCGCGAGATAGACCTCGCTCATCGCGCCTTCGCCGATCTTCTTCGCGATCTCGTAATCGCCGAGGCGCGTGCCGACCGCGAGTGAAGGCAGCTGATGCAGCGGGATCCGACTTGCGGAGACGCGCGTCTCGCCTACGCCGGGTTGCCCGAGCTCGATCTGCGGCAGCGTGCCGGTATCGTGATCGCGGAGCGTGATGCTATCGCCCCAATCGAGCCGATCCTTGTTCCTGCCTCCCTCGGCCATCGCTCCCAATCGATCCTACCAGAACGTAAAATGGCGTGAAATTGCGGCCGCTTGTGAAATAGTTCGCGGCGCATGTCGATCTAGCGAGGCCTCGTTTGTCGTCTGGTCAAAGGAGCCAACCATGGAGACCAAACGAAAGCTGTGGGCCGCGCGGATTATCACCGGCGTGCCTGTTCTGTTTCTCGCATTCGACATTGCCATCAAGTTTCTCGGCGGCGACATGGTCGCCGAAGCCTCGGCGCGGCTCGGCCTGCCGGCGCACCTCTCGATCATTACGGGCGTGCTCTTGTTCGCGTGCCTCGCGCTGTATCTGACGCCGCGCACCGCGGTGCTCGGTGCGGTGCTGTTGACCGGTTATCTCGGCGGCGCTGTGCTCGCGCATCTGCGCATCGGCGATCCGCTGATCTCGCATACGTTGTTCCCGATCTACGTCGGCGCGCTGCTGTGGGGCGGTCTATACCTTCGCGACGCGCGCGTTCGGAATCTGCTCGCACCCAAGGAGATCGTGTCATGAAGTTTCTGCTCACCTATCAGCAAGACCCAAACCAAGCGCCGCCGACGCCCGAAAAGATGTCCGCGATCGGCGCGCTCACCGACAAGCACATGAAGTCCGGCGTGATCGTGATGACCGGCGGGCTCGTGCGACCGACGAAGGGCATCCAGCTGCGCTGCCAGACGGGCAAGGTCAGCATCACCGACGGGCCATTCGCCGAGAGCAAAGAGCTGATCGATGGGTTCGCGCTCGTCGAGGTCAGCGGCCGCGACCAGGCGATCCAGCTCGCTACCGAGTTCATGCAGATCGCCGGTGACGGCACGGGCGAGATCCTGCAGGTGTTCGACTCCGGCGCCGCTCCCCGCTGATGAAATGCCGCCGTATCATCGGCGGCGATGTCAGAAGCCACGCGCGAAGCGATTACGCGAGTGTGGAAGAACGAGGCCGCGCGCTTGATCGGCGGCCTGGTTCGCATCGTGCGTGATGTTTCGCTCGCCGAAGAGCTCGCACAAGATGCGCTCGTCGTCGCGCTCGAGCAGTGGCCGCAGGTCGGTGTGCCCGACAAGCCGGGCGCGTGGCTGATGACGACCGCACGCAATCGCGCTCTCAACCAACTTCGCCGCGCCAAGCTCGCCGATCGCGTCGGCGAGACGCTCGCGCACGAAACCGCTCCGTTACCGGAGCCGCTTATGAACGAGCTCGACGACGATGTCCTGCGCCTGATCTTCACGGCGTGTCATCCGATCCTGCCGACCGAGGCAAGGGTCGCGTTGACGCTGCGGCTGATCGGCGGGCTCACGACCGAAGAGATCGCGCGCGCGTTTCTCTCCGCCGAGCCAACGATCGCGCAGCGCATCGTGCGCGCGAAGCGAACGCTCTCCGATGCCGGCGTTTCATTCGAGGTGCCGAGCGGCGCCGACCTCGCGCCCCGCCTCGCGTCTGTGCTCGAGGTCGTGTATCTGATCTTCAACGAGGGCTACTCGGCGACGGCGGGCGACGATCTTATGCGTCCGCAGCTTACGACCGAAGCGATCCGGCTCGGCCGCTTGCTCGCGAACCTCGCGCCGGCGGAACCCGAAGTGCACGGTCTTATCGCGCTGATGTGTTTCCACGCGTCGCGCTCGACGACGCGCGTCGACGAGGCGGGCGATCCCGTGCTGCTCGCCGATCAGGATCGCTCGCGCTGGGATCGCGCGCTGATCGATGCCGGGCGCAATGCCCTCGCGCGCGCCGACGCGCTCACGCAAACGCGTGGCGCCTATCACTTGCAAGCCGCGATCGCGGCGTGTCACGCGATGGCGCCGTCTGTCGCTGCGACGGAGTGGGCGCAGATCGCCGAGCTCTATCGCGAGCTCGGCACGGTCGCACCATCGCCGGTGATCGAGCTCAATCGCGCGATGGCTGTATCTCGCGCGCAGAGTCCGGCCGCCGCACTCGTGATCCTCGACAAGCTCCGTCGCGAGCCCGCGCTCGCGCGCTACCACTTGCTGCCGGCTGCGCGCGCGGAGCTCCTCGAGCAACTCGGCCGATTCGAAGAAGCGCGCGCAGAGTTCGAGCGTGCCGCCGCGCTCGCCGGCAATGCGCGTCAGCGGGAGCGGTTGACCGCGCGTGCGGCTGCGTGCACGTCGCGAACGCGGAGCTAACGACCGGACACCGTCCGGACACTCGCGGACAGTCCGGACACGAGGAATATCAGCGGCTTGCGCGCGGCATGGCCGTTGCTGTAGTGCCAGTCGTGATTCCCGATACCTCCGCGCAGGACGTTCCACTCACCAAGTCCGCCGTTGGACGACGGTGGCGGCGCCGAATGTCGCTCGCGATCGTGGCGGCCGCGATTCTCGCAGCGATCGGTTTCGTCGGGTATCGCTGGATCGGTGCCCAGCGCGCTGTCGATAGCGCGCGGATCCGGATCGCGAAGGTCGAGCGCGGCACGCTCGTGCGCGATGTCGTCGCCGATGGCCGCGTCGTCGCCGCGAATAGCCC
>Ga0070698_100010247_pt1 | contig 10010 bp, 8 predicted proteins | sample KBSK1502metaG_FD_65477 | JGI IMG/M metagenome (GOLD analysis project Ga0070698, IMG submission 65477) | Corn, switchgrass and miscanthus rhizosphere microbial communities from Kellogg Biological Station, Michigan, USA - KBS K1-50-2 metaG | ecosystem: Host-associated > Plants > Roots >... | reverse complement strand
ACCGGCGTGAACGTCGAGGTCGCCACGCTCGCGCGGCTCGCCGACATTCCGAACATCGTCGGCGTGAAGGAAGCGTCGGGCAACGTGTCGCAGATGTGCGAGGTGTGCCGCGCCGTGCCGGCCGACTTCATCGTGCTTTCCGGAGACGATGCGTTGACCCTGCCGTTGATGGCCGTCGGCGGCCACGGCATCGTCTCCGTGGCGTCGAATGAAATTCCGGCGGACATGGTGCGGATGGTCGAGGCGGCTGAACGCAACGACTTCGCGGCCGCGCGCGCGATCCACGCGCGCATCATGCCGCTGCTGTCGGTCAACTTCATCGAATCGAATCCGCAGCCGGTGAAGGCCGCGATGGCGGCGATGGGGCTCGTCGAGGACATCTACCGGCTGCCGATGGTGTCGCCGAAGGCCGAGTCGAAAGAGAAGATCCACACGGTTCTCAAGGAGCTCGGCCTGCTGAAAGCGGCGCTCGTCTGATGCTCGAAGCCGACATCAAGAACCTCGTCCTCGCGGCCGCGTCGGCCGACCGCGAATCCGCGCGCGCGACGTTCGCGCAGCTGCGCGAGGCGCTCTCGTCGGGAACGGTTCGCGCCGCGGAGCCCGACCCGGCGAGCCCGCTCGGCTGGCGCGTGAACACGTGGGTGAAGCAGGGCATCCTGCTCGGCTTCAAGTTCGGCGACATGATCGACGTCTCGATGGACCACGGTCGGGTGCCGTTCTACGACAAGGACACGCTCCCGCTGAAAAGACCGGGGCTCGCGGCCGGCGTGCGCATCGTTCCCGGCGGCTCCGCGGTCCGCGACGGCGCGTACCTGGCGCCCGGCGTGATCTGCATGCCGCCGATGTACGTGAACATCGGGGCGTGGGTGGGCGAGGGATCGATGATCGATTCGCACGCGCTGGTCGGCTCGTGCGCGCAGGTCGGCGCGCGCGTGCATATCAGCGCGGCGGCGCAGATCGGCGGCGTCATCGAGCCGGTCGGCGCACTTCCGGTCATCATCGAAGACGACGTGCTGATCGGCGGTAACACAGGTATCTACGAAGGCGCGATCGTCAAGTCGCGCGCGGTCGTCGCGGCGGGAACGATTCTGACCGGGTCCACGCCGGTGTACGATCTCGTCCACGGCGAAATCATCAAGCCGACCGCCGATCGCCCGCTCATCATCCCCGAAGGCGCGGTCGTCGTGCCGGGCGCCCGCGCGGTGACGAGCGGCAAAGGCGTCGAGTGGGGGCTGTCGCTCGCGACGCCGGTCATCGTCAAGTACCGCGATTCCCGTACCGACACGCGCACGGAGCTCGAAGCGTGGATTCGGTAGCCGATCCGGTCGACATCGTCGCGCTGACGCGCGCGCTCGTCGACATCGACTCCACGACCGGCCGCGAAGGCGCCGCCGGACGCTGGCTCGCCGATTATCTTCGCGCACACGGATGGACCGTTGTCGAGCAGGGTCTGGACGCGGCGCGCTTCAACGTCATCGCGACCGCGGCGCCGCCCGCGATCGTCTTCTCGACGCATTTCGACTGCGTGCCGCCATTTTTTCCGAGCCGCGTGGACGGCGATCGCCTTTACGGCCGCGGAGCCTGCGACGCGAAAGGCATCCTCGCCGCGCAGGTCGCCGCAGCGGACCGGCTGCGGCGCGACGGCGAATCGCGCGTCGGCCTGGTCTTCGTCGTCGGCGAGGAGCGCGGCAGCGATGGCGCACGGCTTGCGAACGACGCCGGCGCCGCGGCCGGCAGCCGGTACTTGATCGACGGCGAGCCGACCGACAACCGCCTCGGCCTGGCGACGCGCGGCATTCTGCGGCTGAAGCTCCGCGCGAGCGGCCGCGCCGCGCACTCGTCGTTTCCGGAGCTCGGCGAGTCCGCGATCGACAAGCTGATCGACGCGCTGATCGAGCTGCGATCGATCGAGCTGCCGAGCGATGCTGTGCTGGGCCGCACGCATTACAGTGTCGGATTGATCAGCGGCGGCGTGGCGCCGAACGTCGTGTCGCCGGCGAGTGAGGCCGAGGTGATGTTCCGCACCGTCAGCGACGCCGCCACGGTCCGTCGCGCGGTCGCGCCGCTCGAGCGCCTCGTGACGATCGAGCACGTGCTCGAGGTCCCGCCGGTGCGCCTGAAAACGGTGAGTGGGTTCGACGCGGCGGTCTTTCCCTACACGACGGACATCCCGTTTCTCGCGCGCTGGGGAGAGCCGCTGCTGTTTGGTCCGGGATCGATTCACCTCGCGCACACCGCGGACGAGTTCGTTTCGATCGCGGAGCTGAGCGCGGCGGCCGACCACTACGTCACGCTGGCGCGCGCACTGCTATCCTCTTGATGTGGCTATCCTCTTGATGTGGTGTCCGGCGTCAGCCGGACCTTGGAGGTCCGCCTGAGGGCGGACGCCACGTTCAACCTGTGTCCAATCCTCGCGCGGAATACGAACGGCGGCTCGCCTCGTGGCGCGAGCGAATCACCGCGCTCGATCGCATCAATCTGTTGATCTCCAACGGCCGCCTGATCCTCGCGGTCATGGGCGCGGTCCTGCTGTGGATGGCGTTCATCCGCATGACCATCACGCCGGCCTGGCCCGTGATCGCCTGGCTCGGCTTCGGCGTCCTCGCCGTGATTCATGCGAAGCAGCTGCAGCGGTTCGAGCGCGCGCGCGCCGCGGAGCGCGTCTACGTCCGCGGCCTCGATCGCCTCGACAACAGATGGGCCGGCACCGGCCGCGGCGGCGTGGCGTTCGCCGATCATCATCCGTACGCGCGCGACCTCGATCTGTTCGGTTCCGCATCGCTGTTCGAGCTCGTGAACACCACTCGTACGGAGGCGGGCGAGACGACGCTGGCCGACTGGCTGCGCGGGCCTGCCGCGCTGCCAGAAGTCCGCGCGCGTCATGGCGCGGTGGACGAGCTGCGGCCGATGCTCGACTTTCGGGAGGACGTGGCGGTCCTCGCCTCGGAATCGCCCGTGGGGCGGACCGGCCTGCTCGCCACCTGGGCCGCGGCGGCGCCGGTCCGGTTTCTCTCGACCGTCCGCGCGCTGCTCGCGGCGATGGCGCTCGTCACGATCGGTCTCGCGATTGCCATGGTTTACGACCTCGTCCTGCCGGACGTGTTCGTCCTCTGGCTGGCGCTGCAGACGGCCATCGCGAGCATCTGGCGGCGATCGTTTCATCAGGTGCTGCATGCGGTCGACACGCCGGAGCGCGATCTCGGGCTGCTCGCCGGCCTGCTCGCGCGGATCGAGTCGCAGCGCTTCACCTCGGCCCGGCTGGTCGCGCTGCACGAGACGCTGCTGACGAGAGGCGTGACGCCGTCGAAGCGGATCGCCCAGCTGCGATCGCTCGTCTCGTGGCTTGATTCGACGCACAACATGCTCTTTGCGCCGATTGCGTTCGTCCTGCTCGTGCGGCAGCAGCTCGCGATCGCGATCGCGCGCTGGCATGAAAGGTACGGACCCGCCGTCGCCGAATGGCTGCGCGCGGTCGGCGAGCTCGAAGCGTTTTCGGCCCTCGCCACCTACGCGTACGAGCGGCCCGACGATCCATTTCCCGAGCTCGTGGAAAGCAGCCCTGCCCTGAGCGAGCGCTCGACGGCGGGCGAATCGCAGGGGCCAGTCTTCGACGCGGAGGCGCTGGGCCATCCGCTGATTGCGGCGGCGTCAGCCGTGAGAAACGACGTGCGGCTCGGCGGCGACGGCCCGCGCGTCGTCATCCTGAGCGGCTCGAACATGTCGGGCAAGAGCACGTTTCTCCGCACGGTCGGCGTGAACGTCGTGCTGGCGCTCGCCGGCGCGCCGGTCACCGCGCGGAGGCTCCGCGTGTCGTCGCTCGTCCTCGGCGCGACGCTGCACATCGAGGATTCCTTGCAGGCCGGGCACTCGCGATTCTACGCGGAAATTCTTCGCATTCGCGCAATCGTCGACGTCGCGCGCGGATCGGTCCCGCTCCTGTTCCTGCTCGACGAGATCCTGCACGGCACGAACTCCTACGATCGGCGGATCGGCGCGGAGGGCATCGTTCGCGCGCTGGCCGGCCTTGGCGCGATCGGGATCGTGACGACGCACGATCTCGCGCTGACGGAGTTGGCGGCGACGCTCGACGGCAATGCGGTCAACATGCATTTCGAGGATCGGCTGGAGAACGGCCGGATGATCTTCGACTATCGCCTGCGCCCGGGCGTCGTCGAGCACAGCAATGCGCTCGCGCTCATGCGTGCGATTGGTTTGGACGTGTAGTCACGAAAGACACGAAATCGCGAAAGACGTGACATACGAAAGACACGAAAAAGAAGAGTCTGTTCTGTTTCGTGTTTTTTGTGGGTTTCGTTTCGTCTGTTTCGTGGTCCATGGCTGGCGTCTTGCACAGAGCACCTCCATGATGGAACAACCGTCGAAGCCGACGACACCTCGGCCGCCTGACCCCATCGATAAGCCGCCGCCCGATATCAAGCCGGTGCCGCCGCCTGATATTCCGCCGCCGGCGCCGGATATTCAGCCGCCGACCTTCCCCGAGCGCGGGGGAGACGCGGCCGACATTATGTGAGGCTCGCAGGCGACCGCGACTTTCAGCAGCGCATCGGTTTGCGCGCGGCAACCGACGAGCTGGACTGAGGTCGGCAAGCCAGTCGAGGTCTGTCCCGACGGGATCGCAATCGCCGGATGGCCGGTGACATTGAACGGCTGCGTCAGCCGCAGCATGACGTTGCGCACCGGCTCAGTCGTCTTGCCGACCGGCACGCTGCTGGCGCCTATCGGCGGCGCCGGAATGGGCAACGAGGGCAGAATCAGCGTGTCGTGTTGCGCGAGGGCCGCGTCCACTTCGCGCTTCAGCACGTCGCGTCCGGCCAACGCCCGCACGTAGTCCTCCGCCAGTAAGTAGCGTCCCATCTCGAGGCGCGTCCGCACGTTCGGCGAATAGCGGTCGGGCATCGTCTCGAGCGTACTGGCATGGTACGCGGCCGCGTCCGCCAGCACGATGTGCAGGTAGACCGGCGCGACATCGGCGGCGTGTTGAATCGCGATCTCGTCGACATGCACACCGGCGCCGCGCAGCCGGTCGAGCGCCGCCTCGAAGCGCGCGCTCACGTCGTCGTCCAGCAGGTCGCAAAAATATTTGCGCGGCACCGCGAGTCGCAGCCCATGCAGCGGCATCGGCACCGGCGGCATCGCGTGCGCGTCGCCGAGCAGCGCGTGGTAGACCAGACACGCGTCGGTCACCGACTGCGCGAGCGGGCCGACGTGATCCATCGTGCGCGACAGCGGCACGACGCCGTCGGTCGAGACTTCGCCGAGCGACGGTTTGAGGCCGACGATGCCGCAGGCGGCGGCAGGGATACGGATCGAGCCGCCCGTGTCGGTGCCGATCGAGGCGAGCGCCATGCCGGCGGCGACGCTTGCGGCCGAGCCGCCGCTCGAGCCGCCGGGCGATCGAGACGGATCGTGCGGATTGCGCGCGGGACCGAACGCGGACTCTTCGTTCGTCGTGCCGAACGCAAACTCGTGCAGGTTCGTCTTGCCGATGATGACGGCGCCCGCCTGGCGCAGGTGCGCGACCACCGGCGCATCGCGCTCGGCGACGTGCCCGTCGCGGACGCGCGACGCCGCGGTCGTCGGCACGCCGCGGACGTCGACGATATCCTTCAGGGAGACCGGCACGCCGTGGAGCGGACCGCGATCGCGACCTGCCGCGAGCTCGCGATCGGCTTCGTGCGCGTGGCGCCGCGCCTCCTCGGCCATGACGAGGATGAAGGCGTTCAGGCGAGGATTGTCGGCGTCGATCCGCGTCAGACACTCCTCGGTCGCCTGCGCAGACGTGATCCCGCCCGCCCGCAGGCGGCGCCCGAATTCTTCGATTGTCATGACCGGCGACTGCTGTCTGACGACTGAGGACTGCCGACTGCCGACTGACGACTGACGACTGATGACTGCCGACTACTACTGCCAGTCGCGTGCTCGTTGAAGTCGGCGGCGCGCAGCGCGGTGGTCGCTCGCGCGAGCGACTCGAGCGCCGACTTCAGTTCGGGCAGGCCAAGGCGCTCCGCGTCGGCGGTCGCCGCTTTCAGCCACGATTCAACCGTCATGATTTTTTCACCGAGATGGAGACTCCGTCGCGCAGCGGCACGATCGAGGTCAGCAAACCGGGATGCGCCGCTACGCGCGCATTGTAGTCCGCGATCGCCTGCGTGTCCGCCAGGTCGCGCGTCGGCCTCTCGACGAACCCGGGCGCGACCTCGCCGTCCCAGAGGACGTTGTCTGTCACGAGCAGCCCGCGCGGGCGCAGCAGCGCGACGAGCCGGTCGAGCAGCGGCGAGTACTGCCGCTTGTCGCCATCCTGGAAGATGAGATCGAACGGGCCGGAGACTTTCGCCAGCTTCAGCTGCGCGTCGCCGACGACGACCGACACGCGATCGACGAGGCCGGCGCGCGCAAAATTCTCGCGCGCTTCCTTCGCCCGGCCCTCGTCCATTTCCATCGTGATCAGCATCCCGCCGGGCGGCAGTGCGCCCGCCAGCCAGATGCCCGAGTAGCCGATCGCGGTGCCGATTTCCAGGATGCGCGACGCGTTGATCGCCGTGGCGAGCACCCGCAGCAGCGCGCCGACCTCGGCGTCGACGAGCGGCAGTCCGCGCGCCTCGTTGCCGCGCGCGATCTCGTCGAGGACGCGATCGCTGGCGCGGTTCAGGCTGCTCAGGTACCGTTCGACGGCGTCAGGTACTATTAGGCCCATCGGGTTTATTGTATCGACTCTCGACTCCCGACTCTCTATGCGTCACACCAAGATCATCGCGACGGTCGGCCCCGCCTGCAGCTCCGACGAGATGCTCGATGCATTGATCGCGGCGGGGACCGATATTTTCCGCCTCAACTTCTCCCACGGCACGCAGGAGACCCAGGGCGCCACGTTCAAGCGCGTGCGCGCGGCGGCGGATCGCGCGCGCCGCGAGGTCGCCATCCTGCAGGATCTGAGCGGGCCGAAGATCCGCACCGGTCCGCTCCAAGGCCACACGCCGATCGTCGCCAGGCGGGGCGATCGCCTGATTATCGCCACCGGCGATTTTCCCGGCGAGCCCGGCCGGCTGTCGACGACGTTCGCGGGGCTTGCGCAGAGCGTGCGGCCGGGCGATCGGCTGCTGCTCGCCGACGGATCCGTCGAGCTGCGCGTCGAGAGCTCCGATGGGCGCGAGATTCAGACCGTGGTCGTCGAAGGCGGCCAGATCGGCGAGCACAAAGGCATCAACGCGCCCGGCGTGCCGCTGCCCGCGTCAGCGATCACCTCGAAGGACGCCGACGATCTCCGCTTTGGCCTGTCGCTCGGCGTCGACCTGATCGCGGTCAGCTTCGTGCAGACGGCGGCCGATCTCCGTCGGGCTCGCCAGCTGATGGCGGAAGCCGGCGGCGCCGACGTGCCGGTCGTCGCCAAGCTCGAACGGCCGCAGGCGCTCGAGCACCTCGACGAGATTCTCGCCGCGAGCGACGCCGTCATGGTCGCGCGCGGCGACCTTGGCCTCGAGATGCCGCTCGAGCGCGTGCCGCGCGCGCAGAAGGAGATCACCCGCGCCGCGCGCCGCCATGGCATTCCGGTCATCGTCGCCACGCAGGTCCTCGAGTCGATGACGACCGAACCGCGGCCCACGCGCGCCGAGGTCAACGACGCGGCGAACGCGGTCGAGGACGGCGTGGACGCGATCATGCTTGCCGGCGAGACGGCCGCCGGCGCGTTCCCGGCCCGCGCGGTGCTCACGCTCGACGCGATCATTCGCGACGCGGAAGCGGGTCTGCCGATGGACCGCCCGGGCCGGTCCACCGACGCCGGCCTGCCGAGCGATCACGCCCAGGCGCTCTGCGAGGCCGCCGTCACGCTGGCGAATCGCGGCGACGCGCAGGCGATAGTCGCGGTGACACGCGGTGGCGGCACGGCGCGGCGGCTCTCGGCGCTTCGGCCGCACGCGCCCATCTTCGCGGCGACCGGCCGCAACGACACGGCGCGGCGGCTGTCGATCTACTGGGGCGTCGTGCCCGTGTGCACCGATATCGGCGAGAACCTCGGCTCCGCCGGCACGCGCGTCGGGCAACAGCTCGTCGCCCGCGGGCTCGTCGCGTCGGGCGCCGCCGTCGTCCTCGTGAGCATCAGCGGCGACCTCACGCGCGATGATGCAAACTATTTGAAGATCAAGCGACTGTGATGCCGCCGATCCACTACACGACCGTCGGCGCGACTGTCCTCGCGTTCGTCGTCGCCGCGGTTGTCGTGCGCGTCGCGCACGCGATCATCCAGCGTCTGCTCGGCGCGCTCGAGATCGTCAGTGCCGAGAATCGCGCGGCCGTCCAGGCGCGGGCGCAGCAGCTGACGCGCGCGCTCACGGTGCTGGCCTACGGCGTCGCCGCGCTCGCCGCCGTGACGCTGGCGCTCAGCCGGTTCGGCATCAACGAGCCGCGCTGGGATCCGCGGCTGCTCGGCCACTGGCTGCTGACCCACGGCGTCAACCTGCTCATCATCGCGGCCGGCGCGTTCATCGTCGTGCGCGCGGCGAATCTGGCGATCGATCACCTGGAGTTCAAGCTGGCGCGCCGGCACACGACCGGCGATCTCGAATGGCAGCGGCGCGCCGCGACGCTCGGCGGCATTCTCACGAGCCTCGTCACGGCCACCGTCGCCTTCGTCGCGATCCTGATGCTTCTGCGGGAGCTGTCGATCGACGTGCTGCCGATCATGACCGGCGCCGGCATCGCCGGGCTCGCGATCGGGTTCGGCGCGCAGAATCTGGTGCGCGACGTCATCTCGGGATTCTTCCTGATCCTCGAGGACCAGGTGCGGATCGGCGATCTCGCACGCATCAACGGGATTACCGGCATCGTCGAACAGATCAACCTGCGCACGATCATCCTGCGCGACGCCGAGGGGGCCGTCCAGGTGTTTCCGAACGGCACGATCACGGCGCTCGCGAACCTCAGCAAACAATTCGCGTTTGCGATTGTCGACGTGCGCGTCGCCTACACCGAGAACATCGACCGCGTGATCGGCACGCTGCGCGAGATCGGCGCGTCGATGGAGCACGACCCGACGTGGGGTGCGTTCGTGGTGGGGCCGCTCGAGGTCGTCGGCGTCGAGTCATTGGCCGACGGCGCCGCCACCATCCGCGTGAAATTCAAGACGTTACCGCTGAATCAAGGCCGCGTCGCGAACGAGCTGCGGCGCCGCCTGCTGCCCACGTTTGTCGGCCGCGGGATCCGTCCGTATTCGAACACCTGACAACGCCGCCGCTCTGCGATAGAGTCACGAGCCATGCGCACATGTGCCCTCGCGGTGTGTCTGCTCGCGCTGACCTCGTCTGCGTCCGGGCAGACCTTCTCCGTGCCTGTCGTCTACAACAAGCTGCCGAACGGCCTGCGGGTCGTGGTCAGCGAAAACCACGCGGCGCCGGTGGTCGTCGTGGAAGTGATGTACCGCATCGGATTCCGCATCGAGCCGCAGAATCGCACCGGCTTCGCGCATCTGTTCGAGCACCTGATGTTCCAGGGATCCGAGCACGTCGGCAAGTTCGAGCACGTTCGCATCGTCAACGAAAACGGCGGGACGCTGAACGGATCGACGCGCTTCGACCACACGAACTACTTCGAGGTGATGCCGTCGAACGCGCTCGAGCTCGCGATGTGGCTCGAGGCCGACCGGATGCGGTCGCTGAAGATCACGCCGGAGAACCTGAAGAACCAGCAGGACGTGGTGAGCGAGGAAGTGCGCGTCAACGTGCTGAACCAGCCCTACGGCGCGTTCGAGTGGCTCGGCCTTCCGCAGAAGGCCAACACGAACTGGTACAACGCCCACAACTTCTACGGCGACCTGAAGGATCTCGAGGCGGCGAATCTGGACGATGTGAAGAAATTCTTCGACACCTACTATTCGCCGAGCAACGCCGTGCTCGTCGTGTCCGGCGATACGACGCCGGACGAGGTGATGAAGCTCGCCGCGAAGCATTTCGGCGCCATCCCGTCGCGCGCGCTGCCGCCGCGGCCCGACATCAAGG
>Ga0070698_100010246_pt1 | contig 10011 bp, 9 predicted proteins | sample KBSK1502metaG_FD_65477 | JGI IMG/M metagenome (GOLD analysis project Ga0070698, IMG submission 65477) | Corn, switchgrass and miscanthus rhizosphere microbial communities from Kellogg Biological Station, Michigan, USA - KBS K1-50-2 metaG | ecosystem: Host-associated > Plants > Roots >... | reverse complement strand
CCTGGCTTCGCTTCGACGCTCGTGACGCTCCAGGGCAGATGCCGAGTCAGCGTGTCGACGAGGGCGGCGGCGTCGACCTCCGACAGCAGTCGCACGTTGCGTCCGGTCAGGACGCCATTGGCGTCGAAGTCCTTGCCGCTGGCAATGCGAACGTCGCCGAGGCGCGTCAGCGTGCCGGAGAACGTACGGCCCTCCGCGGAGAATTGCGCGTCGAGGTCCGAATATCGCGCCGAGCGGAACGCAAGCCGCTCTTCCTCGCGATCGACGATGATGCGAACGGCGACGCTCTGCACCCGGCCCGCGCTCAGACCGGTCTGGACTTTCTTCCACAGCACAGGCGACAGCGTGTAGCCGTACAGCCGGTCCAGGATGCGCCGGCTTTCCTGCGCGCGCACCAGATTGTCGTCGACATCGTGCGCGTCCTTGACCGCTTGGTCGATCGCCTTCTTGGTAATTTCGTGAAAGACGATCCGTTTGACGGGGACCTTCGGCTTCAGCACCTGGAGCAGATGCCAGCTGATCGACTCGCCCTCGCGGTCGGGGTCAGTGGCCAGCATGACTTCCGACGCGCCTTTCAGTGCTGCCTTCAGCCCCTGCAAGTGCTTCCGCTTGTCGTCGGGCACGACGTAGTACGGCTTGAAGTCGCCCTCGATGTCGACGCCGAGGCGGCCCCATTTTTTCTTGCGGATTTCTTCTGGCACCTGACTGGCGGATTCCGGCAAATCGCGCACATGTCCGTAGCTCGCCTCGACCTGGTACTGATCGCCGAGGAAACGCGACAGCGTCCGCGCCTTCGCCGGCGACTCTACGATCACCAGAGTTTTTGCCATGTCCTGTCTTTCACACTAACACGGTCGGTCAACCCGCACGAACCGGCCGCCTCCCTCGCGCCGCACCAGACCCTGCAGCTCCAGCTCGAACAGCCGGGGCAGCAAGCGGGCAACCGCCAGGCCCGAACGCTCGGCGATCGTGTCCAGATCGCACGACTCTCCCGGATCCAGACAGCCCAGAACGCGATCCGCGGCGATCGCTCCTGCGGCGCTCAACCCATGTCCGACGTATTCGGGCTGCCGGGATGCGCCCGGCGGGAAACCCAGCTCCTCCAGAATATCGTCCGCGGACTCCACAATCTTTGCACCGTCACGCAATAAAGCATGGCCGCCTCGATTGCGCGCGCTCAGAATGCTGCCAGGAACGGCCAGGACGTCGCGACCCTGCTCGAGCGCTGACCGCGCTGTGATGAGCGATCCACTCTTCTCTCCGGCCTCGACGACCACGACCGCGCGCGACAGCCCGCTGATGATGCGGTTGCGCATCGGGAAGAACTGCGGCTGGGGCGGCGTTCCCGGCGCCAGTTCGCTCAGGACCAGACCGGTCGCTCCGATTTCGCGCGCAAGGCCGCCGTGCTCTTTCGGATAGACCACATCGGGGCCGGAGCCGAGCACCGCGATCGTCGCGCCTGCGCTCAGCGCGCCGCGATGCGCGGCCGAGTCGACGCCGCGCGCCAGGCCGCTGACGACAACCACTCCGCGTGCAGTCAGATCCGCAGCCAGCCGCTCGGCCACGGCAAGCGCGTACGACGATCCGGCACGCGAACCGACGATGGCCACGGCAGGCGGCTCGAATGCCGACAACTGCCCCCGGATCCACAGTACTGGCGGTGGATCGACGATCGCAGCGAGAAGAGGCGGATACGACGGATCGCTCCACCCGACCGTCGCCGCGCCCGCCTGGGCTGCGCGATCGAGCGTCGCCGCCGCGAGGCGGCGGAGGCGCGGGAGGGTCAGATCGGGGTCGTGTGGACGCTCAGCGATGAGCGCTTCGAGGAGCTGATCGGGTGCGTGCCCGGCACGCAGTCGGTCTCCGATCGCTCGCCGCCACCAGAGCGGCAGCAGCGAGAGAGCCACCAAGTCGGTCGACGCGGACATGGATCCACCTCGACGCGGCGGTCGACGTCCGAGTCCAAAAAAAGGAGGTCGGAGCCGCCGCGCGTACTGCGGGGCCCGACCTCCGACGTTCAGTATAGCGCGCAGTACGGTGGAGGACACCGGACACGACGCTTAGCAGCGCAGCCGGCGGCGAATGCCAGGAAACTGGCGCGTTTTTCAATCCCAACCGTGGCACATGGCTTGCTGCCTTCGCCTTTGGGACCATGTGTAAATGCTTGCACGTGACGAAGAGGCATGGCTATAGTGGGATCACTCCCGCAATGACCTTTCGCACCGCGACGTGCATCACGCTTCTCACAGTCGCCTTCGCGACGCCGTTGCATGCCGACACCCGGAGCGATGCCGTGGCTCAGGTTGATTTCGGTATCACGGTCGCGCAGCGAGGGTTATGGCGCGAGGCCATCTACCGCTGGGAGCGGGCGGTCGAGATCGACCCGACGTACGCGGCGGCATTCAACGATCTCGCGGTCGGCTACGAACACGAGGGGCAACTCGAAAAGGCGCGGCAGGCCTATGAAAAGGCGCTTGCACTCGAGCCAAATAACGCTCAGATTCGGCAGAATTACGACCTCTTCAAGGAAATCAATGACCGAACAGACGGCGCAAAAGAAACGCCGTAGCCTCGTCCTGGCCGCGCTGGTCGCGATCACGGCGGGCTCGACGCTTGCGTGCGGGGCCACATACTTCGAAATTCCAATCGAGACGCCAATCCGCGCGAAGCTCGATGTCTCGGCCTTTCAGCGGGTCCTGATTGCCGGCTTCGTCGCCGGCGGGACCGACGACGTCGACGCCAATCAGGAAACAGTCCGGCTCCTGCGCAGCCAGCTCCGGTCGAAATCGTCGCTGCGGGTGATCGACGCGGATGTGATGGAGCTCACCTCGATCGCGCAGGAGCAGAACAAGACCGCAGGTGCGGGCGAGGACTCGGCGCCGTCTCGCGCGACGAACGGTTCCGCGGGAACAGCGTCGGACGAGAAGGCCGGCCCGCTGCCGCTGCCGGCGGAGATCAAGGATGAAAAAGATCTCGAGCCGTACGAACGTCTGTTCGCGAACACGGCCTACTGGAAGCGAATCGGCGAGGAGTATCAGAACCCGTTGATCGTCACCGGCACCGTCCTTTTCATGCCGCACACGCGTTCGGGGTTCGTCTCCCGCGACGTCGAGGACTACGATTCATTCGGCCGCCGGCGCGTCCGTCCGGTCCGGACATATATGGAACGCAAGGGGTTCATTCTCCGCCCCAAGTTCATTTTCATCGACGGCCGCACCGGCGCCACCATCCATTCGCAGTCTCACCGCGAAGAAGTCCTGTACAACGCGCAGCAAAATACGCCGGCCTTGTCGTCGTACTTCGAGTTGATGGACAAGATTGTGCCGGATTTCCTCCAGGCGCTGAGCAGTCAGAAGATCCGCGGCACTCGCGTTCTTCTGAAGTAGTACCGACCGGCATACGTCCGATTTCCTCCTCCACAGCAATCGCCGCGCTCGTCAGCCCGGGTGGTGTCACGCGTGATAGGAGTCCCCGAACTCGTCGTCCTGGCGATCATCGCGGCCGTCATTTGGATCGGCTGGATCAGGAGACGCCTTTGAGATCGCGGGAGCTCAAACCCGTTTCAAGCTGCGGGGAAGCGGCCCGCGGGCATGGCGACGGCTCGACTTTCGTTTATCATCCAGCGCGGTGCTCATCGCTGCTGTTCGTTCCGCCGCCACCTACGTCGCGGTCTCCGCCTACGTCCTGATCGTCGGCCCGCCCGGGATGCTGCTGGCGATCCTGTTTCGATGGAAGAGCCTGTTGTACGTCCTCGGCCACATTGGCGTGCGGCTGGGCCTGGCGCTGACCGGCATCCGTTTCCGGATCGTCGGCGCTCAGCACTTGCCGCTCGACCGCGCCGCCATCTACTGCGCGAACCACGAAAGCAACGTCGATCCCCCGGTCCTGTTCGACGCACTCCATCCGCGCATGCACATTCTTTACAAGCACGAGATCGACCGGATTCCTGTTCTGGCACGCGCGTTCCGGCTGGGCGGCTTCATTCCCATTGACCGGCGCAACAAAGAGGCGGCGATGCGGTCGATTGAGGCGGGTGCGCAATCGATTCGATCGGGTCATTCGTTCCTGATCTTTCCGGAGGGCACGCGCAGCAGGACCGGTGATTTGCTGCCGTTCAAGAAGGGCGGCTTCATCATGGCCCTCAAGGCCCAGGCGCCGGTTGTACCGATCGCCGTGCAGGGTGGTCGCGCCGCGATGACGAAAGGCAGCTGGATCATCCGGCCGGTGACCGTCACCATTCGTGTCGGACGCCCGATCGAGACCGCCGGCCGGGGACTCGATGAGCGTGACGATCTGATCCTCAGAGTCCGCCGGGAAATTGAGTCGCTGCTGGCCGCGGGGCCAGTGCTTCACTCATGATTCCTGGAATGATATTGTGTATTTTTGGAGAGGAGGAGCGTGAGGAGGCGTATATGAGTTCTGAGAAACGAAATCGAGAGGCCTACGCGATCGCAGTGCTCGCAGTTCTTGTGTTCGTCACGGCGTCGGAGTCTCTTTTCGCGCAGCCGGCGTCGAAAACGGAACCGTCCAAGCAGGCCGAAACCTTCACAGGGACAACCGTGAACCTCAGCCCTGGGGCCGGAGAAAACATCTCGATTCACATCTTGCGCTGGTCCTCGGACGCTGACCGCGATCGTCTCGCGGCAGCGTTCAAGGAAAAGGGCGGCGCCGGACTGCAGTCGGCTCTTGAGGCAGCGCCGACGGTCGGGATCGTGTGGACCGGTGAGAGCCTTGGGTACTCGCTTCGTTACACACATCGTGTCGCGCTGCCCGACGGCGGCGAGCGCATCATCGTCGCCACCGAGCGTCGCCTCGGCGCCTGGTCGCGCGGAAATCAATGGAAAGCAGCAGGGCAGCAGGCGGCGGCGGATTATCCGTTCACTGTCGTCGAGCTTCGCCTGAATCGCCGCGGCCAGGGCGAAGGCAAGATGTCGCTTGCGGCGAAGGTCACCTTCGAACAGGACGCGAAGGCGATCGCGCTGGAGGACTATGGCTCGGCGCCGATTCTCATCAAGGACGTGAAACGCAGCCTTCCTGTTAGCGGGGCGACGAACTGAAGAGGAGACGTCCTACGATGCGCCGGTCATGAACTTGAGCGTCCACGGCGCCAGTGGTTGCTGGTCGGTGCCCAGAATACCCTCGAGCAAGTCGACTTGGACCGTGCGAAAACGCTCAATCGGCTGGCTGAATCGAATTTCCAGCACGCGTGTCGCGGGACGGTACTCCGTCGTGAATTCCAGCTTCAGAGGAGGCTCGCCGGCTGCGGCCAATGCGGAAGCGAGATACTGCGCGCGCAGACGCCCTTTGAGGGTTGCCGGGTCGATATCGCGCGAGAATTGAATTCGCACGTTCGCGGACACAAGTACGTCGGTCTCATCCTGGGTCGGCGCGCTGAACACGACTTCCGGAGGAGGCGCTGCCGGCACTCGAATCTGCGGCTCGGTGGAGGTCGTTTCGGCCGGCGGTTTCGCAAGCTTGAGACTGCCGGCCTGAGCCTCCAGCCACTGCAATCCGCGGCCCTGCTGCATCGTGCCGGTGACTTCGAGCCAGCGCCCCGTGTCGATCCGTGCGTCCAGCGCGAGGTCGAAGTCCCGCCCGCGCGGTTGGATGTTGGTCACCCAGATCGCAGCATCGACTGACCGCAACACGAAGTCGTACCGGCTCCTTGCGGGCGCGTCCGGGAGGTCGCCCAGGAGGTTGCGGCCGGCAAACTGACCGACGACCGTGACCTTCTGTTCGAGATAGCGTGACGGGTACAAGACCATCGCGCGGATGGTCGGCGCCGGCGGCGGCGACGCCGGTGAGATCGCGCTTGCGACGAGGGCCATCACTTGCCCCGGCCGTGGCCACGGACTCTCTGGATCGAGATGGAACGTGCTCTTCAGGTCGTAGTTGGTGAGCCTGGGCTCGTCTGGATTCATGCGGCCCACATCCCAGAGCTCGCCGCGGATCTCGTTCAATCCTTCCGGCGCGCCTCCTTTGTACAGCACCCTCATCGCTCCGCTCTCGCTGTTGACTCTCAGTTCGCCGTTGTCGAGGAGCGCGGTGGTGCCGACGATGATGATCGGTCGTAGATGATAGAAGCTTGGATGGGCCAGCAGAGCCGTGACGTTGGTGGCGTGGCGCTGCGGCGCCTGCGCCGATACAGCGGTGGCGGCAAGAGCGAGCGCGAGAACCAGAGTGCGAATCAGATCGGTCGGCATGGCTGGAGATTGCTAAATCTTTTTTCTTGCCGCACGCGCGGTGATGAAGGCGAGCGACAAGAACAGCAGCCCGCTCGCTATTTGCGCGATCCCGCTCTCATCGTGGAACCAAGGAAGTGCGTTGCCGACCGCCTGGAATGGTCCGATCGTGTTCGTGCCCACGAGTACCGCAAACAGGATGCCGCAAATCGAACCGCCCGCGATGAGACCGGAACTGAAAAGCGTGCCGGCGCCAAGCTCGGACTCCTCACGCACGCTCGTACTGTACTCCACCCACCAGCGCGCCAGGCCTCCCGCGAAGATCGGCGCGGTTGTCGCTATGGGGAGGTAGGCGCCGACGGCGAACGACAGCGAGTGGATGCCGCAGAGCTCGAGCGTGATCGCGATGAACACGCCAACGAGTACCAGACCCCACGGTAGATTCTGGCTGAGCAGACCTTTGATGATAGTCGCCATCAGCGTGGCCTGCGGCGCGGCGATGGCTTGTGAACCGATGCCAAAGACCCGGTGCAGATACAACGTTGTCAGCCCGATGACCAGGGCCGAGGTCAACACGCCGATGACGAGCCCGAGCTGCTGATACAGGGGCGTGGCCCCGACGATGTAGCCGGTCTTGAGATCCTGGGACGTATTGCCGGCATTCGCGGCAGCGATGCATACGACGGCCCCGACGCACAGGGCGACGGGTGCGTAGCTGTCACCCGTCCAGCCCAGTGCAACGAACAGCACGCAGGTCAGGATGAGCGTGGCGATCGTCATGCCGGAAATCGGATTCGAAGAGGAGCCAATGAGGCCGGTAATGCGCGACGACACGGTGGAGAAAAAGAAACCGAACACCACGATCAGCACCGCCGCCAGGATGTTCCCCTGCAGCGGCATGCGCGGCGCCACCGCGAGGAAAAGCGCCAGCAGGAGGGTGCCGATCATTACCACGCTCATCGGGATTTCGCGTTCGGTGCGGATCGCCGCGCCAGTGCCTGTCACGCCAAAGCCCTTGAGGCCGCCGGCGGCCGACCGGACAATGGTCGGTATCGTGCGCGCCAGCGTGATCAATCCGGCCGCGAGCACGGCGCCCGCGCCGATGTAGCGGATATAGGCGCTCCAGATCTGGCCGGGGGCCATTTCGGAAATGAGGAACGGCCGCCCGGTCGCCGGATTGACCGCGAAGTCGGGATGAATGGGAGGCAGCGGCTGCGTGATGTATTGGCCGAGGATCGACAGCAGCGGCAGCAGCACGAGCCAGGACAACACGCCGCCCGCGAACATCGTGCCCGCGATCGCCGGACCGATGACGTAACCGACGCCCAGATACTCGGGTGAGATATCGACGTTCAGCGTCGCGTTCGGGAACTGGCTGCGAGGCGGCGCTGTATAGCCAATCTCAGTGCGGAACAGGTTGAAGACCCACGACAGCGCTTTCCAAAGCGCTCCGACGCCGAGGCCGCTGAACACGAGCGCGGCGAGCTGGCCGCCCCGCTCGCCTGCGACGAGCACCTCGGCGCAGGCCGTGCCTTCTGGATACGGAAGCGTACCGTGCTCCTTCACAATCAACGCCCGGCGCAGCGGCACCATCATCAGGACGCCGAGGATGCCGCCCGCGAAGGTCAGCATCGTGATTTGAAAGTAGTTGAAATAGGCGGGTCCATACGGTGCCAGGAAGATGAGCGCCGGGATCGTGAACACCACGCCGCCGGCCACCGACTCGCCGGCGGACCCGATCGTTTGGACGATGTTGTTTTCGAGGATGGTGGCGCCGCCAAGACGCTTGAGCACCGAGATGGCGAGCACGGCGATGGGAATCGAGGCGCTCACCGTAAGGCCTGCGCGCAGGCCGAGGTACACGGTGGATGCGCCAAACAGGAGGCCGAACAGCACGCCGAGGGCGATCGCCTTCACCGTGAACTCGGCGGGTGATTCGGTGGGCGGTACGTAAGGCCGGAACGCCGCCTGTGGCGGCGAGGCCTGCGTCGCGAGTGCCATGGCCGCGATACTAACATGACGCTTTCTGACGAGTCTCCACTGCTTTTGCTACAATCGGCCGTCGCTTGTGAAAGCCACGAACAAGGCGCCTGCCGGCACATCAAAGGCCAAACAGAGCGTCGATCAGGTCTCAGAGCTCACGACGAACCGGCTGTCGGTGTACCTGCGGTGTCTACGGCAACTCGACGGCGCCGGTGTCCGCACCATTTCCTCCCAGGCGCTTGCGGAGCAGTTCCACCTGAACGCCGCCCAGATTCGGAAGGACCTTGCGTACTTCGGAGAGTTCGGGGTCCGCGGCGTCGGCTACTATGTCCGCGATCTCAGGCGCCACCTGCGGCAGATTCTCGGTCTGGATCGCAAGCTTCGCGTGGCGATCATCGGCGCCGGCAATCTCGGGTTGGCGCTGGCCGACTACCCCGGGTTCAGGCAGGAAGGGTTCGAGATCACGGCCCTCTTCGACAACCTGAGCGAGAAGGTCGGCCAGCAGTCGCGGGGCGGCGTGCCGATTCACGACATTCACGATCTGAAGAAGTTCGCGCGGCGCGACGCCGTCAGCATCGCGGTCATCGCCGTGCCGGCCGCTTCGGCGCAACGGGTCGTGGATCTCGTGATCGCGTCCGGCATCAAGGCGGTGCTGAACTTCTCGCCGGGCACACTCCAGGTGCCGGCCGACGTGAAACTGAAAAGCGTGGACCTCACCGTGTCGCTCGAAAGCCTGTCGTTCTATCTCGCGCGGGGGGACAGTGAAGAAACGTGAGCCGCGCAGGCGCCTGTCGCACGTCGATCGCCACGGCCGCGTGAGGATGGTCGATGTCTCGGCCAAGGCGGTCACCAGCCGCGAGGCGGTCGCCAGCGGGTCGATCACGATGTCGCGCGCGGCGCTCGGTCAGATCCGGCGGGGCGCCGTGCAGAAAGGCGATCCGCTACAAGCGGCGCGCGTTGCCGGCATCATGGCCGCCAAGCAGACGGCAGCGCTCATTCCCCTGTGCCATCCGCTGCCGATCTCGAGCGTTCAAATCGATCTCACGCCCATCGCGCGAGGCTACGCTATCGTGGCTCGCGTGCGCACGACGGCCCAAACCGGCGTTGAAATGGAAGCCCTTACCGCCGTCGCCATCGCCGCGCTCACGGTCTATGACATGGTGAAGGCGGTGGACAAGGGGATGGTGATCGGAAGGATTCGCCTCGAGTCCAAGAGCGGCGGGCGGTCGGGCACTTACCGGCGCCAATAACCGGCGCGTGTCCGGCCGCAGCCGCGCATCGCTTGACCTCTTCTATCGCCGCCCCGAGCTGCGATACCCCTGCTCGTAACCCGCCTGGAACGCCGAGCGGTATTCGCGTTTGTAGTCGTCCCGCGAGCCGTACCGCCGGTCGTAGTCCTGATCGCCCGATCGGTACCGCCGCGCGCCGACCGGATCGAACCTGTTTCTGCTGCGCGCGTCCTTGCGCCCTTGCTCGTAACCGTCCCGATATCCGTTTTGACCGGCCGGTGACGAGGCGTAACCGCCGTAGCTTCCATAGCCACCTTGGGGATAACCACCCTGTGGGTATCCACCCTGTGGGTATCCACCTTGCGGATAGCCATAGCCGCCCTGTGGGTATCTACCTTGCGGATAGCCATAGCCACCCTGGGGATAACCATTCTGCGCGTAACGGCGGTACCCGTCGTTGTAGCCGGCCACGAAGCCCTGCCTGAACACCGAGCGGTAGCTGCTTCTGTCGCCGCCGCGGTAGCCTGCGTCGGCATCTCGATAATCGTCGTGACGTTGGTAGTCGAAGTTCCTGCCCCGGCGCGCGTCCTGCTCGCCGTGCTGGCGACCCTCGTCGT
>Ga0070698_100010245_pt1 | contig 10011 bp, 7 predicted proteins | sample KBSK1502metaG_FD_65477 | JGI IMG/M metagenome (GOLD analysis project Ga0070698, IMG submission 65477) | Corn, switchgrass and miscanthus rhizosphere microbial communities from Kellogg Biological Station, Michigan, USA - KBS K1-50-2 metaG | ecosystem: Host-associated > Plants > Roots >... | reverse complement strand
CACAGTAAACCTGGCTTGCAAACATATTTTCTCTGCGCGCAGCTGCAAACCGGAAAAAATCGCCGTGGTCATGAATGCTCCGGACTCCAGAATATTCCCTTTCCGCGCAGCGGGGGCACAACCCTCAACTCAACAAGATCCTGCTAAGTCTTTCGTGTTCATGTATCACGGCTCACTGGTCGAACGTAATGGCTTGGACCTGGCCGTCGAAGCGCTGGCCCTGGCGCGTGGAAAGATGCCTACGGCAGAACTGAGGGTGTACGGTCCAAGCACGCCGTTTCTGGAGCGCGTAATGGAAACGGTTAAAGCCAAAGGCATGCAGGATATCGTTCATTACTTCGGACCGCGGCGGCTCGAAGATTTGGTCCGTGAAATTGATGGATGTGACGTTGGCGTTATTCCGAATCAACGAAATCCGTTCACTGATATCAATACACCCACACGAATCTTCGAGTATCTGGCTATCGGGAAGCCGGTAATTGCACCCAGTACACTAGGCATTCAAAATTACTTCAATGAAGAGTCTCTGGTGTTCTTTCAGCCAGGCAACGCCGCAGATCTTGCCAAGCAGATGCAATACGCGTACTCCCATCGTAACGACCTGGCCGAAATCGCACGCCGGGGCCAACAAATCTACCTGGCACACACCTGGGAGCAGGAAAGGCAGACGCTGCTCAGTGGTGTAAGCAAAATCCTCAAGTAGCACTGGCGGATAGACAATTTCAATGAAAAAAATTGCACTGGTTACGGGCGCAGAGGGATTTATCGGGTCTCATTTGGTCAAGTTCCTTCAGGCCAAAGGTTGGAGTGTCATCGGATCGTATCTGCATCACGGTTCGAACCGTATTCCGAAGTTGCCGAATCTCTCTTTCGCGCGATGCGATCTGCGCAATAGACAACGTGTCGTGCAGATTCTTGCGCAGTATAAGCCGACGCATATATTTCACCTGGGGGCGCAAAGCCTACCTACCGCGTCATGGGCGGATCCGGTCACAACCTTCGAGTCGAACGTGATGGGCTCCTTATACCTGTTTGAGGCAGTGCGTCATTTCAAACGGCGTCCGGTAATCGTTTCGGCTTGCTCGAGTGCCGAATACGGCAACGTGCCAGCATCGGCTGTCCCCATCAGGGAAGAACAGCAGCTTAGGCCATTGCATCCGTACGGAATCAGCAAGGTCTGCCTGGATCTACTGGCGCGTGAGTATTTTCTCGATCACAACATTCCGACGGTGAACATCCGCCTCTTCAATACCACTGGTCCCGGCAAAACCAGTGATGCCCCTTCCGATTTTGTCCGGCAATTGGTCCGGATTAAGAAAGGCCTGCAGTCCCCGATCATCGAAGTCGGGAACCTGCAGCCGCGCCGGGCATTCCTCGATGTAAGCGACGCGGTGCGAGGATTCTATCTCGCCGCCATGAAAGGGAAGCGCGGAGAGACCTACAATCTCTGTGCTACACGCACCTATCGGATTCACGAACTCTTGCGCACCGCCATCCGCTTGTCCGGGGTGAAAGCCAAGATTCGGCCCGTCGCCAGATTGATGCGCCCATCTGACGAAAAAATCATTTTTGGCAGCACGCAAAAAATTCGCCAGGACACTGGCTGGAGACCATTGGATTCGGTCGAGCAGACATTGCAGTCCATGTTGGATTACTGGAATGATGTCCTGTGATCACCCTAACCGCCGAATCTGGCTCCTCGCGTCTTGCGATGCTTGCTAACCTACCGTGAATGGCAAATCCCAAAAAGTTACACCGCCGGATAGCCTTCGGGAAGACCCTCCCGCTCTCTTGCTCGTTGGCGGCCGGGGAACCCGCCTGCAATCCGTACTTCCCTCGACCCCCAAACCGCTGGCGCCGGTTGGCGATACTCCGTTTCTTCAGTTGTTGGTCCGGCAATTGCGATCGCAAGGTGTCCGGCGCATGGTGATGTGTACCGGTCATCTCGCCGCGCAGGTCGAAGAAGAGTTCGGCGATGGTCACAAATGGGATGTTACGATTGACTATTCGAAGGAGCCGCGCCCACTCGGAACCGCCGGCGCGGTGAAATTTGCCGAACGCTTTCTAGGCCAGGGCTCTGAATTCCTGGTAACGAACGGAGACTCTTTCTTGGAACTCGATATTCGCCAGTTCATTCGCTTTCATCGGGACCATGGTGGAATCATCAGCATGGCGGTACGCAGAATGCCCGACGCAACACGCTATGGAACCGTTCAGACGGATACGAGTAATCGCGTCATTGGCTTTAGGGAAAAGACGGGTGCTCAGCTACCGGGGATCATTAATGGCGGCGTCTACATTTTCAATCGGGCCGTATTGAGGCACATTCCGAACGGGCCAGTCAGCTGGAAAGGGATGTATTTCCACGCCTGCTCGAACAAGGCGTTTATGCCTTCGAGCAGCACGGCATGTTCATCGACATAGGCACGCCTGAAGATTACGCTCGTGCACAGACCCTTTGCCAAAGCCTTTACAAAGCTGCTCTCCCCGAATCGCAGTCATGAACCACCATCGCTGGCCCATTCGCCGCTCATTCAACCTTAGGAAAAGGAAACTAAGCGCATGATAATAACCCGCACCCCGTTACGGATCTCGTTTTTCGGTGGCGGCACGGACTATCCAGTCTATTTCCGTGAATTTGGCGGCGCTGTATTATCCACCACGATCGACAAGTCCTGCTATATCACTTGCCGATACTTGCCTCCCTTTTTTGCATACCACAGCCGTATTTCCTATTCGAAGATTGAAAACGTCGACCGCAACAGCGCGTTCGAACATCCGTCCGTCCGCGGGTGCTTACAGTATCTGGGCTTTGACGAAGGAGTTGAGATTCACCACGTTGCAGACTTGCCCGCTCGAACCGGTTTGGGGACGAGCTCAGCTTTCACAGTCGGGCTTTTGCTGGGTCTGTACGCTCTCAGAGAGCAGACGCGCAACAAGCATGCCCTCGCTAGTGATGCCATTTACGTTGAGCAAGAAGTGATCGGGGAAGCAGTGGGGTCACAAGACCAGGCGAGCGCTGCCTATGGCGGTTTCAATCGTATCGACTTCAACACCGATGGCAGCCTGGAAGTGAAGCAGATGGTAGCCACGCGAGAGCGACTGGCGGCACTGGAACAGCATTGTGCCCTCTTTTTTACCGGATTTTCTAGAACCGCATCGGAAATTGCCAAAGAACAAATTAGATTGACGCCTCACCGAAAGCGGGAGCTCGCAATGATGTTTGAGATGGTCAACGAGGCGGAGGCCATTGTTACGAATCCGAATCGTTCCTTAAAGGAATTCGGTGAATTGTTGAACCAAAGCTGGCAGTTAAAACGAACGCTCACGCAAAACATTACCAACACCGCTGTCGATGAAATCTATGAAGCGGGGCGTAGCGCCGGAGCAATCGGAGGCAAGCTTCTGGGAGCAGGTGGCGGGGGGTTCATGCTGTTTTTCGTTCCGCCTGAACGGCGGCAGGAATTGCGGATGCGGCTCAAGAATCTCTTGTGTGTTCCGTTTTCATTCTCTAATCGAGGCAGCCACGTGGTCGTGCACGAACCGGAGCAGGTGTACGACAAATTGCTTACCTCCGAGCGGTCTGAGGTGTATGCCCAGCAACCCGGCCGTTCGGGCGAGCTTTCATAATAACGGAGAATATTTGAGGCTAATATGAATCACCAGGGTACCCTTCCTCCCTACGTATTGATCACGCCTGCCCGCAACGAAGAGGCCTTCATCGAAAAGACGCTTGAATCATTGATTCAGCAAACGTTTCTTCCGGTCAAGTGGGTCATCGTAAACGACGGTTCGACAGATTCTACTGGGAGCATCGTAGGCCGATATACCGAACGGTACGATTGGATCGAACTGCTTAATCTTCCCGTGCGCAACGAACGTAATTTTGCCGCGAAGGTTCACGCCTTCAACGCTGGCCGGGCGAGAATAGAGAACCTCGAATATGAGGTTATCGGCAATTTAGACGGAGACGTTTCCTTGGACAAAGATCATTTCGAGTTTCTCCTGGGCAAGTTTCGGGAAGAACCCCGCCTTGGCGTTGCGGGAACAGTTTTCAGAGAACAAGGTTATAACTCCGAAACGGATAGCTTTGAAGGACAACAACACGTTTCAGGCCAGTGCCAACTGTTCCGACGCCAGTGTTTCGCGGAAATAGGCGGGTATTTTGCAAACAAAGCTGGCGGCATAGACTGGATCGCGGTCACAACTGCGCGCATGATGGGCTGGAAGACCCGGTCATTTCGAGAAAAGTCGTTTTTTCATTTCCGGCATTTGGGGACGGCCGAGCGTAGTGCATTTGCCGCTTCTTTCTCCTACGGCGAGAAGGATTACTACCTCGGAGGACATCCCCTTTGGGAACTGTTTCGTGTAACGTATCGATTAACCAAGCCGCCCTACCTCGTCGATGGATTTGCACTGGGTTTAGGCTATGGATGGGCGATGGTCCGAAGAGTGAAAAGGCCCATTTCCAAGGAACTCATGAAGTTTCACCGCAAAGAACAGATGCGGAAGCTGGGAAATGTGCTCAAAACGCTGCTAACTCTCAAGCGCGTTGATAAATTCACGGTTCTTCCCGAATAGGAACCACTTTATTGTTACGCCAGGTTCATTATGAACGAAGCGCAACTGACCAGACTTAGAGCATCACTCGACCACTTCATCCGCTGGCTCGACGCATATGGCGAGACTTCCCGCGATCACCAGAGCTTTTTCGCGAGTGATCTAGGACGAAGCGCAAAGGCTCTTTATTATAGGAAGCCGCTACTGGGCACGCTGGCTGTGTCTCCCATGATTTTCTGCGAGGCCTTCCTACCCTCAGCTCGAAGGCTGTTCTGGAAACCACAACGATTCCCTATCGCAGATGCCCATTATGCGATGGGCTTCGCTCTGCTTTCCCGGGTTCTAGGGCAGGAGCCGTACCATAATCGCGCAGTCCATTTTCTGGACGTGCTTAAGGAGACCCGTACTGCGGGATTCAAACACTATGCCTGGGGCTACCCATTTCATTGGGAAACACGATCAGGCACAATCAAAGCCTGGACGCCTTACATAACGACGCTGCCGTATGCCTATGAAGCTTTCCGGGATGTCTATCAGGTCGATGGAAATCCGAATTGGCTGGAGATCATGCAATCGATCGCGCTGCACGGCCTTGAGGACTACCGGGATTATGAAACTTCTTGCAAAGCTTCTGCCTGCTGCTATAGCCCCGGCCCTGATAACTCGAGCGGTGTGGTAAATGCGAGTGCCTACCGGGCGTTTCTTCTGACGGCAGCCTCGTTGGACTTCTCAGAAGAAAAGTACCGGAAAGTCGCCGATAGGAATTTGAATTTTGTCCTGGAGTCTCAAAATGCCAACGGCTCTTGGTACTACTCGATGGACAACGAAAGAGATTTCGTCGACCACTTTCATACCTGTTTTGTCCTGAAGGCTCTCGCAAAGATAGAGCAACTGACAGGAAATCCAGAATGCCGGAGCGCCATCGAGCGGGGAGTCAAGTATTACGTGAGCAATTTATTCGATGCCGACGGTCTGCCAAAACCATTTTCAAGGCCGCCTCGGCTCACTGTTTACCGCAAAGAGATCTACGATTATGCGGAATGTATTAATCTCGCCACTCTGCTGCACGGCCGCTTTCCTGAGTTAGACCGGATCCTCTCGCTCGTTCTCGATGATGTCTTTAGCCGCTGGCAAAAACCCGACGGCTCGTTTCGGGCTCGCCAACTTCTGGTCGGGTGGGACAACGTGCCGATGCATCGTTGGGCTCAGTCGCAGCTGTTCCGAAGTCTCTGTTTCCTCCTGAAGCAAACGCTGACGAAGGCTTCTGAGGGCAGGATAGAAGACACGCTGCAGCCTCTGCAGTCAAAGGTCACAAACTAGGAAGTCTTATGTGTGGTATCTGCGGACAATATAACTTCGGCAACCAGGCACCCGTTCGGCTGGTGGACGTTAAGGCCATGACAGCTTCCCTTGTTCATCGCGGTCCGGATGACGAAGGCCACTACATTGCCGGACCGCTTGGATTCGGTTTTCGCCGGCTCTCTATCATAGATCTCTCAGGTGGGCATCAACCCATGTCGGATCAGGAAGAATCCGTCTGGGTTGTGTTCAACGGTGAAATCTATAACTTCCCCGAACTGCGCCGCGAACTACAAGGGTACGGCCACGTTTTTCGAACCAGCTCTGACACGGAAGTAATCATCCACGGGTATAAGCAATGGGGCGATGAGGTTCTTAACCGCCTAAATGGCATGTTTGGCCTTGCGATCTGGGACGTTCAGCAGCGGCGACTTGTTGTTGCACGCGATCCCTTTGGAATCAAACTGATTTACTTCAGGATCGACGGAGATTGTCTCTATTTCGGCTCGGAGATGCGCGCAGTTTGCGTAACGAGGCCAGGGAAGGTGGAGATCGATCCTACGTCGTTGAATCTCTTCCTGCGGTATCGCTATACGCCCTCTCCGTACACGATACTCAAGGGAGTCCGCAAACTTGCTCCCGGAACCAAGCTGACAGTCCAAAACGGCTCTTACCAGGTCAGTCGCTGGTACAATTTCAAACCCGAACCGTTTGCGCCCGCAAAATCGCCCGACGAAGCCAGAGAAGAGCTGCTTTCGCTTTATAAGCGCGCAGTCCGGCGGCAACTCATTAGCGATGTGCCGGTGGGTTTGCTCTTAAGCGGTGGCATTGATTCCGGGCTGCTGCTTGGGTTGATGAATCTTAACGGGAAATCCTGGCCAACCTACACGGTGGGATACGGATCGAGCTACGCTGATGATGAACTGGGAGATGCCGCGGAAACCGCGCGCTTGCTTGGATCCAAGCACGCCAGCATTACGATTACGAAGTCAATTTTTGAGGAAGCACTGCCAAAGATTGTCGCTGCATTGGAAGAGCCCATTGCAGCCTCTTCAATCGTTCCGATGTATTTCGTTTGTCAACGAGCCCGTCAGGACGTCAAAGTAGCTCTGGTCGGACAAGGACCCGACGAGTTGTTCGGCGGGTATCGTCGTCATCTGGGTGTCCGGTATGGCGCAATGTGGGCCAGATTGCCAAGCTGGATACGAACTCCCATCTCTTCGACAGTCGCCGCGTTGCCAAGAAATGAGATGCTCAAGCGAGGGGTTAACTCGCTGGCGATCCCCGATCGGATGCGCAGGTATCAGAATGTCCTGTCGCTCCTGCCAGAAGGCCAAGTCGAAGGATTGTTCCAGGACGGACTGCTGCAGCCCAATTCAGGGGACGTCATATTGAATTGTTGGCGGGACTTTCCTGACCTTATGGGGTCAACCGACGAATTGGGTGGGCTGCAATTCCTGGAGGTGCGATCCACACTCCCGGACGAGCTTCTTATGTATGCGGACAAACTCTCCATGGCCCATGGTCTCGAGCTTCGTGTGCCTTTTGTCGACAAAGAGATCGTCGAATATGTCGAGCGATTGCCGGCCAATTTAAAGGTGCGGAATGGTTCTCGCAAATGGTTGCACCGGCAGGTCTGTGGGACCTTCCTGCCTGAGTCGATTTTGAGACGGCCGAAACGGGGATTTGCAGTGAATGTGGTGGATGATTGGTTCCAGGGGGCCATCGACAATAAAATGGCTGATACTTTGCGTGATCGCGACTCCCAGATCTACCAATATCTTCGCCCAACTGCTGTCAACGAACTCTTCGAGCAGCATGCCTCTGGGCGGCACGACAATCATAAGGTCTTGTTCAGCCTGGTCCTTTTTGAAGAATGGCTTCGGGCTCGCGAGGAACCCATATCGACCTTGAGCTAGGAGCCCTCTCGATGATAGGCGTCATTGCAGATCCAGCGGAACACGACGTCGTACGCGAGTTCTTCGAGCTATTCAAGACTCCGTGGGAGTTTTGTCGCAAGGATCGACAATACGACGTTTTGCTTTGTGCCGGAGAAGGCCAGTTCGACGCAACCGCAAAGCTCGTCCTTGTCTATGCCGGTAGAAAGACGCGTTTTGACGAGCAACGGAAAATCCAAACACCCCGCCAACCGATGCATGGCAGCGCCGTTTCATTTCGGGGGAATCGAATCCCAATCTATGGAGATGCCATCACTTTTTCCGGGAAAGAAAGCAGCGTTTTGATCGAGGAAGACTCTGAGGAATGCGCGGCATATCTAGAGGAGTCGAACGACAGAGTGCTGGCACGGATCGGCTATGATTTGTTCAGCGAGGTTCGTACGTTACTGACGGTGGGTCAGCCGGCCGCCAACGCCAGCATGCCAGCACTGGAACTGCACATTGCGTTCCTGAGGGAATTGATCACCGGGTGCAGAGTTCGATTGGTTGAGATTCCGCCGGTTCCGGGCGGCTGTCAATTCGTCGCTTGCTTAACCCATGACGTGGACCATCCCGCAATCCGTCAACACCAATGGGATCACACCATGTTCGGGTTCTTGTATCGTGCCGTCTTCGGTTCTTTGCGAAGACTTTTTCGGGGGCAAATGTCGGCTCAAAATCTGTTCAGAAACTGGGCGGCGGCTTTGCAGCTGCCCTTTGTTCATTTGGGCCTGGCCAAGGACTTCTGGGGCGAATTTGACGATCGCTACCTGGAACTGGAAAAGGGCGCTCGCTCAACTTTTTTCGTAATTCCTTTCCGCAACCAAGCGGGGAGTGGTTCGCATGGTCCGGCGCCTGCGCTTCGCGCTGCTCGCTATGGGGCTCAAGATCTCGCCGGTACGATCCGGAAGTTGGCGACTGCGGGCTGCGAAGTTGGGTTGCACGGGATTGATGTGTGGCTCGACAGCAGCAAAGGACACGAGGAGCTCGAAGAGATTCGACGCCTTACTGGAGTTTCGGAAATCGGCGTGCGGATGCACTGGCTTTACTACAACCAACAATCAGCTTCGACCGTGGAGGCGGCGGGCGCGGCCTATGACTCAACGATTGGCTACAACGAAACAGTGGGATATCGCGCGGGAACAACGCAAGTGTACAAACCGCTTGCGGCCAGTCAATTGCTGGAACTGCCGCTGCACGTAATGGATACGGCGCTCTTCTACCCCAGTTATCTCAATCTGACCCCACATCGGGCGAAGGTAGTTCTTGGCCCAATGATCGATAACGCGGTCCGCTACGGAGGCACCTTAACCATCAACTGGCATGATCGCAGTCTTGCCCCAGAAAGGTTGTGGGGCGGATGCTACCGTGACTTGATTCAGGAGATGAAGAGTCGCGACGCGTGGTTCTCAACTGCCGGGCAGGCGATCTCCTGGTTTCGAAAACGTCGGTCAGCGATATTCGAAACGGATTCAATGCAGGTGGGGAAGGTGCGCGCCCAGGTCGCGGCTGGTCACGGCGACTATCTTCCGACTTTGCGATTGAGAGTCCATAGGTCACGGAATCCAAGTCAGATCGGATGTCGCAGCTCTGACGACTACGTCGACATGGAAGTCGAGGAAACAAATAGTCCCGCGGTTACCCCCGAGGCCAGAAGATGAATGCCCGCGGGGCAGCGCAAGCAACGAAAGCGGATCACCGCAAGCCGATTAACCAATGCCTCCTTTTCTAGCCCTCTGCCTTTGGCTCATCCTTCTTTTGGCGCTGCTGCGTTTTGATCCCGCTAGGGAATCGGGGACTTCATTCGCTTTGTGGGTGCCATTGATCTGGATGTTCATCGTCGGATCGCGGCTGCCTTCGCAGTGGTTCGGCGTTCAGGTGGCGTCCGCGGCTCACGCTGTTGAAGATGGGAATTCATTGGACCGTGCTATCTTTTCCCTCCTCATCTTGCTGGCAATTGGCATCCTGATGTCGCGCGGGTTCAATTGGGGCAGCTTCTTCTCGCGCAACCTTACACTGATTGCATTTCTTTCTTTTGCTCTGGTCAGCGTGCTGTGGTCCGACTTCACCTTTGTTGCACTCAAGCGGTGGTTTCGGGACCTGGGCAACTATTTGATGATTCTAGTGGTTCTTTCCGATCCTCGCCCGCTCGATGCTGCGCGCACATTAATTCGGCGCTTCTGCTACCTGCTGATCCCGCTCTCCATCTTACTTA
>Ga0070698_100010242_pt1 | contig 10012 bp, 7 predicted proteins | sample KBSK1502metaG_FD_65477 | JGI IMG/M metagenome (GOLD analysis project Ga0070698, IMG submission 65477) | Corn, switchgrass and miscanthus rhizosphere microbial communities from Kellogg Biological Station, Michigan, USA - KBS K1-50-2 metaG | ecosystem: Host-associated > Plants > Roots >... | reverse complement strand
CGTCCAGGCGCGGGGCATTTGGTTTGTGGTGCATGAGGACGATGGCGAGCGTCACCGGCTGTCCGAGGTACTGGGAGAGGAGACGGTCCAGAGGACTGCCGACCACGCTTTCACCGATATGCCCGCGTTGGCCCGTCAGGTAGGCCGCGAATCCTCCCGCCTCGCGCCCAAGTTCTCCCATCGTCAGGCGAGCCGCATAGCGTCCCCACACGTTTCCGGCCTTCGCCGTGAACAGCACGGAGTACCCGCGATGCGTCTTGCCCATGTAAAAGCCCTGCGTCTCGGGGATCTCGACCGGCTTGAGGCCGGTCTTCTGTTCGAACTCCGCCAGCATCTCGGGCTTGAGCGATTGCGCCGAGGCGGTCCGCGCCGGCGCGAGCGGCACGATGCACAGCAGGGTACAGGTGACAGCCACGTGCGTGAGTCGCATGTCATCTCCTCTCAGAGTTCCGCCCGCGTATCTTGCTGAGTTATCGGTTGGGACGGAACCTGACTGCAACCGGCGAACAAATCGGACGGATCGAGTCCCTTGATCAGTGCCCTTCGATGCGTTTCTGAATGTCCTTCGCGCGCTGACTGGCTCGGAACTCGATAATCCGAAAATCGGCGAGACCGCGCACGTAAAACGGATCCTCCTCGACGATGGCTTCGATCTGCCGTCGACTGATGCCGACGGCCAGGATGATCCCGCCATCTCGCGGTATCTTCCGGCCCGAGACCAGGAAATTGCCGGCCGCGTAGTATTTCTTCAGGAACGCGACGTGTGTGGACATGTGCGCGTCGATCTCGGCGAGATCGGCTTTGTAGATCAGTTCGATGACGAACATAGCCGCTCAGTGTAGCGCCTTGCCGTCGCCGCATCATCGACCGAAGCCACACGTGTGCGGCATCTGTGTGGGGACGCGGATGCCAAATCATGAGATACAACAATCCCGAGCTGCGCATCAACAACGTTGATTTTGGCTGAATTACGGGTGCCTCGGGCTCCCGTACGTTCCAGCTTGACGGCCGGCTGACCTTCTGAGGCGGACAGGCTGCCAATGACGAAACGTGATCACGGAAGAGGCGCGGGTTTTCCGAAGGGAATGGGACGATCCCCGATAAAATGGCGTGCTATGTTCAACCCGCGGGGCGGTTCGATCGTCTTTGGCTCGGCAGGTTTGTTGGCGGCCGGCGGCTTCGTGTTTGCGTTGCACGCACAGCCACCCTCCGCCGGCGCAGCCGTTCCGCCTTCCCCCATCGCGACGTCGTCACTCGGTATTGCCTGTCGTGCCATAACGACCGCGTGAAACGGGGTGGGCTGGCGCTCGATACGGTCGTCGCTCACGAGGTGGGCGACAACCCGGACGTGTGGGAGAAAGTCCTCCGGAAGGTTCGCGCACGTCAGATGCCGCCGGTCGGCATGCCGCGGCCGGATGAGTCCACTTACGAAGCCGCGATCGCATCGCTCGAGACGTCGCTCGATCGCGCGGCCGCAGCCAATCCTGATCCGGGCCGAACGGCGACGCTCCGCCGGCTCAATCGAACCGAATACCAGAACGCCGTCCGCGATCTCCTCGCGCTGGACGTCGATGTCGCCTCGCTGCTGCCCGCAGACGACTCCAGCTATGGCTTCGACAACGTGACGGTCGGCGATCTGTCGCCAACGCTGCTGGACCGCTATGTGTCGGCGGCGGAGAAGATCAGCCGCGTGGCGGTCGGACGTCCCAGTCGTTCTCCAGACGGCGGGACGATCAGGATTGCGCCCGACCTGACGCAAGAGGAGCACCTCGAAGGCCTTCCGGTCGGCACACGCGGCGGTGCCGTGGTCCCTTACACGTTTCCGTTGGACGGCGAGTACGAGATCCAGATTCGGCTGATGCGAGATCGCAACGAGCATGTCGAGGGCCTGACCGAGGCCCACGATCTGGAGTTGCTGCTGGACCGGGAGCGCGTCCAGGTGTTCACGGTGAAACCGCCTCAGCGAGAGGCAGGGGTCTCCGAAGACTATCAACCCTCGCACGACAACATCGACCAACACCTCAAGATCCGCGTTCCAGTGAAAGCGGGTCCGCACACGCTCGGCGTCGCCTTTCTGAAAAAACCGTCGGCGCTGCTCGAAACCGCGCGGCAGCCCTACCAGGCGCATTTCAATTTCTACAGGCATCCCCGGATCCAGCCGGCCATTTACTCCCTCTCGATCGTCGGTCCCTATGCGGCGAAAGGTCCCGGAGAGACGCCCAGCCGCCGCCGTATTTTCGTGTCCCGCCCGGCGAATCCAGACGAGGAAGACGGCTCCGCCAGACGGATCCTTGCCGCGCTGATGCGGCGAGCCTATCGGCGTCCTGTGACCGACGCGGATCTTCAAGGCCCGTTGGAGCTGTACCGGAAAACGCGGGCGGAGGAAGGCTTCGAAGCGGGCATCGAAATGGCCGTGTCCGCGGTGCTCGTGAGTCCCCAGTTCCTGTTTCGCGTGGAACAAGACCCCGCCGGCATCTCGCCGAATACGGCCTATCGCGTCAGCGATCTGGAGCTGGCGTCCCGGCTCTCATTTTTCCTGTGGAGCAGTATTCCGGACGATGAACTGCTCGACGTCGCCAGTGCGGGAAAACTCAGCGAGCCGGCTGTGCTCGAACGACAAGTGCGGCGACTGCTGGCGGACGCGCGCTCGCGGACGCTGGTGACCAACTTCGCCTCGCAGTGGCTGCACTTGCGCAATCTCGCCTCGATCACGCCGGACATGCGGCTGTTCCCTGACTTCGACGACAATCTTCGGCAGGCCCTCCGGCAGGAAACGGAGCTCTTTGTCGACAGCATCCTGCGCGAGGATCGGAGCGCGCTCGATCTGTTGAGCGCGAATTACACCTTCCTCAACGAACGGCTGGCCAGGCATTACGGCATCCCGCACGTGTACGGGAGCCGATTCCGGCGCGTCACGCTCGACGGAGACAGCAGACGAGGCGGGCTGCTGCGGCAAGCCAGCATTCTGACGGTCACCTCCTACGCCACGAGGACCTCGCCGGTCCTGCGCGGCAAGTGGATTCTCGACAATATTCTTGGCGTCCCTCCGCCGCCTCCGCTGCCCGACGTGCCGGCGCTCAAAGACAACACGGTGGACGGGAAGCTCTCGGTTCGCAAGCGACTGGCCGAGCACCGCTCCAATCCGACCTGCGCCGCCTGCCACAACCTCATGGATCCGGTCGGCTTGTCGCTCGAAAAGTTCGACGCGATCGGCCGCTGGCGAAGCGCCGAAGAAGGAACGCCGATCGACTCGTCGGGAGGCCTTCCCGACGGCAGCCGGTTCGCGGATGTCCACGGCCTCGAACAGGCGTTGCTGCGCCGCCCGGAAATATTTGTCGGCACGTTCGCCGAGAAGCTTCTGACTTACGCGACCGGACGAGGCATCGAGTTCTACGATGCGCCGGCGATTCGCGAGATCGTACGGAACGCGCGGTCGCAGGATTTCCGCGTCTCGTCGATCATCCTGGGAATCGTGAACGGCAAGCCGTTTCAGATGAGGAAGTCACGATGATCATCACCAAGAAGGCGTTGCCGCGGCGGACGTTTCTGCGCGGGATGGGCGCGAGCCTGGCGCTCCCGCTGCTCGATGCCATGGTCCCGTCGATGACCGCCCTCGCCAAGACGCCGGCCGAGCCGGTGCGCCGCCTGGGTTTTGTCTACATCCCGATGGGATGCGACAGCGCTCGGTGGACTCCACCGGGCACGGGCGCGTCGCTCGAGCTGTCCCCGACGCTCCAGTCGCTGGCCCCGGTCGTGGATTACGTGACGGTCATCACCAACCTGGAATTGAAGAATGCTTATCCGGGCACCCATGCCACCTCCAACGCCGCGTTCCTGAGCGCGGCGACGGCGAAATGGACCGAAAGTACCGACTACCACCTGGGCACGACCGTCGATCAGGTCGCGGCGAAAGCGATCGGCCAGCAAACGCTGCTGCCTTCGCTGGAGCTGGCGATGGACTTACTCCAGATGGTGGGGCAGTGCGACAACGGCTACGCCTGCGTCTATCAGAACAATCTTTCCTGGTCGTCGCCGACGACGCCGCTTCCGGCTGAAGCGCACCCACGGATCGTGTTCGAGCGCCTGTTCGGCGAGGGCGGCAGCGCGGCCGACCGGCGAGCCGCACTGCGAAAACGGGCGAGCCTGCTCGATTGGGTTCGCGACGACATCGCGCGGCTGCAGCAGAAGCTCGGACCGGACGATCGCACGAGGGTCGACCGGTATCTGGAGACCGTGCGCGAGGTGGAGCGCCGCATTCAGAAGGCCGAGTCGGATGCCTCCGGCCAGTTGCCGGATCTGGATCGCCCGGTGGGCGTACCCGCGTCCTACGCCGACCATGCACGGTTGATGTTCGACTTGCAGGTGCTGGCGCTCCAGGGAGATGTCACCCGGGTCATCAGCTTCCAGCTCGCTCGTGAAACGAGCACGCGAACCTATCCCGAGATCGGCGTGCCCGATCCGCATCATCCGCTCACGCATCACGGCAACAACGCGGAAAAGATCGCGAAGATGGCGAAGATCAACGCGTTCCACGTGTCGCTGTTCGCCTATTTCCTCGAGAAGCTGAAGTCCACGCCGGAAGGCGACGGCTGTCTGCTGGACCATGCCGTGTATCTGTACGGCAGCGGGATGGGCAACCCCAACGTGCACGACCACGTGAACCTGCCGATCCTCGTCGCCGGCGGCGGAGCAGGCCGGATCAAGGGAGGGCGTCACATCACGTATACGGAACCGACGCCGCTCGCCAATCTCCATCTGACGCTGCTCGAAAAAGCCGGCGTCCGTCTCGACGCGTTCGCCGACAGCAAAGGCAAGGTCGACGAACTGCTGGCCCTGTGAGGGGATGATGCGCGTGAAACGCTTCAGCATCTATGCGACGGTTGTGGCGCTGTCCATGGTCAGCGTGCGTGCGGCCGGCCCCGACGCGCTGCTCGCGGATGCCGCGGAAAAAATGGATCGCGCGGCGATTCGCACGCTCCTTCGGCAGCGCGTCGATGTGAACACGCCGCAGGTCGACGGGATGACCGCGCTCCACTGGGCGTCGTATCAGGACGATCTGGAAACCGCCGCCCTGCTGGTGCGCGCGGGCGCGAATGTGAAGGCGGCGAACCGCTACGGCGTGACGTCGCTCTCGCTGGCCTGCACCAATGGAAATGTCGCGATGGTGGAGCTGCTCTTGAAGGCAGGGGCGGATCCGAACGCGGCGCTTCCTGGCGGCGAAACCGCGTTGATGACCGCCTCGCGCGTGGGCTCGCTCGGCTCGGTGAAGGCGCTGCTCTCCCGCGGCGCCACGGTTCGAGGTAAAGACGAGCGGCGCGGGCAAGACGCGCTGATGTGGGCGGCAGCGGAGGGACATGCCGACGTGGTCGAGGCGCTCGTCGAGGCCGGAGCGGACGTCCGCAGCCATGTGAGCTCCGGGTTTACGCCGCTTTTGTTTGCGGTGAGAGAAGGGCGCACCGATGTCGTTCGGCTGCTGCTGAAGGCAGGCGCAGACGTGAACGAAGCCGTGTCGTCGGAGGGACGCAGCAGGCGCGGTTATGGCGGTCGCATGCCTCCCGTGGGTGCGACGCCGTTGCTCGAGGCGGTGACGAACGCTCACTACCAGCTGGCGGCGTACCTGCTGAGCGAGGGCGCCGATCCGAATGCCGCGCTGCCCGGGTATACGGTCCTCCACGCGATCACCGCGGTGCGCAAGCCGGGCGTCGGCGACAACGATCCCGCTCCCGAGGGATCGGGCGCCATGAGCAGCATCGAGCTCGTGAAGAAGCTCGTGGCGCAAGGCGCGGACGTGAACGCGAGGATGACAAAACGCGCGAACCTCTCAAATACCCGTCTGAACGAGGTCGGCGCGACGCCGTTCATGCTCGCGGCCCTGACCGCCGACGCCGAGTTGATGCGGACGCTCGCCGCGCTCGGCGCCGATCCGCTGATACCGAACGTCGACGGCAGCACGCCGCTGATGGCGGCGGCCGGGCTCGCCGCGCGTTCGCCCGGCGAGGACGCCGGAACGGAGCCCGAAGTGATCGAGGCGATGCAGGCGGCGCTCGATCTCGGCGCCGACATCAACGCGATCGACAAGAACGGCGAGACGGCCATGCATGCCGCCGCCTACAAGAACCTGCCGAAGGTCGTGAAATATCTTGCGGCCAAGGGCGCGAAGATCGATGTGTGGAATCGCCCCGACAAGTTCGGCTGGACGCCTCTGGCAATCGCCGTCGGTTATCGATTCGGGAATTTCAAGCCGTCGCCTGACACAGAGGCCGCGGTTCGCGAGGTGATGATTGCCGCCGGCGTCACGCCGCCGAAAGTCGTCACCGCCAAGACGCAGCAGATCTATTGAGAGCGCGCAATGAGGAATTTGGAATTTTGAATTTGGAATTCGTTCCACAATTCCAAATTCCAAATTCTGAATTCCTAATTCTTTACGGCGCGCAGCTCGGGGCGAGCATCTCGAGCGACACGACGTTCAGCGAATCGCCGTCAGGCGTTCTCACCAGGAATCCGACCGCCAGCATCGTGTGACCCAGGTGGGCGGCCGGGTTCGGGAACGCATTCATCAGCGTCACAGTGCGGTTCCCTTCGGCAGTCGTGCTCGGACGCGGACGCCCCGCTCCCTGGGCCGCGGGCAATGCGGTTCGCTCCGGCTCCGTTGCGCCCCTCAATTCCCACTCGCGCTCGCGTCTTTGCGCGAGACATCCCGCCACGCGGACGACCGTGCCGGTCTTGATCGGTGCTGGTCCGTTCCTTCCGACAATCTGAATCGTCTCCAGGATCGCCTCGTCGCTGGTGAGATCCGTGCGGCCCTCGGGAAAGCCGTTCTGCTGGAGCAGGTACGCCATCGCATCGCGTCTGTCGGCATCGTTCACGGCGGCGGGGGCGTCTGGCGGCATCTGACGGATCTGGTTGAAGAGCCGTTCGAGCGTGCTCGCCTCCCAGTGTTCCATGAAGCCCTCGCCGGCGAGCGGGTAGCTCCGATTCCTCCCCAGATCGTCGCCGTGACACCGGCTGCAGTGGCTGGCGTAGACCGCCTTTCCGCGCTCGGCTTGTCCGGCCGTGTAGACACCGCTCCAGATCGCCGCGCGATCCTGCGCACGCGGATGCTCGGCGCGCGCGAGCGGCGCGAGCATCAGGATGAGAATCGCGAACGCCGCTCCTGCGGAATCCGATCGCAATCGCCAAGGAATCGACACCCGGCCAACCCCCGATCAGCGTGTGTACAGATTTCGAAGCGCCTTGACATCTTCCGGATCGAGCCCCGTCGCGGCAGACAAGCCGACCTCGTCTGGCGACCGCACCTTGTTTCTGTACGCGCCGAAGTAGCGCACGCCATCGTCGGCGCGGCGGAAGCGATACATGATGGCGCTGAAGGTGTCGCTGTGGGCGAGGCCGAGCGCATGCCCCAATTCGTGGAGCGCCGTCAGATAGATGATGATCCGCGCGTCCATCGGGTTGTCGGGCACGGCCGCGTTGATCGCGACGTCGGCCCGCGCGATGAAGCCGCTGCCCGGATCGACGCGCGGGGCCGCTTCGCCGTAATTCGTATCGCTCTGCACGAAGAAGATGCGAATCGCCGCCTCGCCGTTCGTCGCCGCGCGCACCAGCGTCAACCGGCCATCGGACGCATCAGTCCAGGTTTTCATCGCGCGCTCGACGAGCACGGCGGCGCCGGCCGGCGCGCGGCTCGCGTCGATCCAGACCGGCACGCGCGCGCCTGCGGGCCAATGCGGCGCGGCGGTCAGTTGTCCGATCAGCAGGAGCGCAGCCGTCACGCGTCGCATTATAAGCGGTCGATCCGCCAGCTGACAGGCTGGTCCGAGTGAACGACGCGGCGGATCGCGCGAGCGGGTGACCTATGCGGACCTGCCGAAGACATTCGACGCGGCCGCAAGGATTTCGTCCGACAGCACCGGATCGTCGACGGCGCGCGACAGCGTGAGCGCCCCCACCAGTCCGGCCATCGTCGCGATCGCCCTCTCACGCCGCGCCGCCGCCGATCGCCCGGGCACGAGGCGCCGGAGCAGGTCGATCTTCGATCGGAAGCGTTCGGTGAAGGCATGCCGCACGGATCGCGGCTGGCGGACGACGTCGGAGCCGAGCGCGGCGATGAGGCATCCCTGCGTCCGGTCGTCGCGGTGCTGCGGCGTGAGGTAGCCGCGCACGATGCCGTCGAGCCGCTCGTCCGGCGGCGCGTCCGCCCACGACGCCCACGGGTCGCGGCGCGCATGCGCGCACGCTTCCGCCGCGAGGTCCTCTTTCGACGCGAAGTGGCCGTAGAAGCCGCCATGGCGGGATTCGGCCTCGCGTGGGAGCTGGATGTCTGGGGCCGGCTGCGCCGGTTGAACGAGGCCGCACGCGCTCAATATCTCGCCACGGAGGAGGCCCGGCGCGGCGTCGTCACGACGCTCGTCGCCGATGTGACCGACGCGTACTTCGCGCTCCAGACGCTCGATCGGCAGTTGGGGATCGCCAGGCGCACGCGGGACGTCGCCGTCGACGGTCTGCGGTTGACCCAACTCAGACGCGACCGCGGCGTCGCCACCGGATTGGACGTGCGGCAGGCGGAGCAGTTGCTCTACACGGCGACGGGCCAGATCGCCAGCGTCGAGCGCGCGATCGCGCAGGCCGAAGACGCGCTGAATCTGCTGCTCGGCCAGGCGCCAGGCGATGTGTCTCGCGGCGCCGGATTCGTCGAGACGTTCGACGCGCGGCCGCTCGTGCCACCCGGCCTGCCTTCGTCGCTCCTCGAGCGGCGGCCCGATATCCGAGAGGCGGAGCAGGCGCTCGTGGCGGCGAACGCGCAGATCGGCGTGGCGAGGGCCGATTACTTTCCGCGCATCGGCCTCACCGGCGTGCTGGGTCTCGAGAGTCGCGACCTCGCAGATCTGCTGACCGCGCCGGCCCGCACGTGGAGTGTGGCCGCGGGCGCCGCCGCGCCGATCTTCAATGCCGGACGCACGCGCGCCAACGTCAGGCTCTCGGAATCGGTCGAGCGGGAGCTCGTCGTGAACTATCAACGAACGATCTACCGCGCGCTGCGCGAAGTCTCGGACGCGCTCGCCGGGTACCACAAGACCGGCGAACAGCGCGCACAGCAGGAACGCCTCGTGGCGACACAACGCGACGCGGCGCGGCTGTCGACCGACCGCTATCAGGGAGGGCTGGACAGCTATCTGCAGGTTCTCGATGCGCAGCGCAGTCTGTTTCGAAGCGAGCTCGATCTCGCCGCGCTGCAGCGCGAGGAGCTCGCATCGATCGTCGAGCTCTCTGGCGCGCTCGGCGGAGGATGGATCGCGCAGCCGTAGCGCGCGGGAGACGAGCGAAATTAAGAATTGTGCGATGAGAAGATCAGGCTCGCGTTGGTCCCGCCGAAGCCGAACGAATTCGTCATCGCATGCACGATCGGCATCGGCCGCGCCCGATCGGCGATCAGGTTCAAGGCGTTGTCGGGATCCGGGTTCGCGAGATTGATGGTGGGAGGCGCCGCCTGATCGCGGAGGGCGAGAATCGTCAAGGCGGCTTCGACGGCGCCGGCCGCGCCGAGCAGATGGCCGGTCATCGATTTCGTGGAGCTGACCGCAAGGCCGCGCACATTCGGACCGAACACCCGCCCGATGGCGGCGGCTTCGGCGCGATCGCCGAGCGGCGTCGATGTGGCGTGCGCGTTCAGATACTGAATCTGATCGGGCCGCAGGCGGGCGTCGTCCAATGCCGCGGCCATCACACGCCCGACGCCCTCGCCGTCGGCCGGCGGCGCCGTCACGTGGTGCGCGTCGGCCGTCATGCCATAGCCAGCCACTTCGGCGAGCATGGGTGCGCCGCGCCGACTCGCACGTTCGAGATCTTCGAGGACCAGGATGCCCGCGCCTTCGCCGACGACGAACCCGTCGCGGCCCTGGTCCCATGGGCGGCTCGCGCGTTCCGGTGCGTCGTTTCGAATCGACAGCGCGCGCATCGCGGCAAACCCGGCGATTCCCAGCGGCGTGACGCTCGCTTCCGTGCCGCCGCAGATCAT
>Ga0070698_100010241_pt1 | contig 10012 bp, 10 predicted proteins | sample KBSK1502metaG_FD_65477 | JGI IMG/M metagenome (GOLD analysis project Ga0070698, IMG submission 65477) | Corn, switchgrass and miscanthus rhizosphere microbial communities from Kellogg Biological Station, Michigan, USA - KBS K1-50-2 metaG | ecosystem: Host-associated > Plants > Roots >... | reverse complement strand
CCGGGCCGGTTCTGGCCCGAGAGGACGCGGCAGTACCGGCCGCCCAGCTCCGCGGTCAGGCCGATCATTCGGCGGGTGGTCTCGACCTCGCGCGCGCGCTCCGCGGGCTCGAGCTGCGTGAAGTCGGGCGAGTTGCAGAGCATCGGCATCTGCAGGCCGTTGTCGGTCAGCGCCCGCCCCACCTGACCCACATAGCCCGGATCGAGCGATGCGAAGAAGCGCGGGTAGAGCTCGACGCCGTCGAGGTCGAGCTGCCCCGCCAGCTCGAGCCACCGGAAGAGCGACATCTCCCCCTGGACCAGGGCGGTGAAGAAACCTTTGGGAAACGCCGCCAGCGCCGGCACGCTACTTCTTGTCCGCGGCGATCGTGATCTTGTACCCGTCGGGATCGACGAGGGCGAAGTCGCGCATGCCCCAGGGCTCGTCGCGCGGCTCCTGCGTCAACGTGCCCCCGCGCGCCTTGATCTGCTTGGCGAGGACGTCCACGTCCTGGACGGTCGTGCAGTAGATCCGGACGCCTTCGCCCTTCGCACGGTCGCGGCCCTTCTTCCAGTCGTCCTGCGAGAGCATGAAGGTCACGCTCCCGGCCATCATCTCGACGCCCGCCAGCTTGCCCTCGTGGTCCCAGCGCTCCTTCACGATGAAGCCCAGGACGTCGCGATACCAGGCCAGGCTGTTCTCGATGTCGTCCACCGTGAAGCCCGGGGCCGCCGAGCGCATCCTCAGCGTCTCGGGCCCCTTGCGCACGGGACGAGCGGGCTTGACCGTCTTCCTCTTCGTAGCCATCGTCGTTTTCTCCTATGAAATGGCGCGCGCGAGCAGGAACGCCATCCCCGCCGCCAGCGCCCCGATGAGCACCGTCTGGACCGCGCTCCGGAACGGACGCGCGCCCGTGAAGCGGCCCTTGACGAAGCCGAAGACCCCCAGGGCGACGAGCGTCACCGCGATGGAGATCGGCAGCGCGCGACCCGCGCTGGCGATCAGCAGGTACGGGGAGAGCGGGATCAGGCCGCCGACGACGTACGCCCCCGCGATCGTGAGCGCGCTGCGCGCCGCCCGGCGGGCGTCGGGCTTCTCCAGCCCCAGCTCGAAGCGCATCATGAAGTCGACCCAGGTGTCCGGCCGCCGGCTGAGGGCCTGGACGACCTTCTTGCTCTCCTCCGGGGTCAGGCCGTACGACTCGAAGATCTCGGTCGTCTCCCTGATCTCCTCGGCCGGGATCTCCTTCACCTCCCGCTGCTCGCGGACGCGCTCGCTCGCGTAGTGCTCGGCGTCGCTCTTGGCCGCCAGGTAGCCCCCGAGGCCCATGGCGATCGAGCCGGCGGCGACCTCGGCCAGGCCGGCGGTGATGATGATCGAGCTGGCGTCGAGGGCCCCCGTCAGCCCGGCGGCGAGGGCGAAGGGAACGGTGAGGCCGTCGGACATCCCGATCACGATGTCGCGGACCACGGCGCCGGCCGTGAAGTGGTGCTCGACGTGGGGCGTCGCCGGCATCGCAGGACCTCCCGCGAGGAGGATTCTAGCCGCTGGCCGAGCGTACCGCCCGGAAGAAGGCGTGGAGCCGCGTTTCGTCGAGGGCTCCCGCCGCGCGCACGCCCCCGCAAACGTCGAGCGCGAAGGGGCCCACCGCGGTGATCGCCTCGGCCACGTTGTCCGCCGTGAGGCCTCCGGCCAGGAATACCGGCACGTCGAGCGCCTCGCGGATCCGCCGGCTGAGCGCCCAGTCGTGGCGCCGCCCGGTGCCCCCGAGCTGCTTCACGGGCAGGGCGGCGTCGCCGGAATCGAGCAGGACCGCGTCGACGTGGGGCGCGACCTCTTGGGCCTCGGTGATCGCCTCGGCACCGGTCACGTGGACCACCTGGACGAGCCGGATGCCGGGAAGGGCCGCGCGCAGCTCGGCGTGGGCGCCGGCGGGCAGGCGGTCGCAGAGCTGCAGCGTCCCGACGCGCACGCGGCGCTGCTGGGCGGCGAGCGACGGCGCGTCCTGCCGGCAGGTGAGGAGAAACGGCGCGACGGGGGGCGGCACGGCGGCCGCGATGGCGGCGATGCGCTCTTCGGGGATGACGCCGGGGCCGCTGGGCATGTCGGAGACGAGGCCGAGGGCGGCCGCCCCCGCGGCCACCGCCGCCCGCGCCTCGGCCACGCTCTGGATGCAGCAGACCTTGACGCGAGGAACGGCGGTCGGCTCCAAGGACCCCGCCTCAGGACATGGACCGGCCGTGCTCTCGTTCGAGCAGCTCCTCGCGCAGGCGGTCGAACTTCTCGTGGAGCTGCATGATCTCCAGCTCGGCCTTCAGGTTCACCTGATAGTCCAGCTCGCTGCGGATGCGGTCGCGGGCGTCCTGCCGGTTCTGGCTCATCATGATCACGGGGGCCTGGATGGCGGCCAGCATCGACAGGAACAGGTTCAGCAGAATGAAGGGATACGGGTCGAACGGCTCCTTGCCGACGTTGCGGATGAGGATCGTGTTGATCGCGACCCACGCGAGCAGCACGCCGCCGAAGGCGAAGATGAAGGCCCACGATCCACCGAATCGCGCCACGCCGTCCGCCACCCGGTCGCCGAAGGTCTCCTGCTCGTCGGCGACCTCGTTCGGGTTGGGCACCCGGCGGCGGAGCAGCTCGTCCGTCTTGCGCATCCGCCGCGCGAGGGCGGACATCACGTCGAGCGCCACGTCCGCCCGCCGGCGCAGCAGTCCCAGGAATTCCTCGCGGGACAGGCTGTAAGCCTCCACGTCCTCCGCGGCCACCGCGGACGTCGAGCGGCCTTCGCCGTCGAGGAGCGACATCTCGCCGAAGAACTCTCCGGGTGCGAGGATGTCCACCATCACCTTCGCCCCGTCCTCTCCCGTCACCGACAGCTCCACCTTCCCGCCCTTGATCACGTACAGCACGCCGCCGGGTTCCTTCTCGCGGAAGATGGTCGCGCCGGACGGGAAGCGCGCCTCCTTCATCAAGGCGGCGACCGCGGCCCGCTCGTCGCCGTCCAGCGTCTGGAAGAATGGGATGCCCTCGAGGATCTCTGGTCGCGCCGACATCGTTGCCAAGCCTCCTTCGTATCCGGGAAAGGCGCCGCGAGTGTGCCATCCACCACGTCCTCCCGCAAGGCGGTGCGGCTAGAATCGCAGTGTTGCGGAACCGCACGGTGGACTTGGCGCAGTCCCTCTCCGCCCACCGGCCCGACGACCCCCACGAGGCCGCGGACCTTCGGCAGATCGTGGAGTTCGTGGCGCGGCATCCCGATCCCTTCGACCGCCGCATCCGCGACGGCCACCTGACGGGCAGCGCGATCGTCGTCTCGACCGACGGCGGCCGCGTCCTGCTGTTGCGGCACCGGAAGCTGCAGCGCTGGCTGCAGCCGGGCGGCCACGCGGATCCGGGCGAGAGGACGGGGGAAGCGGTGGCGCTGCGCGAGGCCCTCGAGGAGACGGGCATCGCGGGCCTCGCGCTTCATGCAAAGGCGCCGCGCCCCCTCGACGTGGACGTCCACGACATCCCGGCGCGAGGAGACGAGCCGGCTCACCTCCACCTCGATCTTCGCTATCTCGTGCTCGCGCCCGCGGAGGCGGCGCTGGCGCGATCGGCCGCGGAGAGCGACGATCTCCGGTGGTTCGGCTGGGACGAGCTCGGGGAGCTGGACCTGGACCCCGGCCTGCGCCGCGCCCTCGGCAAGGCCCGCGCATTCTTCTAGCCCTCACTCGCGCGGCCGGCGGCGCGCGAGCTTGTGCAGCGAGCGGATCCGGCGGTTCTCCACGTGCCTCGCCCACGCGTCCCGACGCAGCGCGAGGTGCCGCACCTCCTTCCGGAGCTTCACGAAGCTCGCGAAGCGCTCGGCCGGCAGCCGCCCGTCGGCGAGCGCGGCCAGGACCGCGCAGCCCGGCTCGCGCGCGTGGCGGCAATCGCGGAAGCGGCATTCCGCCGCCACCGCGTCGACGTCGGCGAAGGCCGCCGGCAGCGCCTGCTCGTCGGCCCAGAGCTGAAGCTCGCGCAGTCCCGGCGTGTCGATGATCCAGCCGCCGCCGGGCACCGGGATCAGCTCGCGCCGCGCGGTGGTGTGCCGGCCGCGGCCGTCGTGAGCGCGCACCTCGGCCGTGGCCTGGGCGTCGCGTCCGAGCAGCCGGTTCGCGAGCGTCGATTTGCCCACGCCGGACGAGCCCACGAGGGCGACGGTGAGCCCAGCGGCGGCGTACGTCGACAGGACCGCCATGCCTTCTCCCGTCACCGAGCTGGCGACGAGAACGGGGACGGCCGGAGCCATGCATTCGACCTCCGCCTTCCACGCCGCGGAGTCGTCGCAGAGATCGGCCTTCGTCAGGACGACGACGGGCTGAGCGCCGCTCTCGGCGGCGAGCACCAGCGCCCGCTCGATGCGCCGCACGTTGAAGTCACGGTCCAGTCCGGACACGAGAAAGACGGTGTCGGCATTGGCGGCCACCGCCTGCTCCTCGGTCACCGCGCCGGCGGCCTTGCGCGAGAACAGGCTCCGCCGAGGCAGCACGGCGTGGATGGTGGCCCGTCCCTCGGCGGGGCGGGCCCGGATGACGACCCAGTCACCGGTCACCGGCAGATCGGCGGGACGCGTCGAACCGTGACGAAGCCGTCCCGACACTTCCGCCCACAGCTCGCCCTCGGGCGCGTAGACGCTGTAGAGGTCCTTGTACACGACCGCCACGCGGCCGGCGCCGTGGCCTTGCGCTGCGAACGGCTCGAACTGACCCGCGAGGGCCGTGTTCCAGCCCAGGCTTTCCAGACTGCACATGGTTCGACCTTCCTCTGCGTGAAGGCCGCGGATGTGAGGACAGGTCCGCGGCCGCCCGAACCCATGGCTGCGAGCGAAGCACGATTCATTCGCGCGCAGCGAGCGGGGGGTCTGGGGGCGCGCGCCCCCAGCGCCCCCCAGCTCAAGAAGGCGCCGCGCGTGCGGCGCCGCTTCAGGCGGCGGCCAAGACCCGGATCGAGGTAGGTGTCAGCGTATGCAGAGGCGTCTCTGCACGGGAGTCTATCACGGCGGGGAGGGCCCGGAGGACAACGCGGCCACGCCCCGGTAGAGAAGTTGCGTGCCGAGAAAGACGAGCCACAAGAGCAGGCCGGCCCGCAGGGCGCGGGTGGGTACGAAGTTGGCCAGGCGCGCGCCGGCAATCGCGCCCGGGATCCCCCCCGCCACGAGTCGGAGAAACAGCGGCAGGTCGAGATGGCCGAGGCCGAGGTGCAGCCCGCCCCCTACGGCCGACAGGGTCAGACCAAAGGCCAGGTCGGTGCCCACCACGGGGGCCGCGTCGAGCGACGTGCAGTACAGCAACGCCAGCGTCCCCAGCGCGCCCGCGCCCGCCGACGAGAATCCGACCTCGAGGCCGATCGGCAGGGCCAGCCAGGGCAGGAGGCCGCGGCGGTCCCGCCCGGGAGGGCGGCGTTCGGAATCGCGGACGAGTCGCACGAGGTTGAAGACGGCGGTCAGGGCGATGGTGACGCCGACGGCCACGAGGACGACGTCGCGCAGCCCGCCTCCCTCCAGCTTTCCGAGCAGAAGACCGCCGACCAGCACTCCCGGCAGTCCCCCCGCCAACAGGCGTCGCAGGACGGGGAAGTCGATCCGGCGCTCGCGAAGATAGACCAACGCGGCCGGGACCTTGACGAGGGCGCTGAAGGCGAGCGCGGTGCCAACCGCCGGCGCCGCCGGCACCCCCATGAAGAGGATGAGGATCGGCACCGTCATCACGCCGCCGCCCACGCCGGTGAGACCGATCATGAGGGCGATCAGGAAGCCGGCCGCGACTGGCAAGGGACTCCGCCGCTAGAGACGGACCTCGACCACGCTCACGGCTCTCGGCATGTCGGCGATAGCATAGCCGATCCAAAGCGTGGCCCGAGACAACCGGTGGGTGCCCGTCACGATCGTCGCTCTCGCCTTCGCGGCCCTCGGGCTCCCCGACGGCGCTCTCGGCGTGGCGTGGCCGTCCGTCCGGCGCGACTTCGCGCTGCCGGTGAGCGGCTTCGGCAGCCTGATCCTCGTCATGATGGGGGGCCATCTCGTCGCCAGCCTCGGCAGCGGTCCGGCCGCGGCCCGGGTGGGGTCGGGGCGGCTGCTCCTGTGGAGCAACCTGGCTTACGCGGCCGGCGCCTTCGGCTTCGCGCTGGCGCCCGGCTGGTGGCCGTTGATGCTCGCCGGCCTCGTCGCGGGAGGGGCGGCGGGCCTGATCGACGCCGGCCTCAACGCGTACGCCGCGGCGCGCTTCTCGCCCGGGGTCCTGACCTCGATGCACGGCTGCTTCGGCGCCGGGGCCATGCTGGGCCCGCTGCTGATGGGGCGTGCCCTCGAGCACGGACGGTCCTGGCGCGGGGGCTACGGCATGATCGCCGGCGTGCTGTGCGCGATGACTCTGGCCCTGGCGCTCACGCGGCATGTCCTCGACGGCACTGATGGAGCCGTGACGGAGGCGGCGCTGCCATCGGTGCCGCGCCTGGCCGAGACACTGCGGCATCCGGGAGTCTGGCTGGGGGCTGTCCTCTTCTGCGTCTACACCGGCCTCGAAGCGACTCCCGGTCGCTGGGCCTACAGCCTTCTCGCGGAAGCGCGCGGCGTAGCGCCCGAGCGGGCCGCGGTCGCCGCCGCCGCCTACTGGGGCAGCATCAGCGTCGGCCGCGTCTCCTGGGGAGTCGTCGCCCGGCGGCTGGCGCCCGGGGCCGTGCTGCGCGTCTGCCTGGCCTGCGCGCCGGGGGGAGCGCTGCTCGTGTGGGCCGGATCGGACGGACCGCTCACCGTGGTCGGCCTCGTCGTCCTCGGCCTGTGCTTTGCGCCCGTCTTCCCCATGCTGATCGCCCTCACCCCGGAGCGCGTCGGCGCGGACCATGCGGGCCACGCGATCGGGCTGCAGGTGGCGGCGGCCGCGCTCGGCGGCGGCGTGCTTCCCGGCGGGATCGGGTTCGTCGCGCGGTACGCGGGGCTCGAGGTGCTCGGCCCGTTCCTGTTCGTCGCCGCGGTGCTGACGATCCTGCTTTACGGTGCGGTCAACGCGCGTTCGCGGCTCAAAGCTCCACCATCGCCTTGAGGACCCCGGCCCGGGGATCGATCCAGGACGGCAGGATCTCGCCCAGGTCGGCCAGGGACGCACGATGCGTGACCCACGGGCGCGTGTCGAGGGTCCCCGCTTCGACCGCGGCGAGGACGCGCTTGAAGTCGGCGGCCAAGGCGTTGCGGCTGCTCAGAAGCGTCATCTCCCGGCGATGGAACTCCGGGTCGGAGAACGCGATCTTCGATTGGCAGAGACCCACGAGCACGAGCTTCCCTCCGCTCGCGACGAACCCGAAGGAACGCTCCATCGAGGCGGGATTGCCGGTCGCCTCGAACACGACCGTCGGCATCTCCCCGCGCGTGGCCTCGCGAAGCGCCTCCTCGGCCGAGGCGTCGGCAGGGAACGTGTGCTCCACTCCCATCTGGCGCCGGCAGAACTCGAGCCGAGCCTGGTTCACGTCCGTCGCGAGGACCCGCACTCCCAGGGGCTGCGCGGACTGGATCACCGCGAGCCCGATGGGTCCGGTCCCCACGACGAGCACCGTCTCTCCCGGCTCCAGTCCCGCTCGGCCGACGGCATGGGCGCCGATGCTCAACGTCTCCACGAGCGCGAGCTGTTCGAACGAGAGCGACTCGGACCGGTGGAGCTTGCGCACCGGCACCTTGATGATCTCCCGCATCCCCCCGTCCACGTGCACGCCGAGCACCTCGAGCTTGGCGCAGCAGTTGGTACGCCCCCGGCGGCAGGCGACGCACCGGCCGCATTCCATGTAAGGTTCCACGGCGCAGCGGTCGCCGGTCCTCAGGCCCCCGGCGTTGGGCGCCTCGAGCAGCTCCGCGCCCAGCTCGTGCCCGAGGATGCGGGGGTAGGTGAAGAAGGGCTGGTCGCCCTTGAACGCGTGGAAGTCGGTGCCGCAGACGCCGACCCGGCGGACGCGCACCAGGGCCTCCCCGGGTCCGGGCGGCCCGGGCGGCGGGCCTTCGGAGGCGACCAGTCGGCCCGGCTGCTCGAGGACGACCTGCCTCATGCCGGCCTCTAGTCCAGCCGCACGTACTCGTATTCGAAGGGAAGTCCCTTGATGCCCCGGGCCGGCCTGGCGATCCAGTTCGCGATCTGGGCCGGGTCGCGCACGGCCTTCTGCAGCGTCGCGACGTAGGCGCGGTCCTTTTCGGTCGGGAGCCACTCGCCCTGCCGGAGGTCCCATTCGCTCCGCTCGAGCAGGCGGCCGTCCGCGTCGAAGGGCATGTCGGCGTAGAGGCCGATGTGGCGGTAGAAGCGCTTCGACGGGAGCCGGAGCCGGGAGGAGACGCCCGCCTTCTCGAGGTGCTTGTTCCAGCGGTCGACCCCGCGCTGGCAATCCTCGACGTATGCGTCGCGCAGCACCTCGTTCATCGCGTTGCGCAGCGGGACGTCCTCCTCGACCACCGCACCGTCCCTGGGGACGCTCATGCGGTAGTGCTGATCGAGGGCCCGGTGCTCCTCGTAGCCATCCTCTTTATAGCGGCCCTTGAGGCCGTCGGCGAAGAACGAGGCGGCGTTGCTCGAGATCTCGCCCCCGAAGAGGTCCAGCGAGAGCGCGAACCAGAGGTTCAGGTAGCGCTGCACCATGTCGAGCGGGATGCCGCCCTGGCGGGTGACGTCCTCGTTCTTGTCCTGCGGCATCAGCTCGGCGGTGCGCTGGACGATGCGCTCCACCCCGCTCTCGCCCACGAACATGTGGTGGGCCTCCTCGGTGAGCATGAAGCGCGTCGTGCGGGAGAGCGGATCGAAGCCGCTCTCGGCGAGGGCCAGGAGCTGGTACTTGCCGTCGCGGTCCGTGAACATCGTGAACATGAAGAAGTCGAGCCAGTTGTCGACCGGCGCATTGAAGGCCCCCAGGATGCGGGGCTTGTCGGGGTCGCCGCTTCGCCGCTCGAGCAGCGCCTCCGCTTCCTCGCGCCCGTCGCGGCCGAACTGGCTGTGGAGCAGGTACACCATCGCCCACAGGTGGCGGCCCTCCTCGACGTTGACCTGGAAGAGGTTCCGCAGGTCGTAGACGCTGGGCGCGGTGTGGCCGAGCATGCGCTGCTGCTCGACGCTGGCCGGCTCGGTGTCGCCCTGGGTCACGATGAGCCGCCGAAGCGTGTTGCGGTGCTCGCCGGGAACCACCGGCCACGCCGGCTTGCCGTAGTTGTCGCCGAAGCCGATCTTGCGGTCGGGAACGGGGTCGGCGAGGAAGATGCCCCAGCGGTAGTCGGGCATCTTCACGTAGTCGAAGTTGGCCCAGCCCTCGGCGTCCACGCTGATCGCGGTGCGGAGGTAGACGTCCAGCCGCTGGAAGTCCTTCGGACCCATGTCCAGCCACCACTTGATGTAGTCGGGCTGCCACTGCTCGAGCGCGCGCAGCAGCTTCTTGTCCTGATCCAGATTGACGTTGTTGGGGATCTTCGACGTCAGGTCGACCGTGGACATGGCCTCAGGTCCTCGTCCAGTTGAAGCGCGCCCGCTCCGGGCGGCCGTAGAGGGTGAGCGCGCCGCGCTCGCCCACCGCGTTCGGGCGCTGGAAGATCCAGTTCTGCCACGCGGAGAGCCGCCCGAAGATCTTCGTCTCCATCGTCTCGGGCCCCGCGAAGCGCAGGTTGGCCTCCATCCCGGTGAGCGCATCGGGCGACAGGCTCGCGCGCTCTTCCATGGCGAGCCGCACCTCGTCGTCCCAATCCATCTCATCCGGCGCGAACGTGACGAGCCCGGCCTCGAGAGCCGTCTCGGCGTCCATGGCCTCGCCGACGGGGACGTCCGCACGGGAGGGATCCTTCAAGAAGCGCGTCTGGAGGCGGGAGAGGCCGTTCCCCATCGGCAGCGCCCCGCGGTTCAGCTCCGAGAAGGCGAGGGTCGGCCCGTCCTCCGCCGACAGCATATAAGAGCGGTCGGCGGCCAGGGCCAGCTCCGCGAGCGAGCCCGCGGAGCAGGAGCCGGCGTCGATCATGGCGAGCAGGCTGCGCGCGGTGATGTCGAGGCGCTTC
>Ga0070698_100010239_pt1 | contig 10013 bp, 8 predicted proteins | sample KBSK1502metaG_FD_65477 | JGI IMG/M metagenome (GOLD analysis project Ga0070698, IMG submission 65477) | Corn, switchgrass and miscanthus rhizosphere microbial communities from Kellogg Biological Station, Michigan, USA - KBS K1-50-2 metaG | ecosystem: Host-associated > Plants > Roots >... | reverse complement strand
AGGGCTGGACCTGCCGGAAGTGTCGCTGGTCGCGATTCTCGACGCCGATAAGGAAGGCTACCTCCGCAGCGCGACTTCTCTGATTCAGACCATGGGCCGTTGCGCTCGCCACGTCGAGGGCCGCGCAATTCTCTACGCCGACACGCACACGCGCTCCATGAACGAGGCCATCGCCGAAACCAATCGTCGCCGCGAAAAACAGTTCGCCTACAACAAAGAAAATGGAATCACGCCGCAATCCATCATCAAGGGCATTGACATGGATCTGGCGAGAATTGTGGAAGCGGACTACGTCTCGATTCCGCTTGATGCCGGTGAGCTCGAAGCGGCTGTGGCTACGGCGAGGACCGAAACCGAGGTCGCCGAGCTTCTTACCAAACTCGAGTCGCAGATGCGCGAAGCCGCAAAGAAATTTGAATTTGAAAAGGCCGCGCAGCTTCGCGACAGAATTCGTTCCATCAAAAATCAGGACTTGGCAGGCCTGTTCGGCCGGGAATCGGCCGCGGCGCAGACGCCCGCCGATTAGCGCATGTATGCCTTCGCCTTTGCGGCCGCCTTTCCTACCCTCAGCCCCTGCGAAGGGCTTGGGTTTTTTGTCCTTCCGACTTTGAGCTAAACAATTCCGCGCCTCAATTCATCGAGCGGATAGAAAGTGTCGCGCCAGACCACGCCGCCCTGCAGGAGCGTCACCACCGTCGAACGCAACAGCATGTAGCTGAAGATCGCGGCGCCGACTGGATGAGTCAATGCGTACAGCGGCGAAGCGCGCATCACCAAAGCCGTTCCGGTGTGGAAGCCCACGGCAATCGCAACGCAGAGCCATGCCAGCGCGAGCGTCCACCCGTGCACGAATGGCAGTGCGAGGAAGGGGAGGATGCTCACGCAGAAAAGCGTCGAAAGTTGCAACGCCACAACCGAAATCTTGAATTCGGCCCCCGCGAAGAAATTCTTCGTGACTCCATGAATGATATTCCTGATTCCCGCATGCCACCGGACGGCGACAAAACCCTGCGCGATGCCGACGCCTGACCGGAATCCGGCTTGCTTTACAATTTTCCCGAGTTTCATGTCGTCCACAACCTCCAACGCCAGCCGCCGGTGCATCCCACTCCCTTCGTATACGGTTCGTTTAACCAGTTGGAACGCCCCGATCCCGACATACGCACGCGATCGAGGATCGGAGACCGCCCGTGGATTTGTCGCCAGATGAAAACCCATGCCGAAAAACGTCAGGACGGTTTTTTCCCAGAAACCGTGCATCTCCACATCGCTCATCAAAGTCAGGTGATCGAGCTGTTTCGCATTCGCAAGCGCGATCGCGCGGCGTATCGCGTCAGGGCGAAAACAGACGTCCGCGTCGGTAAACAGGAGCCACTCCCCGCGCGAGCCTTCGTAAGCGGCCTGCAGGGCGTGCGGTTTGCCTAGCCAGCCTGCCGGAAGAGCTTCAATACGGACAATTGTCAGTCGCGGGTCGCGCTTGGCCCCGTCATTCAATATTTGCGCCGTGGCGTCGGACGATCGGTCATTTACGGCAATAATCTCCAGCCCGGGATAATCAATGTGCCGCAGACTCTCGAGCGCGAGCGGCAGTTTTTCTTCCTCGTCGCGCGCCGCAAACAGAACGGAGAGGCGCGGACACACGCCATCGGGCGCCGGGAAATAGTCTCTCAGCCAGGGAAGGCACAGCGCGCCTATCGCGACACGCAGGCCGTGTACAACCCAGAAAACTGCGATAAGCGCGAACAACAGGAGACTTGAGAGGTGCATGGATTGGTGTTCGGAGCCGCCAACACGGTATCCTAACACGGTGATGAAATCCGGAATTTCCATAGTGGGAGCAGGCCGCATTGGCCGCGCGCTCGGCCGGCGCCTCCATGAGCAGGGCTGGAGGATTCACTCTGTCGTCACGCGAAGCGGATCGACGGCTCGCCGGGCCGCGCGTTCAATCGGTGGCGGATCAGCGCGAGACGAATTGTCGCGGAGCATCTTCTCCGCACCCGTCATTCTGATCGCCGTGCCGGAATCCGCCATCGCGGAAGTCGTGAGCAGGATCGCATCGCTGGGCGAAGCAGAGTTGCGCGGAAAGATCGTGCTTCACACCAGCGGTGCACTCGGTTCTGAGGTTCTTTCGGCATTGCGCGCCATGGGTGCCGCGATCGGCTCAATTCATCCGCTGCAAACATTCAGCGGCATCGGAATTCCCGCGCTTGACGGGAGAGTCTTCGCAATTGAAGGTGACAGAGCGGCGGTTCGTGTGGCGCGCAGCATGACGCGGGCGCTCGGAGGGCAACCCATTCAGCTGGCTGCGTCGAGCAAAGCACTCTATCACGCAGCGGCGGTCATTTCGGCCGGTCACGTCCTCGCTCTGGAAGAAACAGCCGTTCGAATTTTCGCCTCGCTGGGCATGAAGCGGCGGGAAGCACTGAAAGCCCTCTTGCCACTCGCGCGGCAGGTCCTTGAAAATCTGGAGCGGGTTGGACCGCGCGCCGCGTGGACGGGGCCTCTCGCTCGCCGCGATTACAACGTGATCGCCATGCACGAAGAAGCGCTAAAGAGCGCTCCATCGGAGTATCTGGAGGCGTATCGAGCGGTGAACCGTCTTGCCGCCAGGGTCCTGGACCGCGATGCGGACGGCACGATCGGCGAACTTGCCAGAATTTCAGCGAAGAATGGTTCACAATCCAAAGTCAGAGGGGCAAGCGCGTGAAGCCATTGCAAATTCCGATCGAACACAGGACTCTTCCAAACGGACTTCGTGTGGTGGCCGCGCCGGATTCGACCGCGCCCGTGGTCACCGTGGGCGTCTACTACAAAATTGGCTTTCGCCTCGAACCGCAGGGGCGCAGCGGCTTCGCCCATCTTTTCGAGCACATGATGTTTCAGGGCTCGGAAAATGCGCCAAAAATGCAGCACATCAAGCTCATCAATTCGAGCGGCGGCGTGTTGAACGGCTCCACGATGTACGACGTCACAAATTATTTCGAAGCCGTGCCTTCGAACGCCTTGGAACGCGTTCTGTGGCTCGAAGCGGACCGCATGCGTGCCCTCAAGGTCGATGACGAAAACCTTCGCAATCAGCGCGACGTTGTGAAAGAAGAAGTGCGCGTCAATGTGATGAATCAGCCCTATGGCGGCTTTCCGTGGCTTGATATGCCGCCAGTGGCGTTTCGCAATTGGGCGAACGCTCACAACTTTTACGGCGACTTCGCCGATCTCGACGCGGCAAGTCTGGCCGATGTGCAGACCTTCTTCCGCACCTACTACGTTCCCAACAATGCCGTTTTGCTGATTCTTGGCGACGTAAATCCCGCGGAGGGATTTGCTCTTGCCGAAAAACATTTCGGCAATATTCCCCCAGGTCCGCCGCCGAAGTTCGCCGATCCAGGGGAGCCGAAGCAAACGGAGGAACGCCGCGGCCAGGTCATCGAGAAATTTGGTACGCTGCCGGCCATGGCCATCGGCTACGTGATGCCGCCGCGCCGCACACCCGAATGGTGCGCCATGGCTTTGCTCGATCAGGCGCTTCACGGAGGACGGGCTGGACGGGTCTATCGCGAGCTGGTGCTCGAAAAGCAAATCGCGGTTGAAGCCGACGGTGGCATTGACGACGTGTTTGTCTACGACGGCCCGACACAAATGACTACCCGCATTTTTCACAAGCCGGAAATTTCGAGCGAGGACACGCTCGCCGCATTCGACGAAATCATTCGCGAAGTTCAAGAAAAGGGGATCACCGATTCCGAACTGGAGCAGTTGAAGGTGAAGTGGCGCTCAGACTACTTTGCGACGCTCGAGGGTGGGCGTGGCGGCCACATGCCGAAATACGGCCTGATGCATCTGCTTGCGTGCTTCACGCTGTTTGACGGCGAACCGCAGCTCGTCAACACGGTTCTTGATGGATTTCTCTCCGTCACCAAGGAGCAAGTTCTGGACGCCGCACGGAAATACTTGTTGGTGCAGAATCGCGCCATCGTCTTTCGCAAACCTGTAGAAAAATCTGCGCAGGAGGCGGCGTGATGGCCACTCAAGTCCAGCGCACCGCGAACCCGGTTCCCGAACTCGCACCGGAGCGAGAAGTTCGCTGGCCGAAGCGAACAAAAACGAAACTCGCAAACGGCCTCGAAATGATTCTCCTCGAATCGCACACTATTCCTAAGTTTCACGGGGAGCTCTACCTTCGCTCCGGGAACGCGGCCGCGGCGGCGCGCGGAACCGCACTCGCGGAAATGGCCGCGACGATGGTGCGCACCGGTACGGCGAGGCACAGCAGTCGCGAAATCGAAGAACAGCTTCGCGGAGTCGGCGCCGATCTTTCCCTCAGCGCCGGACAGGACAACAGTGCCATTTCGTTTGCTGGCCTGAGCGATCACGCCGAACCCTTGCTGCTGCTGGTCAACGAACTGGCGCGTGAGGCGGCATTTCCCGCAACGGAATTCGAGCGCGAGCGCAGGCAAAAACTCGAAGAAGTAAAGCTGGAGCGTACGCAACCCGGTTTTCTCGCCGGCGAACGGTTGCGCAAAGTCCTGTTCGGTTCCCATCCTTACGCGCAGATCTCCCCAACTGAGGAGCAGGTCGCCGCGTACACGCGCGAAGGGTTGCAAGAGGTGTATCGGGGTTTTTACACTCCGGAAAACGCCATTCTGGTTCTCGTTGGCGATTTTGACCCTTCGGCGATGCAGAAAGTCGCAGAAGGAGTTTTCGGCGATTGGAGCGGCAAGAAACCGGCAATTTCGGAATACGCCAAGCCCCCCGTTCCAAAGGGACGGCGCGTGTACCTGGTGGATTTGCCCGGCTCGGTGCAAACGCAAATTCTGTGCGGCTGTCACGCTATTACACGGAATCATCCCGATTGGATCAGACTCGGTCTTGCAAACAGTTTGTACGGAGGAGCCTTCAATTCGCGTCTGGTGATGAATATCCGCGAAGACAAGGGCTACACCTACAGTCCACGCAGCGGCGTGAATCCCCTGCGGCAGTACGGATATTTCTCGGTTTCCGCGGCGGTGCGCAACGACGTCGTGGCTGCATCGCTGACCGAAATCTTTTATGAAATCGACAAACTGCGCTCGATACCCGTTCCGGAAGCGGAGCTCTTCGACGCGCAGAATTATTTGACCGGCGTTTTCTCCTTGGGGCTCGCAACACAGAGCGGACTGCTTTCGCAAATTTCGACACTGGCGCTGAATCAGCTTCCCGACGACTACCTTGAAACGTACCGTGAGAAGGTCCGTGCACTGACTCCAGAGGATGTCTTGTATGCCGCGAGAGCGTATTTTGATTCCGCAAACATGCAAGTCGTCGTAGTGGGCGACCGCAAACAAATTGAGTCCCAAGCCGCCCTTTTCGGCGAATTGGAAGTGTTCACGGCAGGTGGTTCCCGCACGGCTTAGGCGGCCATTTCTTGGCCGGGCGTTGCCTCACTGTGCCAGAAGATCGTCCGCAGTCTTCTGGTCGGCTTCGAGATTATTTGAAAGCCGTCGCGCTTGGGCATATGCCTGTTTCGCTTCCTCAGCGCGACCCCCGCGTTCCAGTGCCTTTGCGAGCAGCAGGTAGCCAACGCTCGTCGGATCAACGCTCATGGCATGAGCGTATTGCTCAGCGGCGAATGAATAATCCCATCCTTTCTGTGCCAGCAACCCGGTTCCGACCAGCGCGATCGGCAGATCCGGATTCAAGTGCAACGCGGAGGTGAAGTTCTCTCTGGCGTTTTTGTAGTCGCCAAGTCCCCGATAAATGGATCCGAGATTGGCGAATGCCGTCGCTCGAATATTCGGCTCTTCCGCAAGCCGAAGCACAGTTTCGTAACGCTCGATCGCTTCCTTCGAATTTCCCCTCGCCTGCGCGCACAATCCCAGTCCTTCCTGCGCCGGCATATCGTCCGGATAGATTTCCACGGACGATTGAAAATGCGCACACGCTTCGCTGAATCGGCCTTGCTTCAGCAGATATTCCGCAAGAGTATCGTGCGCGATGAAGTTCCGCTTTGTGACCTGTAGCGTGTGTATCCACAAACTCTCCGGGTTCCCCAGAATTTAACCTGACGGTGTGCGAGCATTGCAAAAGCAATCAGCACCACGGTGGCGCTCCAGGCTGCAATTTTCTTGGCTTCAGGCTCTCCCCTCACGAGCCCGGAAATTCCCCATACCGCCATGCAAAAGAGTCCGATGAACGGCAGATATACGTAGCGGTCAGCCATCGCCTGCGCCCCCACTTGCACGATTCCAATCATCGGCACAAGCGAACCCAGAAACCAGAACCATCCCACCAGCAAGTATCGGCGGCGCCAGGCCGTGAGTACGACGATTGTGATTAAGGCGAGCAGGGAGCCGGAAATCGCGACGCCGACAGCGCGAATTTCATTCCCCGGATGCGGATACATCGGGGCGAGGTGCACGGGCCAGACCAGGATTTCCAAATAGCGCGCGTATGCGCCTATTGCGTTTTCAACCCGGACTGGAATCGAGTACGCGGCAACCGTGTGCCGGGCAGCATTGGCGACCTGCACGGCGCCGCCAAATGTTTGCGCCTGCATGGTCAGCACTGCGCTCCCGATGGACAACAGAAACAATGGAATTTTCTCGATCCACAGCCGCCCGGGTGGTGTATGAACAGGACCCCGTTTGTCAATTCCGCAGGAAGGCCATCGCTCGAGCGGCCAAAAGTCCCAGAGCAAGAGCAGGAAGGGCAGAGTGATAATTTGCGGCTTCGCTGCTAAACCTAATGCGTAAGAAATCGCGACAGCCAAATAACTGCCAATGGACGGGCGCCGCGCATATCTGCCGTACGCATAAAGTGCGAGCAACAGGAACAACATGCTGAGAGCATTTTTCCGCTCGGATGCCCAAGCCACGGACTCGACATTTACCGGATGAACTGCAAACAGAGCCGCTACAAAAAAACTCTCCCAGTCGCGCTTCGTCGCGCTTTGCAAGACGAGGAACAATACGAGTGCGTTCAGCGCGTGCAACACAAAGTTGACCGCGTGATGCGCGGCTGGATTCAGACGAAAAAGTGAAATGTCCACAGCATGCGAAATCCACGTCAGCGGATGCCAATTGCTTTCGTAATAGGCCGTCGCAGCCCATTGAATTGTTTTCCAAGTCAGGCCCGCCTGGATGTGCGGGTTTTCCGTGATGTACTTCGGGTCGTCAAAATTAACGAAGCCGTTGTCGAGAGTTGGGAAGTACACGGCCACAGCGCCGACGATTAACAAAAGGCAGATCGTTATTCTGCGGTCGAAAGGAAACGCCCTGAGCGTCTCTTGTGATGGCATCTGCGGAGTCACCGTGTAAATCGAAGACTAGCATTGAAGTTGCGTGCACCTGCCGAGCCGGTTTCGCGCCGGAGGCGGAAAGGTAAATCGGATGCGAACTTCCATTGCGGCGGGAAGCGGATGACGTGAAAGGGAATCAAAGTCCCAATCGCCATCGTTCGCAGAAGTGAAAGATCCTCTCGTTTATCAGAGTGCTTGGTGAGTTTCTGTTGGCTGATCGATGCGCAAGGGAACCTGGTCGGCGATGCGAATGCCGTAGCCTTCGAGGGCTACGACTTTTTTCGGGTGGTTGGTGAGTACGCGAATATCCTTGAGTCCGAGGTCGATCAGGATTTGCGCGCCAATGCCGCTTTCGTGCTGCACCAGACGCTGGCGAGCGGGGGATCGATCGAGTTGTCCGCGGGCGTGAATATGAATCTGTGGCAGAACGCCGGGCTCGCCGGGGGCTTCGATGCCGAAGCCGCGACCGGTGTGATGCAGGTAGAGAAAAACTCCGCGATCTTCTTCGGAAATTGCTTCGAGCGAGCGCGCCACAAGTTCGTGACAATCGCAGGCTACGGAGCCGAAGACATCTCCGGTAAGGCAGTGCGAATGCACGCGCACGAGAGCCGGTTCGGCGCGATCGAGTTCCCCTCGAACGAGCGCGATATGCTGGTCGTGGTCCACGTCGCTCGCATAGGCAATCATGCGGAAATCGCCGAAGCGCGTGGGCAGGACGGTTTCTGCGATACGGCGGACGTAACGCTCGTGCTGCATGCGGTAGCGAATGAGTTCCGCGACCGTGAGCATTTTGAGGCTGTGCTCGCGGCAAAATTCGATAAGCTGCGGCACGCGGGACATGGTGCCGTCTTCATTCATAATTTCGCAGATGACTCCGGAATCGTTGAGGTCGGCGATGCGCGAGATATCGACGCTCGCTTCGGTCTGACCTGCGCGAACAAGTACGCCGCCATTGCGCGCGCGGAGCGGAAACATGTGGCCGGGGCGTGCGAGATCCTGAGGCTTGGTCTTTGGGTCGATGGCCGTTAGGACGGTAATGGCGCGGTCGGACGCGCTGATGCCCGTGGTCACGCCGACGCGCGCGTCAACGGCTTCACAGAAGGCTGTGCCGTGCACCGAGGTGTTGATGGGCGACATCAGGGGGAGGTGGAGCTCGTCGCACCGCTGCTCAGTGAGCGTGAGGCAGATGAGACCGCGGCCGTACTTGGCCATGAAATTGATCGCTTCGGGAGTGATTTTTTCCGCGGCCATGGTGAGGTCACCTTCGTTTTCGCGGTCCTCATCGTCCACGAGAACGATCATGCGGCCGTTGCGGATTTCTTCGACTGCCTCTTCGACGGTACAAAACGGAGATGCGGGTGCGTCAGTCATGAGTTAGGTCCATGGGACCTAGGGAGAAATATAGCGCAGTACGGCGCGCGAGACAAAGCTACGGGGTAGAGAGGGGCGTGCCGGCCGGGCGGTTTTAGCTCCAGGCGTGGAACAGGTTATGGAAACAAAGAAGAGGCATTCTTTCGCAGCATCCAAATTCGTACAAGTATCTAAAAATAAAGCGGTTATCTTGAATGCTCGTAGTATCGAAAAGCGCTGAGCCCCGGAGCTGATTGGTTCGTCCGATCCCGTACCGGTTTTAACCGCATTCAGAAGACCGCCGGGAGCCTGGGGCAACCGACGTGAGCAGAAGTGCGAGGAGCCAGAGAGCGGCGGCGTAGAGGGCATACCAGGAGGCCTCCTCGAGCGGACTTACTGCCGGAGGACTGAAGACGACCAGCGAGCCGGTGGAGCTGATGTGGATGAGCTGCGCGAGCGCGACACTTTGCGTGCGTTCGTAGAACCAGGCGATCAGGATGCGCATCGCGGCCATGACGGCCACGAACGCAAGAAAGAAGGCGGGTAGCGCTCTGCCATGCGGAGAGGCCGCGCCGAGGAAATCAACCACAGGCAGATGCCATAGTCCCCACAACAAACCGAGAATCGCAGCCGCCGGAAGCAGCGGGAGACGCTGGCGCAGTTTTGGGTAGGCGAAACCCATCCAGCCGATCTCTTCCAGGATTCCGGCCAGGATACCGAACGAGACCCCGAGCCAGAAGCGATTCGGCGCATAGACGGACGAAATGAACGATCTCAGAAACAGGAGAACGGCCAGAACCATAGCTGGAGGGATCAGTAGTGCGCCGTACCAGCGAACGGGAAACTGAAAGGGCCGCATTCGGGCGAAGAGGGCTTCGAGGCCTCGGTGCCCGTCGAACCAGCGAGTGAGAAAAATTCCGGAAAAGCTGGGGCCTAAAAGCATCGCGGGGAACATCAGGATGCCTGTTAGCTTCGGAAGTAGCGAGCCTTGCAGAAGTTTTGGCGCCGCCACGAGGAAAGCGGCTGCCCAGGAAATCGCGAAAGTCAGCAGAAAATAGGCAAGCTCGGGATAGTTTTGGAGGAACGCTGGATTGGCGGAAGGGCTTGCCTTGGGGGCCATAGATAATGCGCGATGCTACAAGTCGCAGCGGCACGGCGCAAGGCCCGGTCACGAGAGCCTTCGTAAATGTGAGCGGCGTCGAATTTCATGTCCGCACCGAGCCTTCGTTGGAGGGCAAAAAGGTTCCGGTTTCCAGTTGAACCCAGTGGTTCCCGGGACGCTTGTCGGTGAGATAGACGACGCCAGGTGGAAGTTTCCGGAGGAATCGGTCGCGAATTTTGCCGCGGAAGAAAAGAAAACAAAAGGCGTCCTGGTTTGCACCAGGACGCC
>Ga0070698_100010238_pt1 | contig 10014 bp, 6 predicted proteins | sample KBSK1502metaG_FD_65477 | JGI IMG/M metagenome (GOLD analysis project Ga0070698, IMG submission 65477) | Corn, switchgrass and miscanthus rhizosphere microbial communities from Kellogg Biological Station, Michigan, USA - KBS K1-50-2 metaG | ecosystem: Host-associated > Plants > Roots >... | reverse complement strand
CGCGATCCTCGGTCAACCCGCAGGCCGCCGAACGATCAGCGCTTGACAGCCGTGCCTCATGGCGAATATATTCGCGCGTGGCGAAAAATTTCGCCAACGAAGCCGAACGGTCAGCCATGCAGAAGCCCGCTCGCATCCATCTCACCCGACGCGAAAGCCAGATCATGGAGATCCTCCACCGCCGCCAACGCGCCACGGTCGAGGAAATACGCAGCGAGTTACCGGACGCCCCCACGCCCTCGAGCGTCCGCAAGCTCCTCGAAATCATGATCGAACGCAGTCTGCTCAATCGTGAGTACGAAGGCCCGCGGCACGTCTACTTCCCGGCTGCAAAGCCAGAGGAAGCTGGCCGGTCGGCCGTGCAGCACCTCGTCCGGACCTTCTTCAATGGCTCACCGGAATCGGCGATGGCGGCGCTCCTGGACGCCGCCGACACGCCGCTCTCCGACGCCGAATACAAACGGCTGAACGCGATGCTGAAGAAAGCGCGCGAATAGGGAGGCACGTGATGACAGCCCTCGCGATCCTGGTCAAGGCCTCTCTCCTCCTCGTTGCCGCCGCGACGGCCCACGCACTCGTCGGCCGCCGGATGTCGGCCGCGATGCGCCACCAGTTCTGGACGCTCGCCGCCGCCAGCCTGCTGCTCCTCCCAATCCTCACGCTGGTACTCCCGAGCTGGAAGGCTATTCGTCTTGCTACGCCGGCGCCGCTTTCTGCGCCGATTGCCGGTTTCTCCGAGCCCGATCTCGAGACCGGGTGGGCAACTCCGATCGCGTCAACCACGGGCGACACGACCCCCGATAACGGCGCTCCTCGCGCGTCTTGGATCGCCGGGGTCTCATGGCTGGCCGCGCTCGGTGCTTTCTACGTCGCCGGCGTACTGCTCCTCCTTGCCCGCCTTGCAACGCAGCTCCTCGTGCTCGGCCGCCTCTCGCGCAGTGCCACGCCGGCCGGCGAGGAGTGGGAACGCTCGCTGGCCGAATGCGCGCAGCAGCTCGGCGTACGCCGCCCGGTGCGCCTTATCCGCAGTCTCGATCGGACAATACCCATGGCGTTCGGGGCCGTGAAGGCCGCGATCCTGGTTCCGGCGATCGGCGACACCTGGTCCCCGGATCGCCGTCGCGCAGTGCTGCTCCACGAGCTGGCGCACGTCGGGCGCCGGGACTGCCTCACGCAAATGCTCGCGACCGTCGTCTGCGCTGTCTACTGGGTACACCCTGGCGTCTGGTGGATGGCGCAGCGCCTCCGCGTGGAACGCGAGCTCGCCTGCGACGACCTCGTGCTCTCCGCCGGCACGAGCCCGCGCGATTATGCCGGCCACCTGCTGGAGATTGCCTACGCGCTCCGTACGACGTTCGCACCTGCGCTCTCCGTGAGCATGGCGAGTCCACGCCAACTCGAGGGACGGATGCTCGCACTCCTCGACGCCGCGCGTAACCGCACCACACCGACGCTTCGCACCCGCCGCGCCGCCACCCTGCTCATGATGGCGTTGCTCGTGCCAGTCGCCGCCGCAACCGCCACCTCGGCTTCCGAAGAAGCAGCCGTTGTTGTCGATACGCCATCCGACGCGGCCGCTGCTTCAAATGCGCCGGATGTTCCGGGCGCACCGGCTCAAACGACCGCCCCCTCGAACCGGCAGGCGCGGACAGGCACCTGGGAGATCCGCCCGGCGCAGGAGTCCGGCTCCGTCCACCTTCGGACGAGGGAAGGCGACGGTTTCTACGGAACACACATCGAAATCGAGCGTCTGAGCGGGCTCGCACCATCGATGCTGACCGGCTCAGGCGGAACGGCAGGCTTCAGCGTGCGCCACGACGCCGGCACGTTCACCTTCGAAGGGATCTTCCGCAACGGGGTCGGCGCCGGCACTTACACGTTCACTCCGAATGCGGGGTTTGCCGACGTCATGGTGATGCGTGGATACGAACGGCCCACCGCCGATCAATTGCGGGCGCTGGCCCGCCTGGATGTCGGCATTGCGTTTCTCGACGAGCTCACCTCGCAGGGATACCGGCGCCCGACGCTCACGCAGATTATCCGGGCCACGGAGCACGGCGTTGCCACGAGCTTCCTGCGCGACATGGGACGTCTTGGCTACCGCGCCGGCAGCGTCGACGCGCTGATCGACATGCGCGATCACGGCGTGAGCCCGCAGTACATCCGCGGCCTCGCTGCCGAAGGACTCCCGCGTCTCTCCGCCGAGGAGCTGATCTATGCGCGCGACCATGGTGTGAGCCCGGGGTACATCAGAGATCTGGCGCAGCTCGGAATCCCGCTGCAGTCGGTCGAGCGGCTCGTCTACGCGCGCGATCACGGCATATCTCCCGAATACGTCCGCGAGATGCGTGACCAAGGCTACGTCCTGCCGATCGACGGGTTGGTGCGGGCGCGCGATCACGGCGTGTCTTCGGAATACGCGCGTGAGATGCGCAATCAGGGCTACACACTGCCGATCGAGGGGCTGATACGTGCCCGCGATCACGGCGTGAGTGTCGAGTTCGTCCGTGATCTACGCAGGCTCCGGCGATAGACAGCCGACCACAACACGAGGTTTCGCGTCTATATTGCGCTGACAGGATCCGATGACATTCGCCCGGACCTTCCGGCGATCGGCCAGCGGGCTGGCCACGATCCTGTGCCTCACGTGTGCACCCGCAGCCGCGCAGAACCAGCCGGAGCCACCGCCTCCTGAAGTCCACGCGGTTCGCGCTCTTCGCCCACCCGTCATCGACGGCCGGCTCGTAGACGAGGGATGGGCCACAGCCGAGCCGGCGACCACGTTCACCCAGCGGGATCCGGACGAAGGCCACCCGCCCACCGAGCGCACCGAGATCCGCTTCCTTTTCGACGATGCCGCGCTGTACGTCGCGGCGCGTCTCTTCGACAGCGAGCCGGCGCGCATCACGCGCGCCCTGTCCGTGCGCGACAACGGCTTGGCCGACGCGGACCTGATCAGCATCTATCTCGACCCGATGCACGACCGCCTCACCGGCGCGATCTTCCGCGTCAGCGCCGCCAACGTGCAGCAGGACTCGATCCTCTACAACGACACCTGGACCGACGGATCGTGGGACGCGGTCTGGCAGTCGGCGGTAACGATCGACGAGAACGGCTGGTGCGCCGAGATTCGGATTCCACTCTCACAGCTTCGCTTCAACGGCGGCGACCGGCAGACGTGGGGGGTCAACGTCGAGCGCCACATCCGCCGGAAGAACGAGTACGACTGGCTCAGCATGGTCCCGAAAAACCAGAACGGTACGGCCTCGCGAATGTTGAACCTCTCAGGACTCGACGGCCTCAAACCGACACGCCGTGTGGAGCTGCTCCCCTACGCGGCGGCGAGGAGCGAATTCATCGCGCCCGAGAGCGGCAACCCGTTCAACCACGGACGGCGTGCATTTGCCGCCGCCGGGCTCGACGCGAAATTCGGCGTCACGGGCAACCTCACGGCGACCGCCACCGTGAACCCGGATTTCGGGCAGGTTGAAGTCGACCCAGCCGTGGTCAACCTTTCCGCTTTCGAGACGTTTTTCGAGGAGAAGCGGCCGTTCTTCCTCGAAGGGTCGCAAATCTTCAGCAACTATGGGCGCGGCGGCGCGACCGACTTCTGGGGGTTCAACAGTTCCGACCCGCAGATCTTTTACCCGCGCCGCATCGGCCGCGCCCCGCAGTTGTCCGTCGACGGCGACCACACCGACGTGCCGGCAGCGACGACCATCCTTGGCGCCGCCAAGCTGACGGGAAAGACGACTAGCGGCTGGAGCCTCGGCTTTCTCGAGGCGGTGACAGGCAGGGAGAACGCCCGGATCTCCAAGGACCTCGTCAGCACCCGTTCCATCGTCGAGCCGTTCAGCAACTACGCCGTCGTCCGGGTGCAGCGCGACATCGGAGCGCGTGTCGGGGTCGGCATGGTTTCAACCGTCGTCACCAGGCGGCTCGAGACGAGCGCGCTGCGCGACGATCTGGTCGAAAGCGCCTACGTCGGCGGGCCCGACGCGTACCTGTTCCTCGACAACAAACGCGACTGGGTGATCGTGGGCAACCTCGCCGGCAGCCGTGTCAGTGGATCGTCAACGGCGATCGAGAAGCTCCAGAAAGCGCCGCAACGCTACTTCCAGCGCCCTGACGAGTCGCATGTGCGCCTTGATTCCACGCGCACCTCGCTCTCGGGGTACACCGGGCGCATCAACCTGAATCGCAACAGCGGCCTCTGGAAAATCAACGCGGCGCTCTGGGCCGGCAGCCCGGGCTTTGAATCGAACGACCTCGGTTTCCACGGCACCGGCGATCGCGCCGGCATGCACGCCGTGTTCCTCTTCCGCGACGTGAAGACGCGTCGCTATTCGCGCTTCTGGAACGTCTGGATTTCGAAGTTCTACAGCTGGAACTTCGGGCGCGAACTGCAAAGCAACGGGCTTATAGGCTCGGTGAACTGGAACCTGCTGAACTACTGGAACGTCAATGCGCACGCCGGCAGGAACTGGCGCACACTCGACGACCGGCTTACGCGCGGTGGGCCGTCCACAGAAAGTCCTGGTGAAGGCAACTGGGGCGTCAACATGAATAGCGACTCGCGGAAGCGGCTGTCGTTCGGCGCCAGCGCTCGGTACCAGTGGACAGAGGCGGGCGGGTGGAATCGAAACGCCAGCGTCAACGTCACCATCAAGCCGTCCGAGCGCGTGAACATCACGCTCGGCCCCTCGTTGGATCGCTCGCACACCGTGGCGCAATACGTGGACTCGATCACTGATGCCACCGCGACCAACACCTACGGATCCCGCTACGTCTTCGGCGCGCTCGACCAGACGCAGCTTTCGATGACAACGCGCGTCGCCGTGATTTTGACCCCGAAAGTTTCGGTGCAGGTCTACTCGCAGCCGCTGATTGCGGCCGGCGACTACTTCGGGTTCAAGGAGCTGGCTCGCCCTCGCACGTTCGACTTCGCGGAATACGGCACGAAGCTCGGCACGATCTCCCGCAACGCCGCGGAGAAGCAATACATCGTCGATCCCGACAGCAATGGCGCCGCGGAGTCGTTCACCTTCGACGACCCGGACTTCAGCCTGAGGTCTCTCAGGGTGAACGCGGTGTTCCGGTGGGAGATGAAGCCGGGCTCGACGTTCTACGCCGTCTGGACGCGGCAACAGAAGGACGATTCGAGCCCTGGGGTGTTCAACGCGGGCCGCGATGCGCGCGCGATGCTGAGCGCGCCGGGCGACGACGTGATCCTGTTCAAGATCGCGTACTGGATCGGCCGGTAAACGCCGGGCATTGAACCAAGGAGACAGAACAGAGATTCCCGCCCGTATAGCTATCCGAGTGAATTTCACTGCCACGGAGACACGAAGACAGAGAGGACTTTTCATGTTTTTTGCTCCGTGACTCCGTGGCCCGTAGAAGCGAAAAGCGTTTGGCGGCGCGATAACCAAAAAGCACTTAGGGCGCGAACTCGACCTTCCCAAAATACCCGTTCATTTCGTCGTCGGGACCGGCCGCGAAGTAGAGAACATCCCCGGAACCGGCACCGCCGTTGTTGCCGAAGCCGATGCCCCACAGTCCATCGATCTCCACCGGCCTCTGGTCTTGCCGCAACGTGCCTTGTGGATGGTATTGACCATCTTCATCGAGACAATAGGCGTTGATGCGGCCATCGCCGAAATTTCCGACCAGCAGGCAGCCCCCGAACCGGCCGAAGCTCGCGGGCGCTGCTGCGAGACCCCAGGGCGAGTTCAGCCGGCCGTGATCGGCCACCGCCGCAATCAGATTCCCGTTCACATCGAACTCACGAACGAAGCCATGACCTTGCCCTGCGACATCATCGTCGCCGCCCTTGAGAGCGTATGTGACAAAGATCGAGTTGCCGATCGCCTGGATGCCGAATGGACAGTAGCTGGAAGGAATGCTGGCGTCCTCGAAGCCACCTGCGCTGTCGAATTCGTGGAACGTCCCGTCGAGCGTCTCCACCTCACACTCCGCGAAGTCAGTCGTGTAAAGCGTATTGCCGTGAATCGCGAGCCCCTTGTAGATCGAGCCTGCACTCGAGAACATGCCCAGTGCATGCGTTGGATCGGGCAGCGCGGAGTTCCACGCAAAGATGCCGCCGCTCTCGGTTGCCCACATGAACGTCGCAGGGCGAGTACCGGCGACAAACTGAGTGCCGGTGTAACCGACGATGCCCGTCGGCGCGCCAGGGACGATAACTTCTCTCGACAGCTTGGCGCCGGCGCCACTGTAAACCGTCGACCAGTCGGAACCGTTGTCGGCCACCCACCAGGGACTCGACCCGGCTACGGCGATGCCCCACGCGTTCACAAGTTTGCCGTCGATAACCGGTGCCTCGCCCGCCTCATTCGACACGAGAATCGTGACGCGGTAGTTGTTCGTGTCGGCCGCGCGGAGAATGCCAGCTGAAGTAGTGACAGCCAAAAGGGCGGCAATTAGAAATCGTCGGATATGCATAGTGTGCTTCCTTCCATCGGCGAATCGGCGTACGCGAATGAATTGCTCGTCGACAACCCCTATTCCATGGCCGTGCCGTAGACCGGATCTGGGATCGGCCGTGAACCTCAGGCAGAAGCAGCCTTACGCAGCGTGTCGTTTCGAACGTAGCGTGTCGCCGGCGCAAGGTGCTCGAGGGCGATTGATGTCAACGAAACTTACGGAGGCAGTAAGGCGTTTTCGGAAAGCGACGAACCTCAGCTCACACCTTGCGCAGTATCGTCAAAGCGTAGGGACGTTCTTGAAGGCAAGATCGCGGATTCATTCAACGCGAAGCGTGCCGGCCAGATGTGTTCACGAGCGCGCCGGATGAAAGGCGTCCGGCTCCGACCGGCAGTATCGCGATGGTCACGCCGGCGAGGATCGTCGCGATACCCGTGACGGCCAGCGGCGTTACGGTCTCATCGAGGAACGCTCGACCGAGGATCAGGGCCACGATCGGAATAATGAGCGTGCTCAGGCTGACGATTGTCGCGTCCATCTTCTTGATCAAGTAGTAGTAGGCGGAGAACGCGATCACCGAGCCGAAGATGCACAGATAGAGGACCGCCAGGACGTTGCTTCGGCTCCAGACGACGGCGGGCCAGCTCTCCAGGGCGGCGCTCATCGCAAGCAGACATGCCGCGCCGATCCCCATGCCGAGGAAGTTCAGGACGAACGGGTCGCCGTGGCGCCCGTACTTCTTCATCGTCACGAGGTTGATCGCGGCGCACAGGCTCCCGCCGAGCGCGGCCAGCATCCCGAGCGCGTGCTGGAGCCCCAGGCGGTCGTGCGGCCAAAAGAGGAGCGCGGTCCCCAGGACGCCCACCAGGATGCCGACGACCTTACGGCCGCTCAGCGTCTCGCTGCGCGTCCAGTACGCGCTCAAGAGCGACGTCATCAGCGGCATCGTGGAGAACAGGATCGCGGTGAGCCCGCTCGAGATACGCATCTCGGCCCAGTAAACGGCGGCGTAGTCGATCCAGAACACGAGCAGGCCGAGGGAGAGTACGCAAACCTTGTCGTCGCGCGTGAGGTTGAAGCGCTTGCCTCGGACGGCGAGCACAAGGCCGACGAGCAGCGTGGACAGCAGGAACCGGAGGCCCGCCGCCAGAAACGGCGGCACGCCAACCAGGCCGACCTTGATCACGAGCCACGTCGACCCCCATATCAGGCAGAGCATGGCGTAGAGGGCGGCAGCCATCTCGCGATGATATCAAGGCGGTGACGTGGGGTTGCGCGCGCGGCGTGGCTTACGGGCGATCGCGCAGCAATCGTCTCGACGGACGGAGGCCGTCGTGCGATGATTCGCCGCGGAGGTCGCAGATGAAGATTGCCGGGCGGTCGATTCGATTCGTCTTGTCGTGTGTCGTGCTCGTGACCATCGGGAACGTCGCCGCCGCGCAAACCCCGGCGACCGCGCGTCTGCTCGTGCTCCTCAGGAACGCCAGCGCGCTCGCGATCGTCGACCCGGCGTCCGGCCGGGTGCTGGGCCGAGTCCCGGTCGGCCAGGACCCGCACGAGGTCGCGGTCACGCCCGACGGGTTGATGGCGTTCGTGGCAAGCCCCAGAGAGGGCATTTCGGTGATCGACGTGAAGGCCATGAAGGAGCTCCGGCGCGTGAACACCGGCGCCCTCAGCGCTCCGCATGACGTGCTCTACGCTGGCGGGAAGCTGTATTTCACGGCCGAGGGCTACAAGACCATCGGCCGCTATGACCCGACCGCGAACACGGTGGAATGGATGCTCGGGATCGGCCAGGACGGCACACATATGATGGTCCTTGCCAGGGACCAGCAGACGATGTGGGTGCCGAACCGCGGGTCCAACAGCATCTCGGTGATCGATGCGGTCGCGGGAGGACCGCCGAAGTTCAAGATCACAGCGATCCCCGTGCCCGGGCTGACGCCGGAAGGTCTCGACCTTTCGCCCGATGGCCGCGAACTCTGGACGGCCACGCGCGGCGATGGCAGCGTGTCGATCATCGACACGACCAGCCGGAAGGTCACGCAGTCATTCAGTTTGAAGCTGACCGATGCCAACCGCCTGAAGTTCACACCGGACGGCAAGGTCCTCATCCTTGACGGCGGCACCGGCACGCTCATCGTCCTTGATGCGGCGTCGCGGAAGGAGATCAAGCGACTCAAGGTCGCCCCGCGCGATACCGGCGATGGCGGCGTCTTCGTGATGCCAGACGGATCGCGCGCGTACCTCGGCCTGAGGGACGACCATAGCGTGGTGGTGATTGACCTGAAGACGCTCGAGATCCAGAACCGCTTCGCGATGGGCCCCGATTCCGGACCCGGCTGCATCAACTGGGCGGCGCTGAAGTAACCCGTTGAAGGCGTGCGGATCCTCTATGTGTTCCCGCACCCGGACGACGAGTCATTCGGGCCGGCGCGTGCCATGGCGACACAGCAACGCCAGGGGCATGAGGTCTATCTCCTGACATTGACCAGGGGTGAAGCAACGAACGTGCGGCATACGTTCGGCTGGACGTTGGAGCAGATGGGCGCAGCGCGTCATCGCGAGATGCAGGACGTGAAGACAACGCTGGAGCTCGCGGGCATGCGGATTCTCAATCTTCCAGATGGCAAATTGAAGGAGCTCGATCCCTGGAGCGTTGAGGACGTCATCCGGGAGGAAATGCTCCGCGTCAAGCCGCACGTCGTTGTGACGTTCCCGGTGCATGGGATCAGCGGATTTCACGACCACCTCGTGACGCATGCTGCTGTCACACGGGTCTACCTCGAGTTGCGCGGTCCGGGGCACCCCTGGTTGCAGCGGTTGGCGTTCTTCACTCTTGTCGCGGCGCCGGCCAACTTTCCGTGGCACGTGAACGTCACGAAGCCGGAGGAGATCGACTGCGCCTTCGACGCGTCAGACGCTGACATGGAACGGTTTCACGCCGCACTCGACTGTTACGTGACATACGCGGACGTCATTGCCAAGACGAAGATTCACGACGTCTTCGGCAAGGATGTCCACTTCGAGATTTTCAGAGAGGATCACAAGCCACCGTTGCAGGATCTCTTCGACGGGCTTCAGGACGGGTGACAGCGATTGGTGACCAGCGACTACCGAAATGCGGAAGGAAGCCCGCCACCTGGCGCGTAGAACTCGTATCCGACACACAGCGCAGCAACCCACGCCGATCTGGCCGCTATGAGCCGCGGCGTGTCTCAACAAAACCGTAGGCCGAGGGCTTAGGGCCGGTTTGCGGAGGACTGCCGCGACTCACTGCGACGAAGCGACTACCGCGTGGCGGTTGCGCCCGGCGCGCGGGAGGCCGTGTAAGCCGCGATATTGATCATGTCCTCCACGGTCAGCCTGGCGACAACGGGTTTCATCAGGTCCGCCCAGAGTCCGTTGCGGTTGCCGTGCTGAAGGTCGAAGAGCTGGCGGACGGTATAGCTGGGTGAGCGTCCCGCGAGCGGCGGGATGGGCCCGATTCCCTCGAGGTTCGCGCCATGGCAGATGGCGCACGCTGTCGTTTTTCCACCGCCGTTGGTCACAAGGGCTTGTCCCTTCTTG
>Ga0070698_100010237_pt1 | contig 10014 bp, 9 predicted proteins | sample KBSK1502metaG_FD_65477 | JGI IMG/M metagenome (GOLD analysis project Ga0070698, IMG submission 65477) | Corn, switchgrass and miscanthus rhizosphere microbial communities from Kellogg Biological Station, Michigan, USA - KBS K1-50-2 metaG | ecosystem: Host-associated > Plants > Roots >... | reverse complement strand
GCCTTGGTGAGGCAGACCGTCTCGAAGTTGCTGATGCGGTGGCCGTGGTGGAGGCGGACCAGGATGCCGGGCAGCTCGTCGCGCCGCTCGGGGGGCACGATGAGGGAGATCGACCGGCCGATCGCCTCCGCCGCGGAGTACCCGTAGAGCCGCTCCGCGGCCGGGTTCCAGCTCACGATCCGCCCCTCGAGGGTGCGGCCGACGATGGCGTCCTCCGAGGACTCGACGATCGAGGAGAGCAGCGCCTGCACCGACTGGGCCTGCTTGCGCTCGGTGACGTCGCGGGCCACCGCGAGCCGGCCCACGACCTCGCCGTTGCGCACGATGCTCGTGCAGGTCATCTCCACGGGAATGCGGCGGCCGTCGCGGCGCACCACCTGGCACTCGAACCGGGGCGCGACCTTGCGCCCGGCCCGCACTGCCTCGAGCCGCTCCCGCACGAGCAGCGCGCCGGCGCGGTCGAGCACCGAGAACACCGGGCGCCCGATCAGCTCGTCGGAGCGGAACCCGGTCATCTGCTCCCCGTAGCCGTTGACCATCGCGAGCCCGCCGTCGAGGTCGAGGAGGAAGAGCGCCTCGGTCATGCTCTCGGTGATGAGGCGGTAGCGCTCCTCGGAGCCCCGCAGCGCGCGCAGCAAGCCCTGACGGGCGAGGGCGCGATCCACCGTGGAGAGGAGCTGCGCGGTGTCGACCGGCTTCACCAGGTACGAGGCGTCGCCCGCGATCGCGGCGAGGGCCCCGTCGAGCGAGGCGTGACCGGTGATCAGGATGACCTCGGTCTCGGGCGAGCTCGTCTTGATGCGGCGCAGGAGCTCGAGACCGGAAACGTCGGGGAGGCGGCAGTCCACGATGGCCAGATCCACGGGTCGCGACTCGCTGATGCGGGCCAGCGCCTCCTGGCCCCGCTCGACCCGGTCGACGTGGTGGCCGTGCTCGCTCAGGACGTCGCCCACCACCTCCCGCACGATCGGATCATCATCGATGACGAGGATATCGGCGCCGGAGGCCATGCGGGCAGCAGTGTGCACGCAAGGTGCCAGATCGCCGGCGCGGAGATGCGCAAAGAATCAACCACTTGGCCGGAATCGGTAATCTTTCCAGATGGTTCTGATGGTTCCGATCCGACAGCGATGCGCCCCGCTGACACTCAGCGCTCGGCGCGCACCTCCGCGAACACGTCCCGGGCGCAGATCATGGCCTCGCGGATGATGGGGACGCCCACGTAGCCGGACATGTGGATCAGCACCTCGATCAGCTCCTGCTCGGTCCACCCCTGTCCCAGCGCCATCCGCAGGTGGATCCGCAGCTCGGGCTCCCGGCCGGTCGCGGCGTCGGAGACCACGCACACCAGGGTGCGGGTCTTGAGGTCGAGCCCGGGCCGGGCCCAGAGCGCGCCGAACACGTTCTCGGTGGCCACGTCGATGAAGGTGCGCATGATCGGGTCCTGATAGGTCGTCGCGTTCACGCGCTCCACGTACTTGTCGCCCAGCAGCCGGCGCCGGATCTCGTTGCCCTTGCGGTGCAGCTCGCTCTCCGCCATGGAAGCCTCCTCGAATGCGCGCGGGACGCGCTAGCGTCCGCGCCGGGGACCGAAGAACCCGCCCTTGGGCCGGCCGTGGGCGTGGTAGTGGTCGGGGATGTTGCGCATGTTGTCGTCGATGTAGCACTCGCCGCCGAGCACGCGGGTGGCGACCTCGCGCAGCAGGGTGTGCATGTGGGTCACGTGCTCGGCGGGCGGCTCGGTGCCGTGGTAGCGCCACACCACCATCGGCACGTCGCAGACGTCACACTCGGCGATCCAGCAGATGTCGTCCTCGTGGTGCCAGGGGGTGATGCGGGCCGCCCGGCACAGCTCGCATCCGCCGACGCGAGTGAAGGGGGCGGCGCCTCCTAGCCCCACAGGGCGCGCATGACGTGGACCGCGACGCGCCGATTGTAGTCGCGGACGAGGCGGCGGATGCGGAACAGGTCGAGCACCCACCACGCGGCGAGCCCGCCGAGGGTGAGCCAGAAGAGGACCTGCAGGCCGCGCTTGCGCAGGTACAGGTAGTGCCAGCCGAGCGGGAGGAACAGGAGGGCCACCAGCGGCGACTTCGCCTGCGCGCGATAGCGCCACAGGAACGCGCGCTGCTGATCGGGGGTGAGGTACGCGAGCTGCTCGCGCACCGTGCGCGAGAGCGACGACGCGACGGAGGCCGGAATGGTGAGGCTCCGATCGCCCCGCGCGTCGGGCCCGCGCCGCGCCGCGGCGCGCTCGGGCGGAGGGGCGACGGGCTTGCGGAATACCGACGTCTCGCGCTCCGGCTGTGTCCGGCTCATCCCGACTCTCCCACTGGGGCGCGAGGGAGCAAGAACGGCGCCAGTCGGGCGAGTCAGACGGGGCTTGAACTTAGACACGGGTCGTTGATCCACGATTCTCACGTGTCACTCCGGTCGTCCGCAGGAGGACGCTTGCAGGGAATTGCAAGGGTGTCAATTCTTGACATCGGGCCACACCACCATGCCGGTGCCCGAGCGCCAGGCGATCGCCGGCATGTACGCGAGCACCTCGGCGGGACCGGACGTGAACGCGAGCGCGACCATCCACGCGAGCAGCTCCGCGGTGCCGCCGGAGCCGGCCGCCTCCATCCGTTCGAGCGTGCACTCGTGGAGGAGCGCGGCGTGATCGCCCTTGCGGAGCAGATCGAGGAACCAGCGATCGAACTCCTCGTCCACCCAGAAATAGCGCGGGCCGCCCGGCTCGTGGGAGAGGCCGCCGGTGGCCACGACCGCGACACGCTCGCCGCCCGGATACGCCTGCACCATCTCCCGCAGCGTGGTCCCCACCTCGTACGCGCGCGCGGGAGTGGGAATCGGCGGCACCGTGCAGTTCATGGTCACCGGCACCAGCGCGATGTCGCCCTCCGGGTTCAGGTAGTGCATGGGCACCGAGACCCCGTCGTCGAACTGCATGTCGCGCCGGTAGGCGAAGGCGAGTCGCCGCCGCGCCCCCTCGTTGACGAGGTGCCGCGCGAAGGCGGGGTGGCCGGGAATGCGGTACTTCTCGAGGGCGAGCCACTCGTCGTACCAGTCGGCCGGCCCCACGTGCTCGGCTCCGATCCCCACCGTGTACTCGGGGGTGTTGTTGATCGGCCAGTTGAGCAGGTGGTCGTTGCTGAATAGTAGGATAACGTCCGGCCGCGCGGCCCGCAGCCGGTCGCGCATCTCGTCGAGGGCCCGGCGCGCCTCGCGGCGCTGGTCCTCGGGAGCCCGATCGAACCAGCCGGTGAGCCCGGGCGAGTGGGTGAGCGCCATCGCGGCCACCACCTGGGCCATGGCTCAGCCCCGCCCCCGCGCCAGCCTATCTTGTAAACGGTCCGACGCGGCGGTCTCCTCCGGATAGGCGCGGCGATAGGCCTCCAGCGCGGGGTGCGCGTTGCTGTTGGCGGAGGCGCCGAAGAAGAGCCGGAGGATCTGGGGGATGTAGTACTGGTGCACCCCCATCTCGTTGAGCCGGCGCACGTCCCGGTCGCGCAGCGCCTCGTACTCCGCCTGGCTCAGGCCGAACTCGCGCGCGAGGCCGGCCAGGTCGGAGAGCCACCGGGCCCGGAGGGCCGCGTCGCGGCGGACGTAGAAGATCATCTCGTTGAGCGGGAGCGTCTTGTCGCAGCGCTCCACGTTACCCATCGCGCAGCACCTTGGGATTCACCTTGAGGAACATGATCACGCAGCGCTCCGGCCCCGGGTTCCGCACGTCGTGCAGCACGCTCCGGGGAAACCTCACGATGGAGCCGGCCGGGACGACGACCTCCTGCCCGTCGATCGACATGTGGGCGGTGCCCTCCAGCACGAAGATCGCCTCCTCCTCGCGCGGGTGCTGGTGCATCACCGTCGACTGGCCGGGCTCGTAGCAGGCGATCTCCGACCAGAGCTGGTCGGTCTTGAAGAGCATCTTGCGGACGCGCCGCTCGGGGGCGAACGCTTTCAGGGCATGCAGATCGAAGACCTGCGCCACACCGGTGACGCGCGCGGTCGCCGTCTCGTCCATTGGCCTCGCATCATAGCGCCGCCGCGGCGCGTCCGCCAGAGGCCGACTCGGCGCGCGAGCCCTCGGCGGGGAGTTTCCCGTTGACATCGCGGAACCCGTTCAGTAGAAAGAGCCGACGGCCGTGCCACCACCCCCCGCCTCGTCCCCGTCGGTCGCTCGTCGCTTCGCGCGATTCGTCTCCGCGCTCGACCTCGACCACGTGCCCGCCGCGGTGACCGCGCGCGCGACCCTCCTCACCCTGGATACCCTCGGCAGCTGCCTCGCCTCCTGCCGGGAGGACTTCGGCCGCGCGGTCGTGCGGGCCGCCGAGCAGCTGGGCGGCACGCCGGAGAGCACGCTGGTCGGCAGCAAGGCCCGGGTGGGCGCCGCGAGCGCGGTGCTCGCCAACGGCACGCTCGCGCACGGGCTCGACTTCGACGACACGCGCGAGGACGCCATCGTGCACACCGGCTGCGTCGCGGTCCCCACCGCGCTGGCGGTGGGCGAGGCCGTGGGCGCCTCGGGGCGCGCGGTCCTCGAGGCGATGATCGCGGGGGTCGAGGTGATGTGCCGGGTCGGCCTCGCGGTCCCCGGCCGCTTCCACGCGCGCCACTACCACCCGACCGCGCTCACCGGGAGCTTCGCGGCGGCCGCGGTGGCCGGGCGCCTCCATCGCCTGACCGAGGACCAGCAGGTCCACGCCTTCGGCCTCTGTGGCAGCCAGGCCGCCGGGATCATCGAGTACCTGGCCGACGGCTCGTGGACCAAGCGGCTGCACCCCGGCTGGGCCGCCCACGCGGGCGTGGCCGCCGCGGTGCTGGCGCGCGCCGGGTTCACCGGGCCGGAGACCGTCTTCGAGGGCGCCCACGGCTTCTACGCCGCCTTCGCGGGCGGCCACGAGCCCGCTGGCCTGGAGGCGCTGCTCGCCACCTTCGGGCACACGTGGGAGCTGTCCGCGCTCACCTTCAAGCCCTACCCGTGCGGCTCCATCGCGCACCCTTATATGGATTGCGCGCTCCGCCTGCGCGAGCGTCATCACCTGCGCCCCGAGCAGATCGCCGAGGTGCGCTGCCGGACCGCGGAGGGCCCGATCCCGCGCCTGTGGGAGCCGCTCGCGGCCAAGCAGCGTCCCCAGAACGGCTACGCGGCCAAGTTCAGCCTGCCGTACCTGCTCGCCTCGATCTTGGTCAACGGCCGGGCCACGCTGGCCGACTTCACCGACGAGGCGGCCGCCGACGAGGCGATCCGCCGAGTGGCCGGTCGGGTCTTCTACGACATCGATCGCACCATCGACTACCCGCGCCACTTCATCGGGCACGTGGCGGTGCGGCTCGTCGACGGCGGGCAACTCGAGGAGACGCAGGATCACCCGCGCGGCGGCCCCGACTTCCCGATGACCCGCGAGGAGCTCACCGCCAAGTTCCGCGCCAACGCGCGCCTGGCCATCTCGGAGGCCCAGGCCACCCGCGTGGTGGAGCTGGTCGACGCGCTCGCCACGGTGCCGCGCCTGGCCCCGCTGATGGACGCGCTCGCCGCCTAGCGCGAAAGGAGCCCCGATGCCCCACCGCCCGCGTTCGATCTCCGCGCTGCTGACCGTGCTCGCCCTCTGCCTCGCGGTTTCCGCCATCGAGGCCCGCGCGCAGGATCCGCGGCTCGAGGCGGCCCGGAAGGAGGGCAAGGTCGTCTGGTACACCTCGCTCGCCCTCACCAGCTCGGAGAAGGTGGCCAAGCTCTTCGAGACCGCGTACCCGGGCGTGAAGGTGGAGGTGCACCGCACCGGATCGCAGCGGATCCTGCAGCGGATGATGCAGGAGCTGCAGGCCGGCATCAAGAACGTGGACGTGGTCCACACCTCCGATGCCGGCCACTACGTGCTGCTCAAGGAGAAGAAGCTCCTGATGCGCTACACCCCCGCCGGGGTCGACGCGTTCGGGGCGGGCTTCAAGGACAAGGACGGCTATCACTACGGGCTGCGCGCCACCGTCAACGTCATCGCCTACAACACCAAGGCGATCTCGCCCGCCGAGGCGCCCCGCACCTGGAAGGACCTGCTCGACCCCAAGTGGCGCGGGCGCCTGGTGACCGCGCACCCGGGCTACAGCGGGGTCATCGCCACCCACGTGCTCGCGCTCGTGCACCTGCACGGCTGGGACTACTTCAAGGCGCTCGCCCAGAACAAGCCGATGCTCGTCCAGTCCGCGGTCGATCCGTCGGGGGTGGTGGCCTCCGGCGAGCGGCCGGTCGCGGTGGACGGGGGCGACTACACGTTCTACCAGGTCAAGAAGAAGGGGAACCCGGTCGAGATCGTGTACCCGAAGGAGGGCGTGCCGCTGGTGGTCTCCCCGAGCGCGATCACGAGCTTCGCGCCGCATCCGAACGCGGCGCGCCTCTTCACCGACTTCGTCTTCTCCCACGAGATCCAGCAGGTGCTGGCCGACACCGAGGGCCTCTACAGCGGCAATCCCCAGGTGACCTACCCGTCCGACAAGCCGCGCCTGTCGGACCTCAAGGTCCTGGCCGTCGACGCCGAGGAGCTCGAGAAGCGGAACGAGGAGATCAAGACGCGCTTCGTCGAGTTCTTCGGGGCCTAGCCCCGCCATGCCCGACGCGGTGGCGGCCGCGCGGCCGCGGCGGTGGGAGGGGCTCGACCGCGCCGCGCCGATCTGGGTGCTCGCGGCGGCCGCGCTGGCGCTGCTCATCCTCCTCCCGCTCGGCTGGCTCGCCTACATGAGCGTGCGCAGCGACACGGGCGTCACCCTCGCCCACTACGCCCGCGTGCTCGGCGACCCGCCCCTGCAGAAGGCGCTCTGGAACACGCTGGTGCTCGCGCTCTGGTCGGGCCTCGTCGCCCTCGCGATCGGCGCGCCGATGGCCTGGCTCACCGCCCGCACCGACCTGCCGGGGCGCCGCGCCATCCAGCACCTGGTCATGGCCTCCTTCGTGACCCCGCCGTTCCTGGGCGCGTTCGCGTGGGTCATGCTCGCCGGACCCAACGCGGGCCACCTCAACCGGCTCTACCGCGAGCTGACCGGCGCCGTCGATCCGCTCGTCAACATCTTCAGCATGCCGGGGCTGATCTTTGTGGTGGCGATCTACACCTTCCCGTACGTCTACATCATGATCGCCAACACCCTGGGCCTCATCGCTTCCGACCTGGAGGACGCCGCGTCCATCCTCGGGGCGGGCCGCTTCCAGGTCGCGCGGACCATCACCCTGCCCATGGTGCTGCCCGCGATCCTGAGCGGCTTCATCCTGGCGGTGCTGCAGGCGCTCGCCCTCTTCGGCTCGCCCGCGATCCTGGCCCTGCCCGCTGGCTTTCACACCGTGACCACCCAGCTCTGGGCCTTCTTTCAGTACCCGCCGCGGGTGGAGCTGGCGGCCGCCTTCTCGATCCCGCTCCTGCTCGCCACCGCGCTGCTGCTGCTCGTGCAGAAGAGGCTGCTGGGCCGGCGCGGCTACGCCGCGGTGGGGGGCAAGGGCGCGCAGCGCCGGGCGATCCGGCTCGGGCGGTGGCGCTATCCCGCGCTCGCGGCCTGCCTGCTGGTGCTGGCCGCCGCGGTCTTCCTGCCCTACGGCATCCTGCTCAAGGCCGCGTTCTCGCGCGCGTGGGCCCAGCCGCTCACCGCGGAGAACTTCACGCTCGAGAACTGGTCGTTCACCTTCCTCTACAGCACCACCCAGTCCGCCATCGTCAACACCATCGAGCTGGGAGTGCTCACCGCGTGCGTCGGGGCCGCGCTCGCGACCCTGCTCGCCTACGTCACCAACCGGCGCCTCATCGTGGGCCACCAGGTGCTCGCCTTCCTGGTGGTGGCCCCGGTAGTCATCCCGGGCGTGGTGCTGGCGGTGGCCCTCTTCGTGGCCTACACCCGGCCGCCCTTCTTGCTCTACGGCACCCTCTGGATCCTCTTCCTCGCCTACCTGACCAAGGAGCTGCCGGTCGGCTACTCGCAGTCCGACGCCACCCTGCGCGGCATCCATCCCGAGCTGGAGGAGGCGGGCCGCATCCTGGGCGCGGGGCGCTTCCGGGTGCTCCGCCAGATCACCGCTCCGCTCGCCCGGAGCGGGATCATCGCCACGTGGTGCTTCGTCTTCATCGGAGTGATCCGCGAGCTCTCGGCCTCGATCATCCTGTTCACCCCGAACACCAAGGTGATGTCGGTGGTGATCTTCGATCTCAAGGAGGAGGGCCAGTTCGGCGCCATCGCGGTGCTCGGGATCTTCATGCTCGTGATGACCTTCGTCACCGTGGTGGTCATGCAGGGCCTGCTCGGCCGCGACGTGATGGGCGGGCGGCAGGCGGGCGGGGCCGGCTGAGCGATGCCCGGGATCACCATCACCGGCCTCACCAAGCGCTTCGGCCCGGTCGGCGCGGTGATGGGCCTCGACCTCACGGTGCGACCCGGCGAGCTGGTGGCCCTCCTCGGCCCGTCCGGCTGCGGCAAGACCACCACCCTGCGTCTGGTGGCGGGCTTCCTCGCCCCCGAAGCCGGCGAGATCCGGGTGGGCGAGCGCGTGCTCTCCTCGCCCGCGGTGGTGATCCCGCCGGAGCGCCGGCGGATGGCGATGATCTTCCAGAGCTACGCGCTCTGGCCCCACATGACGGTGGCCCACAACGTGGCCTACGGACTCCGCTTCGCGGGCGTCGGCCGCGCCGACCGCGACCGGCGGGTGGACGAGATGCTCCGTGCGGTGCAGCTCGGCGGTTACGGGGCGCGCTACCCGGGCGAGCTGTCGGGCGGCCAGCAGCAGCGGGTGGCGGTGGCGCGCGCGCTGGTGGTGGAGCCCGAGATCCTGCTGCTCGACGAGCCGCTCAGCAACCTGGACGCGAGCCTGCGCGAGGAGATGCGGTTCGAGATCCGCCGCCTCCACGAGCGCTTCGCCATCACCACCCTCTACGTCACCCACGACCAGGCGGAGGCAATGGTGATCTCGGACCGGGTCGCGGTGCTGCGCGACGGGCGTGTCGCCCAGGTCGGCACGCCCGAGGAGCTGTTCGAGCGGCCGCGCAGCCGCTTCGTGGCCGAATTCGTGGGCAAGACCAACCTGGTCGACGCGGTGGCCGACGGCGCCGGCGCGGTGACCCGCGGCGATCTGCACCTGCGGGTGGCCGCCGACGGGACCGCGCCCCGGACCCCGCCCGGAAGCCCGGTGGTGGTCTCGATCCGCCCGCACCGCATCGCGCTCGGCGCGCCCGCCGCGCCAGGCGCCGACGTCACCGTCCTGGCCGGCACCGTGGTGCGCGCGAGCTATCTGGGCGACGCGGTCGACTACCAGGTGACGATCGACGGGAGCGACGTGGTCCTGCGCGTCAGCGGCTCCGCGCCCGCCCGCTCTCGTCCCGGTGACCGGGTGGTCCTGACGGTTCCGGCCGCCGCGTGCGTGCTGCTGCCCGCCGCGGACGCGCCGGCCGGCTAGAGGCCGCCCCAGACCTCGCGGGCGACCTCGACGCAGAGGCGCAGCTTCTCCCGCTGCTCCTCCACTCCGAGGTCGTTGCCCTCGAGGGTCGAGGAGAACCCGCACTGGGGGCTCACCCCGAGCTGATCGAGGGGCACGTACTTCGAGGCCTCCTCGATCCGCCGGATGATCTCGCCCTTCGGCTCCCGCGCGCCGACCTTGCTGCTGACCAGCCCCAGCACCACCCGCACGTGGCGGGGCACGTGGCGGAGCGGCGAGAAGTCGCCGGAGCGCGCGTCATCGAACTCGAGGAAGAAGCCGTCGTAGGGCATCTGGTTGAAGATCACCTCCGCCACCTTCTCGTAGCCGCCCTGCGCCCGCCAGCTCGACCGGAAGTTCCCCCGGCAGAGGTGCGTGCACACCGCGAGATCCGGCGGCCGATCGCGGAGGGTGGCCCGCACCAGTGCGACCGAGAGGGCCAGGACCGCGTCGGGGTCCTCGCCGCGGGCTCGTCCCTCCGCGCGCATGCCCTCGTCGCAGAGATACGCGAGGCTCACGTCGTCCAGCTGCAGGTAGCGGCAGCCCGCCGCATAGAGGTCGGCGATCTCGGC
>Ga0070698_100010236_pt1 | contig 10015 bp, 4 predicted proteins | sample KBSK1502metaG_FD_65477 | JGI IMG/M metagenome (GOLD analysis project Ga0070698, IMG submission 65477) | Corn, switchgrass and miscanthus rhizosphere microbial communities from Kellogg Biological Station, Michigan, USA - KBS K1-50-2 metaG | ecosystem: Host-associated > Plants > Roots >... | reverse complement strand
CCTCGCAGAACCTGACCGCAACGGAACGCCAGGTGACCGACGTCCATCAGATCAGCCTGCGCGTCGATCGGCGCGTCGGGAGCGCCGACCAGCTGTTCGCGCGCTTCAGCACGTTTGACGCGGACGAGCGGCAGCCGTTCGGCACGAGCGCGTTGCAGGAAACGCTCGTCCCCGGGTTCGGCCGCAGCGTGCGCACAGTGTCCCGCAATGCCGGCGTCAGCTACACACACGTGTTCAGCACCAAGGTGCTGAACGAGCTGCGTGCCGGATGGCTGCGCGTCAGCGGGGGACAGGTGAGCGCCAATCGCGGCGTGGACTTCGCGGGCCAGCTCGGGCTCCAGGGCGTCACCCGCGACGCGCGCGACATCGGGTTCCCGCAGGTATCGACCGCCGGGTTGTACAGCACGATGGGCGACCCCACGTCGTTTACGTACCGGCGCGACGAGCATCTCGAGCTGTACGAGAGCGTGCTCGTCGATCGCGGCGCGCACCATGTCAAGTTCGGCGGCTACCTGTTCCACCTGCAGTTCAGGCCCGAGCAGCCCGACAACGCGCGCGGCGCGTTCACCTACTCCGGCCAGTTCACCGGCAACGCATTCGCTGACTTTCTGCTCGGGTATCCGACGAGCGCCGTGTCGGGCATCGGGCGCGGCAGCGAGGACGGCCGCACCAACTGGCTGCACCTGTTCGTGCAGGACGACTGGCGGATGCGCAGCAACCTGACGGTGAACGTCGGGCTGCGCTACGAGTACAACCAGCACATGCACGACGTGGCCAACCGGCTGTCGTCCGTCGACGTGGCGGGGCGCCGCTTCGTCGTCGCGAGCGACGACAGCGGCACGATCAACAACGACGCACGCGCGCTGCTCGGCCTGATGCCGATCCCGCACGTCACCTCGTCGGAGGCGGGGTGGAATCGTGGTCTTCTCAGTCCCAGTCGATTGCGCCTCGCGCCGCGCACCGGCTTCGCGCTTTCGCTTGCGGACGACCGCGCCGTCCTTCGCGGCGGCTACGGCATCTTCCTGAACCAGTGGGCCTACAGCGTGCAGACCGCGTTCGCGCGCAACCTGCCGTTTTTCTTCACCAAGCAGGTGGACGTGCCGTCGGACGTCCGCGTGCCGTCGTTCCAGACGCGCGACATCCTCGCCACCGATCCGACCGGCGTCGTCAGCCCGTCGATCATGGACCACGACTACGCCGTCGAATACACGCAGACGTGGAGCAGCGGCCTGCAATACGCGCTCGTCCCGTCGACGATGGTCGAGGCGAACTACATGGGGTCGTGGACCATCGGGGCGGACAACGGGATCCTCCGCAATGTTCCGGACCCCGGGCAGGGATCGATCCAGGCGCGGCGGCCGGTTCCGCAGCTCGGCGTGATCCGTTCGATCCGGTTCGACGGCAAGTCGATCTACCACGCCGCCACCTTCAGCGTCGTGCGGCGGCTGCGCGACAACTACGGGTTCAACGTGAGCTACACGCTGTCGATGTCGAAGGACGATGCGTCGAACCCGGGGCCGACGGAGTCCGAGGCGAACGTGCCGCAGGACGTCCGGAACATCTTCAGCGACGCCGGCGAGTGGGCGCTGTCAAGCTTCGATCATCGTCACCTCGTGGCCGCGAGCGCGACGTATCAAGTGCCGGCCCTGCCGCGGCTCGGACGCGTTGGCAACGCGGTGCTTGGCGGCTGGCGGGTGAACCCCGTGTTCCTCGCTCAGTCGGGCGCGCCGTTCACGGTGAATCTCGGCGTGGACCGCGCGAACGTCGGCGCGGGTCCGGCGCAGCGTCCGGATCAATTCCACGATCCGAATCTGCCTGCCGGTCAGCGAACGCCCGAGCGCTGGTTCGACACGTCGGCGTTTGCGCTGCCGGCGCCGTTCACCTTCGGCAGCGCGCGGCGCAACAGCGTCATCGGTCCCGGCTTCAGCACCACGGATCTGTCGCTTGCCCGGACGTGGACCTTCCGCGGCACGCGCGAGCTCGAGCTGCGCTGGGAGCTCTTCAACCTGTTCAACAAGGCGAACTTCGACGTGCCGAACCGCATCTTCGGCACGCCGAACTTCGGGCGCATCTTCAGCGCGAAGGATCCGCGGGAGATGCAGTTCGGCGTGAAGCTGGCGTTCTAACGCGCCCTCTACTTCGCGCGCCCGGGATATCCCTGCGCGAGCGTCTGAATCTTCCACGCGGCACCCCGCCCCACGAGATAGAGCGTCTTCTTGTCGGGGCCGGCAAATGCGAGATTCTGAATCTGACGGGCGGTGGGAATGGTGCCCAGGTGCTTGCCTTGCGGGCTATAGACCTGGATGCCGTTGCACCCGGCGTTGTAGACGCGCCCTTCCTTGTCCACGGCCAGACCGTCGGCGCAGCTGGTGAACTTGTAGCGAAGGCCGGGCCCGACGTCGCCTCCCGCAGCGGAGGTGTTGACCTGATGGTACCTGGTGAAGTTGCGGCGGTTGCTGACCGACCCGTCCGGCTGCACGTCATACGCCAGGAGGTATTCGCCCCGCGAGTCGTTCACGTAGAGGATCTTTTCATCCGGGCTCATCGTGATGCCGTTCGGGCGCGTGATGCGTTCGGCAACGATTTTCATCCCCTTCCCATTGGGAAGGATGTAGCCGACGTTCGCCTTCTCCGGCTGGGTGAAATAGACCCCGCCCTTCTTGTCGACGACGATATCGTTCGACTGATCGAAACCCTGCGTCTTCCTGTCAACGAGCGTCTTTTCGGCACCCTTCGGATAGACGATGTAGATCCCTTGCTTGCCCTGCGTGTTGTCGTTGGCGATCAATCGACCGCTCGGGTCGAAACCGAGACCCCCCGACTGGAGGTTTTCGAGGAATGTCGAGCGTTTGCCGTCTTTGTCGAAGCGTGACAGCCGTCTCGCGCCGCCTTCCGTGAAGAGCAGCGTGCCGTCCGGCATCGCGACGGGCCCCTCGGTTCCGTTGAGCTGATCGGTGATCAGTTCGACCGCGGTTCCGCCGGTGACGACCCCCGGAATATTTGGCGTGTACGTATCCCACGCTGGCGGCACGTAGGACGGATTGGCCGCGGGCTGTGCCGGCTGGTTGCCGGCACCTTGCGCGAACACCGCCACGGACCAGAGCAATGCCAGCCCGACGCCGAAGAACGTAGCGTTCTGTCTCATACAGCCCCCGAAATATGTGACTCGCGTCACGCTAGAACTCTCGAAGCCTGGAAACACCCACCGGGTGCGGTGATTATGCGACGTGGACGAATGAGTGGCAACGGCGAACGTCAGTTCGCTTCGTGCGCTTCGTGTTCGCGGCCGAAGGCCGCCTTCGTGGTTGCCCGGCCGGGCGCCAGCGTTCGCCGGGCGTGGCGCACGTGCCGCGCGAGGCGCCGCCACGACGGCAGCAGCGTCGTCGCGCTCAACACGAGGCCGCCGATGCTCAGCGCGATCAGCACGATGTCCCACAGCGGACGCCGACGGTAGAGGAACGGGAAATCGAGGCTGTGGAGGCCGTGGTACAGCCAGCGGTTCAGCCGGCCGCCGCGATCCTGCTTCGTCATCGTCCCGCGGCTCGGTTCGAGATAGAGCCACGTCGCGTTGTCGTCCTGATACCGCACGCGCAGCACCGGCAGCGGCCGGTTGCCGTACTGGTCGTAGTAGTACGAGTCGTAGTCGGTGAGCCAGGCGGCGTCGCGCATCGGCACGCCCGGCATCGCGGCCTTGGCGATGGTCCACATGCTGTCGTCGCTGAACCGGCGAAGCGCGCCGCGCTCGGGCGCGAGCGCAGCCACGATCAAGTGCTCGCGGCGGGGCTCGCTCTGGTTGCGTTCGTCGTTCGACCCGACTTCATGCGCGTAGTCGTACGGCGCCGGCGGCCTCGCGCCGATGAAGTACGGCTCGCCCTGGAACTGCACCACCTCGAGCTCTTTCGGCGTGAACGTCGGACGCAGGACGTCGAGCGCCGCCCGCATGCGCGCGACCGTGATCTCCTCGAGCCGCAGCGACGACCGCGTGACGGCGGTGCGCTGCGCCGCCGTCGGCGGCTGATTGTGAAGATCGACAGGGTAGTCGAGCGACATAGCCCCGCTGAACGCCCACGTGATGCTCACGACGCCGAAAATCAATCCGGCGTAGTGGTGCCATTTCATCCAGCCGGCGTAGGGCGAATGCGACGGGCCGCTTCGCATCCGGTAATAGCCGGTGAACCTGGTGCGGACGATGCCGACAATCAGCCCCATCAGCGTCATCACGGCGCCGATCAGCGCGGCCCACGCGACGCTCCGGATCCACAATGGCTGGTTCCGGCGGAACGACGTGAAGTACGTCCAGTGAAGAACCGCGCTCGCGTAGCCGAGGACTCGCGACCGGCGATCGGTCTTCATCGTCGGCTCGCCGGTCACTTCGGAGATGTAGTAGTGCGTGCCCGCCGGATCGCCGACCGCAATCCGGTGCAGCGGCATCGTGCCCCGGCGTTCGGCGAGCGTCCACTGGTCCGAGGAGACGAGGTAGCCGTCGTAGCGCACGGTGGAGGCGTACTGCGGCACCCATCGCTGGACGAACGCCACCGCCGCGCCGGCCGCGGTGCCGCCGGTCGCCTCACCCGTGTCGGCGTAAATCGTCGCGCCCTGGAACCGGTAGACGGGGCGGTCATCGAACGACATCTCGATCCGCTGCAGGGGACCGCGAACCTGATGCCGATGCGCCGCTTCCGCCGGTTCGACGCGGGCCGTCGAGAGGTCGAGCGGCTTCATGTGGCCAAGGCGCTCGGCGGCCGACAGCCTCGGCATCCCGACGTACATCATCGCGACACCGGACGCGAACCAGACGACGAAGACGAGACCGAGGACGATGCCGGTCCACCGGTGAAGGTAGATGAGCGCAGTCTTCCAGTCGAGGAGTTTGCGGAGATGCATGGGTCAGCGGTCAGCGTGCCGGACGCAACCGCAACACCTTAGATGGAACGACAGGGCGGAATCGACTGAAGAGTTCCTGAACCTTTCGTCAGACGGATGAGCCGCCTGACGATCGACGGATCGTCAGGCGTCCGCAGGCAGGCACGCAGCGGTCAGTAAGGTTTTGCCGGCGAGGCCGGTGTCGACTTGTCGGTCGCGGGCTTCGGCGTGCCTCGGCCGCTCGTCGGCACAGCCCGATCGTATGAAGAAGCGGCAGAAAGTTTCTGCCCGTCCGGCATCGTCATTTCTTCCGCATTGGCGAAGTTGGTTCCGTTCTTGGCGCGCCAGCCGGTCAGCGTCACCATCTGGCCAACCTTCAGCTTGTTCCTCGTCCAGCCGGCCTTGGTGAGCGCGGACGGGCTGCCCATCTCAACCTTCCAGTTGGTGGTCTTCCCGGTGTCATCCTTCACGTCGATGTACGTGTAGACGTGCGGGGCCGTCCACTGAACTTTCGTCACGTTGCCGTTGAGCGTCACCGATTTGTCGCGGTCGAAGTCTCTCGAGAATGCATGATGCGCGGACGCCGTGCCGGCGCTGAGCAGCAGAGCCGTGATCGCCGCGCACACATTTGACTTGCGCATGCTGAACCCTCCGTATGCCCCCGCGAGGGGTGCAATTGGACGGCCAGCCTGACGAAAACTTCAGCTTGTCGTCAGACGGCTTCAGAAAGAGAAGCCGTACGACACGTGGAACGTTCGAGGCACGCCGAGGTTGTGAACCAGGAACGCCGCACCGGACGTCGTGTCCGGGAAGCCGCGCGCGTGAATGGTCGTGTAGTCCTCGTCGAGCGCGTTCTCGAGCCTCAGGTTGATGCGATGGCGCCGCCGCGCGTCGAGAAACACACGCCCGCCCAGGTCGACGACCGTGTAGTCGCCGCTCGGCACGCTGCCGAACCCCGACACGGTGTCGAACATCTCGCCGACCTTGTTGACCGTCACCATCGCGCCAAACGGCACAGACGCCGGATGAATGTCGAGCGAGCCTTCGACCTGGTTGCTCGGAATGCCGGCGAGCGACGAGTAGCCGCCCGCGAGCTCGTTGCTCTGCTGCGATCGGTTGTACGTGTAACCGAGCGACGCCGACAGGGCGGATGACAGCGCTCCCGAACCGATGAGGGAGATGCCGCGCACGCGCACGCGATCGGGCCGATTCGCGGTGATCGTCGTTTCACCCGAGCCGTCGTCCACGTCCACGATCAGATCGGTCACTCGCCGGAAGAACGCGATCGCCTCGATGTTCACCGCCGTTGACGAGCCAGCGAGGATGCGGCGGCCCACCGACATATTCAGGTTGGTGCTGGTCTCCGGCTTGAGGTTCGGGTTGCCGAAGCAGCAGGTCGGATCCTTGGCGAACAGCTCGTACGCGTCGGGATAGCGGAACGCGGTGCCGACGATGCCGCGTGCGTAGAAGTTCGGCGTGAGGTCGTAGCGCCCGCTGACGTTCCAGACCGCGCCCTGCTTGCTGTGCGTCGGGGCGTTGTAGCGAACGCCCGCCGCGATCGTCGCTTGCTTCAACACGTCGGGCGTCGTTCGGACCTGGCCGAACAAGGCGTGCACGGTCTCGGTGTTCTGCTCGATGAGCAGCACATCGTCTCGACCGGAGTAGTTCTGGAAATCGTAGCCGGTGAAATATTCCAGGCCGCGATTCGGGGCGAACCGTCCGAGCACGTTCGCGCCGTAATCCTTGTAGCCCCAGAACTCCTTGTCGCTGATCACAGTCGTCGCGCCGGGCTGCCCGATCACGTTGCGCCGCTCGCTCCAGTGCGAGTCCCACCGGTGCATGTAGCCCTTGACGAAGAGCTGCGCGGTCTCGCGCGGCGTGTAGTCGAACTTCGAGCTCAGGATGTTTTCGAACCGTTCGTTGTAGGCGGCCGACAGCCCGCCGATCTGCGACCGGCTGGAGCGCGTCGGCCGGAGGTTGTCGAGCTGCACGCCGCTTCCCTGATACATCGCGCTCAGCCGGGCGGCGGTGGAGAAGTCGTAGGCGTACTTCGCGCCGACGGTCATCACGTCGTAGCTGCGGTTCCGGTCGGTGGTGCTTGTCGAGAACTCCGAGGAGGGGAACGACTGATACCCCTTCGCATTGTCGGTGGATCCGTACAGCACGAAGCGGTTGCCTCCGGCGGCGGTGCGTGCGAAGGCGCTGGCGTGCCGTCCCTCGTTGGTGTCGAAGGCGGCCTGCAGCGTGCCGTTGGAGGCGTCCGTGAACGACTTGGTGACCACGTTGATGGCCCCGGCGACCGCCTGCGTTCCGTAGAAGAGCCCCTGGCCGCCTTCGATGACTTCGATGCGCTCGATCATGTGGGCGGGCAGCGTGTCGATCGGCGTCGTCCCGTTGTAGAGCCGGTTGCTGATGCGGACGCCGTCCACGAGCCACAGGATCTCGTTGGTGCGCGAGCCCTGGAGCGATGCGGCGACGTAGTCGAACGGCCCGGCCTTCGGCGTGAGGAACAACCCGGGCACGAGCACCTGCAGCGCCTGGCCGACGTCGTAATAGCCGCCGTTCTCGATCTGCTCGCTCGTGATCGTCTGGATGCGCGAGCCGGCACGCTCGACCTGCTGCGGCAGCTCCTCCTCCAGCTTGGCCCCCTGCACCGCGATGGTCTCGGCGACGCCGCTGATCTGCAGCACGACGTCGACCGTGGATTCGGAGGCGGAGAGCGTGAGCGTCCGGATCCAGCGCTGGAAGCCCGCGCTGTCCACCTGCACGACGTTGAGACCTGGCGCGACACCAGCGACCGAGAACATGCCGTCGGCGCCGGTCTGCGTCGTGCGCGCCGCCGTGCTCGACGGGTTCACGGTGACGACGGCGTTGGCGACCGCGGCGCCCTGGGGGTCGGCGACCCGGCCTGTGACGGACAACGTCTGGGCCGAGGCGGCACTAGATACGACGAGCAGCGCGACGGCGAAAGTGGAGAGCGTGTGACGGATCGGCATGGCCCGAGAGCATATCGACGTCGGTGTGGTCTCGATGCTGAAGAGTTGCCAACGATTTCCTGACGACCGTGTCATTCAATCTTCAGGTGCAACCATGGAGACGGCGAGATAAGGTCCCCGGTCCGGAGGCTGCCGTGATGCGTGTCGTTCGTCTCGTGTGTGCTGCGCTCGTCCTCGCGCTCTGGATGCCGGTGCCCGCCGCCGCGCAAGGTGGATCGATCGAGGTTCGCGTCATGGATCCCGATCATGCCGCCGTCGTCGGAGCACCTGTCGTGCTGATTCACGCGCCGTCGGGGGATCAGCGGACGGCGCTCACGGGCGCCAGTGGCGCCTGCCAGTTCGAGGCTGTCGCACCTGGCGAGTACCGGGTCGAGATTGCCGCCCCGGGCTTCACGCTGCACACGCGGTCCGTGACGGTCGCTGCCAGCCGCCGGATCATCGAGGCGGTGCTCGATGTCGCGCCGTTCAGCGAGAACGTGACGGTCGAAGCGGTGGCCACCGTGCCGACGATTGGCCGCATCAAGGTGCCGCTCCGCGATCAGCCGCTCACCGTCAACACGCTCTCGTCCGAGTTCATCGAAACGCATGCGCTCAACGACGTCGTCTCCGCGCTGCAGCACGTCGCGAACGTGAGCGCCTTCAAGCAGTACGGCGTGTATCAGTACTTCACGTTCCGCGGGTTCAGCGATTCGGTGCAGATGGTCGACGGCATCCGCAACGAGGGCAACCGCGTCAACACGCAGCTGGCGAACGTGGAGCGGCTCGAGGTGCTGAAGGGCCCGCAATCGGTCCTCTACGGCGGCGACGCGGTGGGCGCGGCGGTGAACCTCGTCCTCAAGAAGCCGACGTCCGAGCCGACCTACGACTTTTCGGGGGCGACCGGGCGGTGGAACACCTATCGAGGCGCCCTCGGCGCCGGCGGACGCGTCGTTCGCAGCAACGTCCTGTTCTACCGCTTCGACATGGGCGGCGAGTCAGCCGACAACTTCCGGCACGACGCGGACAAGCGCTTCAATGCCACGCCGTCGCTGATGTGGCGCTTCTCGAACAGCTCGCAGCTCGACCTCCGCTACATGTTCGACCGCAACCGCGTCGGCGGCGACGGCGGGATTCCGCTCGTGCCGCTGACCGCCGGCTTCGTCCCCGATCCGACGCGGACCGCGATCGGCGATCCGCTTTCCCGTGCGGTGCAGGGCGATGGCACCGACGTGATCCCGAAGGTCGCGCGCGACGTTCGCTACAACACGCCGCAGGACTTCGGCCTGGCGGTCGATCACAACGTCCGCCTGAGCTTCTCGCAGATGTTCGCCCGTGGCGTCGCGTTCCGCGACACCGTCGGGTACCGGAACTTCGACGACGAGTACTGGACGACGGAGTTCCTGGACGTGACGCCGCCAAGCCGGGTCAATCGAGGCTTCCTCTACTTCGAGCATCATCGCGACACGTGGATGAACCAGGCGGAGGTGAGCGGCATCGTGAAGGCAGGCGTCGAGCACAACCTGCTGGCGGGCTGGGATTACCAGGATCACGACAACCGGACGGATCGGCGGGCCGCCGCCAATTTCAACACGACGCCGGTCGATCTCTTCAATCCCGTCGAGACGCACGTGCCCGTGAACGTGCACGCGTTTCCGGTCACGCGATTCGACTACCTGGCGCTGGCCACCAACGGCATCTTTTTTCAGGACACGGTGACCGTGGTGCCGAAGGTGAAGGTCGTCGTCGGCAGCCGCTACGACAGGGTGCGGCGCGCCATTCACAACAATCCGATTACCAACGGCGTGGAAGCCCAGGTGCCGCTCACGCGCAGCCGGTCGCGCAAACCGACCTACCGCGTCGGCCTCGTCTACCAGCCGGTCAAGACCTACGACCTGTACGTCCAGAATTCGACCGCGTTCAAGCCGAACTTCAACATCCAGTCCGACGGCACGCCGCTCGAGCCCGAGTACGGTGAACTGTACGAAGCGGGGCAGCGCGTGCGCCTGATGCAGCAGCGGCTGGAGTGGTCGGCCGCGGTCTTCCAGATCGAACGGCGCAACATCGCGAGGTCGATCGGCGGAGGCAACTTCGACCAGATCGGGAAGCTGCGTTCGCGCGGCTTCGAGACCGAGCTTCACGGGCGGCCGACCTCGTCTCTCAACCTCGACCTCGGGTAC
>Ga0070698_100010234_pt1 | contig 10015 bp, 9 predicted proteins | sample KBSK1502metaG_FD_65477 | JGI IMG/M metagenome (GOLD analysis project Ga0070698, IMG submission 65477) | Corn, switchgrass and miscanthus rhizosphere microbial communities from Kellogg Biological Station, Michigan, USA - KBS K1-50-2 metaG | ecosystem: Host-associated > Plants > Roots >... | reverse complement strand
GACATGTGTGCGCGTCATTCCGTTCCTGCCTTGCTCGTGGCCTCCGCCGTCGCCGCCGGCGGGTCGAGGGGATCGGCCCCCATGACCCAGCGCAGCATGGCGCGCGCGTTGGCGTGCTCGTGAAGGCCCTCCAGGCGCAGGCTCTCGGCCAGCGTGAGGGCGGCCTGCGCGTCCAGGACGTCCAGCGGCGTGGCCGCCCCCAGCGTGTAGTTCGCCTGCGTCATGTCCAGCGCCTTCTGGGCCTGGCTGACGTTGAGGTCGGCGGCGGCGACCACGCGCCCGGCGGTGGCCAGCGCGTCGCGCGCCTGCTTGGCCTCCAGGCGGATACGGTTCTCGAGCGCGATGCGGTCCTGTGCCGCCTGCTCGCGCTGGGCCTGGGCCTGCGCGATGCGGCCCGACGCCCGGAACCCGTCGAAGAGCGGGACCTTCAGGGTAACCGTCGCGTTCCACTTGGCGAAGTTCTGGACGAAGAAGTTCCGCGGCTCGCGCACCGAGTATCCCCAGACCGCGGCCAGGTCCAGGCGGGGGAGCCGCTCCGCGCGCTCCACGTTCACGAGCTCCTCGTAGGCCAGCACGGCCGCATCGGCGGCCTTGACCTCCGCGCGCGTGGCCAGCGCCCGCTGCACGACCTCTTCGAGCGTGACGTCGAGAGGGCGGCGCTCCAGCGTGTCCACGGGCTCCACCGGCGCGTCGATGGGACGGACCATGGCCGCGTTCAGCGCGCCCCGCGCCAGCTCCGCCTCGCCGCGGGTGCGCTCGAGCTGCACGCGCTGGTTCTCCAGCGCGACCTCCAGGCGCAGCACCTCGAGGTCGGTGGCCACCCCGGCCGCGCGCCGGTTGCGTGCCGCTTCCAGGTGCTTCTCGCGCTGCCGGACCGACTTCTCCGCGACCTTCACCCTCTCGAGGTCGAGCAGGTAGTCGTTGTAGGCGCGGATCGTGTCCAGGGCCACCGAACGCGAGACCCCCCGCTCCTGCTCGAGGCCCATCGACATCGCGTGGCCGGCCGCGCGCAGGGCCGCGCCCAGCTTGAAGCTGAACAGCGTCTGGGTGAGCTGCGCCGTGCCCTCGTAGAGGCTGGCCGGGACGGGGACGAGGGCCGAGCGCAGCTCGGGCGGGAAGGCGTCGAAGCTGCTGCTGTTGAGCAGCGACGGGTCGCGATAGCGCAGCCCGGTGCCGTACACCTTCAGCTCCGGCAGCGCGTCGGCGAGGGCCTCCAGCTTCCGGCCCTGCAGCGCGACGGTGGCCTGCTGGCTCTTGCGCACCTCGGGGTTGTTGGCCAGCGCTTGCGCCACCGCTTCGGCGCGCGAGAGCGTGTCCGCGCGCACGGCGGCGGGGACCAGCGCGAGCGCCGCGATCACGGCCGTCATCTGCGGCCTCATGGCCGCACCGCCCGCGGGACGCGCCATCCCTCCACCACGGTGTCCACCAGCGCGTCCGCCAGCGCGGCCGAGATCTGCGGCTTGCCCGCGATGAGGTATCCGCACAGCGCCTCGCCGAGCGCGCCCATGAACAGGAGCATGCGCAGGTCCGTGCGGCCGGCGACGAGCTCGCCGCGCTCGACGCCGTCCTCCACCTCGGCCGCGATCAGCCCCACCACCTCGTCGTAGAAGCGGGGGAAGTCGGTGGGCGGCGCGGAGCTCGGAGGATTGTGGATGAGGCCGAAGAGGAACCGGAGCAGGTCGCGCCGGGCGCGGGCGCTCTCGAAGTAGACGCGCGCGACCCGTCGAAGGCGGGCGACCGCGCCGCCGGGGCCGTGCAGCGCGCGGCCGATCTCATGGCGGAAGTCCTCCAGCGCGCCGTCCACGAGCGCGCGGTAGACCCCTTCCTTGCTCCCGTAGAAGTGGTACAGCGTCGGCTTGGTGATCCCGGCGGCCGCGCAGATCTCCCGCACGGACGTGGCGTCGTAACCCTTGGAGGCGAACAACTCGAGTGCGCTCAACAGGATGCGGTCGGCGCTGGGGCTGGGGAGGTGGGCGGCTCGGGACATGCGCGCAGGATTATACGTACCGGACGGTATATCGGTTCCCAAAGAGTACGGAAACTCAGGCGCGCGGGTCGGGCGGCGCTCCGTGCACGTCGTATTGCTCAGCGAGGTGCAGGTCGAAGGCCTGGTGGCGAGGGTTGCGCGCGAAGCCGCGGAAGTGCGCGCGGCAGCGGTAGCAGACCGTCACCTCGGGTAGCAGCGTGTAGAGAAGGGCATCGACGGCCGCGGCGACGAACAGGCTCGAGTAGAAGGGCGTGACGGGCGCCAGCGCGGCACCCACGATCACCACGCCCAGCCCGACCTTCTGGTTGAAGTCACGCTGGACGTAGAGCAGCGCGCTCGCGCAGGCGGGACAGGACTCGACCACGCGCGACTCGCGCAACGAGACCGGCACGTCGAGCCGCGGAGTGGCGCCGCAGCGCCGGCACATGCCCTGGCCGTCGAGAGAGGCCACGGCCTCCTCGCCGCAGGCGGGGCAGGTGAACGCGATCTCGGGCGGGTTCGGCACGCCCCGACAGTCTAGACCAGCCTCTACGAGAGCCCCTCCCTGGCCCCGCCCGCGCGCCTACTTCATCACCGACCACCACAGCGCGTTGAACAGGAATGGGAACGTGGCCGGCGTCTGCGCGCGATGCTGCGGCCGGAAGCCCAGCAGCACCACCTTGCCCTTGCCCAAGGTCATCGCCACCGCCGCCGCGCGGCGCTCCAGCCGCTCCTCGCCCTGCACGTATCCGGACATCGGTATGTCGCGGCGGTCCTCGGGGTAGGCGGCGAGCACCCAGCGCTCCATCTCCGCGCCGGGCGGCGTCGTCTCGAACGCGATGGCCTTGTCCTGGAAGACCGCGACCTCCGCGGGCAGGCCGTTGGTCACGGGATGGCCGGGCGTGACGCGGACGCGGAGCAGCGAGCCGGGCACCAGGAACTCGTCGGCGCGCGCGCGGCCCAGCACGTTGCGCACGGGCAGCGACAGCTCCTCGATCGCGTACTCCGTCGCCGCCCCCAGCGCGATCAGCGCTCCCCCCGCCTTCACGAAGTCGCGCAGCGCCGCCGCGCCCTCCTTGTCCAGCCCGCCGCGGTACTCAGGCGGCAGCTCGGGCGCATAGCGCATCTCGCCCTCCTCGCGCCGCGGGCGGCCGGTGCCGATGACTTCCTTCGTCTCGTCCGCGAGCACGATGGCGTCGAAGGACACCGAGAGGTTGCCGGCGCGGATGGCCTTGTTGTCGAGGCTCCTGGGCTCGAAGCCGTACTGCTCGAGCACGAACCGCGTCCAGCCCTCGTCGATGGCGGCCGACCAGGACTTGTAGAGGCCGACGCGCGGGGCGGCCAGCGCGACCGCGTCCGCGGGCAACGAAGGCACCGCCTTCCAGGTCACGCCCGGCTCGACCTTGCCCGCCGCCGCTCGCGCGCCCGCGGCGTCGAGGAAGATCGCGCGCGCGAACCCGCCGGAGTGGCCGACCGCTTCCGGCGCCATCCAGGCCTTGCCCGCGCGCACGGCGGCCGAGATCACCTTGGCCTCTTCGGGACCTCGGGGCACCAGCGCGAACGTGGTCCCGTCGGTGGCCGGCGCGGACGTGGGCGCCGCATACGGCGTGAGGCGGTCCGGCAGGCCCGCCCGTTCCACGCTCACGCCCATCATGAGCGGCAGCGACCAGGCGGAGACGTCGTACGGCCGCACGATGTCGCGGCCGGGCACCAGCTTCACCTCGGGATAGCGCTGGACGGTGAACATCTCCTCGACGAACCGGCCGTAGGGCTGCGCGAGAGGGATCCAGACGTCGCCGCCCGGCGCCTGCTTCACCTCCACGCCGTGCGCGACCATGAGGGCGGCCAGGCGATGCGCGGTGGCGCGGTCGTGCTGCTCGGCGGGGATGCGATAACCGTCGCGCGGGCCGAAGGCGGCCACGGCCGCCCGGGCGCGCGCGATCGCGTCGCGCAGGAAATCGCGGCGGTAGGCCGCGCAACTCTCCAGCAGCGCATCGGAGATGATGCGCTCGTAATCCATGATGTCGCGCAGGCGCCACCAACCGCCCGGCCAGGGGTTGGGGAAGTTGATCTGCTGCTCGTACTGCACCAGCCCCTTGCGTCCGCCCGCCAGCTCGCCCGCCTCGATGCGGATGGGCGTGGCCAGGCGCGCGGAGGCCACCTCCGTGAGCAGGCCGGAGACGTTCTTCCACCACGCCGTGTTCTTGGTCCCCCCCGGCCAGTACGCGTCATAGGAGAAGCCGTAGATCACGCCGGCCTTGTTGGCCTGCTCCAGGCGCAGCGCCATGTTGGTGCCGATGACGTTCACCTCGCGCCAGACCAGGGGGTGGATGTCCGCGGCCACCGGGTCGGAGTAGGGCGGGGTGAAGATGCGCGGCCCCGTGGCGCCCATCTGGTGCTCGTCGAGCCAGACCTGGGGGAACCACTCGTGGTAGACCGCGCGCGTGAGGGCCTGCGTCTCCTTCTGCGTGAGCATGAACCAGTCGCGGTTGTTGTCGTGGCCGACGTAGTGGTGGTACAGCCAGGGCAGGCGGCCGCCCTCGTAGGGCGTGCCCAGGTTCTGGCGGTACCACTCCGTCTCCATGATCTGTCCATCCGGATTGAGCGATGGCACGAGCAGAACCACGACTTCGTCCAGGCGGCGCCGCGTCTCCGCGTCCTGCGCGGTGGCCAGCGCGTGGGCCCACTCCATCGCCATCTGCGAGGCGCCGATCTCGCTCGCGTGGATGTTGCACGTCACGAGCACGAACACGCGGCCTTCCTCGGCGAGCGCTTTCGCCTCCGCCTCGCTCACGCCCCGCGGGTCGGCGACGCGGCGCGCGATCTCCTTCAGGCGGGGCAGGTTCTTGAGGTTGGCCTCCGACGAGATCACGGCCATCAGCATGTCCTCGCCGAGCGTGGTCTTGCCCAGCACCTGCACGCTCACGCGCGGCGAGGCCGCGTCGAGCGTCTTGAAGTAGGACGCGATCTGGCGGTAGTCGGCCAGCGTGCGGTCGGCGCCGACCGGCATCTTCAGGAACTCGGACGGCGACGGGATGCCGCTCGCGGCGCCGGGGGACGCGAGGAGCGCCAGGGCCGCGGCCAGCGTGGCCGCGCGCGGGACGGAACTGGACACCATGCTCGGACCTCCGGTGCGCGGAGTCTAGCTCAAGCGAATCGTGGATCGGTCCTTTCGCCGGCCGTAACGCCTGACGCGAGGCGTAAGCCCGCCATGGGCGCCCTTCGTTCGACAAGTCCTTGCGTGCAATGGCCCTGAGCGCGCGGGGCGGGCCGCGATGACGAGGCACGCAGGTTGCAGCCGATCGCCCTCGTTTCCTGGAGGTCGCGATGAAGCAGAGTCGCAGTCTGGCCGCGTTCACGGCCCTTCTGGCCGGCGCCCTGCTCACGAGTTGCGGGGGCGGGGGTGGCGGCGGCGCGTACGGCGGCACGAGCACACCGAGCGCGGCGGGAAACCCCGCCGATTCGGGCGCCACCGTGGTCGGCATCCTCGGTGACCGCGGCGGGCAATCGTTCGCGCCCAATCCGGTCTCGGGGAAGGTCGGCCAGAAGGTGGCGTGGCGGAACCAGGACGGGATCGTCCACCGGATCGTGCAGGACAGCGTGGCCAACAACAACAACGACGGCTACGGGCCAGGGTATTCGGCGGGGGACGGCGTCTTCGACGGCGGAGAGACCGCGCCGGGCGCGATGTCGAATTCGATGTCGCTCAGCTCAGCGGGCACCGTCCGCTATCACTGCGCGATCCATCCGTCCATGGTGGGGTCCATCGTCGTCCAGTAGGCGAGCGCGCGCCGGACTGCTACAGCGCGAACCCGGCCGCCACCCGCAGGTACTTTGCCAGCAGCTCTCCCGACAGGACGAGGAAGAGCTGGACGTAGAGGATCCCTGTCGCGGACTGCGTGGACCGGATCTCCACCGTCTTCCAGATGAACCACAGCAGCGACAGCGGTCCGGCCAGGCCGAAGAGCAGGCGCATCCACACGAACACGCCGTCCGGGCTCCACAGCCCCGCCGCCACCGCGCGCAGGTCCTGGTACGCGCCCGCATCGCCGAGCGCCAGCGCGAGGGCGACCACCACCGAGCGGAGGAGGAGGCCGGAGATCAGCAGCACGGTCAGCCGGCGCAGCGCGGCGATGGGCAGGTCGAGGACCACCAGGTAGTAGTGGCCGAGGATCATCGCGGAGGCGGCCGCGCCCAGCAGCAGGACGGAGGTGAGGTCGGTCGCGGCCACCAGCGCGCGCGCGGCGGGCGGCGTGGCCAGCAGCACCGCGGCTACGCCTGTCATCAGCGACAACGCGAGCAGCGGCCGGCGTAGGCGCGCCCAGCCGAAGTGCCACGCACGATTGAAGACGATGCTCGCGACGAGGAAGACGCCGCATGTCGCGAGCAGGATCCGATAGGCGTCGCCGGCGGGCGCGGCGCGAGAGCCGTCCCAGCCATACCGCCGCAGGAGCAGGCCCAGCGCGGCCGTGGTCATGGTGGCGGCCGCCGCCGAGCAGAGCTTGAAGAAGCCGATGCCCGCGCGGTCGGGCACGAAGGGCAGCATGGCCATGAGCCCGACCGCGAGGTGGACCAGGAACAGGAAGAAGACGGTGGTCACGACAGCACGGCCTCGATGGCGGCGCGCTCGACGGAGTCCGCCGCGAAGGGATCCGCCGCGCCCTCGGGGCGCGGGCAGCGGCGGGCGGCGAGGTGCGCCTCGACCTCGCGCGGCACGCGCGCAAGCAGTCCCGTGACCGAGGCGGCGGCCGTCCGGCTGTGCGCGCAGTAGCCGTGCATGGACATGAACCCCGCTGCCTCCGCCAGGTCCGCGAGGTCGCGCGCGCGCGCCTCGCCCCGCTCGACCGCGCGCAGCACGCGCGCGAGGTTGCGGCTGCCCTGCACGCACGGCGGGCACTGCCCGCAGGATTCGCGCTCGAAGAACGCGGCCAGCGACGCCGCCACGGCCAGCGGGCACGCGGAGGCGCCCACCACCAGCACGGATGCGGTGCCCAGCCCGGAGCCGGCCGCCCGCAGGTCGTCGGGATGCAAGGGCAGGTCGAGCTGCTCGGCGGTGAGCGGAGCGGCGGAGGGGCCGGCGGGAAAGACGAGGCCGATCTTCTCGGTCGCGCCGCCGCCGCACTCGTCGATGACCTCGCGCAGCGGCGTGCCCAGAGCCACCTCGTACACTCCGGGCTGGCGGACATGGCCCCACAGGGACACGAGCGTCGTCTCTCCCGCGCGGTACGACGCGGGCGTGGCCACCGCCGCCGGCACGCGCGCGAGGGTCTCCACGTTCTGCACCAGCGTGGGCCGGCCCTCGAAGCCGACCGCGGCGGGCAGGGGCGGTTTGGGCCGCGGCCAAGGCCGCCTTCCCTCCAGCGATTCGAGCAGCGCCGTCTCCTCGCCCGTGATGTAGGAGTCGTCGCCGTGACGGATGGTCAGCCGCAGGTCGCCCAGGTCCGTCGTCCCGCGCGCGCTCTCCAGAGCGGCCGCCGGCCGGGTGAACGACCTCTTCAAGAAGACGACGGCCTCACGCGCGCCCACCGCGCGCGCGGCCAGCACGATCCCGCGCATCACGTCGGCGGGCCGCGTGGCCATCAGGTGCCGGTCCTTGATGGACCCCGGCTCGCCTTCCGCGCCGTTGGCGATCACGAGGGGCGCGCCGCCCTCCACCCGTACCGCCATCCACTTGCGCGCGGTGGGGAACCAGCCGCCGCCGCGCCCGCGCAGGCCCGCCTCCGCCACGCGCGAAATCAGGTCCGGACCGTCCACGGGGGCCCCCAGGCCCGCTCGCCGCGAGCGGGACAAAGGGAGAATTATAGAGGACTTACGTGGTGGTCCCCGCGCCACGGGCTTGCAGCGACCGCTGAATCCGATAAGATGGAGGTCGAGACAGTACGTCTCTCGAAGGAGCACTCTGATGATCAATCTGACCACCGCCGCGACCGAGAAAGTCAAGGCGGTACTGGAGCAGGAGAAGGCCAACCTGCCCCAGGGCGGCCTCCGGATCTACGTCCAAGGGGGCGGCTGCTCCGGGTTCCAGTACGGGATGGTCCTCGACGAAGTCACCGAAGGCGACGAGGTCTTCGAGACGGACGGCGTCAAGGTCATCGTGGACCCGATGAGCATGCGCTACCTGGAGGGCGCCGAGGTCGACTACAAAGAAGACCTGATGGGCGGCGGATTCGCCATCAAGAACCCCAACGCCACCTCCAGCTGCGGCTGCGGGCATTCGTTCCAGGCCGGCGGCGAGGGGGCGGGCGAAGGACAAGGACACCACCACTGAGCGGTCCCCCCGGGGTGGCCGGGAATATCCCGGCCGCTTCCGGCGAGGAGTCGCGTCCGGCGCCGCACCTCGCCGACCCGAGCGCCCCTTTAAGGTCGCCCATGACAGCTACCAATCCCGCCATCCCTGCCAGTGCGGAGGGCGGGCTGGAGACCGTGCGCGTGATCACGGAGACGCTCCGGATCGTCACCGACAAGCGGCTCGAGCTGTACAACCTCACCGAGCGTGTGGCGGACGTGGTCAAGCGCCACGACATCAAGGAGGGGATGGTGCTGCTCTCCTCCCTCCACACCACGGTGGCGCTGTTCGTGAACGAGTGGCAGTCGGCGCTGCTCCACGACATCAAGGGCATGCTCAACAAGGTCGTGAGCGCCAAGGACGACTGGCGGCACAACGACCCGCAGCACTCGGACTGCGACCGCCAGAACGCGCACTCGCACCTGCAGGCGACGCTCCTGGGGCACGCCGTCTCCTTCCCCGTCACCAAGGGCAAGCTGGTGCTCGGCCAGTTCCAGGCCATCATCGCCGCCGAGCTCGACGGGCCGCGCAACCGCGACCTCGCCGTCCAGATCATCGGAAGGTAGTCCTCTCTCGCCGGGGGCACTTCTGGCCACCGTCCCGGCCGTCATCCCGCTCTTCCCGCTGCCGGACGTCGTGCTGTTCCCGCAAGTCGCGCTGCCCCTTCACGTGTTCGAGCCGCGCTACCGCAAGATGGTGGCGGACGTGCTGGAGGGACATCGCACGATCGGGATGACCCTGCTGCGCCCGGGCTGGGAGCGCGACTACCGCGGCCGGCCGCCGGTGTACGAGCGCGGCTGCGCCGGCCTCATCGAGCATCACGAGGCCCTGGCCGACGGCCGCTCCAACATCGTCCTGCGCGGGCTGAGCCGCTTCCGCATCGTGGAGGAGCACGGCGGCCAGCCCTATCGCCTGGCCTCCGTCGAGCTGTTGGAGGAGGCGCCCAGCGCGGAGGCGGAGGTCGAGGAGGCGCGGCGCACGGTGATGGCCGCCATCGGCCGCGCGGCGGACGGGCCGCTCGTCCTCGTGATCAAGCCCGACGTGCCCCACGACGTCTTCGTCAACGCGCTTGCGCAGTCGCTCTCGCTCACGCCCGTCGAACGGCAATCGCTGCTCGAGACGAGCGGCGTGCTCGCGCGCTATCGGCGGCTGCTGGAGATCCTGCAGTTCCGCCAGCTCGAGCACACCCGCGGCGCGGCGGGCGCGCCCACCGTGCACTGACGCCGGCTCAGGCGCCGGTGGCGGGCTGCGAAGCGGGTGCCTGCGGACGGCGGGACGCCATGCGCAGCAGCGGGAGCAGGATCGCGTAGGCCAGGCCCACCACCACCGGCGCCACCACGGCCCAGCCCAGGATCCCGTGCAGCCCCGCCATGCCGAAGCGCTGCACGATCGTGGACGGGTTCGCGCGCAGCTCGGCGGCCATGAGCGTGGCCGAGAACGGGATGGGGGCCACCCCGAGCAGCGACTCGCCGATGCGGATGAAGACCACGATGAGCGGGAGCTGCACGAGGTACATGAGCTGGTTCGCCACCTGGATGGCCGGGTGATTGAGCCTGAGCACGACGGCCACCACGACGCACAGCAGCGTGGTGGTGCCGAAGATGGGGAAGAGCCCAAGCGCGATGCCGAAGGCCACGCTCAGCGCGATCTTCTCCGGCGTGTGGCCCTGCGTCAGCAGCGCCTCGAGCGGACGGCCCAGGCGCTCGCGCAGGGATCGCTCCCCGGTGGGCGTGGGCTTGTCGTCCGCCGTCTCGGTCATGGGG
>Ga0070698_100010233_pt1 | contig 10016 bp, 10 predicted proteins | sample KBSK1502metaG_FD_65477 | JGI IMG/M metagenome (GOLD analysis project Ga0070698, IMG submission 65477) | Corn, switchgrass and miscanthus rhizosphere microbial communities from Kellogg Biological Station, Michigan, USA - KBS K1-50-2 metaG | ecosystem: Host-associated > Plants > Roots >... | reverse complement strand
TATATAACGCTCTATCCGGGCGACGTTCTGTGGATGGGTTGCGACGGCCCCACGGTGCCGGCGCTCCAGGCAGGCGATCTCGTAGAGGTAGAGAACGACGCGATCGGCATCCTTGCCAACCGCGTGGTGCGCGAGAAGCCTAAAATCTAGATTCCTCGAGGTGACGCCGCCATGCTCCAAGCCGCAGACCTGACCATCCGCCTCAATGCTGCCGACGACGTCGTCATCGCGCGCGTCGAGATTCCCGCCGGCACCGCGCTGCTCAAGGAAAACAACGTGCGGCTCGCGCGCACGGTTCCGGCAGGGCACAAGGTCGCGGTGCGCGACGTAAAGAAGGGCCAGCCGGTCCGGCGCTACAACCAGATCATCGGCTTTGCTACGCGCGAAATCGCCGCGGGCGAGCACGTGCACGTCCACAACGTCGCGATGGGCGAGTTCGAGCGCGACTACGCGTACGGCGCCGACGTGAAGCCGGTGGAGTTCGTCGATCCCGCGGCGACGTTCCAGGGAATCGTGCGCGCCGATGGGCGCGTGGCCACGCGCAACTACATCGGCATCCTGACGAGCGTGAACTGCTCGGCGACGGTCGCGCGCATGATCGCGCGGCATTTCGAGAACCGGCTCGATGCATATCCGAATGTCGACGGCGTGGTCGCGCTGACGCACAAGACGGGCTGTGGCATGGATTCGGAAGGCGAAGGCGTCGAAATCCTGCGCCGCACGCTCGCCGGCTATGCGCGGCACCCGAATTTCTTCGCGGTGCAGCTGGTCGGACTCGGGTGCGAGGCGAACCAGATCGACCGGATCCCTTCGGTGCGGGAGATGAAGCGCGCCGGCAGTCTCTCCGCGTACACGATCCAGGAAAAAGGCGGCACCGCGAAAGCCGTACGCGAAGGGGTCGCGCGCGTGGAGGCCGTGCTTGCAGAAGCGAACAAAGCGAAGCGCGAGACCGTGCCCGCGAGCCACCTGGTGCTCGGGCTGCAGTGCGGCGGCTCCGACGGCTACTCGGGAATCAGCGCCAACCCGGCGCTCGGGGCTGCCGTGGACCTGCTCGTGCGCAATGGCGGCACTGCGATCCTGTCGGAGACGCCGGAGATCTACGGCGCAGAGCACCTGCTCACGCGCCGCGCGGTATCGCGCGAAGTCGGCGAGAAGCTGATCCGGCGGATCCGCTGGTGGGAAGACTATACGCGCCGCAACGGCAACGAGATGAATAACAACCCTTCACCCGGCAACAAGGCCGGAGGGCTGACGACGATCCTCGAAAAATCGCTCGGCGCCGTCGCGAAGGGCGGCACCACGAATCTCGTCGATGTCTACGAGTACGCGCAAGCCGTGACCGCGAAGGGCTTCGTCTACATGGATACGCCCGGCTTCGACCCGGTCTCGGCGACCGGGCAGGTTGCGGGCGGCGCCAACATGATCTGCTTCACCACGGGTCGCGGCTCCGCGTACGGCTGCAAGCCAGCGCCCTCGCTCAAGCTCGCGACCAACACCGCGCTCTACGAGCACCAGGAAGAAGACATGGATATCAACTGCGGCACCATCATCGACGGCAAGGAATCCGTCGCCGAGGTGGGGCGGCGGTTCTTCGACCTCGTCCTCGAGACCGCGTCGGGCAAGAAGACGAAGAGCGAAGCATTCGGGTACGGCGACGACGAGTTCGCGCCGTGGATCGTCGGCGCGACGATGTGAGCAGCCCCGGCGCCGCGCTCCTAGCGCTGCTGGCGCTGGGCGCACTCTGCGCCTCGCCTGCGGGCGCGCGCGACGAACCGCGCCGCGGCACTTCGGTTCACGGCGCGATCGCCTACCACCCGGAAAGCGGCAGCGTCGGCTGGGCGACCGATCGCAAGAGCAGCCGTGAGGCAAGAGTCGAGGCGCTGCGCCAGTGCGGCCACGAGAAATGCGAAGTGATGGCGTCGGTGAGCCGCGGCTGCGCTGCGCTCGCGCGGAGCACGAAAAAGCATGCGGTGCAGAACGGCGTCACCCGCCAGGAGGCCGAGTCGAAAGCGCTGCGCCGCTGCGGCGACCAGTGCGAGATCGCGGCCTGGACCTGCACCCGCTGAGAGTTCTTCTACGGGAAGGGGTTGTCCCGCTCGCCGCCCGTGGGACCCCAGAACATCACCCAGGTGGCAAAGTCGGCGCTGAACTCCTCGAACCGGTGCACGGCCTTCGCCGGCACGAACAGCAGGTCGTTCGCGCGGCAGGACACGCGTTCTTCGCCGCGCACGAACATCCCGTGTCCGCTCGCGACGATGAAGATCTCGTCGCGGTCGTGCGGTGTCTGCGGGTCCGAGCCCTGCGGCGCGTACCAGCGCACTTCCAGGCTGCCGTGCCGCAGGATCTCGGCCGAGCGCCTGCCCTCAGGGACCTTCGCGCGTGCGGCGTCCGCGGCGCTCGTGTGCCAGGCGGTCATTTGCGCCATTTGATCGAGCAGCCGATCGACGCGATCTGGTCCTTCGGCCCTTGTCCGGTGCGCGCGACCCCGAGCATCGCTTCGTAGAGATCGCGGCGCGCATTCGGCACGGCGCCGGTTCTCGACTCGTCGAGCCGGCCGCGGTACTGGAGCCCGAGCTCGGCGTTGAAGCCGAAGAAGTCCGGCGTGCACGCCGCGCCGTAGGCCTTCGCGATCGCCTGCGACTCGTCGAACACGTACGGAAAGGGAAACGCACGCTCGCGCGCGACGCGTTGCATGTTCGCGAACGAGTCTTCGGAATACTCGGTTGGGTCGTTCGACATGATCGCAATCGAGCCGATCCCTTGCGCAGCGAGGTCCTTGCAGTCGCGCACGATGCGATCGAGCACCGCCTTCACGTACGGGCAGTGGTTGCAGATGAACATGACCAGCAGCCCGTTCGGCCCGCGGACGCTCGCAACCGAGTGCCGCTTGCCGTCCACGCCCGGCAGGTCGAAATCCACTGCCTTCCAGCCGAAATTGCAGACCGATGAGGGCGTGGCGACCATGCGAGAATCGTAGCATGGGACACCGTGGCGTCATCGATGGAAGCACTCGCGCGGCACGCTCCTGAGTTCGCGGTCGCCGCGGCGCTCGCATGGGGCGCCGGGTTGCGCGTGTACGCGACGCTCTTTTGCGTCGGGCTCGCGGGCCTGCTCGGCTGGGTCGACCTGCCGTCGCAGTTGCACGTGCTCCAATCGCCGCTCGTTCTCGGCGCAAGCGGATTCATGACGTTCGTCGAGTTCTTCGCAGACAAGATCCCGTGGGTCGACAGCCTCTGGGACGTGGTTCATACGTTCATCCGCATCCCGGCAGGCGCTGCGCTTGCGGCAGCCATGTTCGGCGACAGCGGCACCGCCGCAACGCTCGCGGCGGCGATCGTCGGCGGAACCATCAGCGGCAGCGCGCATCTTTCCAAGGCCGGCGGGCGCGCGGCGATCAACTCGTCGCCCGAGCCGTTCTCGAACTGGGTGGCTTCGTTCGCTGAAGACGCGGTCGTGCCTGCGGGCCTGTGGCTCGCCTTCGCGCATCCGGTCGTGTTTCTCGTGCTGCTCGCGGCCTTCGCGCTCGTCACGATCCTGATGATCCGCTGGATCTGGAGCGGCCTCGTGCGGCTGTACTCCCGGCGCAGCGCCTGACGGGCTGTGCGGATTCCACGGTTTCATGTCGCAGAGGGACTGCGTCCGGGCGCGCGGATCGACCTGCCTGATGAGACGGCGCATCACGCGCTGCGCGTGCTGCGGCTTTGCGACGGCGATCCGCTGACGCTATTCGACGGCCGGGGCGGAGAGTACGAGGCGCGCATCGTCACCGCGACGCGAAGCGGTGTCGCGGTCGAGATCGGCGAGCATCAGGCTCGCGAGCGGGAATCGCCGCTCTCCATCACGCTGGTGCAGGGCCTGTCGAGCAGCGACCGGATGGACTTGATCATCCAGAAGGCGGTCGAGCTCGGCGTCGCGGCGATTCAGCCGGTGCTGACCGCGAAATCGGTCGTGCGGCTATCGAACGAGCGCGGCACAGCGAAGCTCGAGCACTGGCAGCGCGTCGTGATTGCCGCCTGCGAACAGTGCGGACGCAACCGGATTCCGGACGTTCAGGCTGCGATCGCGCTCAGGCAGTACAACGCGAGCGAGTCCTCGGCGCGGGTGCTGCTTTCTCCACGGGCAACGAAGGATCTGAAGGATCTCGCGCAAGAACGGATGACGCTCGCCGTAGGACCCGAGGCGGGCTTCGACCCCGCAGAGGAGGATCTCCTCGCGCAGAAGGGCTTCGTGGCGGCTCGCCTCGGCCCGAGGATCCTGCGCACCGAGACCGCGGCGCTTGCGGCGCTCGCCGCGCTCAACGCGCTGCGGGGGGATTTCTGAGTCCGCGCGCCGCCAGATAGAGCTCGATCGCGATCGTATCGCCGCGCCGCACGGCATCCTGGTACTGCTGCTCGTCCCAGTAGCGCAGGCCCATCGAGTGCAGCGCCCTGCGCGCCTCGATGACGTACGCAGTCTCGGTTCGTGGCAGCAACGCCGCCCTTGCCTGCTCGCGCCGCGCAAGCGCGAGCAGGTCGCGGCCGATCGCGCGCAGCGCAGGGCGATGCTCGGGCGCAGCGTCGGAAAGCATGCCGTCCACCACGCCTGCGGCGATTCGATTGGCTTCGTCATTCCGGCCGGCGAGGATTGCGTCGATCGCCTTCCGGGCTGCGTGCGGGTCGGGCGAATGCGCGGCGAGATGGACGATCGGCTGCACGAGGGCCAGCACGCCCGACAGCAGCGCGCGATCTTCGGCGTCGTCCGCGCCAGCCCGTGCGGACGAAGAAATCATCGCGAGCAGATACATGACGACGCGAATGAAGCGCATGAGGTTTCCCTTTCTCGTCCCGATCCCGCAACAGCGCGATCGTACTCTCCGGTTGACCTCGCGGCACGCTGCCTTAGAATCCCTGAAAATTCAAACACACAGGGGGCGCATGAGCGCTTTGCAGCATCCGGAGGGCTTCGTGCGCTGGTTTCGCCAGGCCGCTCCCTACGTGCACGCCTTCCGCGGTCGCGTTTTCGTCATCGGCTTCGGCGGCGAGCTGGTAGCCGAGCGCGCCCGCCTGGTTTCCTTCGTCCACGACCTGAACCTGCTGGCGGCGCTCGGCATCCGGCTGGTGCTGGTGCACGGCGCGCGGCCGCAAATCGAGGCCGAGTTGCGCGCCAAGGGCGTGCGATCTCGCTATGCGAAGGGGTTGCGGATCACGGACGCACAATCGCTCGTTGCAGTGAAGCATGCCGCGGGGGTGCTGCGCGTCGAGCTCGAGGCGCTTCTATCGCAGGGCCTGCCGAATTCGCCGATGGCCGGCGCGCAGATCCGGGTCGCGTCGGGCAACTACATCACCGCGCGCCCGATCGGGATCGTCGACGGCGTCGATTACCAGTTCACGGGCGAAGTGCGAAAGGTCGACGCGGCCGCGCTCGCGCGCCGGCTCGACGCGGGCGAAGTGGTGCTCGTTCCCCACGTCGGCTACTCGCCGACGGGCGAAGTGTTCAACCTGGCATGGGAGGATGTCGCGGAAAGCGTCGCGCTCGCGCTCAAGGCCGACAAGCTGCTGCTTCTCACCGACCGCCTGCCGGCGGATCGCAAGGGCAAGCCGCTGAACGAGGTGACCGTGCAGCAGGCGGAACTGCTGGTCCGCAAGGACGGGCAAACGCCGCATGCGGCCCGGGTGCTGAAGAGCGCGTGCCGGGCGCTCGCGGGCGGCGTCGGCCGCGTGCACCTGATCTCGCGCCGCGCCGATGGCGGTACGCTGCTCGAGCTCTTTACCCACGCCGGCGCCGGAACGATGATCACCGCCGACCCGGTGCAACAGCTGCGGCCCGCCAAGATCGAGGACGTCGGCGGGATCCTTGCGCTGATCGAGCCGCTCGAAGCCGACGGCACGCTCGTCAAGCGCAACCGCGAGATGCTCGAGCGCGAAATCGGCAACTTCGAGGTGCTGGAGCACGACGGCATGATCGCCGGCTGTGCGGCGTTGTATCCGATGGCCGAGGCGAAGAGCGCCGAGCTCGTGTGCCTCGCGGTCTCCCCCGAGTATCGCGACGCAGGCTACGGCGAACGCCTGCTGCAGGCGTGCGAAATCCGCGCGAAGACGATGAAGATCCGGCGCCTGTTTGCACTCACCACGCGCGCGGCGCACTGGTTCATCGCGCAGGGCTTTCGCGACGCCGGCGTCGCCGCGCTGCCGGAGCAGCGCAAGGCGCTCTACAACTGGAAGCGCGGCTCGAAGGTGTTCCTCAAGCGCCTCTAGAAAATGGGGTACGTCCCTATTTCTTGACGGTCTTCACGCCGTCCGGCGCTCCAAGCAGCAGCACGTCGGCTGCGCGGTGCGCAAAAATCCCGTTCGTCACGACGCCGGCGATGCCATCGAGCTCCGCCTCGAGCGCCGGCGGATCGAGGATCGTAAGCCCGTGACAGTCGAGAATCAGGTTGCCGTTGTCGGTCTTGAAGTTCTCGCGCAGCACCGGATGCGCGCCGCGCTTCAGCAGCTCGCGGCCGACATGGCTGCGCGCCATCGGGATCACTTCGAGCGGCAGCGGAAATTTTCCGAGCACGGGCACGAGCTTGGACGAGTCGCAGATGCAGACGAAGGTTCGCGCCACCGCAGCGACGATCTTTTCGCGCGTGAGCGCTCCGCCGCCGCCCTTGATCATGTGGAGGTGCTCGGTGATCTCGTCGGCGCCGTCGACGTACACCTGAAGCTCGGAGACGCTGTTCAGATCGAAAACGTGGATCCCGTGGCGCTTCAGGCGCTCGGCGCTTGCATCGGACGCGGCCACAGCGCCCTCGATCCGGCCCTTCATCGTGGCGAGCGCGTCGATGAAGAGATTGACAGTCGAGCCGGATCCCACGCCCACAACGCTGTCTTCAACGACGTGCTTGAGCGCGGCTTGCGCGACGAGTTGTTTCAGCTCGTCCTGGCTCATGGTCTATAAGAGCTCGCGCTTGCTAGGTAAAGACAAAGTTGGAACGCGGCGCGCGAATTCGCCGCGTTTGCCAGATTACGATTTTCCTGATCTGCGTTGGGTTGCCGACCGGCGATACGCCTGCCGTTCCAATCGGCGCTGACGTTCGATTTCAGTCCGAAATAGAAACCATAGCGAACAAACTACGATAAGGCCAAACACATAGAACATCGGCGTGTGTGAGTCTTCCGCAAGCTCGTGTGCCTTTGTGCGCCCAATCAGCCCCGCGATGATTTGCTGAGCGGACTGAAAATGAGCACTCGCAATTACTAAGCCGCCCAGTATGAAGGTGAGAATCAGTGCCATCGCGTTAAAGCCGCCGACGGTGAATCTCCTGCTGCCCAATTCCTTGAATTCTGTCGCGAGTGCTCTAGGAATCTTTCTAATGTCTATGTGTAGAACTCGGAGAATTATCGTGAAGGTTAGAACGTAAACAACCAACTCTATCGGCCCCTTGAAGTCGGTGGCCGCAGACCGAACCGCACGAGCTAATTCAAGTACATCCCCCATCAAGGCATTTCGATTTGTCTTTTAGCCGCGTTCCCCATCAGATAGACAAATGGTGACGCGCATAGCGCGAGCAGCGCGGCTGCCGGGTGGGCTAAAGTGATGTCGACAAACAGCCAAAGAACCAATGATGCAGCCGAGGAGACCGCAACGAGCAATGACCCCATATGCAGAACCCTGTGAACAGGTATGCCAGTCTCTGGCAGTTCATCTATCGTCGACTGAGGCTCGTTATCTTTACTGTTTTGATATTCGAGGGCCATCATGTCCCAATAGAGAACGTGGTGCGCCCTTGGCTCACGAGAGAAACGTCGCCGTAACAGCGTGGCCTGCTCTTCGGGATCTAGTCTCCATCCACGAAGTTTTGGTTCCTGGATAGCTGTGGGCGCTTTCGCGACTGCCCTCTGCCTTAATTCTGAGGTTTGGGTATCTTCCTGAAATGCCAGCGCTTGAGCGTCACTCATGAGGTAATGAGGTATCGAAGACTTGTAGGTTGCTTCGCTGTTGGAGAAAACCCCTAAGGGTTACATCTTTCGTGACCGCACGATCGATCAACTGTTGGAGATCTTTAAGGTCCCCAGCATCAAGCTGAACGAAGAACTCCTTCTCGGTTCCACCCTCGCTAAACGAAATTCGTAGGCTATGCACAATGGCTGCGGCTAAGGGAGGATTGGAAACTTCGGCTCCGAAGACAGGGCGAATGTCAGAGATGACTTTTGCTTCTGTATATAACCGAGGACAGTCAGTTGCGAGCGCCATCGCCTTGGCTTTAAGCGCGACTCCTGAGAGCGCGAGAAGTCGTGAAAGGCGTTGTTCGAGCTTAGGTACCAGGTCAGTAGATATCCTTGCTTCGTCCTTATCACCACGCTTGAGAGTCCTAATCGTGTCTGCGACCACTGCCTCAGTTGACTCGCCGCTAGATGCCTTGTAGAACATCAAGGGAATTACCGCGTCGACGATGGCCCTGCCATCTTCGCCGGACAGACTTTTCAACTGTCCTGCTGCTTCGTGCGCGCTTTCGCGCGAAGTAAGAATCTCTGGATTGCGCTCTAGTAACGCGCAGAGTTCGTCGACAGCTTCTTCACTAACGTTGGCAATCTGAATGAACGCGGACCGGAATCTGCTCGGGACGTACAGAGACGCCATTTACCGCAGTTCCCCCAAGGCACTAAATCTTCTTAGACGCGGAGTAGGCACCAGAATTTATTTGGCGTCAAGTACTTGCGCTGTACATAGTTCGATCGCACGGAAGTCCAACCTAATGCCAACCCCACTTTGGATCGGCATGGACAGCCAGAGAAGTTATGAAAAACCATTGTATTCACTAAAAGAAACGTCGTAACCACGTCCTATTTTCGCCGCTGCGGCGGCAGGTCCGTGCAGACGCCCTCGAACAGTTCCGCCGAGAAGCCGACGGACTCGGACAGCGTCGGATGCGGATGAATCGTCTTGCCGATATCGGTCGCATCCGACCCCATCTCGATCGCATGCGCGATCTCGCTGATCAGATCGCCTGCGTTCGTGCCGACGATCGCGCCCCCGACGACGCGATGCGTCTCGGCGTCGAAGATCAGCTTGGTGAACCCCTCGTCGCGCGCATTGGCGATTGCGCGGCCTGACGCGGCCCACGGAAACTTTGCCGTGCCGACCTTCGTGCCGTTCTTCTTCGCCTCGTCCTCGGTCAGCCCCACCCACGCGATCTCGGGATCGGTGTAGGCAACCGACGGGATCACGCGCGCGTCGAAGTGGGATTTCTTGCCGGCCGCGGCCTCGGCGGCGACGTGGCCTTCGTGCACCGCCTTGTGCGCGAGCATCGGCTGGCGAGCGATATCGCCGATCGCGAAGATGTGGCCGACGTTGGTGCGCATCTGCGAATCGACCGCGATGAAGCCGCGCTCGTCCACGGCGACGCCGGCGTTCTCGGCGCCGATGCGCTTGCCGTTCGGCGAGCGGCCCACGGACACCAGCACCAGGTCGTACGTCTGCGGCTCGGCGGGCGCCTTCTCTCCCTCGAACCAGACCTTGATGCCCTTCGAAGTCGCCTCGGCTTTCGAAGTCTTCGTCTTCAGCATCACGTTGTCGAAGCGGCCGGCATTGAATTTTTGCCACACGGCTACGAGGTCGCGGTCGGCACCGAGCATCAGGCCGTCGAGCAACTCGACGACGTCGAGGCGCGCACCGAGCGTCGAATACACCGTTCCCATCTCCAGGCCGATGATGCCCCCGCCGATGACGAGAAGCTTCTTCGGCTGACCGCGCAGCTCGAGCGCGCCGGTCGAATCGACGATCCGCTCGTCGGCGGGCAGGAACGGCAGCTTCGCCGACTGCGAGCCCGCGGCGATGATCGCGTGCGAGAACCGCACGGTTTTCTTGCCTTCTTTCGTGTCGACCGAGAGGTGATGCGGATCGGCGAAACTTCCGACGCCCTGAAGGACGGTCACCTTGCGCGCTTTCGCCATGCCGGCGAGACCGCCCGTCAGCTTCGCGACCACCTTGTCCTTGAAAGCGCGCAATTTCGCGAGATCCACCTTCGGCGCGCCGAACGTGATCCCGTGGTCGGA
>Ga0070698_100010232_pt1 | contig 10016 bp, 8 predicted proteins | sample KBSK1502metaG_FD_65477 | JGI IMG/M metagenome (GOLD analysis project Ga0070698, IMG submission 65477) | Corn, switchgrass and miscanthus rhizosphere microbial communities from Kellogg Biological Station, Michigan, USA - KBS K1-50-2 metaG | ecosystem: Host-associated > Plants > Roots >... | reverse complement strand
GACGCCGGGTCGTCGAACCCCCCGTTGGAGAGCTTGTCCTCCAGCCCGATGCCGAACGCGACGGCGACCCCGGCCAGGACCAGGCCCACCAGGAGGATGGCCAGAGCCCGTCGTGCGACGAAAGCACCCCAACGCTCGATCATGACGACTCCTCCGTGGTGACTCTGTGTTGACTCTGGGATGACTCGGTGTTGACTCTGTGGCGTCCGCCTGCAAACTTTGTTTACACCGTTAACCGTAAACAGTGTAAACTCGACCTGTCAAGCGGCCAGGGGAGGAAGCAGTGACCACAGTCGTCACCCGACGAGAGCGCCAGCGCGAAGCGACGTACGACGAGATCGTCAAGGTCTCCCGTGACCTGCTGCGCGCCGACGCCGAGCTCTCGTTGCGAGCCGTTGCCAAGGCGATGGGCGTGACGGCACCGGCGCTCTACCGCTACGTCGCGAACTACCAGGAACTGGTCGACCTGGTCGCCTTCGAGATCGACAAGGCGGCCACCGACGAGTTCCGAGCGGCGGGCGACACGCAGGCCGAGGACGACTTCGCCGGGCAGCTGATCTGTGCCTCAGTCGCCTTCAGGCACTGGGCTCTGACCAATCCGCGAGAGTTCTCGCTGGTCTTCGCGAACCCGGTGGCCGACTCCAACTGCGTCCGTCGCGAGATGCTCACCGCCGACAGCTCGGGGCACTACTTCACCGATCTGCTGCGGCTGCTGTGGGAGCAGACCGGCTTCCGCATCCCGTCCCTCGATGAGCTGCCCGCATCCGTCGTCGAGGTGGTCACCGATCCGCTGATCCCGGCCAAGGTCGACGGCATCGCCCAGCACCACCGCGGTCTCGTCTGGGTCTTCATGGAGGGCTGGACCACCTTGTACGGCGTGGTCGCTCTGGAGGTCTTCGGCCACATGGATCCGCGGATGATCGCGAGTGGCGAGATGTTCGTGCACTCGGTGCGGCTCTTCGGCGAGCGGATCGGGCTCACGGACGACTGGCCGAGGCTGGAGAAGCTGCTGCGAGCCCGGTTGACTGCCTGACCCAACCAATTTCCGCCAATCTTTCGGCGCCTGCCGCTGACTCGACATACGATCTCCCGGCGCGCCCACACCGAGTGGACGCGCTTCACTTCGTCTCGGGGGAGGTCGGATCCATGCGTCGCATCGTGATCCCCACTGTTGTCTCGCTGCTGCTCACCATCCCGGCGGTCTCGCTGGCGTCGTCGGCACAGGCCGCCACGGTGCCGACGTTCGGGGCCTTCGACACCAGCACGCCCGGTCACGTCACCGGCACGGTGACCACCGACGCGGCGTACGTCGGCGTCCAGCTGCGCGCCAACAGCACCGACTGGGGCCTGGACGACGAGGTCATCTACCCGACCAGCGGCGGCTCCGCACAGTTCGACCTCGAGACGTGGGGCCTCACCCAGGGCTGGGTCGCCGCTCGCCCGTGCACCACCGCCAGCGCGGACAGCTGCGGCAGCCAGGTCGTCTCGGCGTCTTCGTTCACGCCGACCGACGGCATCGTGCCCAGCGTGACGTGGGGTGCCGATGACACCGTCGGCGCCGGAGACGTCTACCAGGTGACCGCGACCGATCCCGACGGCGGCGGCAAGCTCTACGCCGTCTGGGACGTCCAGCAGTACTGGGGTCCCGAGCGGACCGAGCTCGTTCTCGGGTCCCCGACGACGATCCCGCTGAACGACGACGGCAGCGCCTCGCTGGCCGTCCTACGCTGCAGCGCCTTCGACCCCGGGATCTGCACCCCGACCAGCGCCGCCCACTCGATCGTCGTGAACCGCCGGATCGCGGCGTCGTACGACCAGTCCTGGCTCGGCGAGCTCAACCCCACCCTGCAGCCGCTCAAGCCGGTGATCACGATCGACGGTGGCCACAACCTCAGCTACGAGTGGTGGGTGACCGACTACCAGACCAACCAGCTGGTCCCCGGTGTCGGCGGCACCATCACCGGGCTCGAGCCGGACGCCAACGGAAAGCTCCACCCGCAGGTGGACGCCTCGGCGCTGACCGTCAACAAGAACTACAACCTGGTGGGCACCCTCTCCTACGAGGATCCCGACTTCGGCACCGTGGCCGCCCAGCTCAACGGCATCCTCTTCCGGGTGGACACGATCGGGACGCCGATCACGAGCGTGTCGGCCACGCCCGGCCAGCTCTACCCCTACCGCGACAACTACAAGGACTCTGTCGCCATCACGGTCGCCCGTCCGTGGGACTACGTGAAGCTGCGCCTCGAGATCCTCAACTCGAGCAACACGCTGGTCAAGGCGTACGTCGTGCCCAACACCGTGTCTGACGAGACCTTCACCTGGAGGGGCACCAACACCGCCGGCCAGGTCGTTCCGGCCGGCACCTATCACTTCCGGGCCTCGCTGACCGACGCAGCCGGCAACGTCACCACGAAGACGCAGGGCGCGGTCAGCGTCGTACGCCAGAAGAAGGTGTCCCGCACCTTCACCAAGACCTACTCGGCGGCCGGCTCGCTGTACAAGAAGGTCCTCGTCGGCGACTGCTCCGCCCTGGCCTCCCCGTCGAAGCGCGGGTGGAAGGGCTCACTCGGCTTCTACTCCAATGCCAAGTGCTCGCGGACCCTCAACGCCAGCATCATCGAGACGCGTCACGTGGCGAAGCTGCCCGCCGCGCTGTCGTACGGCAGCCTGCGGATCTCGATGTACGGCGGCGCCTCGACCGCGGCCAACCGCAGCGTCGCCTACCTGGCGTACATCGACACCAACGGGCACTTCAACGACCCGAAGATGATGATGCCCTCGCTGGGCAACCACGCCGGCCCCTCGGTCCCCGGCACGTCCTACATCTTCGACGGCGGGCTGATCGCGTGGGACGTGTTCAACGGGAAGGGCTCCATGTACGACGTGAAGTCGTTCACCGTGAAGCTCGCCTACACGACTCTCGTGGCGGACTGACCGTGCGCCGTCTCGTCCTGCCCTCCGTGGTCGCTGTCCTCGCGGGCGTCCCGGCCATGATCGGGCTGGCCTCGCCGGCCCATGCCTACGCGACGCCCACGTTCTCCGACGTCGATGTGTCGACCCCCGGCCACGCCAAGGTGACCGTCACGACCGATGCGCCGTACGTCTCGGCGGTGCTCCGCAGTACGACGCTGAACGTGCGCATCGGTGACGCGGCGCTCGTGGCGACCACCAACGGTGAGGCTTCGTTCGACCTCGAGACGTGGGGCGTGGACAGCGCGCAGATCCTGGCGCGGGGATGCCAGACGGCGGACCTGAACGCCTGCGACCCGTTCGTCCTGTCGAGCGCGTTCGTCCCGTCCACCGTCGAACCGGTGGTCACCTGGCCGGCCGACGACACGGTTGGCGCCGACGACGTCTACTCGCCCGACGTGGCAGACCCGGAGGGTGGAGGTCAGCTCTTCGCGGTCTGGTCAGGTCAGCGCACGGCAATCGCCCCCGGCGCGGCCAACGTGCTTCCGCTGGCGACGGAGGGTGCTGGCTCAATCTCCGTGCTGCGGTGCAGCGCTTTCGCTTCGAACGTGTGCCTGGCCACCGGTCTCACCCACCCGATCGAGGTGAACCGGTTCCTCTCGGCCTACGGTTACGTGGCGTCCTCCTACGTCAACCCTGACGTCACCCCGCTGGGCCTCACGTTCGCCGTTCAGGAAGGGCTGACGCAGCCCTTCACCTTCGACTGGCACGTCACGACCTGGGCCGGTGCCCTCGTCGCCGACGTCGGCGGCGTCATCGACAACCTGCCAGCCAATGCCAGCGGACTCATCGGTGCCCAACCTGACGTGTCCGCCCTGCCTGACGGGAAGTACAAGATCTTCGGTCGCCTTTCGTACACCGACCCGTCCTTCGGCGAGGTGGGCCGCGATCTGACCATCGGCAGCTTCACCATCGATCGGGCTGCTCCTGTGCTCGGAACGACCACCTTCTCCTCGCCGTCGCTGTACCCCTACAAGGACGGTTTCCTCGACAACGTCTCCCTCGACGTCAGGGAGGCCGAAGCCAACGCGGCGATCCGGGTCCGCGTCACCACGCAGGATGCGGTCGTCGTGCGGACGATGTCCAAGCGCGTGGAGTCCAAGAGCGCGGACTTCAGGTGGGACGGCACAGACGGTTCGGGTCAGATGGTGCCGGCCGGGGTCTACACGATGAGCGTGTACGCGATCGACGGAGCGGGGAACAGGTCAGTTCCTGCCGACTGGACGATCAAGGTCGTGCGCCAGCGCCTGTCGTGGTCACGGTTCGCGCACACGTACACGGCGAGCGAGACCCTGACCAAGGTGAACGTCGGGTCATGTTCCTCGGTGATTCGCCCGAGTTCCTATCGCTGGAACGGGTCGATCGAGCTGCAAAGCGGCTCGAAATGCTCCCGGAGCGGTGCGCCCTCGGTCGCGGAGACCATCCATTCCGTCGTCCTGCCTGCGGCCGGCGACATCGTCGCGGGAGGCGTCAAGTTCAACCTGTACGGCGGCAGCCCGATCGACCGGTTGTCCGACGGCACCATGTGGCTCCGGAACGGCACCGGCTCCTGGCGCGACCCGGTCGCCCTGGACCAGCACGTCGACTGGCACCCCTTCAGCCTGAACCGTGTGGCGCTCCTGCTCGGGCCCGGCCATCGACTGACCTGGCGCGTTCGCGTGGACAACCAGGACAAGTACGCCCTGGGCTCGGTCCGGGTCGACATGAACGTCGCGTCGCTGGTGGCCGAGTGATGTCCGCCCGCTTCCTGACCCCACGCCGATCTCGGAGGCACACCCCGATGCACAGCCCCCTCGTTCGTTTCGTGACAACCGCGCTCGTCGCAACCGCGGCACCGATCCTGCTCGCTGCTCCTGCAGTGGCCCTGGAGGCGCCGACGTTCTCGACGATCGATGCCACCACCCCCGGGCACGCCAGCGTGACCGTGACAGCACCGGACTCGGCGTACGTCGCGATCTGGCTCACTTCGTACTGGTCGGGAGCCAGCCTGGGGGGGCCCACCTTCCTCGCCGTCAGTGAGGGCCAGGCCAACGCAGACCTCGTGGACTGGGGGCTGGACAAGGGGTTCTTCAAGGTCCGTCCGTGCGGGGCCACCACCCTCGCCACGTGTGGCCCGATCGTGTCCTCCCCGACCTTCGTGACCCAGGACGTGGGTCCGGTGATCACGTTCCCGTCCGACAGCACCATCGGTCCGGGACAGCCCTACGTCGTGGATGCGGTCGACCCGGACGGCGGGGGCCTGCTCACGGCGACGTGGAAAGGCACGAGCACGACGCTGGTCCGCGGAGGATCCACCGCTGTGGACCTGCCCTACGACGGCGACGACGACGTCTACATCCGTCGGTGCAGCGATCTGAACCCCGCGGTTTGTCGGTCACTCGGGATCTCACGCTCCATCTCCGTCAACAAGAAGTTCTCCTATGGTGTCGACACCTTCCAGCTGGGCTCGATCAACCCGAGCCTCGGTAGCAAGCTCCGGCCGGCAATCACCAGCGGTGAAGGCAGCGGCTACGCGTATGACTTCGACTGGCATGTCGAGGACGCCGCAAGTCACGAGCCGGTTCCTGGTGTCTCCGGGACGCTCAGCGGCCTGCACCCTGACAACTGGGGATTGATTCAGCCGGTCGTCGACCCCAGTGCCCTGACCATTGACAAGGCCTACACGCTGGTGGGCACTGTCTCCTTCAGCGCGCCCGACTTCGGTGACTTCACGAGCGCACCCCTCCGCTTCTCGTTCGTCATCGACACGGTGGCCCCGGGCCTCCCCACGATCTCCGTCTCTCGTCCGACGCTGTATCCCTTCCGGGACGACTACCAGGACAGGGTGACCCTCACCGCGGGCAAGCAACCGGGTGCCGGAGACACCACGCAGATCAAGATCATCAACAACGCTCACGAGACGGTGCAGACGTTCGAAAGCACCTCGCCATATGGCACGGTGGCCTTCTCCTGGGACGGGAAGGATCATGACAAACACCGGGTGCCGGCGGGTATCTACACGATCCAGGCGGGTGTCACCGACCTGGCAGGCAACAAGTCGCCGACAGCGCTAGCCTCGGTGAAGGTGATCCGTGAGCGGGTGGTCTCCAAGGTCTTCAAGCACACGTACAGCGCCATCGGAACCCTGGAGCACTCCACGGTCGGCAAGTGCTCGACGCTCGCGCGACCCTCGTCCCGGGGATGGGCCGGTTCACTGGGCTATTACAGCAATGCCAAGTGCAGCAAGACGTTCGACGACAGCGTCGTGTCAACAACACATGCCGCGAAGCTGCCGGCGGCTGTGAAGTACGGCGACCTGGAGTTCAAGGTGTACGGCGGAGCAACGCGACCCGCCACCCGGCACATCGCGTACATCTCCTACCTCAGCCGCGAGGGCGACTGGACGCGGGCGAAGATGCTGGAGCCCGGAACGGGCTGGCACCTCGCGGGCTTCCTGAAGGGCCCGGAATACGTCTTCGACGACCGCTACGCCGTCTGGGGCGTTTTCAACGTCAAGGGGTCCCACTACGACGTCAAGTCCTTCGGGGTGAGACTCACCTACACGGCGCTGGTCCCCGAATAGCTCAGAGCCGCGCCAGCACCTGGTCCACCCACACCGGCACCAGCTCGCCGGCTCGGCCGTGCCGGGCCTCGTGGAAGTACGACGTGCCCTCGCTCTCGACCAGGTTCAGCTCGAGGGTGTGGGCGCCGTACGCCCGGGCCATCTGGACGAACCCCGCGGCCGGATAGACCGCGCCGCTGGTGCCGACGCTGACGAACAGGTCCGCCTCGGCGATGGCGTCCTCGATCTCCGGCATGCCGTAGGGCATCTCGCCGAACCACACGACATCCGGACGCAGCTGCGGCATGCCGCATCGCGGGCACGGCGGATCGTCGAGCAACGGACCCTCCCACCGCGAGCGGCCACGGCACGACGTACACAGGGCGGAGAGCAGCTCGCCGTGCATGTGTACGACGCGCTGCAGGCCGCCGCGCTCGTGCAGGTCGTCGATGTTCTGCGTGACCACGAACAGCTGCTCGCCGAGCTTCTCCTCGAGCCGGGCCAGGGCCACGTGCGCAGGGTTCGGCTCGACTCCGGCGAGCGCGGCGCGGCGGTCGTCGTAGAACTTCTGGACGATGTCGGGCTGCCAGCGGAAGCCCTCCGGGGTCGCCACGTCCTCGACCCGGTGCCCCTCCCAGAGGCCATCGGAGTCGCGGAACGTCGGCACCCCGCTCTCCGCGGAGATGCCGGCACCTGTCAGCACCACGATCTTCATCATCCGGGAGGTTATCGGGATCTCGCCGCCCCGGCGTGCGGTGGCTAGATTGTCCGTAATGTCGGTGTTCCGATCGGGAGGGTTCTGTCATGTCCGAGCACATCACGAGTCGTCGTACTCTCCTCGGCGGCGCCCTCAGCGCCACGACGCTGGGCGCCATGGTCACGGCGGCCGCCCCCGCGGAGGCGTCGGTCCCGACCCAACCGGCCAGCGACTTCTTCCTGTTGATCAACGGCATCAAGGGCGACTCGACCAATGCCGCCCACGCGAAGACCATCGAGGTGCTCGACTGGACCTTCGGCGTGGAGACGCTGATCAGTCCGACCAACACCGGGTCCGGCGCGTCGAAGTCGAAGCCGAAGGACTTCACGTTCGTGGCGCGCACCAGCATCGCTTCCCCCGCCCTGTTCCTGGCCGCTGCCAAGGGCACCCACTTCACGGCCGCGACGCTGTTCGCGCGCCGCATCGGCGTCGAGCAGCCCTATGACTACCTGACGATCAAGCTCGAGAACCTGTTCGTCACGTCGTACGTCGTGGCGCCCGACTCGGTCGACGCGTTTCCGACCGACGTGGTGCACATGGACTACGGGAAGCTGACGATGACCTACAAGCCGCAGCTGCCGACCGGCCAGATCGGCACTCCCGTCACAGCCGGCTTCGACTTCATCAACAACGTCGCGCTCTAGGGGTTCACGAGCGTTCGTGGACGGTGACGACGTACCCCTCGGACTCGTCGAACGGCTGGCCCTCCCATGTTGACCAGCGATCGCGAATCGTGAAGCCCGCTTGGGACATCGCCTCGTCGTAGTCGGCTAGCGGCGTCACCGGACAGCCGGGCGGCAGGTGCGCTGAATCGAGCCCGAAGCCGCAGATCAGCAGTCCGTCAGCGTGTACGGCGAGGCGCGCGGCCACCGCGCCCAGGCTCCCGGGCTCGAGCAGCGGAATGACGTTGCCGGCGAGCAGCACCAGGTCGAAGGTCTCGCCGAGGTCGAGGGTCGCCAGGTCGCCCTGCCGCCAGTCGAGATCGGGAGCGTCCTCCCGGGCGACCGCGAGCATCGTCTCGTCGACATCGACGCCGGTCACGTCGTACCCCATCGCGGTGAGGGCGATCGTGCTCCGGCCCGTCCCGCAGCCGGCGTCGAGGACACGCGCGGGCGGAGCGACCAACGCGGCCGCGGCCAGCGCCTCGTCGTTGATCTCCTGCCCGGCTTCGGCATTGGCGCGGAACCGGGCGGCGTACACGTGGGCGTAGTCGTCGCCGGCCTGGCGGGCGAGGTCGGTCCAGCGGCTCATCGGTCGCTCCTGGCGAGGCTCCGGACCACGTCGGCGATCCGCTGCGGGTCCCGCAGGTGCGGTTGATGAGGGAACCCTTCCAGCTCCACCTGGTCGGCGTCGGGCAGGGACGCCTCCCAGCGCCGACGCATCCAGCGCGGCACGTAGAAGTCGGCGGTGCCCCACACCAGTGTGGTCAGCTCGCGGGCCGCGCCGTCGAACGCCGGCATGCCGGGCCCGGTCCGCCAGTTGCGCCGCAACTCGAGGAAGGGAAAGCGACTCATCGAGTCGAGGATCGTGGCGACGTCCTCCGGATCCATCTCGGGCGATTTCATCGAGGTGTGGAAGAAGAGCCCGTTGATCGCGCCGATCCGGGTGGTGGTCGGCCACAGCGGGCGCGTGAAGCGGAGCGGGATCAGCGGAGAGAAGAGCGCCAGGTAGAACGCAAACCCGTCGGGCATGCCGACCCAGGGCGGCGCGAGCGCGATCACCCGAGCGGCGCGGCCCCGGTTGGCCAGCTCGATGCCGAGTACGCCGCCGAACGAGCTGCCGACAATGGTCACCGAGTCGTTCCAGCCGAGCTCGTCGAGCATCCCCTCGACATGGTCGGCATGCGCCTCGAGCATGGTGCGGCCGGTCAGGTCGAGCGGCGGTCCACCGGCGCTGCCCGGCTGGGTCGGCGCCAGGACCTCGAAGTCGTGCTCCAGCAGCTCGATGGTGCGGCGCCACTCGACCCAGGTGCAGAAGCCGCTGTGCAGCAACAGCAGCCGCGGGCCGCGACCGCTGTGGTGGAAGTCGTAGGACAGGGCCGGCATGGACTCAGTAGTACCAGAGGAAGCGCGGCACGATCAGCGGCTGTCGATGGTCGTTGTTGGCATGGTGGGGCACCTGGATGTCCGCTCGGCGCAACACGCAAAGACAGCTCAGTGGGAATCTTCCGGCGACTGTTGGGCGACCCAGGCCCTGATCTGAGAGCGCGAGTTGAAGCCGAGCTTGGACAGGATGTTCTCGACGTGAGTCTCGGCGGTGCGTTGGGAGATGACCAACGCCTCCGCAATCTCCTTGTTCCTCAGTCCGTCGGCGACGAGTTGGGCGATCTCCAGCTCCCGGCGCGTGAGTGGCGAGTGGCCGGGCCGACCGGGCGGTCGGCCGCGAGCATCGGTCGGCTGCTCGTCGAGGGCCAGGTGGAGCGCTTGCTGATATGTCAGCGCGCGGCCCCGGTCGAACGCCGCGACGAATGCACCCTCACCAAGGGCCTGGCGGACCTGGTCACGGCACTCCTCGTGGAAGGACACCAGATGCTGGTATGCGTCGATGGAGGAGCCGGAGGACGTGAACAGCCCATCGGCGGCCCCCAGCAAGTGGGCGGCCCTGCGGTGCTGCTGCCGCCGCGCTGCCACCCAGGCCAGGACCTCCAGGCCCACGGCGGTCCCTGATCCGTTGTCGCCGCGGTGCTGCAGCCGGATACGAAGATACTCACGCTCGTGCTCGATCACGTCGTCGAGCCTGCCCCGG
>Ga0070698_100010230_pt1 | contig 10017 bp, 10 predicted proteins | sample KBSK1502metaG_FD_65477 | JGI IMG/M metagenome (GOLD analysis project Ga0070698, IMG submission 65477) | Corn, switchgrass and miscanthus rhizosphere microbial communities from Kellogg Biological Station, Michigan, USA - KBS K1-50-2 metaG | ecosystem: Host-associated > Plants > Roots >... | reverse complement strand
ACTTCCCGCTCATGCCGCGCATCTTCATGGGACTGGCCGAGGAGGACTCGTCGCCCATCGTCGAGATCGTCGACAAGACGATGCGGCTGCCGGAGGACTGCCAGTGGGCGCTGTTCCTCCGCAACCACGACGAGCTCACCCTCGAGATGGTCAGCGACGACGAGCGCGAGAAGATGTGGGAGATCTACGCCACCCACGAGCGCCTGCGCATCAACCTGGGCATCCGGCGCCGGCTCGCCACCCTGCTCGACGGCGACCGCAAGCGCATCGAGCTCCTGAGCGCGCTCCTGCTCTCGCTGCCCGGCACGCCGGTCATCTACTACGGCGACGAGCTCGGGATGGGCGACAACCCTTTCCTCGGCGATCGCGACGGCGTCCGCACCCCGATGCAGTGGTCACCCGACCGCAACGCCGGGTTCTCGCGCGCCGAGTCGGTCGCCCTCTACCTGCCGCCCATCGTCGACTCGCTGTTCGGCTACCAGGCGGTGAACGTCGAGCTCGAGCAGAAGCTGCGCGGCTCGCTGCTCAACTGGACCCGCTGGGCGATCCGCGTGCGCAACGGCCACCAGGCGTTCGGCCGCGGCGACTTCCGCTTCCTCGCCCCGGCGAACCATCGGGTGATGGTCTATCTCCGCTGCCACGACGACGACAGCGTCCTGTGCGCCGCCAACCTGGCGGAGACGCCGCAGGCGGTCGAGCTCGACCTTTCCGAGAGCGCCGGCCAGGTGCCGGTCGATCTCTTCGGCGGCGCGGTCTTCCCGGCGATCGCCCAGCACCCGTACGTCCTCACCCTGGCAGGCCACGGCTTCTACTGGCTCCAGCTGGTCTCCGCCGAGGAGGGGGAGCGACGGCGCAGTCAGCCGCCCGACGACAGCGGCAAGCCGCCTCTGCCGGACGCGCTCCGCAAGCTGCCGACCCCGCCCGGGTGATCTCAGCGCACCAGCAGGGTGGCGAAGGACTCCACCAGCGCGCAGCCGGCGTCGTTGCTGCCCGCGGCCGGTCCCGCCAGTCCGCCGCACGCGCCGCAGTCGGGACAGGTGTAGCTGTTGCCGATCCCCAGCTTCGAGTCGGGCGTCAGGCAGTCGTCCTGGTCGTTGCCGACGATGCCGAGCCGCACCTTGTTGCGCTCGATGCCGGCGTCGATCCCTTCCTGGTTGCAGTTGCTCTGCAGGCTGGCGTCCGGGATGGCGCCCAGCCAGCGCTCGCGCCCGAGGTGGACCGGCACGTACGTCTCGCTGGCGAACAGCGTGCGCAGGTCGCTCCCTTCGAGATCCATCCACACCCAGCGCGCGACGGTGTCGGCGCCGACGTCGGTCTCGAAGCGGATCAGCACCTCGTGGAAAGGCACCCGGTTGAACGAGTCGAGCTTGGCCTCGATGCGGTCGCGATCGGGCGACTCCGGGTGCAGGAGATCCGGCGTGGTCCACAGCGGCGACGCATAGCGAAACGTCGAGCGGCGACCGTCGATCTTCATCGCCAGCGTCCAGCCGCCGCCGTCCACCTCCATGTCGCAGTAGGCGGCGAACCGCCCGGCGCCGCCGGGATCGATCTCGGTCACGCCGCTCGTGGTGACGCCCGCCGCCAGCGCCTCGGCGCAGCTCGCCGGCGCCGCCGCCACCGCTCCGTCATGCGGCGCCTCGACGGAGCTCGCGTCCGCCGCGCCCGGCTCATCCGGCGCGCCGCCGGGATCGGCGGCAAGGCCGGAGCGGTCGAACGAGCAGGCGAAGGCACCTGCCGTCACCAGGGCGGCGATCAGGAGACGCGCGCACATCGCGACTCACCGTCGAGAGCAAGGGACGTTCCAGTAGCTGCAGCGCCGCAACTCCACGAGGCGGCAGGGCAGCCGCGGTCAGCCTGCTGTCCGGCTGCATCGCGCCGCTGGGGGGGTCTCCCCCGTGAGAACTCTGCACAGGTCAGCGGGTGTCGCTGCGCGTGCTCTTGCGCTTGACGGTCCGCACGGTCTGGCGCACCGGCCGCGAGGTGGTGGCACGGTTGGGTGCCTTCGGCCGCGCCGTGCTGGCCCGCTGGCCGCGCGGCATCGGGGGTGGGGTCGGCGCGCGGCGAAGCGAGTGCCCGCGCGGCCGCGCCGGCGTCGAGGTCGCCGGCACCGAGGTCGCCGGCTGGGAGAGCGACTTCTTGAGGGCGTTGACCGGCAGCTGGAACTCCTCGGAGCGGCGGCCGAGGTCGCGGCGCATCGCCTCGCCCTGCGCCTTCTCGAACTGCTTCTTCAGCTTCTGGTAGTTGGAGTCGTCGGCCAGAGTGACCTGCAGCGCGCGCCGGCCGCCGAGCGGGTATGGCTCGGTCGCGCCGATGGCGACGCGGACGCCGATGGCGGGCACCAGACCGCTGAGCGATCGCAGGCTGAAGCGGAGCTCCTCGCCATCGTCGAGCTCGATGCGCCCGACCCCGTCGCTGATGGCGTACGCAACGATCGTCCCCTCGAGCGGTTTCGCCACGACCACCTCCTTCGCGACGAGTAATCCTTATTCAGCCGACCTGTGCAAGAGAGAAACGGTAGCCTCCAGGAAGTGCGCGAACCTGCGCTGCTCCTCGACGTTCACTCGCTCGTGCATCGCGCGCATCATGCGCTGCCGCCGATGAGCACTCGAGCGGGCGAGCCGACCGCCGCGCTCTACGGGTTCTCGTCGCTGCTGGTCAAGCTGGTACGCGAGCGTACGCCGATCGGCATTGGCCTTGCTTTCGACGCCGGCAATCGGCGACGGCGCGCGATCGATCCCGGCTACAAGTCGTCGCGCCGCGCACCGCCGTCGGAGCTCGCCGCACAGCTGGCCCGCGTGCGCCAGCTGCCGGAGCGCATCGGCGGCCCGGCGCTCCTGGTGGACGGCGAGGAGGCAGACGATGTCCTCGCGACCGCCGCGCGCGCCCTGGTCGCGGAAGGGCACGAGGTGCTGGTGGTCAGTGGCGATCGCGATCTCCTGCAGATCGCGCGGCCCGGCGTGCGGATCCTCTTCGTCGGCCGCCGGGGCGGCGCCCACGAGGAGTACGACGCCGCCGCCGTCGAGGCTCGCTTCGGGGTCCCGCCGCCGGCGCTTCCCGATCTGCGCGCTTTCCTCGGCGATCCGGCGGACGACCTGCCCGGTCTCGCCGGGGTCGGGCCACGCATCGCGGCCCGCTGGGTGCAGGAGCACGGCGACATGGCCGGAATCCTGGCCCGGGTCGGCGAGCTCGAGCCGGCTCACCTGCGCGCGCGGGTGAGCGCCGCCGGCGACCGCCTCCGCCAGGTGGCGGAGCTCGGGCGCCTGATCGACGATCTGCCGCTGCCGGCGCCGCTCCTGGCGGCGTGGAACGACGACACCCGCGCCGGGCTGCGCGCCTGGTTCGAGGTGCTCGAGTTCCGCAGCCTGGTGCCGCGGCTAGCCTGACCTGCTACACATCCTGCCGCGGTGCGGATCATCACCTGGAACGTGAACGGCATCCGCGCCCGCTTCTCCGAGGTCGCGGAGCTGAGCCGGCGCGAGCAGCCGGACATCCTCTGCCTGCAGGAGATCAAGGCGACCGCCGCGCAGGTGCCGGAGCCACTCACCGGGCTGCCTGACTACCACAGCGTGTGGCACGGTGGACCGCGCGGTTACTCGGGCGTCAGCCTGCATGTCCGGCGCACGGCTTGCGCTGCGGCACCGCCTTGCGCGCCGACCGGGTTCGACGTCGAGTTCCGCGCCCTCGAGCTGGCGGTCGGACCGCTGCGCGTGCTCTCGGTGTACGTGCCGAACGGCAACCGCGACCTGCCGGGCAAGATCGCCTTCCTGCGCGCGCTGGTCGCCCACGCCGCCGCCGCCCGCGCCGCCGGCCACCAGCTCCTGGTGTGCGGTGACCTCAACGTCGCGCGCACCGACATGGACGTCTACGAGCGCATGCGCAATCCGCGCGCGGTCGGCCAGCTGGCGGAGGAGCGCGCGCTGCTCGAGTCGGTCATCGCCGAGGACCTCGCGGATCTCCTGCGCGACTTCGATCGAGACAACCCGGGCCTGTTCACCTGGTGGCCGCCCTGGCGCGAGGAGCGGCGCAAGAACCACGGGTGGCGGCTCGACTACATCCTGGCCAGCCGCGGGTTGCCGGCGTCGAGCTGTCGGGTGCTGACCGACGTCGGCACCAGCGACCATGCGCCCGTGGTCGCCGAGATCGCGGTCGACCTCGCGTAAGATGGTGGCGTGACGCTCGAAGAGAAGCGAAGGCAGATCCGGGTCGCGATCGGCATCGCCGTGTCGATCCGGATCGATGATGGGGGCAGGGGGATCGAGGAGCGCGGCGAGATCGCCAACCTCTCGCGGAGCGGCATGCTCCTCAAGGTCAAGAAGCCGCTTCCAGCCCGCGTGCAGATGAAGCTGCGCATCCTGTGGCCGCCGGCGCGTACCTGCATGGCGCGCGGTGAGGTGATCTGGCAGCAGACCGGCTCGGCCGGCATCGCCCTGTCGCAGCCGAACGCCGACTACACCGATCTCCTCCACCAGCTCGAGCTGTCGGACGAGGCGGAGCGGCGCGAGCTGGTCAAGCTGCTGCGCGTGCCGGTCATCCAGATCGATCTTCGATGAACGGCACGCTGCGGCGTCACGTCGTCCGCGCCGCCAGCACCTGGCGGTACAGCGCGAGAACCTCCGCGGCCGGTTGCGCCCAGGAGAAGTCGCGCGTCATGCACTGCTCGACCAGCCGCCGCCAGCCCTTCTGCTGGTAGCGGCACATGCCGGCCGCACGGCGCAGGGCCGCCCTCAGCCCGGCGGCGCTGGTCTCCTCCATCCAGAAGCCGGTCCCCTTGCCTTCGGCGAGCGCGTCGTCGCCCGGGTCGGTCACCGTGTCGCGCAGTCCGCCGACCGGGTTCACGATCGGGACCGCGCCGTAGCGCATGGCGTACATCTGGGTGAGGCCGCACGGCTCGAAGCGGCTCGGCACCAGGACGCAGTCGGCTCCGGCGAAGATGCGGCGCGCCAGCAGCGGATCGAACCCGATGGTCACCGACAGGTGCTGGCGGAAGCGCTCGGCCAGCCAGGACAGACGCTGCTCGAGCGGCGTCTCACCGGAGCCGAGCACCACGAGCCGGACGCCGAGCCCGTGCAGCTCCGGCACCAGGTCGGCGACCAGATCGACCCCCTTCTGCTCGGTCACCCGCGAGACCATGCCGACCAGGAGATCACCCTTCGCCGGCGTGAGCTCGCGCTCGGCGGCCAGCGCCTTGCGGCAGGCCGCCTTGCCCGCCAGGTCGCCGGCGCTGAAGTGCACCGGGATCGCGCCGTCGGTCGCCGGATCCCACGCCGTGGTATCGATCCCGTTCCTGATGCCGACCAGCTGCTTGACGTCGTACTTGAGGAAGCCGTGCAGCCCGCTGCCGAAGCGCGGTGTCACGATCTCGATGGCGTAGGACGGGCTCACGGTGGTGACCGCGTCGGCGGCCGCCAGTCCGCCCTTGAGAAAGCTCACCCGGTCGTAGAGCTCCATCGACTGCGGCGTGAAGACCGACCAGTCGAGGCCGAGGTCGACCACCGTCTGCTTGTCGAACACGCCCTGGAAGGCGAGGTTGTGGATGGTCATGACCGACGCTGCCGGCCGGCCGGCGCGCTGCAGGTAGACCGGCAACAGGCCCGGGTGCCAGTCGTGGACGTGGAACAGGTCCGGTGGGCTGCCGGTTCGCTGCGCCGCCGCCAGCGCGGCGCGGGCGAGGAACGCGAAGCGCAGCGCGTTGTCCGGGTAGTCACCGTTGACGCCGCCGTACTGGGCGTCGCGATCGTAGAGCGGCGGGCAGTCGAGGAAGAAGTGCTGGACGGCGCCGCGCGGCGCCTTCAGCCGCACGATCCGCGCCGCGAGATCCGCCGCGGGAAAGGCGACGGCCACCTCGATGCCGGTGTCCTCGAGGATGGCGCCGAGCTGGGCGGCGCGCGCCCGCGTGGTCCGGTAGAGCGGCGTCACCACCGACACCTCGAGCGTGCCGTCCTGGCGCGCCAGCGCCTCCGGCAGCGCGGCCACCACTTCGCCGAGGCCACCGGTCTGCGACCACGGCGTCACCTCGCTGGCGACGTGGACGATTCTCACGGTTCCCGCGCGGTGGCGGCACGGGCGGTCTCGTCGCGCTCGGCGGCGGCCGCGGCCGGCCCGTACTTGAGGTAGCGCGGTCCGGACGACAGGAAGCTGTGCCGCCCGTGCGACGACACCGCGTAGGTCCCGTCGCGCAGGAGCGGCTGGGTCTCGGGATCGTTGCGCAGCATGTCGTCGACGTCCGCGGCCAGCTGGATGGGCCCCTGGCGCGGCACGTGGGTGCCCTTGGGCAGCACGACGATGCCGCGGTCGGTGACGAACGGGAAGCGCCGGTGATCCGCCTCCGGGTCCTCGCCGATGATGGTGCCCGGCTCGACCTTGCAGTTCTTGTCCAGCATCACCCGGCACAGGCGCGCGCCGGCGCCGATGTCGCAGCCGGACAGGATGACGCACTCGCGCACCGAGCTGCCGGCGTGCACGAAGCAGTCGTAGCCGAGCAGCACCTTCTCGAGGTGCGCGCTCGAGACGATCGAGCCCTCGCACACCATGCTGTCCTCGACCACGCACTCCGGGCCGTTGCCGTCGTGGCGGACGAAGCGGGCCGGCGGATAGTCGCGCTGTGCGGTGTGGATCCGCCAGTTGCGGTTGTAGAGGTTCAGCTCCGGCAGCCCGCTCCTGAGCTCCATGTTGGACTCGAAGTAGCTGTCGATGGTGCCGACGTCGCGCCAGTAGGGCGCGGTGCCGGGCGGCTCGCCCGGGATCTGGTTCTCGCCGAAGTCGTAGATCCAGGCGCGCGCGCCGCTGCGCAACAAGCGTGGAATGACATCGCGGCCGAAGTCGTGCGCCGAGTCGTTGTCGACCACGTCGGCGGCCAGCGCCTCCTCGAGCGCGCGCGAGCGGAACAGGTAGTTGCCCATGCTGACCAGCGACCAGTCCGGTCGCCCCGGCATGGCCGGCGGGTTGTCCGGCTTCTCGACGAAGCCGACGATGCGGCCATCGGCGTCCACGTCGATGATGCCGAACTGGTGCGCCTGCGAGCGCGGCACCGGGAAGGCCGCCACCGTCAGGTCGGCGCCGCGCGCCCGGTGGGCGGCGTCCATCTGATCGACCGCGAACTTGTAGACGTGGTCGCCGCCGAACACCGCGACGTGGGAGGCGCGCTGGTCGCGGATGAGGTTGACGTTCTGGAACACGGCGTCGGCGGTGCCGCGGTACCAGAACTCGCCGGCCCGCATCTGCGCCGGCACCACCTCGATGAACTCGCCGAACCCGGACAGACGCCAGGTGCGGTTGAGGTGGCGGATCAGGCTCGACGCCATGTACTGGGTGAGCACATAGACGCGCCGGTAGCCGGAGTGGATGAAGTTGGAGAGGACGAAGTCGATGATCCGGTAGCGGCCGCCGAACGGCACCGCCGGCTTCGACCGGTGCACCGTCAGCGGCCCCAGGCGCGACCCGCGCCCGCCGGCCATGATCATGACCGCGGTGTCGTTCATCGACCCGCGTCGATTCTAGTCGTCAGCGCGCGGGGCGCGGTTCGTTGTCGGGCCGAATCTGCAGGTCGTCCGACGGTCCGAGGTTGTCCTTGCCGCCGCCGAACGGGAGTAGGCAGTTGCCGTTGCCGCAGATGGCGACCAGCGCCGCGAAGCCGGCCGCGATCGCGCCGACCTGCACCGCCTGCACCTTCCAGCTGGTGTCGTCGCCGAGACCGATCCCGGAGCTCTTCTCCTTGCCGCGCCGGTCGGGCGCGTCGCTCTTGCCGAACAGGCGCGCCGGGGTCAGGTCGAGCCGGCGGGCGCCGTTCGGGGTCGGCGTCTTCTCCTGCTTCTCGCCGGCCGCGGCCTGGGCCATGCTGCCCAGGCTCACGCCAGGTGTGGCGGGCTTCGCCTGCGCCTTCTTCTTCGCGCTGGTCTTCGCGACCGGTGCGGCTTTCTTCTTTTCTGGCTTGGTTGGCGCTTTGGCCGGCTCCGCCGCTGCCGGAGCCGCGAGCCCGAGCGCCAGGATGACGACGAGTGCCCGCATGGTCTAATGGTACCCCGATGAGCCCGACTGCGGTGCAGCGGATTCTGCTGGTGGGACTGGTCGCACTGGTCGGGTGCCGGGATCGCTCGCAACACCGCGAACCGACGGAATCGTCGAGCGGGCAGCCGGCGCGCGGCCAGCGCATGTTGTCGGAGGCGAAGGCGTGCGAAGCCGACCCGCCGCCGCTCGAGCACTGCCTGGCCGCCTGCGAGCTCCACCATTCGAACAGTTGTGCGCGCGCCGGTGACGCGACGGGCGATCGCGGCGAGGCGATGGCGCTCTACCGCCGCGCCTGCGACGGCGGCTCGGGGCTCGGTTGCGAGGCCGCCGGCGAGCTCGACAAGGCGCGCTTCTACCTCCGCGTCCACTGCGAGCAGAAGCACGCCGCCAGCTGCCTGGCGCTGGGAAAGATGTTCGCGGACGGGCGCGGCGGCGCAGCCGACCCGGCGGCCGCCGCCACCTTCATCCGCCAGGCTTGCCAGCTCGGTGACGGTGCTGCCTGCAGCAAGCCGGCGGATCCTGCGGGCGAAGCCAGTTCGAAGTAACCGCGTTCTCCTTTTACGGGCGCGATACGCGCCGGAAACACGGGCCTCCTACGATGCAGGTCCATGGAGAACATCAATCCTGGCCACACTGCGTGGATGCTCATCGCGACAGCCCTCGTGATGCTGATGGTGCCCGGACTGGCCCTCTTCTATGGAGGCATGGTCCAGGGCAAGAACGTCCTTTCGACCTTCATGCACAGCTTCTTCGCCCTCTGCATCATCACGATCCAGTGGGCGCTGTTCGGCTACACGCTGGCGTTCGGCCCCACCCACGGCGGGCTGATCGGCGGCTTCGACTTCGCGTTCCTGAACGGGGTCGACAAGCAGGGAGGGGACATCCCGCAGCTGGTCTTCATGATGTTCCAGGGGATGTTCGCCATCATCACGCCGGCGCTCATCTCCGGTGCCTTCGCCGAGCGGATGAAGTTCTCCGCCTTCTGCCTGTTCACGCTGCTCTGGGCGACCCTGGTCTATGACCCGCTCGCCCACTGGGTGTGGGCCTCCGACGGCTGGCTGTTCAAGCTCGGCGCCCTCGACTTCGCCGGCGGCACCGTGGTGCACCTGTCCTCCGGCGTCTCGGCGCTGGTCTGCGCGGTGGTCATCGGCAAGCGGCTCGGCTACCCGAAGGTGCGCCATCAGCCGCACAACCTGACCATGACCATCCTCGGCGCCGGCCTCCTCTGGTTCGGCTGGTTCGGCTTCAACGCCGGCTCGGCGCTCACCTCCGGCAGCCTGGCGGCGCTCGCGCTGGTCAACACCCAGATCGGTGCCGCCGCCGGCGCGCTCGCCTGGGGCCTCATCGAGATGATGCGGGTCGGCAAGGTGACCATGCTCGGCATCGCCTCCGGCCTGGTGGCCGGCCTGGTCGGCATCACGCCGGCCGCCGGCTTCGTCGGTCCGATGGCCGCCATCGCGGTCGGCGGAATCGCCGGTCTGGCCTGCTACGGCGGTGTCCTCCTCAAGTCGCGCCTCGGATACGACGACTCGCTCGACGCCTTCGGCGTGCACGGCGTCGGCGGCGCGACCGGCGCCATCCTGACCGGCGTGTTCGCCAACACCGCCTTCAACAGCGCCGGCAAGGACGGCCTCTTGCTCGGCGGCACCCACGTCTTCCTCGTCCAGCTGCTCGCGATCGGCGCGGCCGCCGCTTACGCCGGTGTCCTCACCTTCGTCATCCTCAAGGTGGTGAACGCGGTCGTCGGCCTTCGTGTCGAGAACGAGGAGGAGCGCGACGGTCTCGACAGCGCGCTGCACGGCGAGAGCGGCTACACGCTCGGCACGACCACCTCGCACCTGGCGCCGCCGGAGTTCAGCGCCGAGGAGCCCGCCTCGTCGGTGGCTCCGTCCCTCGCGGAGATGCTGCCCGAGAACGGCTGATAACCGGCAGATTACCGCGGGCGACGATCGGAAGGCGCGGACGGGAGTCCGCGCCTTTCTTCCTTCATGGACCCAGCTGTACCGACATGTG
>Ga0070698_100010229_pt1 | contig 10018 bp, 5 predicted proteins | sample KBSK1502metaG_FD_65477 | JGI IMG/M metagenome (GOLD analysis project Ga0070698, IMG submission 65477) | Corn, switchgrass and miscanthus rhizosphere microbial communities from Kellogg Biological Station, Michigan, USA - KBS K1-50-2 metaG | ecosystem: Host-associated > Plants > Roots >... | reverse complement strand
ATTCACCCCATCGACGACCTGCTCATAGAGAGCCTGGACTTTCTGGTGGGCAACAAGTTCAGCGCGGGAAGCAAAGGGAATATGGTTGGTGCGCGCCCAACCCTCTAGCTGAGGAAAGTTGGGCGAGAGGATGACAACAGCGAACTTGCGCTTGTCACCGACGATCGCGGCCGTCCCGACCAAGGGGTTGAGCTTGAGCGAATTCTCGATGGGCTGAGGCGCGATGAATTTCCCGCCCGAGGTCTTGATGAGATCTTTCTTGCGGTCGGTGACCGAGAGATATCCGTCTGCGTCGATGTTCCCAATGTCGCCGGTCTTGAACCAGCCCTCCACGAAAGCGTTCTGAGTTTCCTCCGGTCGGTTCCAGTAGCCCTTGAATACCGATGGGCCTCGCACCAGAATTTCGCCATCTTCAGCTATGCGGACTTCGAGATTAGGCAAGGTTTTGCCCACTGTTCCAATCCTGTGATTGATCGGCGTGTTGACGGCAATAACAGGCGAAGTCTCGGTAAGGCCGTAGCCTTCATGAATGCGAATGCCGACGGTGGCATACCACTCGGCCAGTTCGCGACCGAGAGGTGCGCCGCCGGAGACAAAAGTTTCGACGCGGTCTCCGAGGCCCAGCCGGATTTTGGAGAAAACCAGTTTGTTCGCCAACCGCCAGCTCAGGGACGCAGGTGTCCGGCCAGCCAGGATCTCAGGTTTGTGGGCGCGGCCTATGCCCACCGCCCAGGAGTAAACCGCGTGTTTAGGAAACCCTTTCGCTTTCTGCTGCGTCTGGGCATAGATTTTTTCGTACACCCGCGGCACGGCGACGAAGAAAGTGGGGCGCAGCTCGAGCAATGCTTGTGGAAGCATCTCGAGGAACGAGCAGTAAGCCAGCGTCACGCCGTGATAGAGCATGGCAAAATCCACGTGGCGCGCGGTAACGTGCGATAGGGGCAAAAACGATATGCTGCTTTGGCCGGGCCCGATGTCGAAACCTTCGAGCGAACAGGCAATATTTGTGGCCATGTTGCCATGCGTGAGCATGACGCCTTTAGCGATGCCGGTGGTGCCTGAGGTGTAGATGACAGTTGCCAGATCGTCGGGCTGGATGGCGCGGGCTGTTTCTTCGAATGGGACGCTGCGCCCGGTCAGAGGCGGCGGGTCAAGGCGGTCCCAAGCCACGGCGCCGGCAGCCTCAATGTCATCCATAACGACAATTCGCTCGACTGGCACCCGGTCCCGAACAGCGAGCACTTTATCAAGTTGCGGTTTCGTGGAGACAAAGATCACGCGAGCGACGGAATCGCGCAGGACGTAGGCAGTTTGCTCCCCTGTCAGCGTCGAATAGATCGGAACTGTAACCGCGCCGAGAAGAAGAGTTGCGAAGTCGGCCATCGCCCACTCAGGCCGGTTCTCGCTGAGGATGGCCACGCGGTCCCCTTTGCGGATGCCCCAATTCGTGAGAGCACCAGCAACGGATATCACGTTACGGTAGAAATCTCCTGACGAGAGTGCGGTCCACGAGTCATTTTTCCGGTACAGCACGAGTCGTGGTTCGTCACGGTCGACGACCGTGAAGAAGATGTCATTGAGCGTGCTGAGACCCTTTAGCACAGTTTCGAGTTCCCTCGCAGAATCTACCGGTTAAGGGCCAGTTTAGGCAACGTCAAAGCACGTCGAGGTGTTTACTCTCGTTTTCGGGTGGAGTAAGCTGGGTGTTCTTCAGTGGAGGAGGAGTGCAATGCGAAAGAGAAATTCCAATGTCTTTGCGGTGTCGATATTGGCCGGTGTGATGGCGGTAACGAGCGCGGTTCCGCTGCTGGCTCAGAGCAAGAAACCTGCGCCCCCGGCGAACATGCCGAAAGTGGGCGTTGTGGCGCCTGACTTGAAGCTGCAATATTTCGATGGCAAGGATCTGAAGGATGTGACATTGAGCCAGTATCGCGGCAAGAAGAATGTCGTGCTGGCATTTTATGTTTTTGCCTTTACCGGGGGTTGAACGGAGCAAATGAAAAACTTCCAGCAGAATTTGCAGAAGCTGGAAGCAGCCGACACCCAGGTCCTGGGTGTGAGCATGGATAGCCCGTTCGCCAATAAAGCGTTCGCCGACCAAATCGGAGTTACGTTTCCTTTGCTCAGTGATTGGGGTGGCGAAACGACCCGTAAGTATGGGGTTTACTTCGACCAGTACAAAGCCGCCCGGCGAGTGAATTTTCTGATCGGCAAGGATGGCAAGGTCATGGAGGAGCAGTTAGACGACGCCGCGATCGATCCCAGCAAGATCGTGGATGCGTGCCAGCGTCCGAAGCTGAAAAATTAGTGCTGAAAGATTCCTACTGATTGTGAGTTCAGCGAAAGACAACAACCCGAGCCGGCGCCCCGTCGATTTGTTCGTAATGGTGACATCGGATTGTCGCTGTGAGCCCAGCAACGAGAACCACTTCATCTTCCCAGGAAACTAAACCGGGCTTACAGGGTTTACCCCGGTGTGGCTGCACAATTGTCGGCCCAAAGGCGCATTCGTCGAGGGACAACTATGAAAACACGCAAGCAGTGGTTGGCCTGGACGATAGTTCTAGCAATCTTTGCTTTCATGCTGCGAGCGCCCGCGAAGGCTAGGGCGCAAGATCAAGATCAGAATCAGGATCCGAATCAACCCGCCCAAGATCAGGCGCAGCCGGCTCAAGATCAGAGCCAAGTCCAGGGCCAAGGTCAGGATCACAATGACCAAGATCCTCCGGGCCGCGTGGCCCGCCTAAATTATTCGCAAGGATCGGTATCGTTTCAGCCGGGCGGCGAAAACGATTGGGTGACAGCGGTGCCCAACCGTCCCATGGTCACTAGCGACAATCTGTGGGCTGATGAGAATTCGCGCGCTGAGGCGCACATTGGCTCGACCGCTATCCGTCTCGGACCCAAGACCGGGATCACATTTCTGGAGATAACGGATCGCACCACACAGATCCGGCTGGCACAAGGATCGTTGATCATGCGCGTGCGGCATGTGGACGACGAAGACACGTACGAGATCGACACTCCGAATTTGTCATTGGCGCTGCTGCAGCCGGGCGAATATCGCATCGATGTCAGCGAGGATGGCAAACAGACGGTGACCACTGTGTGGCAGGGGCGCGGCGAAGTGACCGGTGCGGGATTCACTTACACCGTGGTGGCCGGCCAAAGCGCCACCTTCACTGGCAGCGATCACCTGGACTATGACCTCGGGCAGATTCCTCAAGCTGACGGCTTCGACCGCTGGGCTTTTGATCGCGACGACCGCGAGGACCGCGCCGACTCTGCCAACTATGTCTCACGTGAGACAACAGGATATGAAGACCTCGACGAATACGGCGATTGGAGCTATGTGGCCGGCTACGGCCCATGCTGGAGACCGCGAGCAGTGGTCGTAGGATGGGCCCCCTATCGCTTCGGGCACTGGGTGTGGATTGCGCCGTGGGGATGGACATGGGTGGAAGACGAGCCTTGGGGGTTTGCTCCATTTCACTATGGTCGCTGGGCATTTGTCACGGGCGGGTGGTTCTGGGTTCCTGGGCCAGTTGTGGTGCGGCCGATTTGGGCGCCAGCCTTCGTTGCTTTCGTGGGCGGTGGCGCGGGCTTCCAATTCTCAGTCGGTATTGGGGGCGGCGCCGTGGCATGGTTCCCACTGGCTCCGGGAGAAGTGTTTGTGCCGGGATACCGTGTGAGCAGAACCTACGTGAACAATGTGAACATCACCAACACCAGGGTGAACCTCACCAAGGTCACGAACGTGTACGACACGATGGTCGTCAACAACCAAACGAACGTAAACCGGGTCACGTATGTGAACCAGCACGTGAATGGTGGAGTGACCATCGTTTCTCGTGAGGCCTTCGTGAATGCGAAGCCGGTGGCGAAGAATATCGTGCAGGTTCCGCAACGAGAAATCGAAACCGCGCCGGTAACGCATCGAGTAGCCGTTGAGCCGTCACGCGCCAGTGTGCTGGGTCCGGGACGACCGGCTTCGGTCAAACCGCCGGCAGCGGTCATGAGTCGGCCGGTGGTGGCGCGCAGAGCACCAGCGACACCGCCGCAATCGTTCACCGTGCGGCAATCCCAAGCTGGAGGACGCCTGAACGAGCCCGCGGCGCGCCCTGGCGTGCAGCCCCAGCGGCCTAATCAACCCAACCAGACAGCTCGCCCCACACAGTCGCAAGAGGGCTTCCGTCCCTTTACGCCGCCGAGTCGCGAGAACCCGCAGGCGCAGAACAGGGTAAACCCGCAACCTCAGCCCGAGAATCGCGGGAATGAGCGGCCGATTCCGCAGGGATGGTCGCATCCGCTGGCGAGACCGGCGCCACCCGTGCAGGAAAAGAGCCCGCAACAACAGCGGGAGGACGAATCGAAGTTTCGTAATTGGCAACAGCAGCGACCAGCGCAGCCGCCGGCCAGGCAGAGTCCGCCGCCGAGGCAGGAAAGGCCATCCCAGCCTGAGAAACATTGACGGGAAGCTGTTACCTGCGGTTTGATAGGTTCGCATGACATTTGAGCGCGAACCGAAACCCAGAAACGAAAACAGCAGCGCCGGGAGCGTCAGTCCTCTCCCGGCGCAGTTGTTTTGGGCGTGGATGCGATGAGCGACGGAAGGGATTCCAAACTTAACTGGCTAGATCTTCTGTGGCTGCTGTTGCTCGCCGGACTGGCCATCCTGCCACCGATTCAGGAGTACCACAAGCAGCTCATCCTGCTTGCCTTCGGCATTCTCCAACTGAGCGAGGGCTGGCTTATCGCGCGCCTGTCCAGCCGCGGTCCGGCCTATATTGTTCTGCTGAAGATCGCCCTAGCCACGGCCCTCATCGATCACACCAATGAAATCGCCATCAACAGCTATTACTATCCGATCTACTACCTGCCCATAGTCACGGCGGCGGAGTATTTTAGCCCCTTGGCTACGTTGCTGTGGACGGCGGCGGCCTCGGCCGCGTACTGTTCCTATCTCTATCCCGCAGGGCAGGAATTCGAAATTGGGGCCGAGAACTACGAACTGCTGGCGATCCGCATTCTGTTCTTCTTTCTTGCCGCAATGCTGGTGAACCGATTCGTGGTCGAAAACCGGCGCCAGACTAAGCGTTATCAGGAGTTGGCGGAGGCGCTGGCAGAGACCAACCGCAAGCTGGAGCAGGCGCAGGCCGAGGCACGACGTTCGGAACGATTGGCGGCGCTGGGGCAGCTTTCTGCCGGTCTGGCGCATGAAATTCGAAATCCTCTGGGCGTGATTAAAGGATCGGCAGAGATGCTGAACCAGAAGTTGCAGGAATCGAATCCGCTGGCCAGCGAGCTCGCCGGTTATATCTCAACAGAAGTGAACCGTTTGAGCGCGCTGGTGAGTCGCTTCCTCGATTTCGCGCGGCCTTTGCACACCGAATTAACCCCGCAGGATATAACTCCGGTGCTCGACCGGTCGCTGCAACTGGTCGCTACAATGTGGAAGGGTGGGCCGGTTGCTGTAGAGAGACACTATCCGGAAGACCTCCCAACCGTCCCGCTGGATGAGAGCTTATGCGAGCAGGCGTTCGTGAACATTATTCAAAACGCCTACGACGCCATGGGCAGCGAGGGCGGCAGGTTGAGCGTTGCCGCTGAAATCTCGCGGTCCCTTGGCCGGGATGGGATCGAAGTACGTTTATGCGACAGTGGCCCCGGCGTTCCCGAGGACTTGCGGGAACAGATATTCAATCCATTTGTCACCACAAAAAAGACCGGGGTGGGATTGGGCTTGTCGATCGTTTCAAAAATAATCGACGGCCATCAGGGCTGGATTAAGGTGGAAAGCGGCCATTCGCCGGATAACACGCAGTTACAAGGAGCTTGCTTTGTGATGTTCTTTCCTTTAGCTGTTGAGACCGTCAATTCCAGATCCCTATCGGAGTTAGTGATTTCGTGAATTTGCAGCGCTGATCAAGAAGAAGAAAAATGCCGGCAATTTTGATTGTCGAAGATGAGGCCAAGATGCGCCGCCTGCTCGAGCTCAACCTCGGGGAGGAGGGGTTTTCCACCCTGTCCGCGGGAGATGCCGAGACCGGATTGAAATTGCTGAGGGAAAACTCCGTCGACCTTGTGGTAACGGACCTCAAGCTGCCAGGTATGAATGGCCTGGACTTCCTGCAGGCGGTTAAGCACCAGAATGCGGTGCTGCCGGTGATCGTGATGACGGCCTTCGGCACTGTGGAGACGGCGGTCGAAGCCATGAAGGCCGGAGCCAGCGATTACGTGCTCAAGCCGTTTTCGCTGGCCGAGATGCGGATGGTGATTCATAAGGAGCTGGATGTTCACAAGCTGCGCGAGGAGAATCGATCCCTTCGCGAGGCATTGGGCAAACGCTATGCGCATCCTAACGTGGTGGCGCGCAGCCCGAAGATGCAGGAAGTGCTGGCTACGGTGGAACGGGTGGCACCGACGAACTCAACAGTTCTCTTGGGTGGCGAAAGCGGCGTTGGCAAAGACCTGATCGCACGCGCGATTCATGAGAAGTCGCGAAGAGCACGCGGCCCATTCACCAAGATAAACAGCTCAGCCATTCCCGAGAATCTTCTCGAGAGCGAACTGTTTGGCTACGAAAAAGGAGCATTCACGGGAGCGAACGCCAGCAAGCCGGGGAAATTTGAACTGGCTGACAAAGGAACCTTGTTCCTCGATGAAATTGGCGATGTGCCACCGGCCATACAGGTCAAACTGCTTCGCGTCTTGCAGGAGCGCGAGTTTGAACGTTTGGGCGGCACGCGAACCGTCAAAGTGGATGTACGTCTGATTGCTGCCACCAACCGCGATTTACGGGCAGCGCTCGAGGAAGGAACATTTCGCGAGGACCTCTACTACCGCTTAAACGTTGTGCCCATCGACATTGCGCCCTTGCGCGAGCGCAAGGAAGATATTCCCGATCTAGCCGGTCTTTTTATGGAGCGGTTTTGCGGCGGTTCAGGCAAGCCTGTGAAAGGCATTGCGCCAGAGGCGGTGCGAATTCTGGTGAATTATCACTGGCCGGGGAACGTGCGCGAACTGCAAAACATCATCGAGCGCGCCTGCGCGCTGGCCAAGGGTGATGTGATCGAGCCCGCGGACATACACCTTGATACTCGTCCTGTCCGGGCCGGAACCCCAGAAAATCACTTCCTGCCTGAAGGCATGACGCTCGAGCACTGGGAGGACGAGATGATTCACGAAGCCTTGCGTCGTGCCAGTGGAAACAAGAGTCAGGCCGCGCGACTGCTGGGGCTGTCGCGGAATGCGTTGCGCTATCGGTTGTCAAAGATTGGCATTCCGGATGAGGGAGAGAAGGAAGCATAGCCTGCCCTTGCTTGACCACACTGCGCAACCCGCTATGGTTGAAGTGAAGGACAGCGTTTGCTACCCAGATTTCATCCACAGCCGCGAGTGATTATCGGGGCTGTTAAGTTTTGGCGGATCGTTTACCAACCTCACCCGTGCATCAGCTGTGGGTGCTCCGGGTGGCTGAAAACCACCACTCTTGGTTGAGGGCAGCCAGAGATCCTTAATTTCAACAATAAGCCTCCAGTTCCATCGACGTTTCTCATTGAAAATACAAGGGTTGCGTGACGGGGGATCCTTCACCTTTGGCATGGCACTTGCCATCACTTTGTGTAATGGAATCCTGCCCCGCCGGGGCTGGGTTTGGGTGATGGAGAGGTGGGTTATGAAAAACGCATTTATAGCAAAGTTCGCAGTTATAGCCCTGGCGCTGACCAGTGCATTCAGTATGGGCGCTGCCGCCCAAACCACGGAAGAAAGTCCGGCACCATCGGATCAACCGAGCGCGCCGATGGAGATGGGACAGCCCGAGGAGTCCGCTCAACCGGCACCGCTCGAAGATGCTACGCAACCCAACGCAACGCAAACGGATCAGGGCGTTGCCCGCATCAGCATGCTCCGCGGAGATGTGTCGACGCAGCGCGGCGACTCCGGCGACTGGTCGGCGGCGACTTTGAACGCGCCCGTGATGACCGGTGACCGCGTATCGACCGCAGATAATGCTCGGATGGAACTTCAACTCGACTACGCCAATGTGTTGCGTCTCGGACCGAACTCGCAAGCCAATATCACCAGCCTTTCAAAAAATCAGATTCAGGTGCAGCTAGGGCAGGGTGTCGCTACGTACGTCGTTTTTAAGAACAGCGAGGCCGAGCCTGAGATTGACACGCCGAACGTCTCAATCCACCCCGCCCATCAGGATGGCAGCTTCCGCATTGAGGTGCGACCTGACGGCGACACAGTGATCATCGCCCGCAACGGCGACGCGCAAGTCACGACAGAGCAGGGCAGCGCCGAAATCCGCAGGGGCGACATGATTACGGTGCGCGGCACGGCCACGGATGCGCAGTACAAAATATCGGGCGCGCCCGAGAGTGACGATTGGGATCGCTGGAACAGCGATCGTGACCACATGATTCAGAGTGCGGAATCTTGGAACCACACCAATCATTACTACGTTGGAGCGCAAGATCTTGATGCTCACGGCCGCTGGAGAGAGGTGCCGGACTACGGTTCAGTGTGGGAACCGTCTGAGCCCGAGGACTGGGCGCCTTATCGCGATGGCAACTGGGTTTGGGAGCCTGACTACGGCTGGACCTGGGTAGGTTATGAGCCGTGGGGCTGGGCGCCTTATCACTATGGCCGCTGGATGTATTACGACACCTCGTGGGTATGGTGGCCTGGACCGGTAGGCTTCGGCTACCGTCCACTGTGGGCGCCGGCCTATGTCTCGTTCTTTGGATTCGGAGGTGGCTTTGGAGTCGGATTCGGATACGGCGGATGGGGCGGCTTCGGCTGGTTGCCCATCGGTCCATGCGATACGTTTTTCCCCTGGTGGGGTGGGTACGGTGGCAGGTTTGGAGTGGTGAATATCACTAACATCAATATAACTAATATCAATCGCTACGGCGGGATCGCACCCCTGCACAACGGTCTGCGATATTCGAACCTGGCGCGAATCAACGATCCTCATGTTGGCCGCGCGCTCTCGACCGTGGGGGCAAATGCCTTCGGTGCAGGTCGAATTCGAGCCGTCGCAGCAAACCGCAATCAATTGCACAACGCACGCTTGATGACGGGCAATCTGCCTGTAGTCCCATCGCGTGCGAGCCTGTCAGCCAGCGGGCGCCCAGCGGCGCCGGGCACGGTGCATGGCACGGCACAGCGTTTCTTCGGTAACGGGCGTGCTGCGTCTCGTCCGGCATCGTTTGAACGGCAAACTGCCCGATTGCAGCAGGCCATGCAGCGGAACCACATTACGCCGCTGCAGGCTGGTGGACGAGTAGGTGCGAGTACAGGAGTTGCGGCGAGAGGCACGATGCAAAAACCCAGTGCGGGCACACCGGCGTCCCGAGAGATGAATAATCCGGCAACGCGAAGTGCGGCCAACCGTCCGGCTGGCGGCAACCGTCCTTCTGCTGGCAACCGTCCGGCGGCCGCTAACCGTCCATCTGCGGCGGGCGGATTTGACCGGCCAATGACTCGAACCCAGGGCAACCAGTCCACGGCGGGACAGAATCGTGGCGGATTCCGCCCATTCACTCCGCCAAACAACAGCAATACGCGCCCAGCCCCGGGCAATATGCAGGCTGCCAGGAGCCCGAGTTCCTCTTTCTCGATGCAGAACGGAAAGCGCGGAGGGTTCCGGCCATTTACTCCGCCGAGCAACAGCAATACGCGACCGGAGAATGCGGGACGTCCGTACGCCGCGGCAGCTTCGGCAAACCGGCCACCCATGTCGTCTCCGAGCAATAGCGGGTCTTACCGCGGGGCGGACAGACCCTTCACCCCGCCCTCGCGTAGCGCGTCGCCGCCTAGCCGCAGCAACGGTGGAAGCTATTGGAACCGGACTGCGCCGAGCCCAAGTGAATCGCGCAGCTCAGTTCCTCCGAGAAGTAGCTACAGAGGCGAATCGTCGTCCGATCGTCCACCACTCAATATGCGGCAGCCGATCGTGCAACCGCGTTCTTCGGGCGGATATTCTAACGGCTCTCGCCCGGCACCA
>Ga0070698_100010228_pt1 | contig 10020 bp, 8 predicted proteins | sample KBSK1502metaG_FD_65477 | JGI IMG/M metagenome (GOLD analysis project Ga0070698, IMG submission 65477) | Corn, switchgrass and miscanthus rhizosphere microbial communities from Kellogg Biological Station, Michigan, USA - KBS K1-50-2 metaG | ecosystem: Host-associated > Plants > Roots >... | reverse complement strand
GGTTCGCGCGTCTTCACCTACGCCGAAAAGCCGGAGTCCGTTCTGGCGAACCACAGTGGTGCCGCCGCGCGCTGGCGCTGGTCCGCGAGGTGCGGCTGCTGCGGGAGAGGCTGGCGGCAGTCGAAGATCAGGAGTCCTAACCTTCCACCTGCGCCTTGAGACGCGCGGGCAGATCCATCGCGCGGGCCGATCCGTAGCGGGCGTGTCGGGCGTAGACTCCGAGCCTCAGTCGGAAGGCGGAGGCCGATGATGAACAGATACGAGATGATCTTGGTGACGGTCAACACGCTCGTGCTCATCGCCGCTCCATTCGCCTACAAGATGGCCACGGCGTACTTCGGCAAGTACATGGAAGAGAAGGCGAGGAATCTCGCCACGAAGGAAGATTTCCAGGAGCTACTCAAGCAAGTGAGAGAAACGACCGCGGCGACCGAGGACATTAAGAGAAAGATCAGCGGCGGCCTTTGGTTGGACCAAGAGCTGTGGAAGGCGCGGCTTAGCGTCTGCGCTACACTGCTGCAGCAATTTCGAACGTTGCTCTGGCGAACTGGCGAAGCGCTTTCAAAGGCGACACCCGCGGAACGTGCGTTGACCTTTCTCAAGAGCGTGGTGGAGGCGTTGGGTAAGGAAGAGTTTCTGCATGCAAGAGCTGAGGCAGATCTCTTGCTTCGTCCGAAGTTGGCAAGGGGCTTCGAAGAGCTGCGACGAAGCCTAACAAGTCTTACCGAGAACGATTGGGAAGACGCGAATGTAACCGATCGCCTGGGGCTGCGCTTCTTCTCCTACGAGATGTTGGTCTCCGAGGTGAGGGCGGATATCCAAGCCTTTACCGCCGAAGAGCGTGCGCGACTCGACGAAGAAGACCGCAATAGAGCGGCGCTGGAGAGTCTTGAGGAGGTGCTCGAACGCCAAGTCATTCCACGGGAAGAGCGCGAGAAGTTACTCGCGCAACTAAAGGAGGCGATGCGACTACACGCGGAGAGGAAGAGAAAGGGTGCCTAAAGATGACCCCGCCCTTCGGGCGGCGGCCGAGCGAAGGAGATCGCGCGGCTTGCGGCGTATTCCGGGGTGAGCCTGTTCGTCGGTAAGGACGAGCCGATATTCGTCGAGGACTTCGAGCCCGGAAAGATAGATCAGATTCTTCTGGGGGCCTCTATTAGCTCCGCTTCTCTTCGCGCCGTCGCACAAGCGCCTCTGCCAGCTCACCAACGACAGTACGATTCCAGAGACCCTGAAGATTTACCGTGAGCCCGGTAAGGGTCCCCGAACGCTCCTCGATCCATACCCTATCGCCATCCTTGAAAGCCGCTTCTCGGGCACGCTTCGCTGATCCTCGCTCGTCGGCTTCCGCGAGGACAGCCAGGCGTCGAAGCAAGTCAGCGCGCCACTCCGAAGGGAAGGCCGGATCGGCAGCAACCGACGCGAAATGCCGCAGAAGGACACGGAGGCCGCCGTCCACATCGTCTCGGTGGAAATGTCCGCCTGCTTCAATCATTCCGCGGGTCGGATCGCCTCCCCTCACGTAGCCCGAAAGAACTTCCTTGCTGATCCGCCACGCCTTTCCCACTCGGGTCCCCAACAATCGGCCACGCCGCAGCTCGCGCTGAATCGTTACGGAGTCGACGCGGAGATACGCTGCTGCTTCGTCCACAGTGAGCGTCTCGTCAGTCATTCCCATATGCCTTCCCCTCGGGCTGCCCAGGCCAGCCCCACTCAACGAATCGTACAGTATCGTACAATGAACGATGATAGCCCGTCAAGGTGGAGGGCTATCGTCGAGGTGTGCACCGCACTGCGGCGCACGACCGGCCGCGGTGCGGCGGTCGAGCGCGCGGAGTCCCCCCCTGAACCCGCGGGCAATGGCGCTGGGTGGCGGATAGATTTCCGAGTGTCCGAGTCGTAGAGGTGCTGGGGGATGTCCCCGCTCGGAAGCGTGTCGGCCACTTGCAGCCAGTTACGCATTGACAGGCCATGCTACCCTGCCTTTGGCTTTCGCTTTAACTTCGCCTGAGCCTCAGGAGGGGGCATTATGGCAACCGATGACCGCCTCGACCCGGCCGAACTCGCGCAGATCGAGCGCCTCGCGCACGAGGGCCTGCATGGCGCGCTCTTGGAACAGGCGTGGTGCCGGCGGGCATTGGCGCTGGTGCGCAAGGCTCGGATGCTGCGGGAGAGGCGACCGCGTGCGGCGCGACAGTAGATGCTGACCTATCAGGTCCGGCCCAGGGTCTTTAAGTGCCCGGAAGGGCCCCTAACGTTTCCCGGGGACTGCGTCGTGCGGTTCCACCTAGCGCCGCCACAGGCGTTTGGTGAATCGGGTGACGGCAGGACTGCGGTGCGCGGGGTTGAGACGACCATTCTTTTCGATACCAACACCGGGGCGCACTCCATCAATTCTGCGCAGCCGCTCACGCCGATTGAGGCGACGTTGCGGGACGGCGGATGGATGGTGAAGTGGAGGGGTTCCTTGCTCACCGCCAGTGGCCATTGCTACTCGCCGGAAGAATTGTCGGACATGGTTCTTACCGTCTACTTCCTAATGCCTCCCCTCCTCAACGTGAGGTTTGCTGACCCGCCATACGTGACTAGGGTCGAAGGTGAAATCGGGGGTCGCTCATTCGCGTGGGAGTTGATCGAGTTCAGGTTCGAATGTCTGACCACCACGCAGGAGAAACAGGAGCGTTTCGCTGCGCAAGGCTGGACACGTTTGGGCCTTGTCCGGATGCCCCACCGTAAGCGGCTTGCCGCCGGCCTTCACTACTTCCATACCGCATGCCGGCTCGCGCGACAGGGGAGCACGCCCGGCGAGTTCGTGGCGGAGGTCGTGCTAAACCTTGCCAAGACGCTGGAGGTTCTGTTTCCTCCGAGTGGTGACGGGCGCACGCGGGATGCGGCGAGAGCCGGGCTTCGAAACCTGCAGTTTTCCGACGATGAGATCGAACGTGGCTTTTTGCCGGCGATGGCGCTGCGAAACGAGATCGACGTAGGCCACGTCGAGTTGGGTCTGTTCAGCGTGGATCAGTTGAAGGTGATCCACGCCTACACCGACCAGGCCGAGCAAGCCTTTCGGGAGATGCTTGGACGCCTCTTGGACGGTGTGGAAAACGGAACTGCTGACGTGCCGCCATACGAGCTTCGACCGCCGCGGGCCGAGGCTGTGCAAGTCATCGAACGTCTTCGCGCCATTCTCCCGAAGGAATCCGTCTGAGGCCCTCCGTCCGCACGTCGAGGCTGTCGCCGCGGATGCTCCATGGCGGCCCCTTCGCGTGTGCTAGAGCTGTGCTAGTTTCGCGCGGCGCGACCGTCCCGAACGTCCCGCATCCCCCGGCGCGCATCCTCCAAGTCGTTGATTCCTGCGGAATGCGGGACGATAGGGTACGATGGGACTCGTGCGGCAACGGCTCGGAGTGGCTTCCTAAACCACAGGCCGGCCGTTCAAATCTGGCTGAGGACACCAGATCATCAACAACTCAGCTTCAGCAGCGTTCATCGGCCTGTGCCTTGCCCACTCTGTGCCTATCACCGTCCCACACCCAGCGGACCTCGGCGTTGATCTCGGAGTCGTAGAGGCGCTGGAGGATTTTCCCGGAGGGAGGAGTGTCGGGCACAGCGCGGCACCTACGGTCGTGAGGGTGAGGCTGACGGTGTGGGCACCGGTGCCGGGGACCCCGGTGGTGCCGCCTTCAAGTAGTCCGGCAGCAGTGTCGTGTGGTCCGTGATGGCGGATCGCAGCTGTTCGATCGTGAGCCCGCGCGGCGGCCTGCCGCCTGGCCCGCTCGGCCTCTGGAAGTTGACACCACGGAGGTCAGCCTTGTCGAACTTCGCCCGCGTGAAGTCCGCGTCTCTCACATTGGCTCCGGACAGCACGGCACCGCTGAGGTCTGCGCCAATGAAGCGCCCGCCCCTCAGGTTTGCATCACGAAGATTCGCGCCGTCGAGGGCGGCATCCGTGAAGTCGCCCGAAACGGTGGCCCCACGAGCTGTGACATCAGAGAAGCTCGTCTTGCGCGCGCTCACGTCATCGAGGTCAGCGTGATCAAGCGACGCGAAGTCAAGACGCGCGCCATCCAGAGTCGCCCCCAAGAGGCTGGCCCCGGCAAGCCCCACAGACTCCATCGCAGCCCCTTCTAGGTTCGCCGAGATGAGTGACGCGCTTTCCAGGTGAGCGCCATGAAGTTGAGCACCTTCAAGGTGCGACTTCTGGAGGTTGACGCGTACATTTGCCTGGCGCCTGTCGAGGGTCTTCCCTAGCGCGCCGCGAAACTCCATCAAGTCAGCGCCGCGGAGGTCCGACTCTGAGAGGTCCATCCAGGTGCGCCAGTATCCGTGGAGCGCACCACTGTTAGATTCAGCGAAGTCGGAGTGCCACTCGTGTGAGCCCAGTACCGTGAGGGCCGCCTGTACGTCCTGGCGGATGCGCTGTTCTTTGGGAAGCACGTAGAAGTCTGGCATCTGGTAGTGGCGAGTCGTACTCCGCGCCGCCTGAGGACCCCATGACGACTTCTCCCGGACAAAGGTCGCGAGTATCTCCATGATCGCCCACTGGTCCGACGGCGAATCACGAGAGATGCGGCCCAAGGAGTAGATGGCCCCGAGCCGCACTTGCAGTCGGTCGGAATTGAGCTGGTCTAGCGCGCGGGTGAAGCGCTCAGTTGCCTGAGCTTGCTTTGTGAGGAGCAGGTTGTCTTGTGCGAGCCGCAGGTTCTGTTCAGCGACGCTCGCTGTGGTGGTATTCGCGTTGTGTTGCTCCTGCAGCTGCGCCCACGCGACCCACGCTCCAGCAAACAGGAGGACGCCGCCGGCCAACTGGACTAGCGTCTGGCGTGCGCCGTTCTCAGCTTCGAGCCGCTCCTTGTCTTTCAACTCTCCGCGGACTTGCAGTCGAGGTACAAGCACGATCAATACGAGCACCGCCCAGGCGGCTATCGCCCAACCGATCCGGCCCGTCGCGCGACCAAGGGCGAGCATGAGGAGCAGGAGCACTAGCAGCAACAACAGCGGCCCCCGTAGCTGGTAGTCCGTGGCCCTCAATCGGCGGAACGTGCTCATGAGGCGGCCACCCAGTGCGCGCGCGCCTTCTCTCATCCGATGCTGGTGCTCGGACCTATGCATGATCTACGACCTCTGGAGCTGTGAGTTATTGCGGCTCCGGCACACAGGTTGCCACATGCTGATAGTTGGCGGAGCGTAGGCCCGGTAGCGACCGTCAGTCAAGAACGAGGATGAGCTGATCTACCGCGTCGAACCTTGAAGTGCGCTAGTTCTGCCCGCGCGACCGTCCCGAGCGTCTCGCGTCCCGCGGCGTGCGCCCTCGAAGTCGTTGATTCCTACGGAATGCGGGATGACTAGGTGCGTTCCGTCCTCTTGCGCGGGGCCGGGCCATGGGAGTAGGTTCCTCGACATGCGTCTCGCCGCTCTGACTCCTTTGTTCTTCCTGGCTGCCCCGATCCAGGCCAAGGACCCGGCTCCGACCGTGTCGATCTACGTCGGCCCCCAGGTCCGAGACGGGTTTGTGGACGTGGATCAGGGGGTGCGGGACTCCATCAAGGATATGCGAGAGGCACTGCGGGAGCAGCGATGGGAATGCCCGTCTGGGAAGAGGCCGGTCTTCCCGTGGTCCGATTGCAGTGATGCGCAGTTCCGCGTCGTCAATGACGAGTCTGCGGCAGAACTGAAGCTGTATATCGTCAAGAGAACGACAGAGCTTGGCCCGACGAGTATGACCGGCGTGATAATCAAAGGCACTGGGACGGTTGCCTCCGCACCGACCAATGTCAATCGTCTCGAAACGCTGCTCCGCGCAGGTACGTATGAGCGCGAGTTCGTCGCCGAGCACGACCGGTGGAAGCGGCTCGCCGAGCGCATCGGCAAGGACGTTTCCGCATGGGTCACGGCGAACCGCGAGCGTGTCCTGACGAAGCAGCCATGACTGGGAGCGGGCACGGTCGCACCAGGGGCAGAGTTGTGAGCCTGCGAGCGTCGCTTGCCCCGTACTTGCCCCACAGCACCGCAGGTCGACTCGGGTCAACGCCGGTTCCGTCGTACTGCGCTCGGACGTAACGTCCTGGCGTGCCTACGTTGGTCGGCGTTGACCCTTCCTGGCCAGTACAGCCCGAATGCTCTGCAAAACCTCTACTCTCCGGTTCAAGTCCGGACGCCGCCTCCAACTTTGTCTCCACGCACGCACTCGCCGGAACAACGGACACGGGAGTTCGTCGATCAGGAGGTTGGGCTCCTGGCTTGGTTTGTTGACCAGCTCGACGAGACGGAATCGCTTCGCGCCGTACTTGCGCTTGAAGTAGGCTTCTACTTTCCGAACTTTCCTCGGGCGACGTTCTCCGGCAGTTCCCGCTCCCCGAGAGCTTCCACCAGAGGTACGACACGAGCCAAGGAAGGCACGGTGATCAGGCGGTAGAAGCCTCGGCCCCCAAAAGAGAGGAGGAGCACGACATGCGCTCTGGCCTGAATCGGAGAGATCTCCTGAAGGCCATCGGGGTCCCGGCCGTCGCGGCATCGCTGCCGCTCCGCTTCGCCGAGACCGAGCCAACGTTCTCGCGGATGCCGGTCGAAGGCAAGGACACGCCGAAGATCTGTCTGGGCTTCTCGGGCCCGGTGGGCGAGTCCGGGATGCGGCGGATGAAGCAGATCGGCGTCGACTACGTGCTCACCGGCGGACCGAAGATCCCGTGGAGCGAGGGGGACCTCCGCGCTCGAATCGAACAGTTCAAGCTCGGCGGTCTGACCCTGTGCAACATGATGATCTCGGGATTCGACGACGTCATCTGGGGACGGCCGGTTTCGCGCGCCACACGTTTCGTGCAGGCGCCCATGTACTTCCAAAACTTTCTCGGCATGATGGCGCCGCAGCCCTTGCCGACCGGCGGCCGTGGCTGGGCGGTGCCCATGGATCCGGCGCTGCGTGTCATGCATGCGGGCGACGTCACGGAGGTCGGGCGCGCCGTAGCCGCCGCCTTCAGCGCGGGCGACCAGCTGCCTGACGGCAGCTACCTCGCTGTGTGTGGCGGCCTGTACTCATGGAATGACTTCGTCGCCACGCTGAACGCGCTTGGGCATGACCTGCAGGTGCGGCAGGTGCCGCCAGAAGTGTACGACGGCTTCTATCCCGGCGCCCATGAGATGCGCGAGATGTTCCTGTATTTCACGGAGCACACGTATTTCGGCCCGGAGCACGAGACACGCATCGCCGCGGCCAACGCCCTCGTGCCGGGCGGCTTCACGGGATTCGCCGACTGGGCGCGCGTGAACATGAAGCCGAGCTGACGAGCCACCGCGTTGCGGCAAGCCCGGCGCCACCTCTCCACGCGAACCAAGACCGCTGCCGCGGGAACACACTGCCCCCTACAGGCGGCGAAGAAGTGAGAGGCCATGAGAACAAGCATCATCTGTCTGGTCGCGGCCGTCGGCATCGGCATTGGAATGCTCCAGGCGCAGGACACCCGGCACGCCCCGAAGGGGCAGCAGATACCGGGACCAGAGTGCCTGAACATGAAGGGCGCCTGGGAGGGCGGATCGCAGCCGTGCGGGCCGGGCGAACATGAAGCGTGGCTCCTCGACGTCACCCACTGGCGGCGCGAGCGACGCATCCGCGTCGGGTACGAGGGGTCGCGGTACGATCTGCCTGCCCTTCAATGGACCCAATCGAGCTTCATCCAGCCGCAGATGATGGTCGAAGACCGCTACTTCTACGATCCGGTATCGCGCCGGTACACGGTCGACCGCTACCTGAAGGACCTCGAGAAGCGCTTCGGAGGCATCGACGCGGTCCTTATCTGGCCGACCTACCCGAACATGGGCATCGACAACCGCAACCAGCAAGACATGATCCGTGCGATGCCCGGCGGCATCGATGGAGTGCGGGGAATGGTCAACGACTTCCAGCGCCGCGGTGTCCGCGTCCTGTTTCCGATGATGATGTGGGACCAAGGAACGCGCGACATCGGCATGCCATGGACCGAGGCCATCGCCAAACTCATGGCCGAAATCGGGGCCGACGGCATCAACGGTGACACCCAGGACGGCGTCCCCCTCGCCTTCATCGCGGCGTCCGAAAGAACCGGCCGCCCGCTCGCCTTCGAACCCGAGGGAGGCCCGCACGACGAGGGCGTGGCCTACAACCTGCTCACCTGGGGCCAGTACCAGTACCCGTTCGTGCCGATGGTCGACCGGTACAAGTGGCTTGAGACGCGGCACATGGTCAACATCTCGGACCGGTGGAACAAGGACAAGACGGACAACCTGCAGTACGCCTTCTTCAACGGCATCGGCTGGGAGAGCTGGGAGAACATCTGGGGCATCTGGAACGGCATCACCCCCCGCGACGGGGAGGCGACGCGCCGTGTGGCGACCCTCGAGCGGGGTCTCGCGCCCTTACTCGTGAGTCCCCAATGGGAGCCTTTCTTCCCGATGTTGCGTTTCGGCGTTTTCGCCAGCCGCTGGCCTTTGGTCGACCGGACCGTCTGGACCGTCGTCAACCGCAACCCTTACCGGGTCCAGGGCCCGCAGATCGAACTACCCGCGCAGGCGGGAACGCGCTATTTCGATCTTTACCACGGCGTCGAACTTCAGCCTGAAAGGCGAGGGGACCGCAGCGTCCTGAGCTTCGAGCTCGAGGCGAAGGGCTTCGGAGCGGTGCTCGCCTCCGCCGGCGAGCCGAACGCGGCGATTCAGGCGCTCCTGACGAGGATGAAGCCGATGACCGCCACGCCGCTGGCCGATTTCTCGCATGAATGGAAGGTGCTGCCACAGCAGATCGTGCCGATCGAAGCCGCCCGGATTCCCGCCAAAGCGCCCGCGGACATGGTCCGCGTTCCCGCGGCCGAGTTCAATTTCAAGGTGCGCGGAATCGAGATCGAAGGTTTCAACGACATCGGCGTCGACGTCCAGTATCCCTGGGAAGACTCGCCGCGCCGGTATCACGAGCATCCGATGCGGATCAAATCGTTCTGGATCGACAAGTATCCGGTGACGAACGCGGCGTTCAAGACATTCATCGACGCCACCGGGTACCGTCCCGCGGACGATTTGACCTTCCTGCGTGAGTGGAAGAATGCCACCTATCCTGAAGGCTGGGGGAACCGCCCCGTCACCTGGGTTTCGCTCGAGGACGCTCGCGCCTACGCAGTCTGGGCCGGGAAACGGCTTCCGCGTGAATGGGAGTGGCAGTACGCGGCCCAGGGAACGGACGGCCGGATGTATCCGTGGGGCAATGCGTGGAACGACGCGGCTGTGCCGGTGCCTGACAAGAGCCGGACCCTGCGCGGGCCGGATCCGGTCGACGCGCACCCGGCCGGCGCCAGTCCGTTCGGCGTCATGGACCTGGTCGGAAACGTGTGGCAGTGGACGGACGAGTTCCTCGACGAGCACACGCGCGCGGGCATTCTGCGGGGAGGCTGCTACTATCAGCCGCAGGGTTCGATTTGGTACTTCCCCCAGGCCTACCGGCTGGAAGAGCACGGCAAATTGCTCATGATGGCGCCGAGCAAGGACCGCGCGGGCACGCTCGGATTCAGGTGCGTTCAGGACGCGGAGTGAAGCATCAGAAGGAGAGAAGCGCTCCGTTCCGACACCTTGTGCCTCGCAAAAATCGCTTCCGGCACAGCGCGGCTTGGGCGATGAGCTGGTCCAGTCTCGGCGAGCACCCAAAGGGTCACTGGTTCAAATTCGCCCCTGCTGCCACCTAAATACATCACCTCAAGCGTCCCAGGATCGCACCGGGATCACAAGTGCCGCCAGCCCTGGTCGCGTTCCGGCATTCCCAGGACAAGACACGTATCCGGCCAAGGGTGCCCTGATGACACTGACATGACGCCGCGCCGTCGGGCCCAGCCTCATTTCAGCAGCTTGGGATGATGTTTCCTGAGCCACGCGACGACATCTGTCTTCAGACGCCCGGCGAGCGTGCGCATCGCGCTCGCATCGGCGTCTGAGACGAGTCCGGCCTGGTCATACCCGGCGACATTTCGCTTCTTCCGAAATGCATCGAAGGCGTTCACCGTCTGT
>Ga0070698_100010227_pt1 | contig 10020 bp, 11 predicted proteins | sample KBSK1502metaG_FD_65477 | JGI IMG/M metagenome (GOLD analysis project Ga0070698, IMG submission 65477) | Corn, switchgrass and miscanthus rhizosphere microbial communities from Kellogg Biological Station, Michigan, USA - KBS K1-50-2 metaG | ecosystem: Host-associated > Plants > Roots >... | reverse complement strand
CTGGGACGCCCTTTCGCATTCCTTCGGGCAGTCGGTCTCGGATCTCGCCTCGCTGCGCATGCGCTCCGACAACCACGGGATCGGCAAGTTGCCGGGTGCAGGAGTGCCGTGGTTCATGACCGTCTTCGGGCGTGACACGGTCATCACCTGTCTGCAGACGCTGATCTTCGGGTCCGAGCTCGCGCGAACTGCACTCGAGGTGCTCGCCGAGCTCCAGGCAACCGAGGACGACCCGCGCATCGATGCCGAGCCGGGGAAGATCGTGCACGAGGTGCGCCATGGAAAGGCGGCGCAAGCCTGGTTCGACCGCTATTACGGGACGGCTGACGCGACGCCGCTCTACCTGATCCTGCTCTCAGAGGTGTGGCGCTGGACCGACGATGCCTCGCTCGTCCGGGACCTCAAGGGTCCCGCGCTCGCGGCGCTCGGCTGGATCAACGAGTACGGCGACCGGGACGGCGACGGCTTCGTCGAGTACGAACGGCGGAACGATCACGGGCTCGAGAATCAGTCCTGGAAGGACTCAGGTGACTCGCAGCGGTTCCGCGACGGCTCCTTCGCGCGAGCGCCCATCGCGCCGTGCGAGGTGCAGGGGTACGTCTATGACGCCAAGCGCCGTACCGCGGAGCTCGCGCGGGAGGTCTGGCGGGACCGCGAGCTCGGGGCGCGTCTCGATCGGGAGGCCGACGAGCTACGTGAGCGCTTCGACAAGGCGTTCTGGATCGACGAGCGGGGTGGGTATTACGCTCTCTCGCTCGACGCCGAGAAGCGGCAGGTCGACTCGCTTTGCTCCAACATCGGGCACTTGCTCTGGAGCGGCATCGTTCCTGAGAATCGCGTCGACGCAATTGTCGACCAGCTCATGGGGGATCAGCTCTGGTCGGGCTGGGGCGTGCGCACGATGTCCACCGGGGACGCTGCCTACAACCCGCTCTCGTACCACAACGGCACCGTCTGGCCACACGACAACTCCATCGTCGCGGCCGGGCTCGCGCGGTACGCTCGCTGGCCGGAGGCGCAGCGAATCATGCAGCGGATGTTGACGGCTGCTCAGCACTTCCGCTACCAGCTACCGGAGGTGTTCGCGGGCATGCGTCGCTCCGAGACGCCGTTCCCGATCGCGTACCCGACCGCTGCGCGCCCGCAGGCGTGGGCGGCGGGGACGCCGGTGCTGCTCCTGCAGCTGCTCCTGGGTCTGCGTCCGGAGCGGAGGCGACATGCACTCCAGACGGTCGCACCAGAAGAGCTGCCGTCGTGGGCCGGCTCGATCAGGCTCTCCGGCATCCGCGCCTTCGACCAGCTCTGGGACGCGAGGCTCGAGGATGGCCGCGTCCGCGTGGAAGAAGCCTAGATTGCGCATCGCCGTCCTCGCACCAGTCTGGTTTGCCGTGCCTCCGACCGGCTACGGCGGCATCGAGTGGGTAGTCTCGCTGCTCGCAGACGGCCTGGTCGACGCCGGCCACGAAGTCACCTTGTTCGCATCCGGGGACTCGCGCACGAAGGCGAACCTCGTGGCCGTGTTCCCCGAGGCTCCCAGCGCGCAGATCGGTCGAACGTTCTGGGAGTTGCGGCACGCGCTCGCCTGCTACAGCCGCGCCGAGGAGTTCGACGTCATCAACGACCACACCGGAATGCTGGGCGCGACGCTCGGTGCGACGGTGTCGACACCCGTCGTGCACACCGTGCACGGGCCGCTCAGCGGCGATCCGGGGGAGATCTACGAGCTGATCTCCCGTGTTGCACCCAAGGTCGGTCTGATCTCGATCTCGATGAACCAGCGGAAGCCCAAGCCCGACCTCAACTGGATCGCGAACTGCCCCAACGCGCTCGACTTCTCCGTGTATCCCGTCAAGCCGCACCGGGGCGACTACCTCCTCTTTCTCGGTCGGCTCAGTCCCGATAAGGGGGCGCACCGTGCGGTTGCAGTCGCGATGGAGACCGGTCTGCCGCTGAAGATCGCCGGGAAAATGCAGGAGCCGAAGGAGCGAGAGTATTTCCACGAGCTCGTAGAGCCGCACCTCGTCGACGGCATCGAGTATCTCGGGGAAGTCACGCACGGCGAGAAGGTCGAGCTGTTGCAGAACGCGCGGGCGACTCTGTTCCCGATCGAGTGGGAGGAGCCCTTCGGGCTGGTGATGATCGAGTCGATGGCGTGCGGGACGCCGGTGATCGCGACCCGCTGGGGTGCCGTTCCGGAGGTGATCGAGCAGGGGCGCAGCGGGATCATCGTCGACGACTACACCGAGATGGCGTCCGCGCTCGAGGAAGCGGACAGGCTGGATCCGCTCGAGCTCCGCCACTACGTCGAGGAGGAGTTTTCGCCGCGGCGGATGGTGGGCGATTACGTCCGCGCGTACGAGCACGCAATCGCTGCGTCCTAGCCTGGCGCGTCTCGTTTTACGAACTTCTCGCTCGCAGCGATGAAAACGTTTTCCACACCTGCCTGGTTGGTACGGGCCCTTTAGAACCAGGGTCTGACCCCGGTGTCTATTGCCGCCTTGTCTCTAGCGTCGGTTAGGGCCAGGGCCCCGCGTCCGACCAGCCGTGCCAGCGCTCAGGTTGGAGCCAGGCGCTTACCCGCTTCGCGTCGCGGCGCCGGAACGGTCTGCGCGTGTAGCGGAGCGACAGCCGGTCGATGTCGACGAGGTCGGTGTCATCTGCAATGGAAACGACCTGACCGATCAGGCTGACGTGCCGGTACCAGTTCTCTGCGTCGAGCACCGTCAGCGAGAACTGCGGACTGCGCTGCAAGAACTTGAGCCGGAGCCTGCTCCGGTCCATGTTTACGAGCACGAGCCCTTCCTCCCAGTCGTACCACGTAGCGACGGTGTGCGGAGAGCCGTCCGGCCTGAGTGTGCCGATGACGGCCGGGTTAGGCCGCGCCAGCAAAGAGTCGACGACCTCGGGAACCGGGACGCGGGGCATCACGCCGCCTCTCGACGCTTGTCCCAGTACCGCGTCAACCCTGCGTAGGACTGCCAGAACGGCATCGCACGCTCATACATATCGACGTCCGCTCTCCCTTCGTCGCGTATGCCGTCGCGCACACGTCGGCTGAACTCGTCCTCGGCGACGCCCTCCTCGACCCATCCAGTCCAGTCGTGCAAGCGCTCGCGGAGCTCGCCGAGGTGGCGGTCGACATCGCCGAAAGCTCCGAAGTGGATCAGCGCAAGTCGTTCCGGTGCGCGACGGTCGATCTCGTCGAGCGTCTCGAGCCACAGGTCGAGGTCGTAGTCCGGCGGAGGTGTCGGCGGCAGCACGACCGGCTCCGGGTGGATGCGGACACCCGCCGCGTCGCCTGCATAGAGCGTGCCGTCGACGTCGAGATAACAGACGTGATGGCGTGCATGGCCGGGCGTGGGAAAGCACTCGAGCCCGGCGACGCGGCGGCCGGTCACCTTGACGTTCTCTGCAGGAACCGCCGCGAGCTCGCCCCAGAGACCGTCGAACGCATCGCCGTAGAGCCTCCGCGCGCTCGCCTCGAGCTTCGAGAGATCGACGAGGTGAGGCGCGCCGATCTCCGAGACGTGCACCAGCAGTCCGGGATGCTTGCGCACCAACACGCCGGCGGCTCCGGCATGGTCGAGATGGATGTGGGAGAGAAGCAGGTGGCGCACGTCGGCCAGCTCGACGCCGCGTCCGCGGAGCCCGGCCTCCAGCTCGTCGAGGCACGACGACGGACCGCAGTCGAACAGCGCGAGACCCTCGGGAGTCTCGAGGAGGTAGCAGCCGATGACGCGGTCAGCGCCCTGGTACCGGAGATCGATGGGATCCGGGCTCACGATGAGCCCGGATCCTTCCAGACGGCTACCGGCGGCGACGGAGCAGAGCCAACGCTCCACCAGCGAGGACGATCCCCGCTCCGAAGGCGATGCCGACGCCTCGCCCGATCCAGGCACGCTTCGGAGGAGCGCCGGGATCGATTCTCGGCAGGCCTGCGGCTACGAGCTTTGCGCGCAGCTCGGACTTGCCACGGAACCAGCCTCCAACGGTGCGAGAGTTGCCCCAGAAGGCCTGGTTGGGCTCCATGTAGCTCACCGGCCCCCCGGCGGCGTAGGGATAGAGCTCCTGTCGAAGCCGGTCGGGTTGCGGGGACGACCCTCCCGGCACCTCGTATGTCACGAGGTACTGCGAGCCGAGCGAGCCCGCAGGCTTCGAGCGCAGGAACGGGCTCGGCGACTGTCCGAATACCTGAGGGAAGAAGCCGCCTTCGCTGACGAGCACGCCGAGCGGCGTCGAGGAATCCCCTTCGCCGTAGCCGTCGATTGCGAGCGCCGAGCTCAGGCCGGGGCCCGTGATGGTCGCGGCGGAAGGCCCCTTCCCGAATGCCGACGGCACGAAGACCAGCCCAATCGCGACGGCGAGGGCGAGATGGCGCGGTCTGATCATTGACATCCTCCTCTTGACGCAGACGCGTACGCCCGGAACTACACCGCTCCCCGGGGCGTGGTTCCGTGTGCCGCCCTAGGCGCTGGTCGTCGTTACGGAGGCCACGAGGGCGGTCTCGAGATCTGTGATCAGATCCTCGGCCGACTCGAGCCCAACCGAGAGACGGATGAGGTTCGGCGGCGCCGCGAACGGGGCGTCCGCGGTGGAGGCGTGCGTCATGCGAGCGGGCAACTCGATCAGGCTCTCGACTCCGCCCAGCGACTCGGCGAGCTTGAACAGCTTCGTCCGCGCGACGAGAGCCTCCGCCTCCTGCTCAGATGGGGCGAGGAACGAGATCATGCCGCCGAAATCGCGCATCTGGCGCGCCGCAATCGCATGACCAGGATGCTCGGGCAGTCCGGGATAGATGACCTGCTCCACCTTCGGGTGCCGCTCGAGGAAGGCCGCGATCGCATGGGCGTTTCTGCAGTGCTGGCGCATCCGCACCGCGAGCGTCTTGATGCCGCGCAACACGAGCCAGCAGTCCAGGGGACCTGGGACCGCCCCCAGCGACTTCTGGAGAAAGTAGAGCCGCTCTGCGATCGTCGGATCGTTCGTCGCCGCGAAGCCACCGATGACGTCCGAGTGGCCGCCGAGGTACTTCGTCGTGGAGTGGACGACGATGTCCGCGCCGAGCTCGAGCGGCCGCTGCAGAAACGGGGTCGCGAAGGTGTTGTCGACGGCAAGGATGGCACCGGCGGCGTGCGCCGAGTCCGCGGCCTTCCTGATGTCGACCACGTTCAGCATCGGATTCGACGGCGTCTCGATCCAGACGAGCCGCGTACGGTCGTCGAGGTGCGAGCCGAGATCGTCGAACTCGGCGGCCGGCAGGTACTCGAAGAGATAGCCCTTGGGCTCGTACACCTGCGACGTCATCCGGTAGACCCCGCCGTACACGTCTGCGATCAGGACGACACGGTCGCCCGGGTTGAGCAAGTGCATCACCGTGGTGACCGCCCCGAGTCCCGACGAGAACGCGATCCCGTGCTGCGCCGATTCGAGCGACGCCAGGCACCTCTGGAGCGCAGTGCGCGTGGGGTTCGCGACGCGCGCATAGTCGTAGCCCTTGTGCTCTCCGACTGCATCCTGGACGAAGGTCGACGTCTGGTAGATCGGAACGATCAGCGACCCGGTCGCGGGATCGGGATCCTGCCCCTCGTGGATTGCTCGCGTCTCGAAGTTCACGTCTTGTGCTCGATGCTACCCGCGCCGACGAAGGTGGCGAGACTCCTGAGCGGCTGCTCGAGCGACACCGGCTTGACCCGGGGCTCCCAGTGGACGGAGTTCACGCGCAGCACGCCAGTCTTGCGGTCGAGTATGGGGTCGATCCGACCGATCAGCCGGTCGCCGCGCAGGATCGGGAGCACGTAGTAGCCGTACTGGCGCTTCGCCTTGGGCACATACATCTCCAGGCGGTAGTGAAAGCCGAACAGCGCCTCTGCGCGTTCGCGGTCGTGGATCAGGCGGTCGAATGGAGAGAGGAAGGTGAGGCGCTTCGGGATCGGTCCGTCGGTGGCATCCGGATGCGCAAGCCAGCGGTCGCTTTCGACTCGGACGCCGAGGGCCTTGAACCGCTTCTCGGCCAGCAGCCGCTCCGCCTCGGCCAGCGGCACCGTCTCCGTCTGCGGATACCAACGCTCCGACAGGTCCCACAGGCGTTGGCCGCCACGCCGGCCGACGATCGCGACCTGTCCGCGCCCGTGGAGGATGTCGAGCATCACGCCGACGTTGCGGTTCCCGTACCAACCACCGGACTTCCACGTTCTGATCGAGTCGTCTTCGAGCTCGCGTGAGAGGAGCGGGCCGCGGCGCTCGAGCTCGCGAAGGACATAGCGGCGAAAGCGAGCGTTCGCCTCGAGGAACTCGTTGGCGCGCCGCTCCCACGAGTACTTGCCCCGCCTCCGTCCCATCTTCGCCCGCACGAGCGGCAGGTCCTCGATCGGCCAGATAAAGGCGCCCCATTCGAAGAGCTTGCGCTCCTCCCAGAGCAATCGATCGAGCTCGGCCACGTCGTAGGGGCCGAGCCGGCTCCACAGCACCAGCCGCTGCGGGGTGGCGACGGTCGCGATCGGGTCGAGCTGGAGATAGCCGAGTCGGCGGACCGTCTCGAGGATCCCGCTGCCACTTCCGTCGAGGAGCTGTGCCCGCACCGCAATGCGACGGGCCTGTGCGACGCTGACTGTTGTGGACTTCACCGAATACGCACTCTCACATCTACCGGCACCGCCGGGACGCGTACTCGAGGTCGGCTGCGGCCACGGGGGCGGCGTCGCTCCGGCCCTGGCCGAGGCGGGTTACGACGTCCTGGCGATCGACCCGGACGCCCCCGCAGGACCCTTCTACCGTCGCGTGACGCTCGAGGAGCTCGACGATCCAGGGCCCTTCTCCGCGGCGGTCGCAGGTCGGGTCCTCCACCACGTGCACCCGCTTGGGCCCGCGCTCGACAAGCTCGCCGCGCTCGCGCAGATCCTCATCCTCGACGAGTTCGCCTGGAACCACATGGACGAGCGGACCGTCGGCTGGTACGAGACCGAGCATGGGCGGCTCGTCGCATCCGGCGGCCGTCCGAAGGGACCTCCCGATCTCACAGCCTGGCGCGCGCGTCATCTGGACTTGCATCCCTACGAGACACTCCGTGCGGAGGTCGAGGTGCGCTTCGCCGAGAGGCACTTCGAGTGGCGTCCGTACTTCTTCCGCTGGCTTGCCGGGGCCAGCACGGAGTGGCACGAGGAGGAGCTGATCGCAGCCGGCTCGATACGGCCGATCGGCTTTCGCTACGCCGGCGTCAGGAGGGAGACGGTTCGCTCCGCAGCGGCGTCGCGGTAGTCCGGGCCGAGCTTCTCCTCGAGCACGCGGGTCAGCTCGCCGCTCGCCGCGAGCTCCTCGGCGATGTCGGCGCCCCCCATCAGCTCGCCGCCGACGAAGAGCTGCGGGATCGTCGGCCACCCGGAGACCGCTGACAGCTCCTGGCGGATAGCCGGATCGAGGAGGATGTCGACGGCGGTGACGGGCGCGCCCGCGTCGCGAAGAGCTCGCAGGGCTCGATCTGAGTTGCCGCACATGACGAACTGGGGCGTCCCTTTCATGAAGAGCGCCACCGGCTCGTTCTGGATTACCTCCTGGATGCGCTCACGTAGTTCGCTCATTCGCTGCCTTTCGTCTTGATTCGGAGCTCATGGATGGTGCCGTCGCGGAGCGGCTCCGCCAGTGCGTCGTTCACGAGCCGGTGCTGGTCGAGGAGCGTCAGCCCGGTGAAACGCGGGCTCGCGATCGTGACCTGAAAGTGGTCGCCGCCACCGGTGCGGTCCTCGACCTGAAGCTCGGTCGCGTCGGGGAAGGCACCTTCGAGAAGGGCTTGCAGGGATTCGGCGGCCACAGGGAGCATGCTAGCCGCGCGTCGAGTTGCCGCGTTGATGCGCAAGGAACTCGAGCAGGTCGGAGCGGGTCAGGACGCCGACCGGTTTGCCGTGGCTGGCGACGACGACGGCATTTGTCCGTCCGGTGAGAGTCGCGAACACTTCGTCGAGCGTCTGGTCCGACTCGACCGCTGCGAGCGGCGGCTGCATCGCGGCGGCGACGTCCTCGTGGAGAGCGTCCGGGTTTTTGAACACGCGGTCGAGCAGGTCGCGATCCTGGAGCGAGCCGATCACGTCCGCCAGCGACTGGACCTCGCCGTTGCGCACGACCGGGAGCTGTGAGATCGAGTACTGCTGCATGACGTCGATCGCCTCGCCGACCTTCTGATGGGCGGCGATCGTGATCAACGCAGGTGCGTCGACGTCCTCCTGACGCTTGGCGCGCAGGAGCTCGGACACCGTCGGCGCGGGCGCGCGGCGCTCGACGAACCCATGCTCGAGCATCCAGTTGTCGTCGTAGAACTTCGACATGTAGGAGCGGCCCGAGTCCGGGAGCATGGTCAGGATCGTCGCGCCCCGGCCGAGTCGCTTTGCGACCTCGAGCGCGGCCCAAACCGTCGTGCCGCTGGAGCCGCCGGCGAGCAGCCCCTCCTCCCGCGCAAGGCGCCGCGCAATGAGGAACGAATCGCGGTCGGAGACACGCACCCACTCGTCGACCACCTCGGGATCGAGCGTCTCCGGCCAGGTGTCCTTGCCAATCCCTTCCACGAGATACGGGTGGACGTCGCGCTCGTCCCTGGCCGTGAACACGGAGCCTTCGGGGTCCGCCCCGATGATCAGCACATCGGGCCGCCGCTCCTTGAAGTAGCGGCCGACTCCGGAGATCGTCCCGCCCGTCCCCACGGAGATCACGATCGCGTCCAGGTCCCCGGACGTCTGCTCCCAGATTTCAGGCCCGGTGGTGCGGTAGTGAGCTTCGGGGTTGGACATGTTCGAGTACTGGTCGGGTTTGAAGCCGCCGGGGATCTCCTCGGCGAGGCGATCCGAGACGGAGTAATACGACTCAGGCGAATCGTGCTCGACGGCTGTCGGACAGATCACGACCTCGGCGCCGTAAGCGCGCAGCATCGAGATCTTCTCCTGGCTCATCTTGTCGGGCATGACGAAGATGCAGCGGTAGCCTTTCTTGGCAGCCGCGATGGCAAGGCCGACGCCCGTGTTTCCCGAGGTCGGCTCGACGATGGTGCCGCCCGGCCTCAGCTTTCCCTCTGCTTCCGCCTTCTCGATCATCGCCAGTCCGATGCGATCCTTGACCGAGCCACCGGGATTCAAGTACTCGAGCTTGGCCAGCAAGAGCGGCTCCACGCCCCGCCCGATCGACTCGAGCCTGACGATCGGGGTCTCGCCGACGAGATCGAGGACGGAAGGGTAGGGCCGAGCCACTGGCGGGAAGCGTACTCTGGACGATCGCGATGGTCGCGATCGCCGCGATCAACACCACGGCATCGGTCTCGGCCTCGCAGCCGCCTGCTGTGTGCTCGACGGGATCGGCAACGGCGCTGCGGTTCCCTGCAACGCACTGCTTGTCCAGCGCGGGGCTCCCGACGAGCTGCGCGGTCGTGCGTTCACCGTGTTCATGGCCGTCCGCGCCCTTGCACGTCGGCGGCGGCGGGCTCTGCGCCGGGATCGCGCTGGCGCTGAAGGAGGTCCGCCCCGAGATCCGCGTCGTCGGCGTACGGGCTCCGCGAACGCTCCCGGGCGTCGCAGGCTTCACGATCGCGGACGGCATCCAGGTCAAGCGTCCGGGCGAGCTGACGATGTCGATTCTCGAGCAGGTCTGCGACGAGCTCGTTTCCGTCACGGACGAGGAGATCAGCGAGGCGATCGTGCTCTTGCTCGAGTGCGCGAGCTCGTCGTCGAAGGCGCCGGCGCAGTCGGCGTGGCCGCGCTGCTCGCCGGACGCGCGGGCGTGATGCGCGACTCCTTGCACTGCGACGAGGTCGAGAGGATGCTCGAGGGCTGGGGCTACAAGGTGGAGCGGGTCTCCTAGACTCGGACGAATGGAAAGCTCCCGCAAGGAGCGGAAAATCGTCACCGTGCTGTTCGCCGACCTCGTCGGCTTCACGGCGCGCGCGGAGCAGCTGGACCCGGAGGACGTGGAAGCGATCCTGCGGCCGTACCACGAGCGCCTGCGCGCCGAGCTCGAGCGCTTCGGCGGCACGGTGGAGAAGTTCAT
>Ga0070698_100010226_pt1 | contig 10021 bp, 10 predicted proteins | sample KBSK1502metaG_FD_65477 | JGI IMG/M metagenome (GOLD analysis project Ga0070698, IMG submission 65477) | Corn, switchgrass and miscanthus rhizosphere microbial communities from Kellogg Biological Station, Michigan, USA - KBS K1-50-2 metaG | ecosystem: Host-associated > Plants > Roots >... | reverse complement strand
GTGGTTGAGCGATCCAGCCCGGCCGCCAATCCAAGCAAAGTAGTTTTGCCACTGCCTGATGGCCCAACAATTGCCATTGTTGATCCTGCTTCCACGGAAAAATTAATATTATCAAGCACCGTCAACTCGCGGCCTGCACTCTGATAAGTTTTACTCAGGTTATCTATTTTGAGTATTGTCGCCATTCACTTTATTTTAATTATCCTGTAATTTAATACTTACGATCCGCCTAACGCGGAGAAGCAATCTCCTCCCCCAGGGAATTATTACACTACCTGATTTTTCGTTATGCCTTTCCCGTTTTCACCATTTGCCATTGACCATTCACCGATGCCAAAGCACTTTGAACGACAAAGTAAGTGTCGGCGGGCATAGTGCCAAATCTTTTTTATGTAAAAGCTGTTTGTAAGGACGAAAAGGGATTATGTACTTTCCTGCATTGCCTGACAAGCTTACTGCTTGAAAATAGGTATACTGATAAAACTGTCGTTAAACCATTTTACTTTCAGCGGTTCTTTGGCATCTTTTATAGTTTCATCGTTTACATCTCTGCCTGTGCCATAATTGATCTGTTCAAAAGGACTTTTGTTAACATTCACAAGTGCTACGATCCTGCTGCCTTTATTGATTTTCTTTACCGTGAAGTACGAATTACTAAAAGGAATTGCTTCGATCTTACCAGGTGTAAGCAGTTGCCTCTTCAAAATATTCTTTGCATAGCTGGCACGACCCATAAAGTAAGAAAGAAAAAAAAGTTTTCCATCCGGCATTTGCTCAAACAGGTTAATGCTAAAATCAAAATCCTTTTTATTGATGCTTGTTTTTATTTGTCCGAAAAAAGCACCACTGACAACAATATCTTTCTTCAAAGGATCAGAAACATACATGACACCATTCGGGTAGGTTATAGAATCCCAGATAATATTAAAACTCCAGCGATAGAAGTTGCCCGATGTTCTATCCTTAAAATCTACAGTCTGGGGAATAAAACGTGTTTTAAGCGGCTTCGTTGGTTGAAGTAAATAGGTCGTGTCAATACGCCGATCCGATAAATAGAATTGCAAAGTATCGTTGCTCATAGTTTTCAAGGAGGAAGCATGTTTCCATTCATTTGCTCCCATCACTTCGAAATTGATCTTATCTTTTAGCATAGCAGGTTTTGCTGCGCTTTTAAGAATATGATCGAACCATTGATAAATAATATCATGAATTGTGATCCTTGCAACGGGATCGATCGCATAACCATTATATACACTGTCAGGAAATCCCTGTGCACCAAAATGTCCATAAGGTCCTATAAGCAAATAATGTTCTGCACCAGGGTTATACTTATAATGTTCGCGGAAATAATACATGGCTCCAACCTGTCCATCGTCATAATAGCCGGTAGTGGTTAGTACCGGAATTTTTATTTTAGAAAATTCTTCTTTATAAGGGATCATATTCTGCCAGTACGCATCATATGATGGATGCTTCAACCATGTTCTGAAAATCTTATTGGGTTTACGTCCGAGAATACTGTCTAATGTTGGGTACTTCGTACCTGCTTCAAACCATTTAAAATAGGTGGACCTCCAAATGGTATCACGATAATCTTGTTCATCCAGGAATTTATTGTTGGTAACATAATAAGTCCATGGAAAAACAAAACTCATCACCACATTGTTGGTCATCGGAACATCCAGGCCCGGCGCTACGGAAACTGAAGGCACGATGGTTTTTAGTGCAGGATGTAAATTTTTTGTAGCAGCCCATTGGGTGAACCCGGTATAACTCCCCCCATACATTCCGACCTTTCCATTGCTCCATGGTTGTTTGCTGATCCATTCGATCACATCATAAACATCCCTGCCATCATATTCATAAGGAACAGGTTCGTTGGGACTTTGTCTTTTACCTCTTGTATAAGCAACCACACCCACATAGCCATGCCAGGCTGCATCCTTACACCTTCTGTCCATGTCTGTCATCCTTGGATAGATCGAAAAATGTAAAATGCATGATTGTGGCTCAGTAATCCCCTTTTTCCTTGCGATGAGCGCAGATATCAAAGCACCATCCCTTGCTTTGATCAATACACTGTCGAGTATATAAAGACTATCGCTTCCCATTTTTTGAAAATGGTCCTGCGACAGCGCGGCAACACTAATTACGAGGCAAAGCAATGCCAGCGAGAATTGTTTTCTCATTTTTTATTTCTTTAAAAGATTATTGACTATCCGGTTGAAGCAACCATGAATTTGTTTTCACCACATAGGCACATAGAAACATAGTTTTTCACGTAGAAATCTATGTGTTGTCTTCTACTGTGCTCTATGTTACTATGTGGTTCATCGGGCGGGTTGTTATACATGGCTAGTCATTAAAAATTTTTATTAAATACGATTCAGGCTTTTGAACAAAACCGATTGACGAAGGGAAACTTCCAAAGGTCCTCCTTTATGTAAGGTTACCTGTAGTTTTCCTTTTTCTAAATTGTTTATATGGCTAATATATTTTGTATTGATGATCTGGTTTCGGGTAATGCGAAAAAAAATGCTGCTGTCTAATGTTTCCTCCAATTGATTCAGCGATCTTTTGATCAGCGCTTTTTGATTGTTAAAGTAAAGCCTGGCATAATTATCTGCCGACTCGATCAGGTAAACATCTTTTAGTTGTACAAAGAAACACTTGTTACCATCTTTAATGAATACTTGTTTGTCGGATGCATCATTATGTGCTATCTCTGTTTTCAAAAGTCTTTTCCTGATCCGCTCGATCGTAATGGCAAAACGTTCTTCTCTCAATGGCTTCACCAAATAATCCAATGCTTCTATATCAAATGCTTTTACTGCATACTCATTGAAAGCTGTTGTAAAAACAACCTGTGGCACCTCCTGTAAAGATTCCAACAAGTCAAAACCTGACCGGCCGGGCATTTGAATGTCGAGGAAGATCAACTCCGGCTTTAAAGCTTCAATTTGTTTTTTTGCTTCATCATAATTTTTTGCTTCCCCGATTATCTCAAATTCCGGCAACCCGGCAAGACTTCTTTTTACTTCCTCCCGTGCCAAACGTTCGTCATCGATGATTATAACAGTGAATTTTTTCATGCTGTGGGTATCATTATAGTAGCTGAAACCATTTTGTTTTTTTGTTCGATGCTGAAACTTGCTTTATCATGAAACTGCAGGCATAATCGTTCCTGTAAATTTTTTAATCCTAAGCCATGACTGGCAGAATCCGTGTTCAGCATACCCGGGTTTTCTACTGTCATGGATACAAAAGACCTTTCATCACGAACTTTTATAGAAATGGTACCTCCGTCACTTTGTTTATTGATGCCATGCTTCACTGCGTTCTCCACCAGTGTTTGAATAGAAAACGGGATAATAGAAAATGAGAGAAGTTGTCTGGGTACATCAATGGTAAATTGCAGTCTTTCCTCAAACCTGATCTTTTCCAGTTCCAGGTAATCGCTTACCATTGCCAGTTCATCTTCAATAGAAATAAGTGTAGGATCTCTTTCATACAGGGATTTTCTCAGCAGATCGGACAAAAGATCAATAGCTCTTCTTGATGATTCAGGGTTTTCAACAACCAGGCTCTTAATGCTATTCAATGAATTGAACAAAAAATGCGGATTCAGTTGCGCCCATAAATTATTTAGCTGTGCTTCTTTGGCAATTAAATTAAGTCTTGCATTTTCCTGTATAATTTTTATTTCCCGCTGTGCATAGTGATACAAATAATAAGCAAGCAGCCAGATAGACATCAGTCGGGTACCGCCCATGAAGATCGGAACACTATTTTCCCGGTAGAAGCTGGAAAAGGATTGAGTAAAATCCGGTCTGAAGTTGATATGAACTACATACAGCTTTGCAATTGAGATCAGCATATAAACAAAAGCTAACAGCAGAACAGCAGGAACAATCCTGATCAACAGCTTTTGAAACTTTAATTCATGCCAACAATATTTTTTTGAAATGATCCTGAAGAAATGTGTGATCGAAATACAAATAAGGATGTCGGTAAAGAAATGAAGTATAGCAATAGGCAAGCTAAAGCCGGTGCCGGTATAGCCGAGGTAACCCCAATACAACGCAGCCATGGACCATCCTATGATTTGACACTTCCAATAAAGAGAAAGGTTAGACTGCGTTTTCATTGGCTCAAAGCAACTAAAACTTTGGCTTATCAAAAAACAGAATGTAAATGAAAGCAGATTTTTGGGGATACGCGTTTAAGAAAACCCCCACGGATGCATAGATCGGATCTTTTTTATGTACGAGCTGTTTGTAATGACAAAATGGGCCATGTACTCATTCATTGGCAGACGGAACAAGGCGCTGATAATTTCTTTATCATTTGGAAGCTGTTAATTGACAATTGAGCTACTGTCTTATAGATCTTTTCTTTTTCAGCACCCAATAAATTCCCTTTACGTTTGTTTCCCAACCTGGTAATATTTTAACAAGAATGATCTCTTCAATTAATTCCAGCATGGTGATAATAGCCGCTGCATAAAATAAAATAAGATTGGGTTCATCGCTAAAGAAAGCAACCAATAAGAAAATACCCTGTAAAAGTGCTGCGGTCTTTGCAAGGTATGTATGAAAGTTTGTCATCTTTCCATAACGGATAAGAGCATAAATAGTCTGAGCCAGGAACAACAATAAAAGTAAGAGGAAGATGAGCTTTTGTTCTTTAACAAAATCCATCTTTTTTACAAACAATGCGATAACACCAACAAGAACTGTCAGGTCATCACCAATGGAATCAAGTCTTGTTCCCAGTATGCTGGCAACTTTATATTTCCTAGCAAGAAAACCATCGATCAGATCGGTAAAAAAACTTACTCCGAGCAACCATTTGAATAGTTCATACTGACCGGTAAAAATTAACACAAGCAAAAAAGGTGCAGCAATTATTCTGTAAAGGGTAATGCCATTGATTATATACCATGCCTGTTTATGTGTATCCTTTTTCACTAAAATAATTAAGATGAGATATCTGTTAATACCGGTTTCATGAATCCGAAAATAAGACTTTAGATAAGCAATACGGAATTTACACTGCTATTTTAAATTTATTAAAAATCCATCTGTATAACTTTGTCCAGGCAAAATTTGGATATGACCGGTAATAAAGACAGGGCTGCTGATCATAACGAAAAGCTTTTTACCCGTTCACGGTTATTCTTTATTATTTTTTCTGCTATTCTCATCGTGTTTGTTGTCTATTATTTTCCGGAGATAAGGAAAGAGATCAGGATGCTTAAAAAAGTGAATGTCTATTGGCTGATCGCAGCTATTGTTTCACAATTCCTCACTTATTTTTTTACTGCTGTCATTTATCGTTTTTTATTAGCAGCTCATAAAATAAAGCAGGCCCCCGGATTATGGGACCTACTTAAGGCTTCTCTTATTTCACTGTTCTTTAGTCAAACAGTGCCAAGCGCCGGGGTCAGCGGCAATACCTTTATTTTTAATTTCCTGTCAAAAAGTAAGATAAAGGTAACGCAGATCATTTCAGTGATCCTTGCCGAGTTACTGATCTTTTACGCTGCTATGGAAGCGATCATTATAATATTGTTGTTGGTCTGCCTGTTTTTTTTCAAGGTGCGTCGCATTATTTCGCTCACGCTGGCAATAGGTCTTGGTGTTTACCTCGTTTTTGCAACATTCACAGCATTTGCAGGGAGAAAGAAATTCATCGATCTTATTTTTAAAAAGATCCAAAAAGTAAAATTCATTAAAAAGATATTTGAAAAGATAACGCAAAAGATAGAGCAACAGGGGATTTCAAAAAAAGAAGTGAATGTATTAACGCTGCTCGAAGAAAATAAAGGGCAGACAATAAAAGTATTCCTGTTTCACCTGTTGGTAGTTGCTGCGGATGCGTTTACGCTGTACGCATTATTCAGCGGGTTGGGTATTCCCGTTTCCCCTTTTGTAGTGCTGCTTGGTTTGATAAGCACCAGGATCATATCGCTGATACCATTTTTACCGGGGTCACTCATTCTTTACGAAAGCAGCATGACTTTCTTTTTTACAACACTTGCTCTTCCGCTCGGTGCAGCGGCTATTGTTACATTAATCTACAGGCTTCTGTCTTTCTGGTTTCCTATACCTGTTGGTTTATTTTTTTACAAACAATGGCAGCAAAAAACCAGCGATGGTTGAACATGGTCGACACATGCACAGAAAGACGGCCATCATATTTGCCCCTCGCCACTAATTCTATATTTATATCAATCGCACCCCACGAATAACTTCCCCTTTCGCTATTGATCTTTTTATTCAACTCTCCTTTCATTTTTTTACCCGGTCAAAAAACTCTTTTTGCAGCTTCAATGTTTCGTTGTCGCTTTTAATAGCCTTAATTGCATTAATTAATTGGTTGATGGTATGATCTGCTACCAGTTTGCCAAGTGCTACTGTAGCTTTATCACCTTCACCTGCATAATGATTTGGAAAATCGGCATACCACCAGATGCCGGTATACACATTTGGTATTGACAACCGGTTCAGATTTTTACCGGATTCATTTTTAGCGCTGTCTAATTGCACCAGGTCGGGCCGGAAATACAATACTTCCGATGTTTCTTTTTCACCGGCATGCTGATCGCCTGCTGCATCGGAACGGCGCAAGGCGGTTAGCTGTTTATTAAACGCAGAATCGGAAGATGGCTGGAAAAAATACACGGCATAATTCCTTTCTTTTTCAAGCCTTGTTTGTATAAAATATTTTATCAGCTCAGGGTTGCCGCCGTGACCATTTACAATAATGATCTTATTAAATCCATTCCTCGCAATTTCATCGCAGGTATTTTCCAGCAGGTCCCATACCACTCTTTCAGGCAATGCAAATACACCAGGTTGGTGCTTCGCTTCATTTATCTGCCCGTAAAAATAATCGGGGAATACCACAGCATATTCTTTTTGTGTAGCACGTAAAGCATACTCACGTACACGTATCAGGTCGCTACCAACGGGCACATGCGGACCATGTTTTTCTAATATGCCGATAGGAAGTATACAGGTTTTATTGCTTTTGGTTAACGCGTTATTCCAGTCGGCCGCAGTTATTTCATCCCAACGTGCCGGAAGTTTTTGAGCCGTGGCCTGAAGGCAACAAAAAATGGCGAAGCCTAAAGCTGGCAAGAAAGTTTTAATTCTTTTCATTTGAAATCGTTTTACCAAATATAGTAATGTTGTACTGCAACAATTCTTCTGAACATTTACAATGTATCATTAAAAGTTCTCCGATGCTGTGATGTCCGTCCCTGTTGTCATCGGGATCTTCACGCTTATTTAATTAACTTAGCTATTCTATCTTCTTCATTCATTAATGAAATAATTGCTATATGAAATTTTCATTGTTTACAGTAACCTATGCAGGATTGTTTTACGACGGCAAAGCATTAACCGTAGAAAAACAAATACATAAAGCCAAAGAACTGGGGTTTGATGGCCTTGCTATTGAAACAAAAAGACCTGTTGCTTCACCACTTGATCTTTCGAAGGCAGACAGGGCACGCATCAAATCTGTAGCGGCTAATGAGGGCATTGAATTATGTGCTGTTGAAAGCCTGAGCAATTTCTGCAGCAACCTGATGGAAGAACGTGAAAATAATTTAGCTATGATGCGCTATGTGCTGGAACTTGCGCATGACCTTGAGGTAAACATGGTAAAGATATTTGCAGCATGGCCGGGAATAATTAATGATGATAAACCTGCGATGTATGGGTCTTATGATCGTGGTAATTATTTCAAACCCTTATTTGCTACAGATCTTAAAATATGGCACCGTGCTGTAGAAGGCATTCGTGAAGTAGCTGATTGGGCCGCTGATATGGGCATTACATTGGTATTGCAGAATCATGGACCTGTGCTGACACCGGGTTATGAAGATGTACTCGCTATGACAAAAGAAGTAGATCGCTCTAATCTTAAGATATGTCTTGATGTCCCGATGTTCTTCGATCGCCAGGATACAGAATATGTACGTGAAGCCGTGGAGAAATGCAGTGAATTTATCCGGTACACACACTATGGTGCATGGAATTTCAGTGAATCAGAAGATGGTGAAATTATACTCGATCCTGCTCCCGGTCATGGGGGTAAGATCAATTACGAAACATTTATCGAAGCATTGCACGAGCATGATTATGATGGCTGGCTGACATCAGAATATTGCCTGCCTGTTTTACGCAACCATCAGCTCTGCGGTATAGAAGATATTGATGAAGCCACTCGCAGGGGATTGCGTTATATGAAGCAACTGGTACAACGGGTTACTGCTGCAAAAAAATCTGCAGGGTCAAAAGCCTCCAGGTCTAACCAAAAGATCATTCAATAATGAATCCTGAATATGCACATAGCCTATGCATAGTTTTTTGAAACCGCGCCTGATGGCCATGATGTTCCTGCAATTTTTTATCTGGGGTTCATGGTATGCAACCGGGGGCAATTATATGAAGAGTCATGGCATGACGGATGTTATTTATCTCGTTTATCTTGCCAGTCCCATCGGTTCTATTGTTTCACCTTTTTTTCTTGGGATGATCGCCGATCGTTTTTTTGCTGTAGAAAAATTAATGGGTGTAATGCATTTACTCAGTGGTATATTTCTGTTCTGTGCACCATCTTTCGGTGCCGGATCACCTGCAATATTTCTAAGCTTTATGTTCCTGCACATGCTTTGTTATATGCCAACGGTTGGGCTTGCATCAGCCACAGTTTTTCATTTGGTGGGTGACAAGGAAAAAGAATTTCCTGTCATAAGAGTATTCGGAACTTTAGGATGGATCGGCGCGGCATTTATTGTTAGTTATCTTTTACAGGGCGACACTACTGCGCTTCCTATGTATGTAGCAGGTGCAGGCAGTTTGCTCATGGGTCTTTACAGTTTTACACTGCCACATATACCACCACGGGGGGCCGGTAAAAAAGTTGCATTCCGCGATGTGATAGGTCTCGATGTATTAAAGCAGTTTACCTCAACGCCATTTATTGTTTTTATACTTGGTCTCTTGCTCATCAGTATTCCCTTTGCGATTTATTTTCCTTATGTACCCATCTTTCTTAAATCGGCTAATATTTCCGATCCTGCATTTAAAATGTCTTTCGGACAAATGTCCGAAGTTTTTTTTCTCCTGCTCATGCCCTGGTTCTTTAAACGGTTTGGCATCAAATGGGTATTGATCATGGGACTGCTTGCATGGGTGATACGTTACGGTCTCTTTGCGATGGCCGCTCCCAATGCTGTTGCCTGGATGATGATCGCGGGCATACTCGTGCATGGCGCCTGTTATGATTTTGTCTACGTGGCATCGCAGGTATATATTGATAAAAATATTTCACCGGCATTTCGTGCACAGGCACAGGGTTTTTTTGTATTGGTGTCTTATGGTGTTGGACAGGGGCTTGGTACATTGGCTGCAGGTTTTATTTTCAACAGCATTATGAGGGGCGACAATGCTACAGCAACACAATGGCAAAGCTTTTGGCTCATCCCGCTTTTATTTGCAGTGGTTGTTACGCTATTGTTTGTAGTTGGGTTTAAGGAGAAGCTGCAGATCAGTAAAAAGGAAGAAATAATTGATGATTAAGTTCAGAAATTTTATTGAATCATCCTATGTTCACAAGTCCAACTGAGGTTAAATTAATAAAAGGAGATTCACCGGCTAAACCTTTTTAGTTTTAATAATATCCCAACAATTGGAAGATCAGTTCCGGAATATTCATGCATAGGCCTGTTACACATACCCTTAATACGCTACCATAAAATTTTGCTGCTGAGAAAATGTTTGCAAAGACAGAAGGGAACGCTTATTGTATCTTACAGCGACATGACCTGCTTCCATCACTTGCCCGTATTTAAAAGAATTGTCGCCGTATTATTCTTTTTGTGTACTGCCTGTACATCTCAGGCCTATTCTATTTTAACCCATGAAGCGCTGATCGATGTCAATTGGGAAAAAGTTTTGCTTCCGCTCTTAAAACAAAAATACCCGGGAAGTACAGAAAAGGAATT
>Ga0070698_100010224_pt1 | contig 10023 bp, 7 predicted proteins | sample KBSK1502metaG_FD_65477 | JGI IMG/M metagenome (GOLD analysis project Ga0070698, IMG submission 65477) | Corn, switchgrass and miscanthus rhizosphere microbial communities from Kellogg Biological Station, Michigan, USA - KBS K1-50-2 metaG | ecosystem: Host-associated > Plants > Roots >... | reverse complement strand
ACGATGATGAAGCGCCGTCCCTGGTCAGTCTGCACCGGAAAATAGAAAGCGCCGGCTTCGCCGAAGTCTACGCTGGTCGAAGGCGGAATCCATGCAGGAAGCTGTTCGTGCTCCTTCGTGAACTGGACCGCGCTTCGCAGTGGCAAGAGCTGGATGTCTTTGAACCGAACGTATTCGGTGGTCTTGTCCTCGCGTTCGCGAGGTGTGAATTCGGGAATCAGGCTGTCGCGAACGTTACCGTCGTCGTCGACCACGAGGATGTTTTTGACGCGAACGTTCTTGTCGTTCAGCAGCGGTTGGCGCAGGTCGCCGATGATCTCATCCAGGTATTTATCGCTCTGGAGGCTCTCGAGGCCGAGCGCGATGCCGGTCATGATGGCCTGCTCCTGCTCGATGATCATGCGCGCGTTGGCGCGGACGGTCCGGAGGTTAAAGTAGTACTGGATGCCGAGGGTGAGCCCGAGCATAAGGGCCAGCAGCAACAGCAGCCGGGCGCGAAAGCTTTGAATCTGGGCCGGGTATCTCATTCGGAAACTAAGAGTGGCAAATCGGCATCAGACGTTGTTCGTCCACAGATTACACAGATTCGATTGAGCAATCTGTTTAATCTGTGGATAAATCTGGAATCGGGTTGAAGCTCTAGCACGTGCTGTTCCAGCGAAATATGTATAATCGATTACTTTTTGATTGCCCACAACTGTCGATTGATGTTATATTTGCGTCGGTCTCAAATCAATGTCCCCAGAGACCGCCCGTTTGGGAAACTCTTCCCGCCCTCAAGTTGCAGCAGAAGGTTTGATCGAAACACGAAAAGAGGCGTTTTTTGAAAGAGCTCGGAACTGCAAACAGTATTAAACGTTATTCGAGATTGACAGGAACGCGGTCGGAAGATTCGTTTCTACTCACCGTTAGGTGAGTGCATCCCTTCAAAAGAAAGGTACTTAGGCCTGATGACTCTGCATTTCCATTCCCCTAAGTCACGCCAGTTCGTCTTTATTCTATTTGTTCTAATTTCTCTGGTTTTTTCCGGGACAGCATTCGGGAGGAAGAAAAGCTCTGCGGGCCGGAGTGCCCGCGCTACGAAAAACAGAAAAGCCTCTGCCAGAAGCCGCTCCACGTCACGACGTGGAGGACGGCAAGTGGCGAGAAGTTCACGTCGCGGCCGTGGCGGTCGCGTAACGGCTCGTGATCTTCGCCGGCAGAGAGTGCTCGCTGCTCGCGAGCAAGCGTCGGCGATCAAAGCGCTTGAGAGAAGGCTTCGCCGGCCATTGACGAAGCGAGAGCGTGCCGCCGAGATGCGACGCATGGGTGCACGAAGTCGTCGTGCGTTGCTCGAAGCTCGCCGTCGTGCCGAAGCTGCTCGTCGTGCGGCAATCGCGCGCCAGATGGCGCTCGATAAGGCAATGCGAGATGAAGTCCAGTCATATATAGCGAAGGACGACATTAGCGGAGAAGATCCGGAAGTGCGTCGCGTTGCGATGAATGCGCTTGGTTTTCACGCTGGCACCGTCGTGGTGATGGATCCGATGACTGGTCGCGTGTATTCCATGGTCAACCAGGAATGGGCGCTGCGTCGCGGATTCAAGCCGTGCTCCACAATCAAGCTCGTCACTGGCGTTGCCGGACTTTCTGAGAATGCTATTCCCGCCCTTGACACTGTCGGCGACGGATATCGAATCGACCTAACGTCAGCTCTTGCTCATTCTGATAATGGCTTCTTTCAGCAAGTAGGAACCAAGATCGGCACTGAGAAGATGGTGAGTTATGCGCGTGAACTTGGTCTCGGCGAGAAAACCGGGATAAACGTGCCGTTTGAGTTTCCGGGCAGGTTGCCGGAAGTAAAGCCTGACGTTCTCGAGAGACGGATCTTTTCACACGCCGATGGTTTTGAAGTGACGCCAATGCAGATGGCAACCCTCGTTTCAGCGATGGCGAATGGTGGCAAACTCCTGGTGCCGCAAATCGCGCACAGCACTAAAGAAGCGAGCAAGATGGGCGTGAAGGTGAAGCGACAGTTGCCGGTTACGACCGAGGTTTGGCAGCGCATGGTTCCTGGAATGGTGGGCGCAGTTAACTACGGTACCGCTCGCAAGTCTTACGATCCTGCTCAAACCGTCGCCGGTAAGACCGGAACGTGTATCGGCCAGGGCGGCTGGGTCGGGTCATTCACATCTTATGCTCCGCTTGCCAATCCGCGACTTGCAGTCGTCGTGATTGCGCAGGGAACTGACGGCCGCCGTCACTTCCCGGCCGCGGTAGCTGGCGAGATTTATCGCCAACTCAATCACCGCTTTGGAACCGCGATCAACCTCCAGGTTGCATCCACCCTTGATGACGAAGAGAAGGAAGTGGCCGACGCTGAAGCTGCCGCCGACGCAGACGCAGCAAATGCTGACGCCACGACCACGGAAACAAATAACGGAGAAACGACAAAAGCTGCGACCGCAACCGCTACTCCCGTTCCTGCTGTTGTACCCGCAGCCAATAAACCAGCCACGTCTGAACCAAAAAACACGGTGAAGCGTGTGCTTATGCCGCTCGAAAAGAAACCGGTTGAGGCCCCCAAGTCCAATTCGACTTCAACCAAAACAACTCAGACTCCCGCGACTAGTGCGCCCGGCGAACAACGACCGAGGCGAATTCAACCCTGACCAGAAACCCCTTAATCTACCCCCTCTCTTTTGCTTGCGCCGGAGTTTTATTATCCGGCGCAAATTTTTTTAATGTTTTTCTGCTATGAGCGCGGTATGTCTTGACACATTTCCCATAGTTGCACGATTATTGCGGGCGTTCTAGTACCCAGGTTTCCTAGCACCCTTTGAGTGCTTCCCCATAGATTCAAAGATCGGCAACCGGTTTTTGGATAGCACGCATCCTAAAAATTCCCCGTGGCGACCGAAAAAGGGAGGGCCGTGGACGCGACTGCTTGAATTGATTTTTTGGAGGTTGGGAACGACTAATGAAAAAGCTGATAACGTTTGTAAGTATTTGTTCTACAGTCGCGATACTCGCTCTGCCCGTTGCAGCGCGCAATTTCATCGCGCAACCGGACACAACCATTCAAGATGCAGCATGTGCAGATGAAGCTAAGGAAGCTCTGTACGCATCGTTTTTAAAGAACCGAGCCGACGACCAAGCGAAAGCTTACGAAGACGCCAAAAAGTATCTGGCGTGTCCCACTACCGGCATTACCGAAGCCCAGAACAAAATTGTGGAGTACTTGAAGAAGTGGGTCTCCAAGTACGAAGAGATCACGAGAGCCGCTCGCTTCCAGGATCTCCTTTACGTACAAAAGAAATATCCGGAAGCATACGCGCTCGGTAAAGAACTTTTGGCCGCACAGCCGGAAAACCTGAAAGTGATGATCGACTTGGGCGCCAATGGTTACCTCGTGGGACCATTGAACAACGCCGCCCTGAGTGCCGAAGCTCTTGGTCACGCAAGAAATGCGCTGGCCGCACTCGAGGCCGGGAAGACTGTTGAAGATTGGAAGCCGCTTACTGGGAAAGACGTGGCGATCGCGTATCTCAACTACTCGATCGGTTCTCTCACTCTTCAAAGCGATCCGGGAAACTCACTCAAGTTCTTGATCAAGGCCGCACAGTTTGAGACGCCTTTGAAGAAGTCGCCTTACACTTACGCCTACATCGCGGGTGCTTACGAAACCGGTCCGTATGCCAAGCTCTCGGAAGAATACAACGAGAAGCACAAAGGCAAGGACGAGACACCGGAAAGCAAGTTGATGCTGGCTAACATCAACCAGCTCATCGATCGCATGATCGACGGTTATGCACGTGCGGTGGCACTCGCGGGCGCCGATACCAACTTCGCGCAGCCTAAGACTGTTTGGAATGAAAGCCTGACAACCTGGTACAAGTATCGGAACAACAACCAAACGACCGGTCTGGACCAGATGGTCGCCGGCATCTTGTCGAAACCTCTGCCACCGGAACCGACTCCGTTGACGTCACTACCGCCTTCGGCAACACCGGCTGCAACTCCGGTTAATGGCACCAGCCTGGGCACTGCCAATGGCACCGGCGTCGGCAACGCTAATGGCACGGGTATCGGTGCCGCCAGCGGCAACGGCCTCGGTGCTGCCAATAGCAAGGGCACCGGCACTGCCAGCGGTAACGGCACTGCAGGCACAACAAATCCGGCTGGCGGAACAAAACCCGCAGCCGCAAAACCCGACCGACCACGCAACTAACCAAAGCAATCTGTCTCCATCCCACGCCGGAAGTAAGTCATTTTAGACAAGCTTCCGGTGTTTGCTTATAATTCAGCCCGCTTTGAAGAACTCCGACACGACTACCGATCTGGATCTCCTCGAAACCGTTCTGGCTTACAAGTTCAACGATCGTGCTTTGCTCGAACGGGCCATCACCCACCGTTCGTGGGCGCACGAGAAAGTTGCGCCCGGAGATGAGCAACAGGCGCGCAAACTTCATAACGAGTCGCTCGAATTCCTGGGTGATTCGGTGCTCGGGTTAGTGGTTTCAAACTATTTGTGTAACTCGTATCCTGCCGGGACAGAAGGTGAGCTGTCGCGCATGAAGCACCGGCTCGTGAGCGCGCCGACCCTCGCGAAGGCGTCACTCGAACTCAATCTGGGTGACTTTCTTCGTTTCGGACGCGGTGAAGAAAAAAGTGGCGGCAGGCAGAAGAATGCTTTGCTTGCGGACGTCTTCGAAGCGATTACTGGAGCGATTTTTTTGGATGGCGGTCTCGAAGCGGCGACTGGGTTTGTTTGTTACGCACTGCGCGATGAGTTGGAAGGCGCCGATCCCCTGAGCGCTGCTAAAGCCGACTACAAGACGATGCTTCAGGAACGTTTGCAGGCGGCCCGGCGCCCGGCGCCGCGTTATGCAGTAATCGCAACCCTGGGTCCGCCGCATCAACGTATCTTCCACGTCGAAGTTTCGTGGGACGGCGGCAGCATCCAAGGGGAAGGGCACTCCATAAAAACCGCCGAAGCTGCGGCAGCGCGGGCCGCTTTGGAGGGAATGAGTTGGGACGAATCGAGCGACGACATGGAAGCGTCTGCCGACCCTATGTAAAAACGCCGAAAGGCGTTCGCTAATTTCAGCCCATAGTTGGAGCGAAGCGACAACCCTGGGATAGAAGATAGAAAAGCGCTAAACCCTGAAAGGGTTCTTCGCAAGACGAACCCTTTCAGGGTTTAATAGAATTATGATTGTTCCCCAGGGTTGTCGCTTCGCTCCAACCTTGGGGTGAGATTAGCGAACGCCTTCGGCGTTTCGAATCCCTGAAATTGAACTGGCACAAAGAGCCGCTTAAACTTGACCGGCACGAACAACGTATCTAGGATGTTTTTTTAATGACCACTAACCGTACTACTGACAAGGTAACAGTCACCGAACCCGATACCGTCGCGGCGAAACCTTTTTCATTCGCCCGGCTTTTTAACCGTAACGGTCATGAAAAGCAGCCGGTGACGCCGGTGAAACAGCAGGGTCCGCCCAAGTCTGTCTGGCGCGAATACTTCGAGTCGGCGGTCGTGACGGTCATCATGGCGTTGTTTGGTATGACCTTCATCGTGCAGGCAGTGAAGGTCCCCACCGGATCGATGCAGAACACGATCACGATCGGCGATCATCTGCTGGTAAACAAATTCATCTTTGCCCCGGGCACGTCGCTTCCGTTTCTGCCGCAACGAGATATTCGACGAGGCGATATCATCGTCTTCAAGTATCCCGGCAATCCGTTCGATCCGAAGCGCGACGATCGTCCTGACAACCGGCCGATACTGACGAACTACGTCAAACGAGTGATCGGCATACCCGGCGATCGTATTAGTATCAAGGGAAACAGCGTTGTCGTTAACGGCCAGGTCGTTCCCGAGCATCACATTACTGCACGCGATCACAACCGCAAAGATCCGCTCGAGATTATCGACGACCCACCAAAGAAACCGGGTGAGCTTTACGACGTCTATTACAAGCCCGGTCCGGAAGACGACGGGACGGATTACGACGTGTTCCAGGGTAAAGACGAGATCCTCGTGCCCGAGAACAGCTACTTTGTAATGGGCGACAATCGCAACAACAGTGAAGATAGTCGTTACTGGGGTTTTGTTCCACGCGATCTCGTGATTGGTCGCGCGATGTTTGTCTACTGGTCCTACGACGAGAGCGCGCCTGTGAGTGGCAACTTTCTCGTCGATTTCTTTGTGAACACGCGTTGGAGTCGCACCGGTACGTTGGTGAAGTGAGCCGCAAAGAAGCACAAAAACGAACGCAGAGAATCATCTGTGCTTGTTGTGCGTCTTTGGGGTTATTTGTATTTGTGTTCCTTTGCAGCGACGTCGCCGCGCAACGTAAGTCGAAGAAGAAGCCCGCGCCCGCGCCACCTCCTCCAACTGAACTCAGCAAGCTCCGCGACGAATACATCAGGCTCACAGGTGAATACAAAGCAAGTCTCGGAAAGCTGACCCCTTTCTACGAGAACGATGTGAAGCGCGCTGAAGAGAAGCTTGAACAGTCGAAGAAACTACTTGCCGAAGGCTTGATCGCGCGAACGCAAGTCGAAGAGAACGAACATGCGTTAGCACTCGCGAAGCAAAAGATCGAAGAGACAAATCGCCAGATGGCGAATGCTGAAGCGCAGATTGCCGGAGTGCTTGTCGAGACGGCTGCTGACGAAGAGATCTCGAAGAATCTTCGGCTCGCGAAGCAAGGCCTTATTCGGACTGCTTCCTTTACTCGTTTTACCGGCGCCGGTGGATGGAGTATCGGCGATGCATGGAAGATTCAACGATTCTTTTCTGACACCTTTCACAAGCAACTTCCAATTGCAGTCTTTGGGCAGGGAGCGATTCACGATCGCTGGCGGCTGGACCATCACAATGCAATGGATATCCAGCTTCATCCTGATGGCGTCGAAGGCCAGGCGCTGTTGAACTTTTTACAGAAGAATGGAATTCCGTACTCAGCTTTTCGATCGGCAATTCCCGGCACTGCCACAGGTCCGCACATTCACATAGGTAGACCATCTCACCGTTACTGAGTCGGAGCTTATGAAATCTATCTTTGTTTACGTAACCATCCTGTTGTTACCAACCTTCGCCTTCGGTTTCCAAATGAGTACCAGCAAGTCGTTCACAGAGAAACAGGCTTCACACTTCGCGTCTCTGGCGTTGAAGTGCGTGAGCCGCGAGTTTCCGAACAAGCCCGAGCACGTTATTAACAACGCGAGCGAAGTGAGCAGTCCGAAAGTTTTGCATCCGGCTTTCTATGGTTGTTACGACTGGCACTCTTCGGTGCATGGTCACTGGATGCTCGTGCGATTGTTGAAGACGTTTCCTGGTCTCCCCGAGTCTGCGCAGATACGCGAAGCGCTGAATGCAAACCTCACGGCGGAAAATATTCAGGCTGAAGTCGCGTACATGAAGCAAGCGAATCGCCAGTCGTTCGAACGGACGTACGGTTGGGCGTGGGCATTGAAGCTGGCTGAGGAACTTCACTCGTGGAACGATCCTGACGGAAAGAAGTGGTCCGAGAATCTACAGCCGCTCGCCGAGACGCTCGCGAAGTCGTACCGAAATTTTCTACCCAAGCAGACCTATCCGATCAGGACCGGCGTGCATCCAAACACCGCGTTTGGGCTGGCGTTTGCGCTCGACTATGCAAAAGCATTCGGCGATCGCGAATTGGAAGCGTTACTGAGCGAACGCAGCCGGACATACTACGCAAACGACACTGATTATCCCGGAGGCTGGGAGCCCGGCGGCGAAGACTTCTTTTCCGCCGCGCTGATGGAAGCCGATCTAATGCGGCGTGTAATGAAGCCGCAGGAGTTCAGCACGTGGTTCCACCGGTTTCTACCGGGTGTTGGAAAGGGTGGCCCAGCGGCATTGTTACAGCCGGCGATCGTCACCGATCGCACCGATCCGAAGCTGGTCCATCTTGACGGTCTGAATCTCAGCCGGGCGTGGTGCATGCGTAGCATCGCCGCGGCTCTACCCGCCGGCGATCGGGCGCGGCAAAATCTGTCTTCTGCCGCCAACCGGCACGCATCCGCAGCACTTGCCCACGTCGCGAGCGGCGACTACGCGGGCGAACACTGGCTCGCCTCGTTCGCCGTATTTTTGCTGTCGACTTATTAGCCACAAAAAGGCACAGAAAGCGCAATTGAACTGCTGAGTGTCCATTTTGTCCCTGTTTGTGGCGCAAGTCTTTTTCATTCCAGCCGTTCCTCTACCGCTATGAAGACAATCATCCTTTCTATTCCCCTCGTTACGTACCTGTTGTTCAACGCTTTCGCCCAGCAAGCTGATTACACGCAACTGCGGAACGAGGCGGAGGCGCAGTACGCTCAGGAGTCCTACTCGCGCGCCAACGAGCTCTATGCCAAGGTCGATAAAAGCAAACTCAATCCGGCCGAATTGCGTTGGGTTCAATTTCGTCTCGCCGACACGTCCTGGCGGGCTGACGCGTCAACACAAACGCCAGACACGACGCGTCTCGAACACGCGCAGAAACAACTCGAAGAGCTGATCCGCGTTGTCGAGAAGGAAACTGATCGCGATCTCGTCTGGACCGAAGCACACGAATCACTCGGCGACTTCTTCTGGACGCGCCGTGGTCAAATGAACTGGGGCGCCGCCTGGCCGCACTACCAGCAAGCGCTCGATTGGTGGGCCGGACAGCGCGATCTCGAACGCGCGCGCGATCGTTATCTCAAACTTGTCTTCAGAGCCGCGCATCCACCTCGCGCCGATGATTATTACGTCTACACTTATTACGGCAATTACATTCCACTCGACGTTCTCGAGAACGCTCTCAAGATCAGCAACACCGCAAACGACACGTCGCACATCAACTTTCTGCTCGCGATGACCATGCGTTACGCCGGTGGCGATTACAACGCGCGTTACCGCGTTCCCGATCAGTTTGAAGACGCACTCAAAGCCGGCAAGCAATCCGATTGGTATGACGATGCGCTCTTTTACTATGCGGAATGGATGAACAGTTACGGGACTTTCAAGCTAAATGAAGACGGGCAATTGGAACAAAAACCGGATTACGTCAAAGCAGTCGAGCTCTATCGTCGCTTTCTCCGTGAGTTTCCGAAAGGCTCATCACGCTACGTAGATCAGGCGCGCGAACAGATCAAGAACATCACCGAGCCCTCGCTCTCGGTGGTAGTCTCCAACATTTTTCTTCCCGGCTCCGAACTTCAGTTTGAGTTGAGCGCACGCAATGTCCGTCGTGTCGACTTTGCGCTTTACAAGATCGACATGACGCGGGACGTTCGCCTCATCGCGAGCGAAGATGAGGAAGACGGCGAAGGCGATTCAGCGCCATGGCTGCAAAGAATTCCGACTGCGGGCCGAGCGCCCTTCAAGGCCTGGTCCAAGAACCTTGTTGAAAGCCAGACTCACAAAGCTTTCGACGAACAGGTTCGAATCGAAGGCAAAGTGCCCACCGGCGCATACCTGCTCGAAGCCAGTGGCGGCGGCCCACTTTCGGCGCGTGAGCTGGTGCTGGTTTCAGATGCGACGCTCGTGCTCAAGTCGTCCAGCAAACAGGCCCTCGTGTTTTTCGCAGATGCAGTGACCGGCGCGCCGATCGCCAACGCGAACATCTCGCTCTGGGAGAGTTACTCCCTGAACAACAAATATCGTTGGCGCCATCTCCGGCAAACTACCGACGCGGACGGATTGGCGCGCTTTTCACTAAGAGGGGTGAATTCCGACTCTCACAATCTCTTCGTGGCTGGCGCGGGCAACGATCGGCAGGCATTTGCTTCCGGTTATTCATACGGCGGTAGCACGGACCAGGATTGGCGAATCTACGCGTTCACAGACCGCCCTGCCTATCGTCCGAAAGAAACGGTGCAATGGAAGTTCATTGCACGACGAATGAAGAGCCAGGTCTATTCAACTCCGGCTAATCAAGTTGTCGAATACGAGATCACCGATCCGCGCGGAACGAAAGTCACCGACGGCAAAGCGACATTGAATGCATTTGGCAGCGCGTGGGGATCGTACGAGTTGGG
>Ga0070698_100010223_pt1 | contig 10023 bp, 5 predicted proteins | sample KBSK1502metaG_FD_65477 | JGI IMG/M metagenome (GOLD analysis project Ga0070698, IMG submission 65477) | Corn, switchgrass and miscanthus rhizosphere microbial communities from Kellogg Biological Station, Michigan, USA - KBS K1-50-2 metaG | ecosystem: Host-associated > Plants > Roots >... | reverse complement strand
CTATAATATTGAAAGAAAATATTATTTACTATCCAAAGAAAAGACCCCTCGGCATAAGCAGTTCCCATCAATTTTACTGGTGTGTCTACAGCTAACCGAAATAATCCCATTAGAAACCCAACAAGCAAAGTAGCGAGTGCACCAGGACCGTTTAATCGTTTCATTAGAACACCAAAAAAGAAAACGACAGCGATAGGAGGAGCCAGATAAGCTTGAATGCCTTGCAAATAATCATAAAGGCCACGTCCTCCCTGTATCACAGGAATCCATAATATTCCAATAACTACCATAGCAACGGTAGCGGCTCTGCCAACCCAAACCAATTGCGCCTGGGTTGCTTTCGGACGAAAACGAGAATAAAAATCCATTGTGAAAAGCGAAGATGAGGCATTGAATACTCCTGCAAGTGCACTCATAAGAGCAGCAAGCAAACCTGCAACTACAATTCCTCTAACGCCGACGGGAAGTATATGCATTACAAGTAATGGAAAAGCAGCTTGCGCCCGGTCCCTGATTAAATTACCGCTGGAATCAAATAGTTCCTGGTGTAATGATGGATTGATTCCGCTTTTTGCTAACGCAAAACAAATCATTCCTGGAATGATAAAAAGAAAAACAGGAGTAAGTTTCAAAAAGCCTGCGAAAATTGTTCCTCTTCTGCCTTGCTTTTCATCACGGGCACCCAATACACGTTGAACAATATACTGATCAGTACACCAATACCACAAACCTATTATAGGTGCGCAAAGCAACATCCCCGGCCAGGGATATTTGTCATTAAAATACCATGCCTCTTTTGCAACTTCTTTTACAGGTGCCCATGTACTTTCTACACCATTGGGTACAATCGGTTTCCATAAATTAAACATTTCGGGGCCGCATATCTCTTTAAGTTTATCCCAGCCGCCAAGAGCTTGCAAACCAAAATAAGTTACCATTACTGCTCCTATAATCTTTACAAAAGTTTGAAGTGTTTCAGTATAGGCTACTGCTCTAAATCCCCCGAGGATGGTATATATTCCAGTCAACACAATTAATAAAATTGAGCCGATCCAGAATGTATCCATTCCTAAAAAATGTACTTCAGGTAACAGCGCCCTGAATACGATACCACCTGCGTAAATACCAACAGCAATTTTTGTGAGGATATATGCGATCAATGAAATAATAGAAAGAACCGTTCTTGCTTTTGGCGTAAATCTTTTTTCAAGAAACTCCGGCATGGTGAACACTTTCGAACGCATAAAAAAAGGAGCCATCACCCAACCCAACACTAAAAGACACCAGGCATGCAATTCATAATGTGCCAGCGCAACGCCGTCAGTTGCTCCGGATCCTGCTAATCCAACCAAATGTTCGGAACCGATGTTCGATGCAAAGATCGAAGCACCAACTACGAACCAGCCGAGATGACGACCGGCGAGAAAATAATCATCAGCAGAAGTTTTTTCTTTCTTCTTTATTGCCCACCATGAAATGCCAGCAATGATCAGGAAATAGAATAAGATGATAAGCCAATCGATTGTTGTAAGTACATTCATAGCAAATTGTTTTGATTTGAAAAGAACATTTAGATATACCTGTTAATAATATTTTCCAAATACTCTTGTTTACCACTTTTCATAGCAGGCTCACCATTTTCAATTGCATAGGTTCTCAGATCTTCTAAAGATAGCTTTCCATCTTCAAATTCTTTTCCTTTACCGCTGTCGAATGTAGCATATCTTTCTTTTCTGAGTTTTTTATAATCAGATTTATTTAAAATATTATCTGCCGTTATTAAAGCTCTTGCAAATGCGTCCATACCGCCAATATGTGCATGAAACAGATCTTCTGCATCAGTTGAGTTGCGCCGGATCTTTGCATCAAAATTTATTCCGCCTCCTTTAAACCCGCCTGCCTGTAAAATAACAAGCATTGCTTCTGTTAATTCATTTATATCAGTTGGAAACTGATCGGTATCCCAGCCATTCTGATAATCTCCCCGGTTGGCATCAATACTTCCCAATAATCCTGCATCAGCGGCAGCCTGTAATTCATGAGTAAAAGTATGCCCTGCTAATGTCGCATGATTCACTTCAACATTTAATTTAAAATCATTCATCAGATCGTATTGACGCAAAAATCCAATTACTGTTTCACAATCGTAATCGTATTGATGTTTACTTGGCTCACATGGTTTAGGTTCAATGAAAAATGTTCCTTTAAACCCATTCTTTCTTGCGTAATCTTTTGCGGCATGTAAAAATTTTGCAAGGTGTTCTTTTTCCCTTTTCATGTTTGTATTCAGCAAACTCATATATCCTTCCCGACCGCCCCAGAAGACATAATTTTCGCCGCCTAATGCAATAGTGGCATCGAGTGCTGCTTTTACTTGTGCTGCCGCATGAGATAATACATGAAAGTCAGGATTAGTGGCGGCGCCATTCATATATCTTTTGTTTGAAAAAAGATTGGCAGTGCCCCATAGAAGCTTCACGCCACTTGCTGCCTGCTTAATATTTAAATAATCAGTAATTGCTTTTAATCTCCTTTCATTTTCTTTTACATCATTTGTATAGTCTACTACATCTGTATCATGAAAACAGTAATATGACAAACCAAGGTTTGTTATAAATTCAAATGCGGCGTCTGCTTTATCTTTTGCTCTTTCAACTGCATCGGTTTTCTCATTCCATGGGAATAAATGTGTTGGCTCGCCAAACGGATCAGCTCCGCTGCCATTAAAGCTATGCCAGTAAGCACAGGCAAACCGCAAATGATCTTTCATTGATTTACCAGCAACCATTTTATTTTCATCATACCAACGAAATGCAAAAGGATTGTCTGATTCAATTCCTTCAAATTTTATTTTTCCAACACTTTTAAAGTATTTTTTGGTTTCAACTATTGTAGTCATAATTATTTTCTTTTTAAATAAAGGTTTAAAATTATTTTACTCCGTCCAACAAACCACTAAACGCAGGTTTTTTTTGATAACTGCTGTTAAACAAAGTCGGAAAATCTTCTTTCCCACTTAAAACTATCCAGCTGTCTGCATCTGTTAGATTCCACACGGTAATTCCGAAGCGTTGCGCCGCAGGTACATTCTGAAAATATGATTCCGCAACGTATTTGTATTTCTGTGCCTGCATATCAAGCAACGTTGATGTTGCGGAAAAGCCTGTTGTGTTTGATGGATTTATCCGCACATCCATTTCCGATATATGGATCAATAAACCTGTTGCCGCTAATTTTTGAAATGCGTTATCAATACCGTTATTATTTGTATTGATACTAATGTGCATTTGCAAACCCACCCCATGGATCGGCACACCGGCTGTTTTTAATTCATTGATCAACTTAATAACAGAATCGAGTTTCCTGTTATCCGATTCAAGATTATAATCATTGATAAAAAGTTTTGCAGAAGGATCAGTAGCATTGGCCCAACGAAAAGCATTGGCGATATAGCTTCTTCCAAGGTGATCGGCCCAATAGAAATTATCGCTGGCGGTGCCGGATGAGTTGGAACTTGTTCTCAGATCACCCGTGCCATCTACCACTACTTCATTCACAACATCCCAACCTGCTACTTTCCCTTTATAACGATCGACCATGGTGGTGATCCAGTTATGTAAAGCATTATCTACAAGTACAGGATCCAGCACGGTTGAAGAAAGAGCTACACTGAGATTATCAATTAAAAAAGTTCCAGCATTTGGGAAATGAAATTTTACCGAAACAGAATTTTCTGTTGGTGTAAAGCTAAAAGTGTAAGGGGTCCATGTCGTAGTCAATGCCTGGTCTTGCTGTGTATAATAAGATATCGCTTGCGCCACCGCTCGTAATGATTGACCATTGGCTGCGGCCTTTGCCCAAAATTTTAATTTATAAGTTGAGCCACTTGTAACACTAAAATTATCCGAAACGATCTGTATGCTGTAAGCATTAGGGCCTGGTGTAGTTACAATAACTTTTGCAGCCTGTGTTCCGGATTGCACATCAGTTGTTTCAAGTGTGATCGAGCCGGCTGTGGGTGCGGTTGAAGAAACTTGTGTAAACCAATTGTTGAATCCATTTTCAAATCCTGGATTTAAAACAAGATTAGGTCCTGTGGTACCAGCTAATGAACGGAGATAATTACCGTTGTTATTCTGATGCCATACTAATGTGTGACCATAAACGGCAAGACCATTTGCAATAGCTAAAGTATTTACGAGTTCATCAGTTTTTGCAAAATCAAATGAACCATCATTTTTTACGTTGGCGCCATGCTTCATCTGGTATTCGGGTGTTATCCTGTCAAACTGAGCTTTTACTAAACCAGAATAGCTTGTATTGTTCTTTAAAAGATCATAACTCACGCCTATACCAATCGTGTAACTCGCCGCATCTTTTAAAGTTGATTCAGGAACAACTGGTGGAGTAATTGGAGGCGTGGGATTACTTTTTTTACTGCAAGAAAATAATCCGCTCGTTAAAAACAATATCAAAAAAAGTACGCTGTTCTTCATCGCATCACTCATTTATTTTGAAGTAGATTCATTTTGTCAGGCGTGGTTATTGCACATTAAATTTTATTTTTAAGATATTGTTTTGCAATGATTTTAAAACAGGGATGAATAATCATCCCTGTTTATCACTAATGCTTGATATGAAAGAAAAAATTAATACCCTGGGTTTTGTGGAAATGCAGGTCCTTCCGTTACACGATCAATTTGTGATTGTGGAATTGGCCTTAACATATGAAAATCTTTGATATAAGGAGCAGCTTCTGGGTTCCATGCTTTTACTCTCATTACTAATAAACGAGTTCGTACCAAGTCTTCCCATCTTTGCCATTCCCCCCACAACTCACGGCTGCGTTCATTAAGAATATAGTCAATGCCTCTTAATGTTAAATCTGCCAAAGTAGTTGCAGTCAAATTTGCAGCTGCTGTAGCATTTTGAGCTGAAGTGTTTGTTTTTCTGTAAGCTGCTCTTGCTCTGATAACATTAAGCATAGCCACAGCATTTGATATATCGCCAGCTTTATAATATGCTTCTGCCGCGATCAAGTAAACTTCTGAAAAACGATACAAAACAAATGGCCTTGTTGATGGGTCATTAAAATTTGCTCCTCTGCTTGGATCCATATATTTTTTCAATGCCGGGAAAATGGCATTATTCCATAATCTCGGTGGCACAACTATACCCTTGAAAGGCCTTGTTCCTATAAATTGAGGTGCTCCGGTAACATCAAAATCAGGCAGCCAAACGGCAGTATCAACTCCTATGGTTGTAGTATAACCAATACCCCTACTGTTATTTGTTGCAGTAGCACTATTGGTAACAGAAGTGTTAGAAATATAAACAGTATAAAAAGAATTAGAAAACCTGGAATCATCCGGCCTTTGAGTAAAAGCTTCATCCAAAAAATAAGTCTTGCCAGCATTAACACCACTTGGCCATTTAAAATAATTAGGGCATAAACGAATATAGGGACGACCATAATATGAATCCCTGATCATTCCGGAAGTACCGCTATTGACGAAATTACCAGTTGCTCCAATATAGGAGTTCACCCCACTATTATTTGGATAATTCCAATTGGTAAACCATGGAGAAAGATTTTGAGCAGCTCCGCCACTTGCTCCGGCGCCTACAGCATAGTATCCATATTTTGGATCCAATACATGATCGCTAACAAACATCGTTTCTTTTCCATAATCGTTTGCAGGGACAAATGCATCGCCATAGTCTGGCCATAAATCTAACCCATACGTCGATTTATTTGCAATGATACTGGCAGCAATAGTAGCAGCACTTGTAAAATCAGAAGCTGTATTGTTGAGCCAGCCTCTTGTCAAGTAAGCCTTAGCTAATAGGAATTGAGCAACAGGTTTTGTTGCTGCTTTTCCTAGAAATGGTGCTGTAACTGTATTTGGAAGATCAGCAGCAGCCTCAGTTAAATCTTGTATAATTAAAGCATAAATACTGTCAACTGTTGATCTTCTGTCAGCTTGAGAAGGAGCTGTAATAAATTCTGTATGCAAAGGGACCGCTCCAAAAGTTTGAACTAAATAGAAATACCAAAAACCTCTAAGAAATTTTGCCTGAGCCAGGTATTGTTTTTTTGTATTTGCATCTACATTTATTGTCTGACCATATTGGAGTACTCCATTCAATGTATTAATATCCTGAAAGGCTACCCCCCATGCGGAGCCGAAATTAGTAGCGTTAAGACCATTATAGCTAGTGATGATTGAGTTACCGCTTTGTCCCATCAAAAGCTCATCGGTGCCGGCTTGCATTTCATTACCAAAACCTTCTGTACCCCATTGGCTTCTAATATCATTATACACACCCGCTATTCCTCCTAGAACTCCGGAAGCTGAATTAAAAAAAGATGGTACAACGGAAGATTGAGGATGCTCTTCCAACAATTTTTTGCAACCCAGACCGGTGATCACCAGCGAGACAAAAATTAATATGTATTTCATTTGCTTATTTTTCATATCAATAACATTAAAGGTTTAAAATTTTAGGTTTATTCCGAAAGTCACTTGTCGTGTGGAAGGATTATTAAGATCCACACTGACTTGTCTTGTTGGTACACCTAGATCACTTGCACCGGTAGGCCCTAATGAGGATGTATTATAAGCGTTTCCTTCTGGATCAGGACCAAAACCATCTTTTACAAAAGGCGAATAAATGATAAAAGGATTTGTAATGTTCAAATACACTCTTGCAGAGCTTATTCCTGTTCTTCCAAAAACTTTTGACGGGATTTGGTACCCAAGATTAATACTTCTGCATTTTATGAATGATCCGTCACGATAACCCAAAACAGATCCAAAAAAAGCAACTGCGCTACCAGCATCAGGAGCTGGAAAATCATTCGTTGCATTAGTACGTGTCCAGTAATTAATTTTAATTTGGTTTACACGGCTTTGATTAAAAAACGCAAAACCGCCGCTACCTGTAGAATTACCTGTAAGGTATGGAACCTGCATTAGCATGCCCATCCTTGCAAACATGACAACTGACAAATCAAATCCTTTGTAAGAAACTCTATTTGTAATACCTCCTTCCCATTTTGGTTGGAAGTTTCCTAATATCTGTCTATCAGCAGCAGTAATTTTATTGTCTCCATTAATATCCTCTACGCGGATTTGTCCAGGATATTGAACAGGTGAAGTTTGTTGTTGAATGATTCCTTTTGTAGAATCTGCAGTCTGCCAGATTCCAAGCATTTTATAGTCATAAATTACACTTAATGGCTGTCCAACAAACCAACCATTACCCGGAATTGACATTTCATTTGGAGTCGTTAACTGTGTAATTTTTTCCCTGCTAAAGAAAAAAGATACATCTGCACTCCAATTGAGTCCGGATTTACTTTTTATAATATCTCCGCTAAGTGAAATCTCCAATCCTTTAACTTCTGTTTTACCCAAATTCTTCAAAGTGCTATTAGCTCCATTGCTTTGGGGAAGAAGTACTGACAATAAGATATCCTTAGTATTTTGATGATACCAATCTACATTACCAGTAATCCTGTTATTAAATAATCCGAATTCAAGTCCGACATCAACTTGTGAAGTAGATTGCCATCCGAGCCCGGTAGAAGGTAAATTTGTTACAGTATAGGCAAGTTGGTTACCAGCAGTTGATGTTCCAAAATTATAATAACCCGCAGACAATGAACCCAACGTAGCATAAGCGCCAACATTTCTGTTACCAGATATACCCCATCCACCTCTTAACTTCAGATTGGATATAAATGAAATATCCTTCATAAATGTCTCATCACTTGCGTTCCAGCTCAAAGCGACAGCAGGATAAGTGAACCATTGGTGACCAGGCGCTAAGGTTGAAGACCCGTCTCTTCTAACTGTCGCTGTTAATGCATAACGATTATTAAAAGAATAATTCAATCTTCCCATATAAGAAACTAAACCTGTTTCACTAAAACTGCCGCTTGCCGTTGGTGTACCACTTGCTAAGGCGAAGTTCGCACTGTTTATATAATCCGCAGGGACTCCTGTAACATTCATACTACTTCCACGGGAATGATCTTTTGTTATTTCAAATAAACCCGTAAATCCGATTCTATGTTTTTGGGCAATTACTTTGTCATAATATAACAGGTGCTGCAAATTGTAATTCCAAAATTCAGTATTGCTGACTGATGCATTTGAGGAAGATTGTACTGTTGCAGTATTAACATAAGTAAGCGGCCCGCTATAGCCATCAAAAACAGATTGACTATAATTTAAACCGGCATTAAAGCGATACCTTAAGCCGTTTATAAGTTTAACTTCTGCGTAAGCGCTGTTAAAGGTTCTTACAGACCTGCTTCTTGAAAGTATTGAGCTAGCTTTTGTAATTAACGTTAATGGGCTTATCTGAGCGGCATCAATAGAACCCACCGCTGGGTTTAGATTGACGGAACCATCAGAATTATAAGGAGAAGCCAATGGAGTTAATCTGACCAAACCTCCGGGAACACCACCGCCTCCAGGATTTTTTGTATAGCTAAGTGAATTAAGCGTGTTAATTCCTATTTTAACTCTCGATCCGATTCTTTGGTCTAATGTTAGCCGCACATTTGCGCGGTCAAATCTTTGGTTAGGAATAATTCCTGATTCTCTGAAAAATCCAGCCCCAAATGAATATTGAGTTGCTTCAGTTCCCCCCTGCACACCTAATTGGTGGTTTGTAGTGTATCCATTTTTAAAAATCAGGTCTTGCCAATTTGTCGATATACCAGCTGCTAAAGCGTCTTTTTCAGCTTGAGTAGCCAAGTAAGACGACGTGCCAGGGCTGGTAGCTGATGATCTGTTATAAGTAGCCGCATCCAGTTTAAATTGATAATATTCGGGTCCGCTAAATACTTTGTATTGGTCTAAAATGGATGTTACTGAATAATAACTATCATAGCTTATTACAGGTTTACCAATTTTTCCGCGTTTAGTTGTAATTAAGATAACTCCGCCTGCACCCCGTGAACCATAGATTGCTGTTGCAGATGCATCTTTTAAGATATCTATAGAAGCAATATCATCGGGATTTAAATCATTTATTCCGCCATAAGGTATTCCATCCACAACAAATAAGGGACCATCTAATGCATCACTTGCACCTGAACTTGTGGTTAATGTCCTGTTTCCACGAATACGAATCTGAGGTACAGATCCGACAGACCCACTGTTACTAACTATGGAAACACCAGCCACCCGGCCTTTTAACTGGTTTACAATATTTGTTGATGGCACCTCTTTTAATGCGCTTGATGAAATAGATGAAATTGAACCCGTCACATCTTTTTTCCGGGTTGTTCCATAACCGGTAACCACTACTTCACCAAGTGTTCTATCCAAAGCGGTCAAAGTAATAGTTAAAGAAGTCTTATTGTTTACTGGAACTTCAAGTGCATTAAAATCGGTAGCAGTTATAACTAGTATTGCATTGCCGGGCGCCGATATCTGGAACTCTCCCTGGTCATTACTTGCAGCGCCATTACCAGTTCCTTTTACTGAAACTGAGGCCCGGGCCACTGGTGCACCATCTTCTTTTAATACTCGTCCTTTAATTGTTATATTCTGTGCAATACTTGTAACAGAAAACAAAAGGACCAATAGCAGCAGTAAAGCTGTTGGTTTTAATAGCCGCAATTTTGTTGGCGGCCGCGAGTTTTTCAAAATGGCAGTTTTTTTCATAATATTTATTTTGGCAATTGAAAACTTTGGGTTTCTTTTTTATTGATCAACTCAAGAATATCATTGGCATTATTAATCATGACATCCTCTTTACAATCTAAATAAGTAATAAAAAGATGTTGATTTATATTGGAGAAAATAAAACGAGAAGTAAGATTTTGAAGACCTGCAAAGCATGCAGTATAACCCATGAACAGTTGAATGTTTATCCCAAATTTTTTCATACAGCAGCCGGTCGTAAATGATTTTTTTAGTCTGATACAGCAAGCAGAACTGCATCTTCATATAACGAATATAGGAGTTTTTTTAAAAATTGCAACCGATTGCAATTTTTTTT
>Ga0070698_100010222_pt1 | contig 10024 bp, 12 predicted proteins | sample KBSK1502metaG_FD_65477 | JGI IMG/M metagenome (GOLD analysis project Ga0070698, IMG submission 65477) | Corn, switchgrass and miscanthus rhizosphere microbial communities from Kellogg Biological Station, Michigan, USA - KBS K1-50-2 metaG | ecosystem: Host-associated > Plants > Roots >... | reverse complement strand
CTGTGGGCGACCGGCATGCGCCATCACGATGGCAATGGCGAGCGGCGCTTGCCCAATGAACGTCCCCTGAGTCGCGATCCGACCGAGAGCGGCGATGGTCTCGCGCGCGCTCACGACCACAAAATGCCAGGGTTGCGTGTTACTGGATCTCGGCTCCCACCGGCCGGCGTGGAGAATTTTCTGCACGATCGCCTCGGGCACTGGGTCAGGTTTGAATTCCCGTACCGTTCGGCGGGGCCGAATGCACTTATACACGTCCATCTGTGGTCTCCCATCTGATAGAAATCAACGGCTGCCTCTCTCCTCTTGAGGCCGACGAGGTGCGGGGGACACGTATGTTACCATCCGAGTGCGGTGTGACCCGTACTCCCAGGGACACCTCCCACAGACAAAGCCTCCGCGCGTTTGCCAGCCCTTCGCTCCCGTTGCGCCATGACTGGCGTGTCACACAGGCGTGCCTGCACCACACTACCTGCGCGGGTGGACAACATGTGGGAGTGAGCAAGAGTAGACTTGGGGACCGGACCGCTTCCCCCCATATCCATACCTCCCGCTCTGGGCGGAGGGGGAGCACTGGTCGATGGCGAGCCACACGCCAGTCGGTCAGCGACACCATCGCGGGCCGGTGCGAGAGGCGCGACACCGGCCCGCGATGGCCTTCTCGTCTCAGCCATGCCGACAGACGCGCCCCATGCGGCGAGTGCCCTGCGCCTTCCCGTGCGGGGGAGCATGCGCCATGCGTACGCCATGCGGCGCATTATCGCCATGCGTGGACGTCGCTCATGCACGCGGGCGACGGGTCTGTCCATGTAGTCACCGACATGGCCCACACAGCCGCACCAACCCTGCGCGTGTCCGGTACGGCTCTGGTTGACCTGCCCTGTCCCCGCAACGAGCAGCCGTGCGTGGCTTCACTCGGCTCCACCTTCTCGCTCCTTGCGCAAGAAGTCCTCGAGCTCGTGCATTAGCTGCTCCGGGTTGAAGTCGTCGTCACGGGGTGGGCGCAGCGCCGTGCCACCCGTCGCGTCATAGTCCTGCTCTAATTGCCGTACATAGGCCTGGGTGGCGGCGTCCTGTGCCACGGCCCGGTCACATCGGGTCCGAAAGGCCTGCACGGCCGCATCGAGGTGGGACCACTCCAGTTCCAGGTCGAGCAGGTGAGTGACGGTGGTCAGCAGCACCTGGCTCACCGCGGGATTCGTCGCCCCCTCCAGATAATGCGGCGCTTGCCCCCTCAAGGTGAGAGACGACATGCCACGTCGCAGCGCCGCGTCCAAGACGACGCTGGCAATACCGGTCGGGCCTTCGTAGCGCGGGCGACGCGACATCCCCCATGCTTCTAAGAGCGCCTGCCAGGCGGGGTCGGTGCTGTGGCCGGTGACGCGCGGGGGCCGGGTATGCGGCACGGCGGCGAGGACCGCACCCAGCGACACGATGCGCTGCACCCCACAGCGTGCGGCGACGTCCAGGAGCGCCGTCGCGTAGGCGCGCCACCGCCGCTGGGGCTCCATGCCCCGAAACAGGAGGAGCCCCGCACGGCCCGCAGGCGGTTGCCAGGTCCAGAACGCGCTGCGCGGCCAGCGAATAATGCGCTGCCCCTCAGCGCTCAGGCGCACGACCGGCCGGACCTGCGTAAAGTCGAAGAACTCCTCAGGGTCAATCGCGGCGAGCGGCGTAGCCGCGAGCTGGCGGACCAGGGAGCGCATCGCGCCGGTCACGGCTTCCCCAGCATCGATCCATCCTCCAAACGCCACCACCATCGTGGGGATGTTGGATGGGGGCTCGCGGTGAAATTCGACCTCGTCCATGTTCATCCTCCCCGTGGAAAAGCGCGGCACTCCTCATCCTGTGCACCGCAGGCGGGATCACGAGGGTACCCCGGAGACGAACCGGGTCGTGTCCGCCATGCGGACGTGCACTATATCACAATTTGTCGCGCGTCAACACGGGCTGAGGCGCTGCGCCTCCCTCCCCGTTCCGCGCCCAGCTCCTGCAAAAAGGCGAGCGACGTCGAGGCCAACGCTGTCCCGTATGCGCTCACGTCGACCTCTCATCGACTTCTGCTGCATCCGTGCGTTGGATAACGACCTCCACAGCGCTGGGGGACAAAGCGTGCACCACGGGTTCATGGACACAGATCAGCGTAGATGCTTTTGTTTCAACTCATGCATGACCGTGGTTGGGCTGATCTTCAAGACCCATGCGGTGGCTCGGATGCCACTGCCATTGAGACGCATGTCAATGCTTGGCTCTGTGATTTTGGGCAAGCGTCCTTCGCTCAATTTATCGCCGTTGGTAGGAGATCAAAGTAGTCAAAACACGGACCAATTATATCTCTTCAATAATTCGTGGTGTGGTTAGGACGTATCCCAGGAGGCCCCAAGGTTGAGGTCCTTGGCTCGCTCTGCAATGAGGTCGGCCAAGGCGGGCATCTGATAGGCGCCGGAGACGCGGTCATGGATGGAGTGAGAGAAACTGATCCCCAACTTTGTCGCGGTCCCCGCCAAGGTCATGAAGGTGTCCCAAGCGTTGGCGCCCTCGCGGGTGCGCGGCCCGAAGCTCACCTCTCGTTGACGCACCCGTGCGCGCGCTCCCAGTGCGGCCGGGTTGTTGTGCCGCGGGATCTCCGGGTGCGCCAGGACCATCAGCAAGCACGCCTGCTTGGCGTGCGTCTTGGCCCTCCGCTCGTCCAACGCCTCGGAGCCTGTGACGGTCGCACCCAACGCCGCACACTCCCTCTCCAACCGCGCGGCCTCCTCCGGCGTGGGTTGTGCGCGACAGGCCCACCATTGGTCATAGGACGTCCAGAAGCGCTGCCTGAAGTCCTCCACCAGAGCGCGGTGGTGCGAGACATCCGGCCTGAGCTGCTTCGCGTGCCGGCCTTCATGCACCCAGCCCAGCGCCAGCTCGTCCGTCACCAACGTGCACTGGGGTGCGTCATCGCCTACCAACAAGCGTCCCACCGGGCACTCCAGGGCAGCGTGCGAGGCCGCGACCGCCGTCGCGCGCAGGCTCCCGTGCCGTGGCGGCGGCCCCACGCCGGGCCGGTGGGCTGCCAGCAGGGCCGGCATCGTCGCCTCAGCCATGCTCGTCCCAGAGGGCCACTGCCCCAGCTGCCGCCGCCTCACGGCCGACACCCCACACCCCTCCACGTCCCCTCGCGCTTCCTCATGGACCAGAAAGCGCCGCGGCCGGTGGGTGGGCAACACGTCGATGACGGTCAGGCGGTCCGTGGCTGGTGTGGTGCAAGAGGCCGTAGAGAGCGGGGTGCAGACGATGGGGCAGGAGCCGTGCGGCCCATTGACCCGCGTGCTCGTGTCATCCAGATGCTGCCACGGGCTCCGGGCCACTCCTGCCCGGTCGAGGGCGTCTTGCTCCGCATGGAAGGCGGCCTGGTCTTTGCTCAGGAGGTGCGACACCTGCCCGTCAGAGAGGTCGACTCCCACACTGCGCCACACCTCGGCCACCTTCGGCTCGCTCATCTGGGCCCCAGAGTCCAACACCAGCGCGAGACTCGTGAGCCCGGGGCCCCAGTGTCCGCTGTCACCCTGCGGCAGGGCTGCGAGGGAGGTCGGGGGCTGCGACGGGGAGGAAAACTTCTCCTGATGGCATAGGACGTTGTCGGTGCGGCAGATGACGTCCTGCACCACCACGGCCTCGTAGCCTTTGCACACGGCATCCGGCGGCACACGATCGGGATCGACCTCCACCCCCTGTGCCCGGTCAAGAGGGATGCGGTCTGGTGTGCGGCGTTTCGACCAGGTCTTCGCCCTGTGCCGTTCCTGTGCCGAGGAGTGGTCCGTGCGGGGCGGTTGGGGCGGGTTGGACTGGACCTTGGGCCGGCCCTGCTCCCCCTTGAGCCGGTTGATCTCCTCACGCAGACGTTGGTTCTCTGCCTGGGCCGCCCGCAGGTCGGCCCTCACGTCTTCCAGCACGTTGAGGAGCCGCCTGACAAGTTCACGTGCCTGCTCATCTACGCTACGGTGCAGGTCAAGGTCTTCCAGCAGAGTGCCGCTGGCTCCAGTGGAGAGCGGTCGCGTGTATTGCAAGCCATTATGCCAGACTTCCTCCGTCGTGGCCACCCGCCAGGGCATGGGCTTGCAGCCCCCGATTTTTGAGGTGATACGTCCGCCTCTTTAGTGTGGACAACGTGATCCAGCTCACGGTGTTGGAACTCCTCGTCCATGCCTATGGCCTCGAGCGGCGGCGGGCGGCCACCATGCTAGCCCACGTGTGGCCCCCGCACTTAACGAAGCGTCGCAAGGTGCTGCTGATTCCCCCGACGCACACGGCCAGGAGCGCCGGCCTGGCGCTCGAACCCATTCGCCTCCCGCTGCGCGCGATCATGGAGGTGACCGAGCAGCGCATCACGCAGGTGCTGGCGACGTACGGCGAGAAAAGGCGCGGCCGGCCGGCGGGGTGGGCCCAGCAGATGCACCAGGCCCTCGCAGACCTCTCAGAGCCGCTGCAACAGGCAAGTGATGGGCAGATCCAGCACGCGATTGCCGCGTACCGGGCCGCCAGGGGCCGCCGAGTCTCCCAGAGTACCCAGTCCTGATGGCACGCTGGCGGCGTTTGCGACTGGTGATCGACACCATGGTGGTGATCCGTGGCGCACGGGCCGTTTCGCCAACAGCCACCGCTCCCCACCACACCAGAGTTGCAGCTCCTCCTGGGCTGGATCGACGATGAGACCCTGTTTGACTGGCTCTATAGTCTGCCGATTCTCGACGAATACCGCACCATCCTCCGGCGGCTGAAGGTCCCAGCCCATGCGGCAGGGCGCTTTGTCAATCTCCTAAGGCAAGCGGGGATGGCGGTCGAGGCGCGTGACCTCGGCCTCTTCTCCCCTGACCCGGACGACGACCCCTTCTATCACTGTGCGCTCGTGGGCCACGCCGACGCCATTGTGACGGACAATATCGCGGATTTCCCTCCGATCCCGAGCCGCAAGCGACCAGAGATGCTCACACCGGTGGCAATAGTGGCCCGGCTCCAGGGTACGCAGACACCCAGAGGCCGTGGGCACGAGCGCAGACGGCGCTAGGGAGACGCGCGGCACCAGAAGCGTAGACCATGGTCCGCACCTGGTACAGTACACCTGGCGCAGCAGGGCAGTTGTGCCAACGCGGCGCCCTCACAGGTACGGCCTGTGATCGTGCCTACCAACTTCTATGAGATAACCGTGCGTGCCTGGGGATGCGTGCTCGTGGGTACCTGCCAGGTCAGATATCACACCGCTGGCCCCCATCGTAGGGATGACGGATGGGGCCACAGCACGGCACCAGCGCGCTGCAACAGCACGGTGTGACGCTCCACGGGGCATACGCCCTGGTGCCCGTGGCTCTGCTACCAGCATGGGGGCTTGCCGTAGGGGTATGAGACCTGCTCCTCCGTGATCGTCTCTTCCAGCTCGGCGACCGCCAGCGTCTGCCCACCGACCTCCGGCCGCAGCCGCACCCGCCGCTGGATCGTGCGGCGCCACCGCGGCGCCACTGCTGGCTGAGACGCGTCGGTGGCTGCCCGCTGGGGGAGGAGCGCAGCCAGGCAACAGCTCACGAGACCCTGGGTGAGGACAAAAATACCTATAGCGGCAAAGCATCTGCAGCGGAGCCAGAGCGCGTTGGGGGCGTTCTTCCGCCGGACTGCTGCCCGGCGCAGGATCGCGAAGGCGATCACGGCGACGGCGTACAAGCTGGCGCGGATTGTCTATGCCATGCTGAAGCATGGGATGGCGTACGTGGCACAGGGGCTGGAGGCGTATGAGATGGCCTACCGGGAGCGAGTGGTACGGCAGGTGAAGCGGAAGGCGGCAGCGCTGGGCTTGGTGGTGGGAGAGCGGGACGCGGGAGCGCAACCGTCGTGAGGGAGACCAAGGGCAGGGAAAGCCTCCCTCAGTCACCACTGGAAGGGGTTGTTCCTGGGAAGTTATTTATGCTGCTATCGCAGCCGAAGCACGGGAAGGAACTGGGGCCAAGTTTGCCGTATACTCCCGAGCGACAGTGGGTCGTGTACGACCGTCTGCGCGTTGGTGCTTCGTGCCCGTTTTGGGAAGTCGCTGAATTTATCAGACTTTGTAGCGCGTCAAATCTAGCGGGGGCGCGGTGTATCTCCTCACCGTTGCAGGACTGATCGCCTGCAAAGACGCGAGCCTCTTCGATACCTTCTCGTGCCCATTGACACCACCTTCGACTTTCTACAAACTGCTATAAATTGAGCGAGGCGTTATCCTGCCTGTGCATCGGTCTGACCGCGCGCCGCTATCAACGCGGCAGTCGAGCGTATGCTACTCAGGTCTTCGTGATGCAGAAGCGCCTCGTCAAACTCCATGCCCACCGTGCGCTCGAGCTCCAGGATGAAGGCAAATAGGCTGAGTGAATCAAAGCCGAAGGCTTGCAGCGAGATATCGCCATCCGGCTGTAGGTGTAGCGATGTGTGAGCGATCCTGTTCGCACAATCGAGGACCTTCTTGACGAGCGTCTCCTGGGCATCCATGCGTTAACCTCTTTCTTCTCGCTCTACCAGTAGCTCAACGTATTGTATTGCAGGCCTCTCGGAATAGGATCGTCTCAACCTACTCTGCCTCTGCAGGTACGGTCTGAAAATATCGCCAGCCTACAACTGCGGGCGTATGGCAAACCGCGCCGACTGCGGTCGGAGCAGCCGTCCCTGTACGGCGCGTCCACAAACATTTTTAGACCCTCACCTCTGCATGGGGCAGACTTGCCACGAAGAGGCGCTCCCGCAGGCCCGCGAATCGTTGGCCAATCTCGCCGCGGCGAATCTTGCCGCTGGCTGTGCGCGGTATCTCGTCGACAAACTCAATGGCTTTGGGTAGCGCGGACCATGGCAACACCCGCCGGCAATGCTCCACAATCGCAGCCTCGTCGAGCGCGCTACCCGGCTCTTTGACGACGAGCGCGGCGACCTCCTCGTCGACCCAGGTATTGGCAAAGGCCGCGGACCCCGCGTCAACCACGCCGGGGACCGACGCCAGCACCTCGTCGAGCTCCAGCAAGCTTACCAGCGCGCCGGAGCGTTTGGCGATCTCCCGGAGGCGCCCCGACACGTGGACGTAGCGGTGCCCATTGTCATCCGGCAGATAGAAGCCAAGGTCTCCGCTATGGAACCATCCTCCGCGCAATGCCTCCTCGGTTGCCGCGGGATTGTGCAGGTAGCCGCTCATGACACAGTGGCCGCGTATAACGATCTCGCCCTCTTCGCCGGGTGACGCAACGCCATGCGTATTGTGTATCTCAACCTCCTGGCCCGGCAGCGCCGGTCCAATAGACGTTCTGCGCCCGTTCAGCATCCAGCCACGGTAGGCCTGTGCGGACAGATCAACCGGCATCAGGCAGGTAAAGTTGGTCACCTCGGAGAGGCCATAGCCCTGGACAATACGCAGGTCCAGCCGCTCCCGCACGCGCTCCGCGATGTCTATCGAGAGGGGCGCGGCCGCCGAGACGGCGTAGCGCAGCGGGAGCGGCTCATGGCCGCGCCGGCGCGGTCGATCGGCCAGCAGGCGCAGCAGGTTAGGAACCAGGCTGACAATATGAATGGCATGTTCACGCACGGTAGTCCAGAAGCGCAGACCGTCGAAGCCGCGGCTGAGCACGGTATGTCCTCCGCCGAGCATGACGGAGAAAATTGTGAATTCGAGGCCATTTACGTGATGCAGAGGGAGCACGCACAGCAGCCGCACACCCGGGGCAATGCCGTGATGCCCAGCCACGGTTGCAGCATTCCGCGCCACGCTGTACTGTGATTGCACCACCGCCTTGGATGCTCCGGTTGTGCCCGAAGTGAGCACGATGAGCGCGCCGTCGGTCGGCTTGGGCGCGCCGTATCCGACCTCGGCATCGCACCCCAGGGACGTGGCGTGACGATCGAATTCTTCAAAGGCACATGTGCGCTCGCTACTCGCGCACGCCTCTGCCGCCGCGGTGCACGCCGCGCTGTGCAACAGAAAACGGGTCTGCGTGAACACGGCATGCGCGGCGACGCGGGCCGCTGGATCGTGCTGGTTGAGCAACACCGCGACACCACCGGCTTCGAGAATGGCCAGGACCGCGAACGCGAAGTGGATGGAGTTCTCGCCCATCACACCGACACGCTCACCTCGGGCTAGACCCCAGCGACGCAGCAGCGTCGCACGTCGTTGCACCGCTTGGTGGGCCTGCCCGTAGCTTATCGTCTCGTGCGGCCGGCCATCGCCCAGCTCGGTCAGAAACGGCGCCTTGGGCCTGGCATGGGCCTGGCGGGCCAGGATGCCGACGATAGTCGAGCGCTCCCTGGAGCCGGCACCGAAGGGCTGCCCAGGCAGGTGATGGACCGGTTGTAGCCAGTCGTCGCCCAGTATCAGATCGCTCACGTCACTCCCTTCGCGGCGATAATAAGCCCGCCGCGGCACGGGCCGTCAAACCACTCCTCACCCGGCAGTGTTTGAACCCGGTCAAAGCCGCAGGCCCGTAGCGCCGTTGTCCACTCAGACGGCAAGAGGAACCCTGGCCTGGGCCGCATGGTCGCATCGAGGGAGACATCCCACCATCCATGCAGGAAGGCGTAGACGAGGCACAGGCGCCATCGCCTCCGGTGGTCGGGAGGCGATCCTTCGGCGCACAGCAGCCAACCCGGCGCCCTGAGCGCGGCATGTAGCTCGCGCAGGGTGAACACGAGGTCCCTGGCCACGTGGAGCACATTGACGGCTATCACCACGTCAACACTGCCAGGTCCAAAGCCCTGGTCGGACAGGGAGCCATCAAGATCGACCGTGGCAAAGCGCATCCACGCCTTGTGCCCATAGCGGTCCTGGGCACGTTGCACGAACAGCTTGCCTAGATCCGTAAACCAGTACTCTCGCGTGTCGCGTCGGCGCAGCAACGGGAGGCATCGTTGTGCCACGGCGCCGACTCCGGCGCCAACCTCGAGCACGTGTGCTCCCTGGCCCAGGATGACCTCGAGCGCCGGCGGGATGAGGTCGGCGTAAAGCGACATCACGGCATCGGCCGTGTGAATGCGCTCCCACAACCCGAGGTCCCCGCGTGGGAAGATAGCCGCCATGCCCGGCTCGTGTCCACCTATGAAGGCGACCGCGTGGTCATGGCAGCGCTCGATCAACTCAAATGTGGCCAGCGCCTCGGGGCATGCCATGCGCGCCGCGCGCTGCAGCTCCGCACTGCCGTCTGGCGGACACGGCCGGCAGGCGACCCACCCGTCCTCCGTCCAAGTCGCGAAGCCTTCCTCGGCGAGAATATCGAGGATGGCCGTCAGCAGATAGGCCGCCTCAGGGCCAAGGCCAATGCGTGCCGCGAGGTCGGCCAAGGTCTCGGGGCTCCGCCGCGGCAACTGGCACTCCTGCGCGATGTGAAAGCACAGATGGAGACAGAGACGATCGATATACGAGTAGGCGCGCGCGAGATCAGCCGAGAAATGGCGCGTGCACAGCGGCTCCAGCGCAGCCCTGAGCATGGCGGTAGCGGAATAAGCAGAGGTCATCGATCGTAGCTCCAACGCCAACTGTCGAGGTCGCCGCTAGCACCCCACGCCTGTGCCAGCACGCGGGCAGCGGCCTCGTCAATCTCACGCACGGTAAAGAGCCGCAAGTCCGGCCCTATCTCGACGCGGCGCAGAACCCTGGCAGCACCGTCGATCTCCGCGATGCAGTTGCAGAGTCCGGGTTCGGGCAGTTGTTCGACGTGCACGTTTTCCAGCGTCAGGTACGTGCCGGCGCTGGTGACAATCGTATCCTGAAGCCACTGCGAGCCATAGGCAATCTCGGAGTAGACGCGCAACTCCTCGTCGAACAACACGATGCGGTTGCCGAGCGTATCGGAGAGCAGGAAACCTCCGTCGCGACGATGGATACCGTGCGGCCTGGTGAGACCATCCAGCTTCACGGACACCCGGCCGCTGCCGCGGTCAATCGCGATCAACTGCCCCTGATGGAACAGCGTCGCCAGCACTGTATCGGCGGACAGCAGGAGGGCAGAGTTCACGTGCATGGCCTGTTCGGATGTAGCGCGCC
>Ga0070698_100010221_pt1 | contig 10025 bp, 15 predicted proteins | sample KBSK1502metaG_FD_65477 | JGI IMG/M metagenome (GOLD analysis project Ga0070698, IMG submission 65477) | Corn, switchgrass and miscanthus rhizosphere microbial communities from Kellogg Biological Station, Michigan, USA - KBS K1-50-2 metaG | ecosystem: Host-associated > Plants > Roots >... | reverse complement strand
GCGCCTGGATCGAGAACTGGAACGCCGACCCGCGGCCGTTCACCTGGACCAAGACCGCAGAAGAAATCCTGGACTCACTGGCCAGATATATCGCCCGGATTTCCGGCGGGGAACACTAGTGGACACGGGATCTGGCCGCTAGGACTCGCGTCGCCTGCGAGAGTCGGCAGGCCACGGTAGCTCTTGTTCCGTCGGCGGGTACGGTCGGAGGTGTGACGAACGAGGATGATGCCGCCGAAGTCGCTGAGAGAATGCTCGCGGTTGATCTGCCTCGCCGCTGGCGGCATGTCAGGTCCGTCGCTCGCCGCGCAAGGTGGGTGGCCAAGCAACTAGCACTGTCTGAGGACCTGGTCGTGGCTGCCTGGCTCCATGACATCGGGTATGCCCCTGAGCTGGTGGAGACTGGATTCCACCCGTTGGATGGGGCACGTTACCTCCGCCGGATCGGCGTCGATGCGCACATTGTGAGCCTGGTGGCCTACCACTCGTGCGCTCAGATCGAGGCTGAGGTTCGTGGGCTCGGCTCCGAGCTGGTGGCGGAGTTTGCTCCCGCTGAGCCAATGCTGACCGACGCGCTGCTCTACTGCGACATGACGACCGGGCCTGACGGAGATTACGTCCGCCCTGCTCATCGGCTGGTTGAGATCCGGGGCCGGTACGGCCCTGATCACGAGGTGACGCGGTTCGTGGAGCGCGCCGCCTCCGAGATCCTGACCGCAGCCGCGCGGGTAGAAGAGATGCTTCCTGGTCAGCCGAGATAGGGCTTTCGTCGTTTGTCCAGGTAGTGCTGGATGCGCTGGCGCATGGACGGGTGCATCTGCAAGCTCGGTACGGCCGCCGGGGAGACCCATTGCGGCTCGGATGACTCGCTGCTCGGCCGCAGCTCGCCGCCGACCGGCCGGGCGGTGAAGACGATCGAGAACTCCTGCCGAACCTCGCCGTTGCTGGTGTAGAGGATCACGTGGCGGGGGTTGGTGTAGATCCCGACCAGGCCGGTGATCTCGCAGTCGATCCCGGTCTCTTCGCGGGTCTCGCGGACCGCCGCGTCGGTGATCGACTCGCCGGTGTCCATGCCGCCGCCGGGGACGGCCCAGTTGCCGTTGTCGGTGCGGCGGATCATCAGGATCTCGCCCTGGTCGTTGACCACGATGACATTGGCTGACGGCACGACGCTGTTGGCCTTGGGCGCCTGGGGGTCGTCTAGGTAGTCGATCCGCTTACCCATCCTGGGTCTCCTTCTCGCCGGTCCAGGTCTTCTGGGTCTGATCCCATACCCGGTCGAAGCTGCGGGCGTAGGTCTGGAACAGGGTGCCCGAGCTGAGGTGCCGAAGGTGCAGGACCGGGGCGAAGTGCGCGGGCACCCCGTAGGCGTGGGTGTTGACCAGCATGTCGTCGTCGAACCAGTAGATCGAGTTGTACAGCGTCGTGGAGTGCAGCTTGATCCTTATCCGCGGATGGCTGGCGTAGGGCCGGTAGTAGGCCAGCAGCACGTTGCGGATCTTCGCCGCGATCGCGTCCCCGATGTCCTCCTCCTGGCCCCGGAGCGCGACTTGCGGGCAGTCCGGGTCGCCGAGCAAGATGCGGATCGATGCACCGTCGTCGGCCTTCTTCTTGAGCAGCTCGATCTTGCGCACGTGCTGCCCGGCCAGGAAGAACCTGGAGTAGACCAGGATGCCGATGTGGCCGGTGGCGTTCTCGAACAGCCTGGCCCACAGCTCGTCGGGCACGTCGGCCCGGTACGGGTAGACCCGGACGATCTCGGAATCGGTGATCTCGGCGCGCCGTCTGCGGGAGTAGCCGTCCGGCCAGAGCCAGGCCTCGTCCTTCTGCACCAGGACGGAGATCCGGTGCCGGAACTGCGGGTACGGCGTCCGGTTCTGGGTGATCCACCGCTCAACCGTCTTGGTGTGCACGCCGAGGTCGTCGGCCAGTTTCTCATGCGTGACCCGGGCAGCCATCAGGGCATCGCGGAGCCGGTCATTCGCCACTGGCCGATCCCTTCCTAGGGACGTCTAGGGACTGGCTGGGACCAGTCTAGCTTGTCCAAGATAGACCCTCCGGTTGTATCGGCGTCCCGCGTGTCCGGGCCACATTGGACCCGTGGCCAATCCCGGTCACAGCGGCAACTGGCCCCCCGACCGAGGGGCCGCCACAGGAAGGAGTGGTGATCGTGCGGAAGTACTACCTGGACACCTCGAAGGTGACCTTCACGGTGACCAGGCCCGCGGAGCCGAAGACCGAGTTCGGCGGCACCAAGCAGAAGGTGGACAAGCAGACGAGGCAGCCCGAATGGGTTGTGGAGGTGCTCGCCATGGAACCCGAAGGCGGGGAGGTGATCCGGGTCACGGTGACTGGTGAACAGCCCAAGGTGAACCAGGGTCAGCCTGTCCGCTTCGAGAATCTGGAGGCGATCCCCTGGGCCAACAACGGCAAGAACGGGGTGGCCTACCGCGCCAGCTCGATCCAGCCCGCCCAGCAGAACCGCGCCGCCTGACACCGGCCTGACCGGCACGGCCGTACCCGCCGCCACCGGCGCCCGGCCGCCCACCCGAAGTCCTACAGGAACACGCACGGAAAGGATCACCAGCTGTCATGTCTAGCAGCCTCACCCCCATCACGAACGCCAGCAGCAACGGTGCCGACACGAGCACCGCTGGCGAGCACACGCCGCGCGAGCACGGCCTAGCCGTGTTGCGCGACCGAGAGGCCAAGGCCCTGATCAGCCTGGGCACCGACGCGCTGAGCGAGGCCTTCAATGTCGGCCACGAGCTGCACCGCGCGATCTACGGCAACGAGTCCAGTGTCAGCAACGGCGAGTTGCAGCAGACGCTGGCCGAGGTGCTGACCTGCATGGAGCGGGCCGAGCACTACCTGCTCATGCTCGGCAGCAACTTCGAGGAGACCGCCCCGCCCGAGCCGGACGAGCACGACGGCGACCCGTGGGCAGCTCCGTAACTGGTGCCGGGCCTGGAGAACTGGCATTCCCCGGCCCGGCCAGCCACACCAACACCATCCCGACGCATTCGAGAAAGAGGTGAGTGGCGTGTTCCACGCTACCAACTGCAGGACGGCCCGTCATTGCAGGCCGTCGTGCTGCAAGCCGCGCAGCCAGAGTGCTGGCGTCGCCGCGGTCGCGCTGATCATCGGCGCGGGCATCGTCGTGCACAAGATCGGCCACACCCTGGCCACGATCGCGCACGTCGCCATCGACGTGATCTTGCTGGTCGCCCTGACAGCCGGAGCCATCTCCGCAGTGGCCCTTGTCACGTGGGTGGCTGTCTGGCTGGTGCGCTGGTGGCTTGGCCACCGCGAGGCGCGCCGTGACCAGGCACATCAGGTCACCCGCAACTGGATGCTCTATCTGCGGCCGGTCCGCAACGAGCCAGCGTGCCCAGCCTGCGGCGGCAACAGGCAAGTCCTCCGCTCCGACGGTTCCGGCGGCTTCGAGCCGCGAGCCTGCCCGGAGTGCAGCCCCGCCCGGCTGACGAGGTGACCGCTATGCGGTCATCAGCCCGCAACCGGCGGGACACCCCCTACATCCTGGACCGGATGTTCGTCACCGTGCACCGCAGCGCCGCGGGCACCCTGTGGCGGTTCCGCACGGAACTGGCATCCCTGGCCGCCGCGACCGGCGGCATCTGGGAACTGGCCAGGACCGTCACCCTATTCTGGGCGACCGGCATCATCACCGTGGTCAGCGTCGTGGTGATGGCGGTGCCACAGACCCGGCGGCAGGTGACCGGCCGGGCCTGGTGCGTGCTGTCCCGGCACCGCATCCAGCGAGTGTGCTGGGAAACCCGGATGCACACCCGGTCCGGGCGGCTCCCGCTGGTGCTGCGCATCTTCCCCACCCAGGTGGGCGAGCGCGCAGTCATCTGGTGCCGCGCCGGGATCTGCAAAGAGGACTTCGAACTGAACGCGGCGGAGATCGCCGCCGCCTGCTACGCCCGCCAGGCCCGGATCGAGGGCCACCGCCGGTGGGCACAGATCGTCGTCCTGGACATCGTGCGCCGCGACACCCTCGCCCCGCACTACGTCATCACCTCTGCTCTCCCGTCCCGGGGGAGGGCCGACGGATGACCAGCAACGGGATCTGCTTCTGCGCGGCCGGGTGCGCTCGCAACCCAATGGCCGACCCCGGAGCGTTCGGGCAGGACTGCTCCTGCTGGTGCCACGCCAAGCCCGCTGGTGATCCGCTGCTGGCGGCCCTAGCCGACGCGCGCCAGCGCAAGCAGCAGGCCGACAAGGAAATCCGGGTGCTGCTCGCCTATGCCCGCGAGCACGTCACCCCCCGCCCCTACCGGCTGGCCGACCTGGCCGATGCCGCGGGCATGTCCATCTCCGGTGTCCGGGTCGCTTACACCCGAACCGACACCGACCAGGTTGCCCGCGCCATCGGAACCGATGGCCAGCGGCACCTGCAGCAGGCGATCACGATCCTGCTCGCCCAGGCGAAGCGCCAGGCCGCTTCCGGGCGCCGCATCACCGCTGCCTGACCAGACCACCGGGAATCCGCCGACAACGACTCGGCGGCCGGAGATGACCTGGCAGCTCGATGCACCGAACCAATCCGTTCCTGCACAGAAAGGAAGTGCTGGCATGCCAGCAAACGTGGAGTCAATGTTCTCGGTCCGGCAGATGCCCTGGCACCGGGAAGGCACCATCCTGGCCGACTACCCCGGCGACTGGGCCGAGGCCCGCAAGCTCGCCGGGCTGAACTGGGACCCGGTGACCACCGGGGTCTACGCCTTCACTGGCATCAATCCGGACGCCACCACGCACTACGAGCCGATCGAGGGCTGGCAGTGCATCACTCGCTCCGATACCGGGGCCGTCCTGTCGATCAACCGGGACACCTACACCGTGATCAACCACGGCGCGATGGGTGAGATCGTCGAGGCCGTCCTCGCCCAGCCGAACGTCAAGTGGGAAACCGCCGGCGTCCTGGACGGCGGCCGGGCCGTGTGGTGCCTGGCGCTGCTCGACGAGCCTGTCGAGCTGGCGGGCGATTATGGCCCGACCCTGCCGTACCTGGCGATCACCAACCGGCACGACGGCACCGCCGCCTGCGCGCTGCGTGCGACCGCGGTCCGCATCGTGTGTGCGAACACGTTCCGCGCCGCCGAGCTGGAAGGCGAGCGGACCGGTGCCACCTTCTCCTTCATCCACAAATCGAGCTGGCGCAGCCGGATCGAGGAGGCCCGCCGGGCTGTCACCGGCGCCCGCGCTGAGTTCCGCCGCTACGCCGAACTCGCTTCCGAGCTGCTGGCGATACCGGTCACGCCGAGGCAGCGGGAGCTGTTCGTCACCCAGTTCATCCCCAAGCCGCCCGACGGTCTGGTCACGGACCGGGTGGCCCGCAACGTCGAGGAAGCCCGCCAGGCCCTCCGGATGATCTTCGAGTCGAAGACCACCGAGCACGTCTCTGACACGGCCTACGGGCTGATGCAGGCCGCGGGCGAATACCTCGACCACGTCCGCACCGCCCGGTCCTGGGAGACCCGGCTCAACCGGACCCTGATCCGGCCCGAGCCGCTCAAGCACCGGGCCCTGTCGCTGATCCGCGAAGTCGTCACGGCGGCATGACAAACGCGGGGTGCCCCGGAAGGAGAACCCGGGGCACCCCGCCCCACCCACCGGAACAACCGAAAGGAACCAAGCCATGGACCTGATCAGCACCTCCTGGACGTGCCTGCGCTGCGGCGCGGCCTACATCTCCACCCCGCCCGACACCGGCCTGTGCGACCAGTGCGCCGCCGACCTGGAGGCCATCGCCCGGCTCGCGCCCATCGCTAACCAGCCATGTCCGCTGTGCGGCGGCCCGGTCTGCGCCGACTGCGGCAAGGCCCTCATCACCCTCGTCCCCATCCCGCCCGGGCTGGCCAAGCCGGCCGGGGAGGTGAGCGGCGATGACGGCTGAGTCGATCCCGGTGGCGCCGCTGTCGATCTGGCAGCCGGTCCACCTGGGCACCGACGAACTCGGCCGCCGGGTCGAGGTGACCCTGGCCGAGCGGAACATGCTGATCGGCGGCGAGCCCGGCGGCGGCAAGTCCGTCGCGCTCCAGCTCATCGTGGCCCATGGTGCCCTGTCGGCTGACTGCCGCCTCATCCTGGTGGATGGCAAGCGGGTCGAGCTGGGCCTGTGGCGTGACTGCGCCGACCGGTTCATCGGCCCGTCCATCGACGACGCGATCGACACCCTGCACTGGCTCCAGCAGCAGATCGACGAGCGCACCGAGGAATTGCTTGCCCGCAAGATGCGCAAGATCACCCCGGACCTGGGCTGGCCGGTCTACCTGATGCCGGTCGACGAGGTGGCCTACTTCTCGGCCACCGTGGGCACCCCTGCGCAGCAGAAGGAGTTCAACGCGCTGAACCGGGACATCGTCGCCCGCGGCCGGGCACCCGGGATCATCCCGGTCGAGGCCACCCAGCGGCCGAGCGCGGACATCATCCCCACCTCGCTGCGGGACCTGTTCGGCTACCGGTGGGCGTTCCGCTGCTCAACCGAGGCGTCCTCCGACACGATTCTCGGGCACGGCTGGGCCACCATGGGTTACTCGGCGACCGAGATCGACCCGCAGGCACGCGGGGTCGGCTGGCTGCGCGCCGAGGACGGTATCCCGCGCCGGATCAAGGCCGCCTACCTGACCGATGAGCAGATCATCGACCTGGCCGCCTGGGCGGCCCAGGCCCGCGCCACCCACCACGCCACCCAGCCGGTCAGCGGCAACGCCAGCACCGATGGCACGGTGGTCCCGCTGCGCCGGGACGGCGATGCGGCATGACCGCCCGCTACACCGGGGACTGCTGCCCGGCCTGCGGCAGCCACCAGGTCATCCCGTACGCGGTCCTGGTCGGCGGCAGCGAGGAGTACGGCTACCAGTGCCTGGTCTGCGAGGTGATGTGGCCGGTCTTGACCTACCCGGCCAGGACCGCCGCCGACCCGGCCCGCCGCACCGGGAGCCCGGCGGCTTGAGCACCCCGGCGCTGGCCCTGGCCCCCGTCCTGGCCGATCCCGGCACGGGGACCGGGGCGAGCACCCGGACACTCGACGCCGAGCTGCTCGAGCGGGCCTGCCGCGAGGACTACCAGCAATGGCTGTCCGGCACCCTCGCCGCTGGCGGCTGCGTGCGGCCGATCCGGCTCCGCGGCACCCTCCGCGACATCGACGCCGCGACCGGCGAAGTCCTGGCCCGCCTGGACACCGGCGACAACCCGGACAAGGTGATCTACCTGCCGTGCGGGGACCGCCGCGCCTCGGTCTGCCCGCCCTGCGCCGAGACCTACCGGGCCGACACCTACCAGCTCATCCGCGCGGGGCTGGCGGGCGGCAAGGGCATGCCCGAATCGGTCGCCATCCACCCGTGCGTGTTCGCCACCTTCACGGCCCCCTCCTTCGGCCCCGTGCACAGCCGCGCCGAGCTGCCCGGCGGCCGGGTCGCCCGGTGCCGCCCCCGCCGCAAGGCCAGCTTCTGCCCGCACGGCCGCAAGTTGTCCTGCGGCCAGCGGCACAAGGAAACCGACGCGTGCCTGGGACGGCCGCTGTGCCCGGACTGCTACGACTACAACGCCGCGGTCGTGTGGAACGCGCACGCGCCCGAGCTGTGGCGCCGCACCGTCATCGGCATCCGCCGCCGCCTGGCCAGGCTGGCCCGCCAGCACGGCGCCCGGGTCAAGGTCTCCTACGCCAAGGTCGCGGAGTTCCAGAGGCGCGGGCTGATCCACTTCCACGCCATCTTCCGCCTCGACGGCATCGACCCGCTTCATCCCGAGCGGACCGTCCCGCCCCACCCGGCGCTCACCGCCGATGTGCTGGCCGACGCCATCCGCCAGGCCACCAGCGCGACCTGGTTCGCCACCGTCTCCCACCCGGCCCGGCCGAGAGGCTGGGACATCAGGTGGGGCGCCCAGGTCGATCCGCGAGTCGTCCGGCTCACCGATGACGGCCAGATCACCGACACCGCGGTCGCCTCCTATCTGGCCAAGTACGCCACCAAGTCCACCGAGCCGGTCGGCGTCCTGCCCGGCAAGATCACCGCGGACAACGCGCACGCCTACGCCAGCCCGGGCAGCCATCAGGGACGACTGATCGCCGCCTGCCTGCGCCTCGGCAAGCACAGCCATCAGGATTTCAAGGCGCTGCGGCGGTGGGCGCACATGCTTGGCTACGGCGGCCACTTCGCCACCAAGAGCCGCCGCTACTCCACCACCATGCGTGTCCTGCGCGCTGCCCGCCGCGATTGGCACCGCCGCCACCTCCCGCACGCGTGCGACTACCAGGACAAAACCGTCGTCACCGAGACCGACCTGGAATGGGCCGGGCGTGGCTGGCGCACCACCGGCGACGCCCTGCTCGCGCTGTCCGCCGCCGCCCGCACCCGCGAGCACCGGCGCGTCGCGCGCGAGGAGATGGCTGCCGTATGACCATGGAGAGGAGGGAAATCCGCGATGGAGCAGCTTATGTATCGCCCGGCCGAGGCCGCGCATGTGCTTGGCATTGGCCGGACGAGGGTCTTTTCGCTGATCAAGTCGGGCCGCCTGCGGTCGGTCAAGCTCGGCTGCGCCCGTTTCGTCACCGCTGAGGCGCTACGGGCCTTCGTTCGCGAACTGGAGCAGGAGTCATCGAGCCACGCTGACGCGGAGGTTGCCTGATGGCTACCCGCAAGCCGAATAAGCGCTCGTCGATCTACCTAGGCAACGACGGTTGGTGGCATGGTTGGGTCACCATCGGGATCAAGGACGACGGGTCACCCGATCGCAGGCACCGCAAAGCAAAGACCGAGGCCGCGGTCACCCGTAAGGTTCGCGAACTGGAACGCACCCGCGACAGCGGTCATGTTCCTGGCGCTGGCAGGCCCGTCACGGTTGGGCAGTGGATGGAAACCTGGCTGACCACTATCGCCCCGCGTCGCATCCGCCGGTCCACGCTGGAGACCACCTACGCGCCGAAGGTCCGCAACCGGATCATCCCTGGCCTGGGTAAGCACCGCCTCGACCGGCTCACCCCCGAGCATATTGAGCGCTTCTACACCCGGCTGGAAGCCGAGGGCCTGGCGTCAGCCACCGTGCTCCAGATTCACCGCATCCTGTCCCGCGCCCTCAAGGTCGCTATGCAGCGCGGATACATCACCCGTAACGTCGCCACCCTAGTGGATGCCCCCTCGGCCAGCCATGACGAGATTGAGCCGCTGACCCTCGATGAAGCGCTGCGCGTTACCAGGCTGGCCGCAACGAGGCGTAACGGCACCCGGTGGAGCGTTGCCCTCGCTCTTGGGCTGCGGCAAGGTGAAGCCCTCGGCCTAAGGTGGCAGCACGTTGACCTTGACGTTGGAACACTGGCTGTTCGCTGGCAGCTTCAACGCCTGGCCTGGCGGCACGGCTGCGCCGACCCACACGCCTGTGGCGAGGACCGTCACCACGGCGACTGCCCGCCTGACTGCACCGGGCATGCCCGCGCCTGCCCACAGCGAACCGGTGGGGGGCTCCAGCTCACGGAGCTGAAATCCGACAAGAGCAGGCGCACCATCGCGCTGCCACCCCAGCTCGTGGCGGCCCTCAAAGTACACCGGGCCGCGCAGGTCCATGAGCGCATGACCGCCGGGCCAGCCTGGCAGGACGGCGATTTCGTCTGGTGCCAGCCCAACGGACGGCCAATTGGCAACCATGCCGACTGGGACGAATGGAGAACTTTGTTGAAAGCGGCCGGTATCCGCCAGGTGCGGGTCCATGACGCTCGGCACACTGCGGCCACATTGCTGCTCGCCCAGGGCGTCGATCAGCGCGTCGTGATGGAGATCCTCGGCCACTCACAAATCAGTATGACCTCCAAGTACGCTCACGTCCTGCCCCAGGTCATGACGGACGCGGCTGACCGAATCGGACGGGCGCTGTGGGGGGAGACGTGAACCCAACTGCAACCCCAACTGCAACCCGCTCAGCCGGTGATCGTTCTGTGGCTACGAAAGCCCTGGTCAGGCGTGGGGCGCCAGGGGGTCGAACCCTGAACCCACGGATTAAAAGTC
>Ga0070698_100010218_pt1 | contig 10025 bp, 5 predicted proteins | sample KBSK1502metaG_FD_65477 | JGI IMG/M metagenome (GOLD analysis project Ga0070698, IMG submission 65477) | Corn, switchgrass and miscanthus rhizosphere microbial communities from Kellogg Biological Station, Michigan, USA - KBS K1-50-2 metaG | ecosystem: Host-associated > Plants > Roots >... | reverse complement strand
GAGGAGCGCCTCGTCAGCGGCCGGACATGACCACCGCGCAGCAGGACGCCGAGCGCGCGGGCGAGCTCGCCGCGCTGCGCGAGGCGGTCCGTGACCTCATCGCCAGATCAGGCGGCATCGCGGCGGCTCGCCGACGGCTGGACGCCGAGCCCGGCTACGACGAGCAGGCGTGGCGGCTGCTCGGAAGCGACATGGGTCTCGCGGGTCTGGGCATCGCCGAGGACCTCGGGGGCGCTGGCGGCGGCCTGGCCGAGCTGACCGTGGTCGCCGAGGAGCTGGGGCGCTCGTTGCTGCCGGTCCCGTTCTTCTCCTCCACGGTCCTGGCCGGCCAGATCCTGGCCCGCTGTCCGGACACCGCGGACGACGTGCTGGCCCGGCTCTCGGCCGGCCGCGAACTCGCCGCGTTCGTCGGCACCGACGCCGACGGATGCTGGCGGATGCAGCGCCTGCCGGTCGAGGCGGAGGCGGGGGAATCCGGGTGGCGGCTCCGCGGGACCGCGGAGTTCGTGCTCGACGGCGCGGACGCCGCTCACCTGGTGGTCGCGGCCAGGACGCCGTCCGGCTGCGACCTCTTCCTGGTCCCCGTCGGCAGCGAGGGCGTCCAGCGCCGGGCGCTGCCGACGCTGGACCCCACTCGCGGGCAGGCGTCGGTCAGCTTCGACGGCGCGGTCGGCACCCCGCTGACCACCGGTGGAGCCGGTGCCGAGGCTGTGGAGGCCGCGCTCAACGTCGCCCTGGTGGTACTCGCGGCCGAGCAGGTCGGCGCCGCGGCGGCGTGCCTTGACATGGCCGTCGAGTACGCGAAGATCCGCCACCAGTTCAGCCGTCCGATCGGCAGCTTCCAAGCGATCAAGCACAAGCTCGCTGACCTGCTGCTACTCGTCGAGATGGGCCGCTCGGCCGTTGACCGCGCACTACTTGCCGAGCAGGACCCGGCGCGGCTGGCCGAAGCCGCGGCGGTCGCGAAGATCTGGTGCAGCGACGCGTTCACCACCGTCACCACGGAGAACGTTCACATCCACGGGGGCATCGGGTTCACCTGGGAGCATGACGCGCACCTGTACTTCCGCCGGGCTCGGGCGGACGAGGAACTGCTCGGTGACGCGGCGGTGCACCGCGAACGCCTGGCCACGCTGCTGAGCTGGTAAGCACTGCTGGACTGGCAGACGCGGCATCGCCGTGATGGCGACCTTCCAACCGGCGCCCGGCAGCCTCGCTGCGGGCCCCCCGATCATCAGCGCCGTCCGCAGCTGTCTAGAAATTGAACTAGACACCGACTACAGTAAGACACCTGCCCCGATGGGTGCCGGACGGCCCGTCCTCCGCCGTCTGGTCCGTCTCGCAGAGGTGGAGGAGGGCCGTGCGCAAAATTCAGCACGCGCTGAGCGGTGCAGTGTACGAGTGGGCCGAGGACGACATCGGTCCCGTGCAGGTCACGGACAAGCATGGACGGCAGGGCCGGTTCGACCGTAACGGGCGCTGGGTGCTCGGTAAGCTTCGCGTCGCCGACGCCGAACTGTGCCGCTGGATCGAGAGCGGTGGACCCAAGCCGGGCGGCGCCGCGGCGCGGAGCCGGCGATTCGAAACGGAAGAAACGTTCTCATGACGGCGCCGGGGACGCAGACCAGGCGTACCGGGTTCCGCGGGAACGGCCCGAGCTACCAGGACCTCCTCGACCTCGACAGCAAGCCGGTACCGGCCTCACTGCGAAGGGACGAGCCGGGCTACTTCGGGGACGCGGACATACCGGTCGACCGCTACCTCTCGCGAGATTTCCACGAGCTGGAGAAGACCAGGCTGTGGAGCCGGGTGTGGCAGTTCGCCTGCCGCGAGGAAGTGCTCGCGGAGGTCGGCGACACCGAGGTCTACGACATCTGCGACAAGTCGATCCTGCTGGTGCGGGCGGCTCCCGGCCCGGATGGCATCAAGGCGTACTACAACGCATGCCTGCACCGCGGCAGGGCGCTGCGCGACGAGCGCGGTCATGTCGAGGAGCTGCTGTGCGCGTTCCACGGCTTCTGCTGGGCGCTGAACGGGCGCCTCAAACGCGTCCCGAGTGCCTGGGACTTCCCGCAGGTACGCCCGGGGCGGTTCCGGCTGCCCGAGGTGCGGGTCGGAAGCTGGGGCGGGTTCGTCTTCATCAACATGGATCAGGACTGCGAGCCGCTCGCGGACTTCCTCGGGGAGCTGCCGACGTTCTTCGAACGGTGGCCGTTGGAGGATCGGTACACGCGGGTGCACGTGTCGAAGGTGCTCAAGGTGAACTGGAAGGTTGCCCAAGAGGCATTCATGGAGTCTTTGCACGTGATCACGACCCACCCTCAGCTGCTGCCCGGGTTCGCCGACGCCAACAGCCAGTACGACGTGTTCGGCAACGTGTCGCGGGCCATCTCGGCCCGGGGCGTTCCGAGCCCGTACCTGTCGTGGGCACCGGACGAGCAGCAGCGGCTGAACAGCCAGATCGACCAGCGGATGGACGACCCGCCGATGCTCGAGGTGGCGGAAGGAAGCACCGCACGCAAGACGCTGGCCGAGGCCGCCCGCCGCTCGCTAGGTTCCGTCCTGGATCCGGCTTGCGTGGAGGCGCTTACCGACGCGGAACTCGTCGACAGCTACTACCTGACGGTATTCCCGAACATGCATCCGTGGGGCGGCTACAACCAGATCACCTATCGCTTCCGCCCCCGCGGCGACGATCACCAAAGCTGCATCATGGATGTGCTGCTGCTGTCGCCGTTCCGGGGTGAGCGGCCGCCGCCGGCGGCCGAGCGCAGGCTCGGTCCGGACGAGCCGTGGCGCGGCGCTGTGGAGGAGCTCGGCTCGCTGGCGCGGGTGTTCGACCAGGACGAGTTCAACCTCGAGGCGGTGCAGAAGGGCCTGCGCACGACGCAGAAGCCGGGGGTCACCTTCGGCGTCTACCAGGAAAGCAAGATCCGTCACTTCCACCACCTGCTCGACCGCTGCCTGGCCGCTCCGATGCCGAACGGCAACCGGTGACATGAGCAAGTCACGCACGGGATCGTTGCGGGAGGTCCCGTTGCAGTCGGCCGATGTCTCGCTGATCGACGGGCTGATCTCGACCAGGGCGATTCGCCGGTACACCGACGAGCCGATCCCGGACCGGGTTCTCCGCGACATCTTGTTCGTCGCGACCCGGGCGCCGAGCGGTTCCAACCGGCAGCCGTTCCGGTTCCTGGTGTTGACCGACAGCCCCACCGCGGTGGCCGCGAAGCGGCTGATCGCGGACGTCGCGCAGCGGGTGTGGGCGGCGAAGCGCGAGCGGGACGGCTACACGCAGGGATCGGCGGCGCGGCCTGACTCGCCGAAGTCGCGGATGGCCGGTCGCGGAGGCTATCGCCGCGGCGTTCGACCAGCTCGACGCCTCCGGCGAGCTGATGGCCGGCGTGCTGACGGGTGCCGGGGGGACGTTCTGCTCCGGGCGGGACCTGAAGGCGGCCCTGGCCGGTGATCACCCGTGGGTGGCCGGGCGCGGCTTCGCCGGGATGGTCGAGTGCGGGTCCGCCAAGCCGCTGATCGCCGCGGTGGAGGGGTACGCCCTCGGCGGCGGCGGCGGTCCTCTACCTCGCTTCACCGGCCGCGGCGTGGGTGACCGGGCAGAACATCCTGGTCAGCGGCGGCCGGGAAGGCGGTCGCTCGGTCGAGGACCGTTTACTTAATGCTGAAGCCGGCGTCGACTTTCAGCTCGGTACCGGTCACGTACCGAGCCTCATCGGAGGCCAGGAACAGTACCGCGTTACTGACGTCGACCGGCTCCACCCACGGCACGGGGAGGGCGTTCGTGGTCACGAACACTTCCGCGGCCTGCTCCTTGGTGGGGTGCTCGACGTCCGGCACGAGGAGCCGGTAGGTGGCCTCGTTGAAGATCATGGGCGTCGCCACGCCGGTCGGGTGCACGGTATTGACCCGGATCCGGTGCGGCGCCAGCTCCAGCGCCAGGGTCCGCATGATCCCGACCACGGCGTGCTTGCTCGCGGTGTAGGCGGCGACGTAGGGCGTGCCCTTGAGCCCAGCCGTCGAGCTGGTCAGTATGATCGATCCGCCCGTTCCTTGCTCGATCAGCTGCGGGATCACCGCCTTGCAGGTGTGCCAGGCCCCGGTTTGGTTGACGTCGATGACGTCCTGCCAGTCCTGCTCGCTGACCAGATGAGTCTGGTCGCCGAAGGTGAAGATGCCAGCGTTGGCGATCACGATGTCGACATGGCCGAGCTGGGCCACGCCGTCCTTCAGGGCCGCCTCCAGCGCCGGGTAGTCGCGAACGTCGGCCTTGGCCGCGACGATCCGCCTGTCCAGCGCCTCCACCGCCACGACCGTCTCGGCCAGGTCCGCCTCGGTGGCGCCCGGGTAGAACCGGTTCACGCTCGGGATCGACTCGCACAGGTCCACCGCGATGATGTCGGCGCCCTCCTGCGCCAGCCGGATGGCATGGCTACGGCCCTGACCCCTGGCGGCTCCAGTGAGAAATGCAACCTTGCCTTGCACGCGTCCCGTCACCGGCTGTTCCTCATTTCTTGCTCGCCCAGGCCAGCGCTCCGCCGTAAGGAGCTGCTCGATCCCTCGCAGCAGCGTAGCCTTGCTCGCTTGGTTACGCTCGTCACCGGGACCAGGAACACGCAGCACCACTCGTCGTGCCGATGTGCCACAGCGGCGGCCAGGCCATGGCCGCGCCGCGGCACGGGCGGGGTGAGCGTCGGGGGCCAGGCGAGCCACCGCCCGTTCGGAATTCAGATCTTTTCTCCGAACGGGCCGTGGTGCGCGCGGCCGAATCAGTAGATGAGTGATTCCTGATTTGGCCCGGTTCGGTGGTTCTCAGTCGGGGTACTGGGTGGGGCCGCTGAGGTAGCTGCGCCCGGAGGGGGTGGTCCAGCGGAACCAGCCGCGGGCTCCGGCGGGTTCCAGGTGCCAGCCGGGGGCCTGCTTATCCCGGTGGTTGTGCCGGCACACCGGCCCGGCCTCGCACAGGCAGGTCCGGCCGCCCCGCTCGAACGGGGTGCTGTGCTCGTAGTCCGACTGGGCCTCGGGCCGGCGGCAGGGCGGGAAGGTGCAGCAGGCGTTCAGGATCCCGGTCAGGTGCCGCAGCCGGGCGCCGGGATCGTGGCCGCGGGCCTGGTACCGGTGATCGCACGGCCCGGCCAGCGGCTCCAGCGCAAACACCAGGTCCCCGCCGGCCGCGGCGGTCTGGGTGAGGGCGGCCAGGTTCAGCCGGACGGTCCCGGACCCCGGCGGCCCGCCGTCGCCGGGGAGGTACACCGGCCCGTCCCGGGCCGCGGTGCCCGGGCCGCCGGGGTCATCCCGGCCGCGGGGGCTGCCGCGGGGCGGGGGCCGGCCGCAGCCGTGGGCGACGGGCCTGCCGTCCGGGCCGGTGATGGTCAGGCACCAGGTCGAGCGCGGATTACGGGCGGCCGCGGCGGCCAGGTCCCGGACCAGGGCGGGGTCGATCGCGCCGATCCGGGGCATCACCCCGGCCCGCTCGGCCAGTCCGAGCACGGTGGCCAGCGGCAGGGTCAGGTTCACCCGCGCGGCGAACCCCGCGGGCACCTCACCGGGCACCGCGGCCGCGCCGCCAGGGCGGCCGGGGCCGCCGGGGCCGGGTTCGTCCGGGCCGCGCCCGCCGTTGCCCCCGCCGTTGCCCCCGCCGTCGTCCGGGCCGCCAGTGTCCGGGCCGCCGCCGTTGCCGTCGGCCGGGCCGTCGCCGCCGTCCGGCCCGTCGTCGCCGTCCGGGCCGCCTGTGGTCTCCGGGCCGCCGGCCTGCGGATCGCCGGTGTCCGGGCCGTCGCCGGTGTCCGTGCCGCCGACGGCGCCGCCGGCGACCGGGCTGCCGTCCAGGGGGTTCAGGACGCCGAGTTTTTCCAGGTAGGCCAGGACCCGCAGCTCATCCATGCCGCCGCCGATCCCGGCGGCGCGCAGTTGGCGGGCGCGGGCGGTCAGGATCTGGCTGGCGGCCAGCGCCGCGGCCGGCGGCAGCTCCCGCCCGGCGAGCACCGCGTTCCCCGAATCCTCCGCCCAGACCTCCACCCGCCGCTGCCGGGCGGCCTCCTCCCGCCGCCGGATGACGGCCTCCGGGTTGACCTGGATCACCGCCCGGGCGATCCGGTCCCGGACCATCCCCCAGGTCATCTCCTCCACCCCCGGCGCGGCGAACACGATCGCCTCGGCGGCCCGCGCCTCCGCCGCGGTCAGCGGCAGACACCGTCCCGCGATGACGCGGGCCTTGTCCCAGTCGATGATCCCGTCCCGCAGCGCCGCCGACGTGCCCGGCAGCTTGACCGCCAGGTCCCGCGCCAGGCCGAGCAGCTCATCGGCGGCGCCCGCGGACAGGTGCAGCTGCACGGCCAGCTCGCCGCATGCGTGCTCGCTCCACAGCCGCGGCATCCGCGCCGGCCCCTCCAGCGGACAGCCCGGCGCGGGCCGCCGGCGGATGAACTCCGCCACCGCCGTCAGCAGCTCCCACGCGCTCCAGGACTGCTGCCGCTGCCGCGCCCCCACCAGCCCCATCAGCTGATCATCGGACACCCCGGCGAACCCGCGGTCCGCGCCGGACGCCTCATCGGCCAGCCCCGCCAGCACCGCGCACGGGGCGGCCCCGTCCAGCGCCAGGCCCTGCCCGAACCCCGCCGCCGGGCCGCCGTGCACCCCCGGGACGGGCGGGTCCCCGCGGCGGTGCGCGTACCCGTCCAGGCCCGCCGCGATCAGCCGCGCCATCAGCGCCGCGTGCTCCGCGCCGTCCGCCTCGGCCTGTGCGGTGATCACCGCCAGCGGCACGTCCTCCATCCCGGCCGGCGGCGCACACTCCGGGTCGCCGTCCCACTCCTCCTCGTCCTCCGGCGGCTCCTGCTCCTCCAGCCCGGCCCGCGCGGCGCAATACCGCTGCCACTCCGCCGCATCCATCCAGTCCGGCGTCACCCCGCCGTCGGGGCCGTCCGGTGCCGGTTTGTGGTCCATGCTCCGCCTCCCGTCTGCGGGCCGTTCCGGTGTCATGGAGCCTGAAGAGCTGTTATTCGAATATTTTAGCGTATAGCGGGCCGCGGCGCAACGACACGCCGGCGCGCCGCGGAACCAATCCGCGGCGGAGGAGGCGCGCGAGGAGCCAGAATGTGGCCTCTTTGGACGAACGATTCTCGATCCGGGCCGGTGTGTCGTGCCGGGGTGGCTTTGTTCGTCAGAGTTGACCGCAGTTGTTCGTCACAAGTGACCGCAGCCTCGTTTCGGCGAGGTCGATGTCTGCGAATTCTGTGTCTCGTCTCCGGTAAACCAGCCAGCCCTGTCTCACCGAATCCGGCCCGTCACAGACCGTGTCTCATTATTGTTGGCCCAGGGGCTGTCCGGTCTCATCAACGAAGCTGGCCGATTCTCAGTCGTTCCGCAGGTTAGCTGGCGTCGTCTCAATAACGTCACGGATCCGGCGATTCCACCGAAACCCCCGCTCCCCGCCGAGAACATGTAAGCTTCGTATCAGCGCAGGTCAGAGGCCATTTGAGACTCCCTGCGGTCGGTAAAATCGACGAGATCCACAACATGCAGCTGGCCACCCGCAGCGGCGCCGACTGCAGCCCCCGCCGCAACGCCAGCCCGTCATGAACATCCACCGCGAGCTCGTCACCAGGCACGGGGCAGACGGAATCTCCTACCAGATGGTGCGCGCCTGCGTCGGCCACCGCCGCGCAGTAATGCAGCAGCAGTCACTGTCCCCTGCTCATCAGGCAGTCGCCAGAACACGACCTAGCCCGCCTGCGCGACCTGCTCGACACCGGGCACGACATCGAGGATGACAATGGCGACGGCTGGACCCTCCTCCGCCGCCGCACGATCCACGCTGAAGCCGCCCGGCATGCCAGCGAAGGCGACACCCCGCACGCCGACATGACCATGTTCCTGCTCGCCCGGGGCGCCGACCCGCAGGCACCAGGCATGTCCGCTGAAGCCGAAGCAGAGCTCCTCGGGCACTGGCTGGCGGCCGAGGTCATCCGCGCCTGGACCAAGTGCCTGGTCTTAGGTGAGTTGGCAGGTGCTGGCTCTAGCTTCCAGTGGACATGCCGGACTGGCTGAGAAGCGGATCTTGCCTTGTCTCAGTCAAGGTGGCTTTCCGATCGCGTAACCGTGCTTCGGTGCCGCTGGCTCAGTCCCACCAGAGGGTCCAGGTGGGCGCGTTCACCAGGCGTTCGGCAATGCTGGGGACGGACCTGGCCCCGCCGGCGCACTCGTCGGCCATCACAGAACCACGGGCTCGCCTCCAGCACCTGTTGACCTTGTGTCCGGCGGCCAGTAACTTTAGCCTGCGTCAAGTAACAGCGTGGGCCCGCTGTTGAGCGAGTAGCGAGGCACGCGCCGACGCGTGGCTCAACGCGTGCTAGGCGTACGCCAGGGCCGGTTCCGGGACGGCCGACTCAACCTGTGAGCCGGTCGAGAGCGCGCCAGAGGCTCGCTTCAGTGCTGCCAACACCAAACGCCAACGCGATGCGTCCGGCAAGACAGGAGGAGCAAATGCGGTTTCAGGGCAAAGTCGCGTTCGTGACCGGCGGCGCCTCTGGTCTCGGCGCGGCGGCGGCAACCCGCTTCGCCAGCGAGGGCGCGAAGGTCGTCGTCGCCGACATCGATGAGGACGGCGCCCGTCGGGTGGCCGGCCAGCTGCCCGACGCGTTCGCCGTCACCGTCGACACCGCCGACGCCTCGTCGGTCGAGACGGCGGTCCGCCGCGCGGTCGAGCACTACGGCCGCATCGACGTGGTCTTCAATAACGCGGGCATCGCCGGTGCACAGCACCCGCTGCACGAGCTTCCCGTCGACGACTGGCGAAAGGTCCGCGGCATCAACGGCGACGGCGTTTTCTACGTCATGAAGCACTGCATCGCAGAGATGCTCAAGACGGGCGGCGGGAGCATCGTCAACACCTCCTCGACCGCCGGTCTCACCGGACAGGCCAACATCTCGCCGTACACGTTCGCGAAAGCGGGGATCGTCGGTCTCACCCGCAGCGCCGCGATCGAGTACGCCGCCCAGAACATTCGCGTCAACGCGATCGCGCCCACCGTCGTGTGGACTCCGCTGGTGGAGCGGTTCGCCCAGAACGCACCTGACCCGGTGGCAATGCGCGCGGCGATGGAGAACTACAACCCCGTGCCGGGCATCCCCATGGCGGAGGACGTCGCCGCTGCCGTCGCATTCCTGGCCTCCGATGAGGCGCGATGGATCACCGGCCACACCCTTCCGATCGACGGTGGCTACTGCGCCCAGTAATCCCCGGGGCTACAGGGGTCTCAGCCGCTGCGCGGCAGCTTCGAGTACGGCAGGCCCTTGTCCACCCGCGGCTCCCGGGGCAGGCCTAGGACGCGCTCGCCGATGATGTTGCGCTGGATCTCATCAGTCCCGCCCGCCAGCCGGTAGCCCGGCGCGCCGAGGACATGCTCGGTCCAGGCGAAGCCGTCCGGCTCGCCGGTGTCCGCGGCGATCCGTGATCCCAGCAGGGCCGTGGCCACCTCGCCGATGCGCATCAGGTTCGCCGACGCAACCAGCTTGCCGATGGACGCCGCGGGCCCCGGCGGAACGCCGGCGGCGGCCGCCCGCGCGACGCGCTCGGTCGTGGCGGCCCGCAGCTGCGTTCGCACGTAGACGTCGGCCAGCTGCTGTCGGACGACCGGGTCGCCGGACTTGCCGAGCCTGGTGGCCAGCCGGAGCAGGTCCTCGAAGGTGCCGCCCTTGCGGCGCTGCGCCTGGCCGCTGGCGGTGCGCTCGAAGCCGAGCGTCGCGTTGGCGACCTTCCACCCCTCGCCGACCGGCCCGATCCGCATGTCGTCGCCGACCTGCACGTCGGACAGGAAGACCTCGTTGAACGACGAGGCCCCGCTCATCTGCCGGATCGGCCGGACCTCCACCCCGGGCGCATCCATCGGGATGAGGAACATCGTCAGCCCGGCCTGCTTGGCGACCTCCCGGTCGGTCCGGGCCAGCAGGAGGCCGTAGTCAGCGAAGCGGGCACCCGACGACCACACCTTCTGCCCGTCGAGCAGCCA
>Ga0070698_100010216_pt1 | contig 10026 bp, 5 predicted proteins | sample KBSK1502metaG_FD_65477 | JGI IMG/M metagenome (GOLD analysis project Ga0070698, IMG submission 65477) | Corn, switchgrass and miscanthus rhizosphere microbial communities from Kellogg Biological Station, Michigan, USA - KBS K1-50-2 metaG | ecosystem: Host-associated > Plants > Roots >... | reverse complement strand
TACGCGGCCGCGGGCGCCGATGCCGTGCTGGTCGGCGAGAGCCTGGTCACCGGCAAGGACCCGCGGTCGGCCGTGGCCGACCTGGTGACCGCCGGCTCGCACCCCGCGCTGCGCGGGGACCGGGGATGACCGCCTCCGCCGTACCCACCGTCCCCGACGCGACCGGGCACTTCGGGCGTTACGGCGGGAGGCTCGCGCCCGAGGCGCTGATGTCGGCCCTGGACGAGCTGACCTCCGCCTACCTCTCCGCCAGGGACGACGCGGCGTTCCAGGCCGAGCTCGCCGCGCTGCTGCGCGACTACGCCGGCCGGCCGACGCCGCTGACCGAGGTGCCGCGGTTCGCCGCCGGGGCGGGCGGCGGCACGGCCGCCGCCCGGGTGTTCCTGAAGCGCGAGGACCTGGCCCATACCGGCTCTCATAAGATCAATAACGTCCTCGGCCAGGCGCTGCTGACCAGGAGGATGGGCAAGACCCGGGTGATCGCCGAGACCGGCGCGGGCCAGCACGGCGTGGCCACGGCGACCGCGTGCGCGCTGCTCGGTCTCGACTGCACGGTGTACATGGGCGAGGAGGACACCAGGCGGCAGGCGCTGAACGTGGTGCGGATGCGCATGCTCGGCGCCGAGGTGATCCCGGTGACCACCGGCAGCCGGACGCTGAAGGACGCGATCAACGAGGCGTTCCGTGACTGGGTCACGACCGTCGACAGCACCCACTACTGCATCGGCTCGGTGATGGGCCCGCACCCGTTTCCCGTCATGGTGCGTGATTTCCAGCGCGTGATCGGCGTCGAGGCGCGCGAGCAGATCCTGGCCGCGGCCGGGCGGCTTCCCGACGCGGTGATCGCGTGCGTCGGCGGCGGGTCCAACGCGATGGGGGTCTTCCACGCGTTCATCCCGGACGACGGCGTCGCCCTGATCGGCTGCGAGGCCGGCGGAGACGGGCTGGCCAGCGGCCGCCACGCCGCGACCGTGGCCGGCGGATCCGCCGGGGTGATCCACGGCATGCGCACCTACCTGCTCCAGGACTCCGACGGCCAGACCTGCGAGACCCACTCGGTGTCCGCGGGCCTCGACTACCCGGGCGTGGGGCCCGAGCACGCGTGGCTGCACGACACCGGCCGGGCCAGCTACCGCGCGGTCACCGACGCGGAGGCCATGGACGCGTTCGCCGTGCTATGCCGCACCGAGGGGATCATCCCGGCCATCGAGTCCGCGCACGCGCTGGCCGGGGCGCTGCAGGCCGGCCCGGAGCTCGGCGCGGGCGCTGTGCTGCTGGTGAACCTGTCCGGCCGCGGCGACAAGGACATGGACATCGCCGCCCGGTGGTTCGGGCACGTGCCGTGAGCGAGCCGGAGGCCGCACGAGGCGTCCGCAGGCGGGCGGGAAGCACAGTGACCGCCGTCTCGGCTGCGTTCGAGACGGCCCGGCGCGAGGGGCGGGCGGCGCTCGTGGGGTACCTGCCCGCGGGCTTCCCCTCCGTGCCCGGGGCGATCGCGGCGGCCACGGCCATGGCCGGGGCGGGGGCCGACATCGTGGAGATCGGCCTGCCGTACTCCGACCCGCTACTGGACGGCCCGGTCATCCAGGAGGCCACCCACCGCGCGCTGGCCGGCGGCGCCCGCGTCGCCGACGTGCTGCGCACCGTCGAGGCGGTGGCCGGCACCGGCGTGCCGGTCCTGGTCATGACGTACTGGAACCCGGTCGACCACTACGGCGTGGCCGCGTTCGCCCGGGACCTGGCCGCCGCCGGGGGCAGCGGGCTTATCACCCCGGACCTGACGCCGGAGGAGGCCGGGCCGTGGCTGGAGGCGGCGGCGGCCCGCGCGCTCGACCCGGTCTTCCTGGTCGCGCCGAGCTCGTCCGCCGATCGCATCAAGCTGATCACGTCGGTCTGCGGCGGATTCGTGTACGCGGCCTCGATCATGGGCACGACGGGCGCCCGCGACGCGGTCGGCAGCCAGGCCGCCGGGCTGGTCCGCCGGGTCAGGGAGTGCACCAGCCTGCCCGTCGCGGTCGGGCTCGGCGTCCGCGACCGGGCCCAGGCCGCGCAGGTGGCCGGCTTCGCCGACGGGGTCATCGTGGGCTCGGCGTTCGTCAGCCGCCTCCTCGACGCCGAGGACGCCGGGGCCGGGATCGCCGCGGTGCGGGACCTGGCCGCGGACCTGGCCGCCGGGGTGCGCGAACCCGCCTAATCTCACACCTGGGACATCGCGCCCTAGGACACATCCTCGTTACAATGCACACGGAGCCCTGAGCAGCGAGCGCTCAGCAAGCCCACCGCAGGGCCAATGTCGTCCCGACCCGCATTGCACAGACAGATGGCGGACCGGACGACAGGAGTATTGATGGCGCCTGCGGCCCACCCCGGAACCCGGGGGCTCTACGACAGCCGTTTCGAGCACGACGCCTGTGGCGTCGGCTTCGTCGCCGACCTGTCCGGGCGGCGCGGCCACGACGTCGTGACCCAGGCCCTCACCGTGCTGCGCAACCTGGATCACCGGGGCGCCAAAGGCAGCGACCCGGATACCGGCGACGGGGCCGGCATCCTGACCCAGATCCCGGACGAGATGTTCCGCGCCGTCACCGGGCTCGGGCTGCCGGAGCCCGGGGCTTACGCGGCCGGGATGGTGTTCCTGCCCGCCGCGGCGGCCGACCGGGCCCGCGCCATGGCCGCCGTCGAGCGGATCGCCGCCCTGGAAGGCCTGCTGGTCCTGGGCTGGCGCGACGTCCCGCACGACCCGGACCGGTGCGGCCTGGGCGCGCGGGAGGTGCTGCCGCACCTGGCGCACCTGTTCGTCGCCTCGGCGAGCGGCGACCGCGGCCTGGTCCTGGACCGGCGGGCGTTCTGCCTGCGCAAGCGCGCGGAGCACGAGGCGGCGGCGTACTTCGCGAGCCTGTCGTCGGCGACGATCGTCTACAAGGGGATGCTCACCGCGCTGCAGCTCGAGCAGTTCTACCCGGACCTGTCCGATCCCCGGTACGCCTCGGCGCTCGCGCTGGTGCACTCCAGGTTCTCCACGAACACGTTCCCGTCCTGGCCGCTGGCCCACCCGTACCGGTTCATCGCGCACAACGGCGAGATCAACACGATCCGCGGCAACCGCAACTGGATGCGCGCCCGCGAGGCACTGCTGGCCACCGAGCTCATCGAGCCCGACGCCGACGGGCGGGGGATCGAGCGGCTGCTGCCGATCCTGGACGAGTCGGCCAGCGACTCGGCGAGCTTCGACGCGTGCCTGGAGCTGCTGCACATGGGCGGCCGGCCGCTCCCGCACGCAGTGCTCATGATGATCCCGGAGCCCTGGGAGAACCACGAGCAGATGGATCCCGCGCTGCGGGCCTTCTACCGGTTCCACGCGACGCTGATGGAGCCGTGGGACGGGCCGGCGCTGATCGCGTTCACCGACGGGACCGTGATCGGGGCCGTGCTGGACCGCAACGGGCTGCGGCCCGGCCGGTACTGGGTGACCGGCGACGGGCTGGTCGTGCTGGCCAGCGAGGTCGGGGTGCTCGACATCGATCCCGCCACCGTGATCCGCAAGGGCAGGCTGCAGCCGGGCCGGATCTTCCTGGCCGACACCTCGGCGGGCCGGATCATCGAGGACGAGGAGGTCAAGTCGCAGCTCGCGGCCGAGCACCCGTACCGGGACTGGCTGGACGCGGGGCTACTGCACCTCGACGGCCTCCCCGACCGGGCCGGCGACAAGGACCTGGCGCGTTACCGGGGCCAGACCCTGGCGACGCGGCAGCAGCTGTTCGGGTACACCGAGGAGGAGCTGCGGGTGATCCTCGCGCCCATGGCCCGCACCGGCGGCGAGCCGCTCGGGTCCATGGGCACCGACACGCCCGTGGCTGCGCTGTCCGACCGGCCGCGCCTGATCTTCGACTACTTCACGCAGCTGTTCGCCCAGGTCACCAACCCGCCGCTGGACGCGATCCGGGAGGAGCTCGTCACCTCCCTGGGGTCGACCACCGGCCCGGAGAACAACCTGTTCGCCCCCGGCCCGGCGTCGTGCCGCCAGATCGTCCTGCCCTACCCGGTGATCAGCGACATCGACCTCGCCAAGATCATCCACATCAACGACGACGGCGACCTGCCCGGCTTCGCCGTCCACATCGTGGACGGCCGGTACCCGGTCGCCGACGGCGGGGCCGGGCTGCGCCGGCGGCTGGAGGAGATCCGGGCCGAGGTGTCCGCCGCCATCCAGGGCGGCGCCCGCCTGATCGTGCTGTCGGACCGGGCCAGCCCCGGGGGCCGGGCCGCGCGCCACGGCCGTCCCGGCCTGGGGCCCCCCGCCGCCCCGCGCGACGCAGCGCCGATCCCGTCGCTGCTGCTCACCGGCGCGGTGCACCACCACCTGATCCGGGAACGGACCCGGACCAGGGTCGGCCTGGTCGTGGAGGCCGGCGACGCGCGCGAATGTCACCACATCGCCCTGCTGATCGGGTACGGCGCGTCCTGCGTGTGCCCTTACCTGGCCATCGAGTCGGTCGAGGACATCGTCCGCAGCGGGGCGCTGGACGGGATCACCACCCGGCAGGCCGTGGCCAACCTGATCAAGGCGCTCGGCAAGGGCCTGCTGAAGATCATGTCCAAGATGGGCGTGTCCACGGTCGCGTCCTACACCGGCGCCCAGATCTTCGAGGCGATCGGGATCGGCGACGAGGTCATCAAGTCCTGCTTCGCCGGGACCTCGTCGCGCCTAGGCGGGGTCGGCTTCGACGAGCTGGCGGCCGAGACCGCAGCCCGGCACGCCCGCGCGTTCCCGCCGCGCGGCGCGCGGCCCGCGCACCGCAGGCTTGAGACCGGCGGCGAGTACCAGTGGCGGCGCGAGGGCGAGCCGCACCTGTTCAGCCCCGAGACCGTGTTCAAGCTCCAGCACGCGACGCGCAGCCGGCAGCGGGAGATCTTCGCCGAGTACACCCGCCTGGTGGACGACCAGTCGGCGCGGCTGATGACGCTGCGCGGCCTGCTGCGCATTCGCGGCCTCGACCAGCGCGGGTGGCGTTATGACCCTGAATCTCCTGACTTTGATTCCAGGGCGCCCGTGCCCATCGAGGATGTCGAGCCGGTCTCCAGCATCGTGCGGCGGTTCTCCACCGGCGCGATGTCGTACGGCTCGATCTCGGCCGAGGCGCACCAGACGCTGGCGATCGCGATGAACCGCCTCGGCGGCCGGTCCAACACCGGCGAGGGCGGGGAGGACCCGGACCGCTACGCCCCCGACCCCAACGGTGACCTGCGCCGGTCGGCCATCAAGCAGGTGGCCAGCGGCCGGTTCGGCGTGACCAGCGAGTACCTGGTCAACGCCAGCGACCTGCAGATCAAGATGGCGCAGGGCGCCAAGCCGGGGGAGGGCGGCCAGCTGCCCGGGCACAAGGTGTACCCGTGGATCGCCCGGACCAGGTACTCCACCCCCGGCGTCGGCCTGATCTCGCCGCCGCCGCATCACGACATCTACTCGATCGAGGACCTCGCCCAGCTCATCCACGACCTGAAGAACGCCAACCCGGCCGCGCGGGTGCACGTCAAGCTCGTCGCCGAGGTCGGGGTCGGCACCGTGGCCGCTGGCGTGTCCAAGGCGCACGCCGACGTCGTGCTGATCTCCGGCCACGACGGCGGCACCGGGGCCGCGCCGCTGACCAGCATCAAGCACGCGGGCGCCCCGTGGGAGCTCGGGCTCGCCGAGACCCAGCAGACGCTGCTGCGCAACGGGCTGCGGGACCGGATCGTGGTCCAGGTCGACGGGCAGATGAAGACCGGCCGCGACGTGATCATCGCGGCGCTGCTCGGCGCGGAGGAGTTCGGCTTCGCCACCGCGCCGCTGGTGGTGGCCGGGTGCGTGCTGATGCGCGTCTGCCACCTGGACACCTGCCCGGTCGGCGTCGCCACCCAGAACCCGCAGCTGCGCCAGCGGTTCACCGGCCGGCCGGAGTTCGTGGTGACGTTCTTCGAGTTCCTCGCCGAGGAGGTGCGTGAGTACCTGGCCCGGCTCGGCTTCCGCTCGCTGGCCGAGGCCGTAGGCCGGGCCGACCTCCTGGACACGGCGGCCGCGGTCGAGCACTGGAAGGCGGCCGGGCTCGACCTCGCCCCGGTGCTGCACGTGCCCGAGCTGGCGCCGGGTGCCGTCCGGCACCAGGTCACCGCCCAGGACCACGGCCTGGACCGCGCGCTCGACAACACGCTGATCCAGCTCGCCGAGGGGGCGCTTGCCGACGGCAGCCCGGTCACGCTGGAGCTGCCCGTGCGCAACGTCAACCGGACGGTCGGGACGATGCTCGGCTACGAGGTGACTCGCCGGTGGGGCGGGGATGGCCTGCCCGACAACACGATCGACATCTCGTTCCGCGGCTCGGCCGGCCAGTCGTTCGGGGCGTTCCTGCCCCGCGGCGTGACCCTGCGGCTGGCCGGCGACGCCAACGACTACCTCGGCAAGGGGCTGTCCGGCGGGCGGATCATCGCCGCGCCGGACCCCGGCGCGACGTTCACCGCCGAGCAGCAGGTCATCGCGGGCAACGTGATCGGCTACGGCGCGACCGGCGGCGAGATGTTCCTGCGCGGCGTGGTCGGCGAGCGGTTCTGCGTGCGGAACTCGGGCGCGACCGCGGTGGTCGAGGGAACGGGTGACCACGGCTGCGAGTACATGACCGGCGGGCGGGTGGCCGTGCTCGGGCCGGTGGGCCGGAACTTCGCCGCCGGCATGTCCGGCGGCATCGCCTACCTGCTCGATCCCGACCCGGCACTGGTGAACATCGAGATGGTCGACCTCGAGCCGCTCGATGCCGATGACGCGTCGTTCCTCCATGAGCTGGTCGAGCGGCACCACGCCGAGACCGGCTCCGCGGTCGCGGTCCGGCTGCTGGCCGACTGGGCCTCGGCGCTTGACCGGTTCGGGAAGGTGATGCCGAAGGACTACAAGCGGGTCCTGGCCGCGGCGCGGCGCGCCGAGCGCGACGGGCTCGACGTGAACGAGGCCGTCATGGCCGCGGCGCGGGGCTGAGGGGGTTCGTCGATGGCGGATCCCAAGGGCTTCCTGACCACGCCGCGGCAGACCCCGGCGCGGCGCCCGGTCGACGTCCGGATCCAGGACTGGCGCGAGGTGTACACGGAGTTCTCCCGCAGGGAGCTGGAGCGGCAGGCCGGGCGGTGCATGGACTGCGGCATCCCGTTCTGCCATAACGGCTGCCCGCTGGGGAACCTGATCCCGGAGTGGAACGACCTGGTCTGGACCAGCGACTGGCGGGCCGCGGCCGAGCGGCTGCACGCGACCAACAACTTCCCCGAGTTCACCGGGCGGCTGTGCCCGGCGCCGTGCGAGTCCGCGTGCGTGCTCGGGATCAACGCCGACCCGGTGGCGATCAAGCAGGTCGAGGTGGAGATCATCGACCGGGCGTGGGCCGAGGGCTGGGTCCCGCCGCAGCGGGCGCCGGCGGCCGCGGCCGCGGCGGGCCGCCGGGTCGCGGTGGTGGGGTCCGGCCCGGCCGGGCTGGCCGCGGCGCAGCAGCTCACCCGGGCCGGCCACGCGGTGACCGTGTACGAGCGTTCGGACCGGCCCGGGGGCCTGCTGCGATACGGGATTCCCGAGTTCAAGCTGGAGAAGCGGCACCTGGACCGGCGGCTCGTGCAGATGCTGGCCGAGGGAACGGTGTTCCGGTGTGGTCTCGAGGTCGGCGTCGACCTGCCGGTGGAGGAGCTACGCGACTCGTGCGATGCGATCGTGCTCGCGGGTGGCGCCGCCGTGCCGCGCGGGCTGCCGGTGCCCGGTTCTGACCTGGCTGGCATCCACCAGGCGATGGAGTACCTGCCGCTGGCCAACCGCGCGGTGGCCGACGGGCTGACCGGCGCCCCGGACGGCCGTTCCGTGCCGGCATCGCCGGCCCGCGAGCCTGCGATCTCGGCGGCGGGCCGCCACGTGGTGATCATCGGCGGCGGCGACACCGGCGCCGACTGCCTCGGGACCGCGCACCGGCAGGGCGCCGCATCAGTGACCCAGCTGGAGATCCTGCCCCGCCCGCCGGAGCGGCGCAGCCCCGGCCAGCCTTGGCCGACCTACCCGATGATCTACCGGGTGTCCAGCGCTCACGAGGAGGGCGGCGAGCGCGTCTACGCGGTCTCCACCCAGGAGTTCCTCGCCGACCCCGCGGGCCGGGTCCGGGCGCTGCGCCTGGTCGAGGTGGAGCCCTCGGGGCGGGGCTTCAGCCCGCTGCCGGGCTCCGAGCGGGAGCTGCGCTGCGACCTGGTCCTGCTGGCCATGGGGTTCACCGGAGCCGAGCGGGGCGGCTTGCTCACCGGGCTCGGGGTCGAGTTCGACGAGCGGGGCAACGTGGCCAGGGACGGCTCGTACGCGACCTCGGTGCCCGGCGTGTTCGTCGCCGGGGACATGGGCCGCGGCCAGTCGCTGATCGTCTGGGCCATCGCCGAGGGCAGGTCGGCCGCGGCGGCGGTCGACCGCTACCTCTCCGGGGACACCTCGCTTCCGGTCACGATCCCCCCCACCGCCCGCCCCCTGACCTGACGCCGCGCAGCCGCTGGGCGGGCCCGCCGGCGGCCCGCGGCCCCGCGGCGCGGCGGGCCGCGGCCCCGCGGCCCAGCGGCCTGGCGCGGCGGCGCGGCGGCGCGGCCCGGAAAGTGGTCAAAAGTGTCGCGCGCATGGCACTCTTTGCACACTTTTCCGGGACGGGCTAGGTACTTATCCACAACGCTGGGCGTGGTTATCCACAGGCAACGGGTATCGGAGTGCCTAGGCGGCGGTTGGCCGTGATTGTTGCTTCATGGCCACAGGTGGTGATGATCTTGAATTTGCGCGGTTGTCCGAGATGCAGGCTGGAGTGATCACCTGGTCATCCGCCGTCCGGTACTTGGGCAAGTCTGCTGTGCGCTGGCGGCTGCGTAGTGGCCGCTGGCGGCGCGTGAGTACTGGCGTGCTCGTCATGCAGTCTGGCCCGCTGACCGAGACACAGCGCCTCTGGGCGGCGATTCTGGCCGCCGGTGACCGAGCGGTCCTGGGCGGGCTCACCGCAGCCAGGCTCGATGGCCTCGCCGGATTCGAGGACCCGAGGATTTACCTGCTCATTCCCGCGCCTCGGCAGGTGCGCAAGGCGCTGCCAGGCGTCGTGGCGCACCGGTCAGGGCTGCTCGAAGCGCGCGACGTGCATCCTGTCCGGTCGCCGCCCAGGACCAGGATCAGCCGGTCGCTGGTGGACGCGGCCGGATGGGCGGCCACCGACCGCCTCGCCCGGGCGATTCTGGCCGCCGGAGTGCAGCAGCGGCTAGTGCGGCCTGGCGATCTCAGCGTCGTGGTCGAGCGTTGCTCGCGCGTGCGTCGCCGTGGGCTGAGCGTGCGACGCTGGCGGATGTCGAAGGCGGTGCCGAGGCGCTGTCCGAGCTTGACTTCTGCGACGTGGTCCGGCGCTTCGGGCTGCCCGAGCCCGACCGACAGTTCGAGCGGGTGGACGAGCAGGGGCGCCGGTGGCTGGATGCGGTGTGGGAGTGGGCACGCCTCGTGGTTGAGATCGACGGGCGCTGGCACATGGACGCTCGCGCCTGGTGGGAGGACATGCAGCGGGGCAACGAGCTGCAAATCGATGGTTACCGGGTGCTGCGCTTTCCCGCGTTCGCCGTGCGGGACTACCCGAGGGCGGTCGCCGCGCAGATCGCACGGGCGCTTGGCCAGGCGGGCCTTGATGTCGGCCGGGCCGCGATATAGCGCTTGGCCCAATTTCTCACATAACGTCCTCGTCGGCGACCGCCTGCAGGTTGATGCCGCCGAGCCGCTTGGTCACCCGGCGGTCGCGGCTCCGGCTCCCCGCCCGTGGGGTCCGTCTCGCCCTCCGCGCTCTCCCGGCCCACTAGATCACCTGGGTCCCGGCCACGTCAGCTCAGGCCGAGGATCTGGGCGGCGTTGCCCCGGAGCACCCTGTCCTGCACGTCGTCCGGCAGGCCCAGGGCCTCGAACTCGGCCAGGCAGCGCTCCGGGGTCAGGAAGGGGAAGTCGCTGCCCCAGAGGAACTGCCCGGACAGCCG
>Ga0070698_100010215_pt1 | contig 10026 bp, 12 predicted proteins | sample KBSK1502metaG_FD_65477 | JGI IMG/M metagenome (GOLD analysis project Ga0070698, IMG submission 65477) | Corn, switchgrass and miscanthus rhizosphere microbial communities from Kellogg Biological Station, Michigan, USA - KBS K1-50-2 metaG | ecosystem: Host-associated > Plants > Roots >... | reverse complement strand
AGATTCCCGGCCAGCGCCGGTGAACTCCCGGTTCCGAAGTCGAGGTACATCGGATTCGCTTCAAGCGGTGTTGTCCAGGCCAGCTTGCCCTTCATGTCAAATGCCCATAACCCCAGATTCGCTATATACACATAGACGTGTCGTCCATCGGTGACAGGACTCTCAGATGCAAAGCTGTTTTTACGGTGGCGTCCACCTGGCGGTCGGCCGTTGTAGAATTCCTTGCTCCACTCGACCTTGCCACTCTTCAGGTTCAAGCAATAAAGAAGGTAGTGGAGCATCACCTCATTTGGCAGCTCAATGTCGCGCTCCGTAACTCGTTTAATCACCTCCGGCATCGGGAGCCCCTGTTTTTGTAGTTCGGCGACGTACTCGTTGCTGTATTCAGTTCCGGTCTGTGGTGGTTTCGACTTGCCGTCAGTCGTTACCGTGGTCACATACACTCTATCGCCAGTCACGATAGGCGAGGACCAACCGCGTCCAGGGATTTCTTGCGACCACTCCACGTTCTCGGTCTTAGACCAACGTTCAGCTAGCCGCGCATGGGTTCCCACAGGATTTGATTCCGGCCCGCGAAATTGTGGCCAGGCCATCTGTTGGGCCTGAATAGTGAGTGACACAAACAATACCGTGCACATCGAGGCAGCTCTGGTAAAACAAATATAGAGGTTCATCACTCTCCCTTTAGTCTTTTAGTTTGTGAGGCTTGGTCTCAAAAGTTCTTCATCTCGTTCTCACCGGGCTTCAGCCTCGGTGCAAGATCCGTCACATATCACTCAACCGTTTTAACGCAATGACATACTTGACTCATCAATAACGGTTTCGTGTTTTGTGTTCTTTTCGTGTGAGTTAGTGGATCAATCTTTGGACGAAAGTCACCGATCCACACGCATCACAACAAACGACACTAAAGACTTCTTGATGAGTCAAGTACGTTATTAAGATTGAAACGGTTTCAAAGCGTTAACGCCTCAAGCTGCATCATGATCAAGACCGGTCTTTGCCTCAAAAGTCGGAAACTTCGTCTGATTACTTTGTTGAGCCTGCGAAGCAGGCGACAGCATAGAGCCTGGGGCGCAAGCCCCAGGAACTGTATCGCCTGTTCCGCGAGCCCGTGATAACGGGCGATAGTCGTTTATACCTGCGGCTTTCGCCCACTTCGCGGGCTGCATATTTTCAAACCACAGTTACCTGGGGCTCACGCCCCAGGCTTTATGCTTCCGCCTGCTTCGCAGGCTATAGAAGATCGATCAATGCAAGCTGGAGACTTTTGAGGCAAAGCCCTTAAGACCCTGAATCCGACACTGGATGATCGCCATTAAGCCCTAGTAGGTCCCATCGATTTCCATACAAGTCTTCAAAGACAGCCACCATCCCGTAAGTCGCTTGCTGAGGCTCTCTCACAAACTTGATCCCATTTGAAACCATCTCATTGTAATCTCTCCAAAAATCATCAGTGTTGAGAAATAGAAATACTCTCCCCCCAGACTGATTGCCAATAAAAAGTTCCTGTTCGGGGTTTGAAGCTCTGGCCAGTAACAATGTGGTTCCAACTGAACCCGGAGGAGAGACTACTACCCAGCGCTTGTCTTGCTCCGGCTGATAAGTATCTTCAATCAATGTAAAGTGCAGCCTCTTTGTATAAAACGCGATTGCTTCATCATAATCTTTTACGACTAGTGCTACATGTACGATTGATTGCTTCATTTTATCGCTTTTGATTATTAAGGTCCGAAACGAACCTTGCTTATGGCGGGTTGCGCCGCTCCGTTCCCGACTGCAGGAACTTTCTACTGGTTGAATAGTTGAGGACTGCTGCAATTATGAAAACAACGGTCACGAGTAGCATCACACTACCTAACATTGGTGCGCGTGTGATCTCTATTGCTCCCCACACCCCAAACCCCGCGGCGAACAGAAAGTAGATAAGCGCATTTCGGGAATAGGCAGAACTGGTTTTCTGATAGGAAGTCTTGCCTCTATTTATTATGTCGTTTACCGCTTCAACCTCAGCTTCACAGCGGTTCTTACAGGCAATGCCATTTGTACATTCTGTCGCGCAATCCCGACAGACAGCTCGGTAACAATTCTTGCAGATGCCAACTGCTTCGACGGTGTTGTGATAGAAGCAATGCATAGTATTAGTGTTTCGGACGCTGCTGCTCCAAATAGACCTCATCAGGAAACGTCGCTGCGGTAACTAACCGTTTGCTTTTTACGTCAACGACATAGTGCACGCCATAGTGCGGCTGTGACCAGCGATCGAATACGAGCAAATAACGGTTCTTCCAAACCAAATCTGAGAACGGACGCCACTCCAAGGGTAAGCCGTGAATCTCAAAATTCTTCTTCGTTCTGCGTTCCACCACAAAGAGCCTCGTGCCGGATACAGTAAACGCCTCGTACGTTCGATTCCGGTTGGTTATGACGTTCTCTTTCTGTGCCTTTGCAACAAGGGAAGTTTCGACCATAGAAAAATCAGGAGCAACATTTCCAAGGACAGATTCAGACAGCGTGATATGACGATGCCCTTTGGTTGAGCCTTGCCTCAACGGTTTTGGCAACGCAAAGGCGTGCAGCGCGAGCACAACGATTGCGCCGAAAATCGCGAGTCTTCGTCTCTCAGGGCTTTGCACAACAAGTCCGAAATACCACCGACGCAGTCAGTGGATGCTTCATATTCAGCCTACAAACTTCAGGTGATCATCGCTCATAAATCCCACCAACGGCAGTTGGTGGATGGTTCAGATCCTTTCTACAAAAAAGCTTCGCACGAATTCAGACGCTTTCGCGCGGAGGACCAGTTGAACCCATTGAATAGCCTGGTTTAGGTAAAGTAGCGCATTGTCGTCCGCGCGACGCGTCAGAATTTTATCGGTCGCTCTTTGTAGAAAGGATCTGAACAATCTCCACACTGCCGTGTGGAGGATTTTCTATTTTTGACACAGTTTCTCCGTCGGTGGTATTCCGGACTTTTTGTGCAAACCGTCTGTTAGTGCTCATCTTTCATCTCGAGAAAGACTGGTCGAGTCAACCTTACTTGCCGCGCAGTCGGGCAACGGAACCGTCGACGCCGTTCGGCAGCTGCTCATTCGCCAACTGATCGTCATCACGCAGGTCTCGCTTCAGTTGAATCAGCTGTTGTTTCAGCTGCGCAGTCAACGACTCAAGACCAGGTTCGCCGTAAAGGTTGTGGAGCTCATAAGGATCGTTCACGAGATCGAACAGTTCCCACTGATCCTTTTTCCAGAAGTAAATCAGCTTGTGTGTGCGCGTGCGAATACCGTAATGCGCTCGTGTGTTGTGGTCGCCGGGGTCGTGATAGTACCGATAGTACATGGCGCTGCGCCAGTCGGGCGGAATGCGACCCCGAAAAATGGGCAACAGGCTGCGCCCCTGCATGTCCCCGGGAATTGGCAGATGTGCGGCGTCGAGGAATGTCGGCGCGAAGTCAATGTTCAGCGCCATCGCATCACTCCTCGTTCCCGCCTTGATGACGGCTGGCCACCGAACGAGGAAGGGCATGCGGATCGACTCCTCATACATGAAACGCTTGTCGAAGAGCCCGTGATCACCCAGGAAGAATCCTTGATCACTCGAATAGATAACGATGGTGTTGCGAGCGAGGCCAGACTTATCGAGAAATGCGAGCACACGGCCCACGCTATCGTCGACGGACTGGACTGTTGCGAGGTAATCGCGCATAAATCGCTGGTACTTCCAACGGACGAGCGCCTCACCGGTAAGAGCTTCGTTCTTTCCGTTGCGAACGATCGTCACTGAGTCCGGCTTAATCGCCCTCCACTTGGCGAGTTGTTCGGGATTCAGACCGGGCGGTGGCGTCAGCTTAAGGTCTCGGTTTGTTAGATCCGCTGCGACCCGCTGCTCGTTCTCGTGCAACGCATCTGTTCGGGTCGCGTACGAGTCCCAGAAAGTTACCGGTTCGGGAATTCGCTGCGAGGCAAAATGTGCGGCGTGTGTCTCCGTGGGATCCCACGGGCGGTGTGGCGCCTTATGGTGCATCATCAGAAAGAACGGTTTGTTTCGCGGACGATTCTTTAGAAATTCCAACGCTAGGTCAGTGATGATATCGGTAGCGTAACCTGTGTAGGCCTTTTCGCTCGTCGCGGTATAGAGCAGGGGATTGAAGTACACACCTTGTCCGGGAAGGATCTCCCAGTGGTCGAAGCCGACGGGGTCGCTGCCGAGGTGCCATTTACCGATCATGCCAGTGTAGTAACCACCCTGCTGCAGCAGGCGCGCAACCGTCATCCGGGAACTGTCGAACCGGTTGAACATGGTGACGCCGTTGAGGTGGGAGTACTGGCCGGTCAAGATCGCCGCGCGACTTGGCGTGCAGATTGAGTTGGTGGCAAAGACGCTCGTCAGAAGTGCACCTTCACGCGCCAAGCGATCGAGGTTCGGCGTAACATTTATGCGGGAGCCGTACGCGCCGATCGCGTGGGCGGCGTGATCGTCGGTCATGATGAAAATGATGTTTGGGCGTTTGCCGGCTGTAGTCTGAGCATTTGCTATTGAGGGCACCAGCAGCACCGCCGCGGCTAGGAGAATAGTTATGTGCGTCATGCCCGCTCCTGATTTGAGTGTCTGCTTTGTCTCATTCTCACCTCCTATTCAAGGCACACCGTTTGGCCAACGCGAATCCCTCCGGTTTGCACCACCGTTCCATAAACTCCCGCGTTGTTCTGGTTCAGCCGGACCGCTGTCTTCAGCATTCGTGCGTCTTGTTTGGCCGTATCCGGATCGAGGTTGATCATCATGCATCGCACGTCGCGCTGCGTGATCATCAGGGCAGGCCTTGGCTCGCTGTCGCCGAACACCAATCTGCCGCCGACCCACCTGTCCTCAAGAAATGGCTCGGGATCGTAAGTCTCAAGCACAATGTTGGCTCGGAAGCGTCTGATATCGAGATCCACTCCAGCTTCGCGACTGATGCCGCCCATTGTCGCCAGGCTAATCACAGATGCCTGACCTTCATCGAATATCCCGTGCTTGAGATTCATCAATTCTACGCTGCTCCCTAAACGCCCGGCGATCTCACTCTGGAGCTCGGTGCTACGCAGCTCGACGGCTGACCCGGCGGGTGTGCGTACATGAGTTGGCAATGGCTCGCCTGTAGACTCGTCGAGACCGAAAGGATGGTAGAGGAGGAGTTCAGGGACGCGACTCGCCGACAGCCACGGGAAGCCGTTGTTGTCTCCCAAGCGTCGGAAGGCGAAGCGGCGATCTCCACCCAGACCGTGCCATCCGAGATATGCAGACTCGGTGGCGATCCCAGCCATGGACTTAACCGGATAGCGCACGAGTTCGCGGACATGCCCGAGTTTTATCATCATCACCTCACTACACAACGCTTCATCGCGGCTTTGCCGCTGCCCTTGCGGAAAGGCTTCGCCTTTCCGATTCAGCTCTCAAAGGATCTCGCGGCTATGCCGCCCGAGGCAGAGCCTCAAGAAAAAGCTAAACGCATCGACGGAAAGCCAGAGGCTTTCCGCAAGGACAGCGGCAAAGCCGCGGTAAGCGCTTGTTAACCCGAGCTGAGTTCATCTCAGACGCTTGAAATACACGATCTCCGGATCACCCTCATCCAGATTATGGATCACACCAGTCAAGACATACTCGAACTTAGCGAGCAGCGACTGCATTGCCAGGTTCGAGAGGTTTGTCGAGATAAACAATTTGGAAGTTTCGCAAAGCGACTCCAGGTGCTGTAACAATGCCGCGGCTGCACCGCGGCCCCGATGGTCGGAATGCACATACAACATTTCCAGCCAGCCGTTGTCGTAGAAGGTATAGTTCAACACTCCGTAACCAATGACTTCGTCCTCAGCCACGGCAACAAAACAAGCACCTGCAGCGACCGAGTGTCTGATCAGCTCCCGACGCTGGTTTTCGCAGCGTGCGACCAGATCGAGCAAGCAAAGTGCTTCAACATCACTCTCGTAGGCTAGTCGGATCGAAATCATTTCCAAGAGACACTAGAAATACGTGATGATTGGATCTGCTTCACAATCTCATCAATACCAGGGACGTATTCTCCATCTGTCGAGACTTGGATGGTAGGCACATTGAATTTCGGCGCGGCATAACTTTCGGCAGATAAAACTTCGCTTGTTTGCCTGTAATGGGCTACTCGTTTATCGCCATGGTAAAACTCCCGGTTTGGATTCTCTAAGCCTCGTTGGAGATGACGTCTTGCGGCCACTTCATTATCAGCTGAGCATAAAACAATCCAGGCGCACGCCAACTCAAGGATCTTAGGCATCCGAGGCTCCCAGACCTTGTGCTGAAATGCCGCCTCTATGACAACAGAGACATTACCTGTCAGATATTGATTCACTATTCCAAAGAAAAGGTCGGAGACTAGACCATTGGTGTCAGGTGGGAGTTGATCGTGTTTGACGCCGTAGGTGTTTACGTAGCCCTCTTTAATCTCATCACGGCTGATGACTGGCATCCACAGGCGTTCCCCAAGTTTCTTGGCAAGGGTGGTTTTTCCCGATCCCGGCCTGCCCGTGATGATGATGCACTTTGGTTTTGTGTTCATGATCCCAGCAGTTCGATGATTTCGCGGTTGGGCAACAGGCGCGCGATGGTCCCATCCAGATACCGCATGGTCATGTCGTGATGTGCTTCGTCATACGACGCGATGCACTCCGTTGCTACCACCACTTCATAATCGCGCTGGTAAGCGTCAATGACCGTGGTGCGGACGCACGCATGGGTATTGATCCCGGCCATGACCAGCAGGTCAGGACGTACGTTCGCGAGGGTCGTCTCCAGATCGGTCCTAAAGAAGGCGCTGTATCGTTTCTTCACGATAGTTTTGTCAGTAGAGCGATGATCGAGTTCCGGTAGGATCTCGCACCCATCGGTGCCAGCAATCGTCACATGCAGGTTGTGCTTCCGCATCTCCAGGAATGCGTCGTGCAGATCCGGCGCGAATTCCTGCCGGACCCAGAGGACGGGTTGATTATGATACCGGAACGCATCGGCCAGCATGTTGATCGCTCCGACCAGGCGAGGGCGCTGCCTGGCGAGATGGGTGTGCTGCCGGAAAAAGTCGTTGAGCATGTCGATGATGATGAGTGTCATCCCGGGCATAGCTGCTCCAGTAAGTGATTGTTAGCTGCGTCTTGCAATGAAACTCATAGTCTTCTGCCTGCCCCCCCAATTATTTGCGGACTAGTGTGCCTTGCTCCGCGATAAGCTGCCATCGCCCGCCTCGCTTCAACCACACTGAAGTGTAACGCTCGGTTGAATCGAACGCTTGTCCCTTGAATTCCCCCTTCGCTATGAAGCTCCCAAATACCAAAGCAACGTTACCGTAGGAACGCACTTGAACATTTTCGCTCGCGCCGGACGCGATCTTCATCGCTCCAGATCTAATAAGTTCAAGTTGCTGCCGCTTGTTAAGCACTGCGCCACTGGTAGATGTGTAAATGAACTCGTCGCCGAATATGCGTTCGAGTGCTGCAGTATCGCCTCGCACTAACGCCTCGTCATACTCCTTATTGATCTTTAACAATTCCTCCTCAGCCTTGAGCTTCGGTTGCTTATTCGCTCGAGCCTGGGCACACATATTAGAGACGGTCGCCAGCATTATGACAAAGAGCGCGATGCACTTTTTCACTAGATCTCCTTCCGCTCAGATTATTTGAAAGCAGGTTTGCGACCACTCGTGATGAAGAACGATACGGACCAGAGAGAAACTGCCGTTTTGCAAGGACTTGGTCGTAGAGGATCTCCCACCTCTCAACCTCGTCGTCGTTCATCATCCCTCGTTCAGAGGCCGAACGTGCCCAGAACCTCAAGCCCAGCACGTTACTGGCTCATCGGGGCTTTGCCGCTGTCCTTGCGGAAAGGCTCCGCCTTTCCGATTTAACTCTCAAAGGATCTCGCGGCTATGCCGCCGGAGGCAGAGCCTCAAGAAAAGCTGAACGCATTGACGGAAAGCCAGAGGCTTTCCGCAAGGACAGCGGCAAAGCCGCAACAAGCTGACGGCGTTTGGTTGCGGAAGCCGCCGAACTACTGCGTAGCAGCTATTTGCTTTGCCAACTCTACTCGGAACGCTTGATCTTTTTGATCTACAAACTTCTTATAGCCGTCGGGATCAATAAAAGCTGACGCTACGCCTGATTTTAGCTGTTCGTACTTCGGCTCAAGTCCGAAGTAGCTCCCGTGCGCGCCGAGGAAATAGTCACACGAAAGTGACTTCAACACTTTAAAGCCACTATAGAAGTCGACTGCAATGTTTGGATAAGCTGCGTTCCCGACAAGTTTGTAGCCGGGATTAACGTTAGGGCTGCCGATGATCACGACGTCAAGAGTCTTGGAACCCTCTTTCACTTTCATGGTCCAGGTAGTGCAACCTTTTGTGTGGCCGGCGGTGAGATGCGCCGTGAGTTTTGCTTCTCCAAGTTTGACCTCCTCGCCGTCGTGCAACACTCGATCAACCTTGGTGGGTGTGTAAAGGGTTGTTGGATCGCTGCCATAGTGAAAATCCGTTTTGCCGCCTGACTCAACCACCGAAACGTCCGCCTCCATCACCATGTATTTCGCGCCGGTGAGACGTTTGATCATGTCGCTGCCTGCATTGTGGTCCCAGTGCGCATGACTGATTAGCAAAATCTTGATCTCACTGAACTTGAATCCCAGCGACTCCACACTCGTGCGAATCATAGGCACATTGGCCTCGAGATCGCTGTTGATGAGAATGTGTCCCTGCGAGGAGGTGATCAGATAGCTTGCTAGTCCTTTGCTACCGACATAGTAAAGATTGCCGGCAACTCGAAACGCTGGAAACGGTTGGGTCCAATCGTCCTGTGCTGGTGGCGCGTCGTTTTTGAAGAACGGGAGCGCCAACATGATCGATAACACGCCACTAAGTAACACGCAGGTATGTCGCATAGGTCATCAAGTAGAGTTCTTCTGTACATGGTAGTGGATTTGGACCACACCATCTTCGAACCGTTCAATGGAGTGCAAATCCAAGCTCACGTGGCGGTAACGCCGCGCTATCAGTGGAATACCCTCTCCGATAAACACCGGGGCTATACTGATGACGAACTCATCGATCGCCTCCTCATCAAGAAACGAGGCGATGAGGTCGCCGCCGCCCATCAACCAGATATCTTTGCCAGTGTGCTCTCGAAGACGGTTCACGAATGGCCCGATGGCACCGTTCACGAACTCCACGCCTGACGGAGCGCCGGCTGGTGGCGCATGACGGGAGAAGACGATGGTCCGGCTGCCGGTGTCGAACTTCGCCCCCATGCGCAGACTCACTTCGAACGTCTTCCGGCCAATCAGCTTCGTGTCGATCGACTTCATGAAAGCGTTCATGCCGTAGAAACCAGCGGGTGCAGGACGGGACGTCAGCCATTGGAGATCACCGTCCGGACGCGCGATGTAACCGTCCGCGCTGGTTCCAATGTGGACGATAACTTTTCGGCGCTTCGTCATGATTACGAATCTCCGTTGGCGAAGACATTAACTACCTCATAGTGCGTTACCTTTGAGTCATATTCAATCATCATCGCCTGGACGGCCGGTGGCACCACTGCTAAGTCCTCTGGTTCCCCGGCGAATTGGCGTATGGCCTCCATTGATTCCCACATCGTTACGATCACGAACTCAACGCCCAGCGTCGTTGGCCTGCGCAAGATGGATGCTGACACGAAGCCGGAGATCCGCGATAACTGAGGGAAGGTGTCGTTCTGGAGATGACGAATGTAGTTGTCCGCTTCAATTGGTCGTGCCACGCCCCGCCAAGTCCTCGAGATCATGCGTTCCTCGTTCCAAGTATTCGGCGCACCACTACGCTCCGAACTGTCTTAGATGATGGTCGACGTGTTTGTACGTGGCTACGCCCCATTCGCGCCAGGTCAACCGTCCGAACAGCGGATGATCCGGTCCTGCGCCCTCACGTGGCCCCGTCCCGATCCGCTCAAGCAACTCAAGCACCGCCGCGCGCTCCTCTTCAAGTGACGCGGCAACGCTGGG
>Ga0070698_100010214_pt1 | contig 10027 bp, 7 predicted proteins | sample KBSK1502metaG_FD_65477 | JGI IMG/M metagenome (GOLD analysis project Ga0070698, IMG submission 65477) | Corn, switchgrass and miscanthus rhizosphere microbial communities from Kellogg Biological Station, Michigan, USA - KBS K1-50-2 metaG | ecosystem: Host-associated > Plants > Roots >... | reverse complement strand
CGGGATCGGCGTGAATCGACGCGGTCGCGGCAAAACTCTTCATGACATTCAAGAGAGTACAGACCGCGGCTTGAACACGTCAACGCACCGGAAGGTAAGTTTGCGGTTTACGTCGCGCGCGATGCGGTGATGAGCCGCCGCCCCCACGGCAGCAAGCGCTTGAAGGCGGGCAGCAGGCCGGCGCCGAGCGGCGTCAGCGCGTACGGGGCATCGCGGATCGTCCGTGGGAGGACAAGACCTGAGCCCGTCAGCTCTCGGAGGTTTCTCGTCAACTCCTTTGGGCTGATCCCCGTCACGCTGACCAGGAGATCGTTGTAGCGTTGCGGACCATTGAGCAACAGCGAACGCAACACAAGCATCTTCCACTTGCCACCGATGATGTTGATGGCTTTCTCCACCGGACAATCGGGCACTGGCTTCGGCAAAGGTCGTCGACGTCGAATCTGTGGTGACGCAGGAATCGTGAGCATGCGCAATCCTACAGCGGTTTTTCATATGCTTGTAGTACGTAGTGTCCGGCTTCAGCCGGACCTCAACGGGTCCGCCTAAAGGCGGACACTACGTACGTAGCAGCTATCATCGCTTGGCGGCTCTCCGCCGAGACCTTGACGTACGTAGTGTCCGGCTTCAGCCGGACTTCAACGGGTCCGCCTAAAGGCGGACACTACGTACGAAGCAGCTATCATCGCTTGGCGGCTCTCCGCCGAGACCTTGACGTACGTAGTGTCCGGCTTTAGCCGGACCGTCACTCAGCGGGAGCGAGCGGACCACCTTTTTCAACAACCTGCTAAAGGCGGACACTACGGCAAACTCTGGGCGGACCGCGCCGCCGTTGTGAAAAACGGTACAGCCTATTCGAGTCATGTTCCAGGAGACGCCAAACACGGGGATCCATGACGCGCCTCCGAATCTTATTGCACGCGACCATGAGCGCTCTCACGCACGACATCTGCCACGGACAGGTTTGCCGAACGGCTTACAAGACTGCGCAGAGGCGCTCCGACAAGCCAAGCAAACCGTCGATTTTTCGCGTGGTACACATCGTGCGTGAGGCACCCTATGCCTACCCGACCCTATCGAGGGTATCTCGCGTCATTGCTTGCCCTGTCGCTCGCCGCCATTTCAATACAAGCGCAGAATCCAATCACGATCAACGTCGACGTCGCGGCCAACCGCCGTCCGATCAATCCGAACATCTACGGCGTGGCGCATGCAACGACCGCCGCATTGAACGATTTGAATTCCCCGCTCAACCGCAACGGCGGAAACAATACGACGCGTTACAACTGGCAACTGAATGCCGACAACCGTGGCAACGATTGGTACTACGAGAGCATCGCGGACAGCAGCGCGACGGCCGGCGAACGAGGTGACACGTTTTTCGTGAACTCGCGGACGGGGAACGCGCAGGCGATGCTGACCATTCCGACGATCGAATGGGTTGCCAAGGTCGGCGCGAATCGCAGCAAACTCGCCGGGTTCTCGATCGCCAAGTACGCGGCGCAAACCGGAAACGACTGGCAATGGTTTCCCGATGCGGGAAACGGCGTGCGGACCAGCGGCCAGTACGTCACAGGCAACGATCCGAACGACGCGAATGTGCCGTCGAATTCGACCTTTCAGCAGGGGTGGGTCCAGCATCTCGTCGGCCGTTGGGGCACGAACGCAAACGGCGGGTTGCGATACTACATTCTCGATAACGAGCCGAGCATCTGGCACGGGACGCATCGCGACATTCGCCCGACGGGACCGACGATGGATGAAATCAAGAACAAGATTGTCGACTACGCGGGCAAGATCCGGGCCGTCGACCCGTCGGCGCTGATATCCGGACCCGAGGAATGGGGCTGGAGCGGATATTTCTTCAGCGGCTACGACCAGCAATACGGGAGCACCCATGGTTGGGGTGTCTTGCCCGATCGGAACAATCACGGCGGCGCGGACTACCTGCCGTGGCTGCTCGACGCGTTACGTCAGACCAACACCGCCACCGGCATGCGGCTTCTGGACATCTTTACTGTCCACTACTATCCGCAGGGAGGAGAATTCAGCGACGACGTGTCGAGCGCGATGCAGCTGCGGCGCAACCGCTCGACCCGCTCGCTCTGGGATCCCGCGTATGTCGATGAAACCTGGATCAACGATAGGGTCCAGCTGGTGCCACGCCTGAAGAGCTGGGTGAACACCTACTACCCGGGCACCTTGACCGGTATCACCGAATACAACTGGGGCGCGGAGAATCACATCAACGGCGCGACCGCGCAGGCTGACATCCTGGGGGTCTTTGGTCGCAAAGGGCTTGACATGGCGGCACGCTGGGCGACGCCCGCCAGCAGCACGCCGACCTACAAGGCCATGAAGCTGTATCGCAATTACGACGGCAACCGGTCGACGTTCGGCGATACGAGCGTGTCCGCCACGACACCGAACCCCGATACGGTCGCCGCCTTCGCTGCCCAGCGTTCGACCGACGGCGCGCTGACGGTGATGGTGATCGCCAAGTCCTTGTCGGTGAGTACAGCTGCGACGATCACGCTCGCGAACTCCGTGCGCGGCGGAGCGGCACAGGCGTGGCAGCTCACGGCGGCCAACGCCATCACTCGTCTGCCCGATGTCGTTGTCAGCGGCTCCAGCTTCGCCGTCACCCTTCCGCCACAAAGCATCACGCTCTTCATCGTCGCGAACGCGCCGCGCCCGCCGGGCGCCCCCACCAATCTACGAATCCAGTAGCGCTTGACGTGGTGAGCTACTTCGGTGCCCTCGGCGTAGCCAGCCATGGCTCGCGCGAAGGGATGCGAGCGTGCGAGCGGAGGCTGGCGACCCTAACATTCGCGAGTTGGAACCAGATCGGCACTGGCTCCGGAGTTGGACTCCATCCGCTGTGCTGCGTAATCTTCAAGATCGGCAGCACGCGGGCAACCGCCCATTAGTCCGGGGTCACATCCGGCGCAGCGGCGAGATAGGACGATCGAACACGCCTCGCTGAGCGCCTCGACCGGGCCAAGTGCCGTGCAGACCTCGTTCATCGACCTTGAACCCGTTGCGGTTTACGTCTAGGATTCGCATCTCTCCGACGTCGGTCGTCCAAACGCGAGGAGGGCCCGTGCACCGCTACACACGCATCGTCTGTTGGTCGTCGATCTGCATCACGGCTCTTGGCATGCTCGCCCTCGCATCGCCGGTCTCATTGACACCTCAGTCATTCGAGCCCGCGTGGGGTCTCGTCCGTCCGCTGCAGGTTCGCGCGGACGCCGCGAGCCGCTCTGTTGCCACCGCGGCGATCCGTTACGGGCAGATGTCGCGGGCAGAACGGCGGGCGGCGATTGATGCGCAATGGGGGCCCGGGCTGTCGACCGCGGAAAAACTGCAGATATTCGACACCTTCTGGCAGTACGTCGACGAGCGCTTTGCCGCGTTCCAGGGCATCGATGTCAACTGGCGGGCGCTGCGCGACCACTATCGGCCGGAAGTCGCCGCAGGCGTGAGCCGCGGGCGGTTCGCTGGAATCATCAACCACATGTCGCTGGCTTTGGGGGAGAGCCATACCCAGCCCGCCGATCTGCTCGTCAACTTCGATACATTGCCGGTGCCGGGTGTTCCGCTGCTGACCGTTGCCGCGTGGACCGTCGATACTTCCGGCACCTGCTCAACGGCACTCGACGACGGCTCCGCGCTCGTGTACTCGGCGGTGCCTGGTCATCCGCTCGGCCTTGAAGCCGGCGATCGAGTCCTTGGATACAACGGGAGACCGTGGCGCGATTTGTATCGGGAGCTGCTCGACGAGGAGCTGCCGCTGTGGATCCTGTGGTGGGGCTCATCGCCAAGCTCGTTCGACCACACGTTTGTGATGGCGGCAACCTCGAACTGGCACCTCTTCGACACGATGGACGTGGCAAAGAAGAACGGCGCGATCGTTCACATGTCCACGAGCCTCATGCCCGGGCCGGTCTTTCACGGCTTCTGTTCGGCGCAGATGCGAATCCCCGGGGTACCGAAGCCCGCGCCGTTCAGGGGCTCGGTGAGCTGGGGCATCGTGGACCAGACCAGAATCGGGTACATCTACGTTTGGAACTGGCGCGATCCACTCGGCGCCGCATTCGAGCAGGCGGTGCTGGATCTGACGCAGAACCAACAGGTCGACGGGCTCATCATCGATTATCGCTTCAACACGGGAGGATTCCTGAAGGCGCCACGCCCGGGCATCGGCGCGTTGCTCGGCCATCCCACGGCGACAATAGGTTTCGATCTCCGTCGCGATCCGAGCGATCACTTCCGCATGAGGCTGCTGGATCAGCCGAGTCTTTACAAGCTCGATTTCGATCCAGACTCTAACAAGCGTATCAAGGCCGTCTTCGACAAACGGGTCGCCGTCCTCGTGGGGCCCGGCGCGCTGAGCGCAGGGGATTTCAGCTCGCTTTGGATGGCTGATTACGGCAAGGTGCGTATATTCGGCAAACCGACATCCGCTGCCTTCAACCTGCCGACGCAGCCGTATCTTGGTACTGGGACGGAAATACCGCTTCACCCTGACTGGTTTGCGCGAGTTGCGGAAGCCAACGCATTCGAAGTCGGTTCACCACACCAGTACCTGACGCACCAGGAGTTTCGTGTCGATGAGCGGGTATGGCTCACTCCACAGGATGTCGCCGCAGGCCGAGATACCGTCGTGGAAGCGGCGCTTCGTTGGTTGACGGCGCCGTAGCGACCGCTGACGGTTAGGGTATTCCCATCGGCCGACACCACTCGCGTGTTGACGCCGAGTTTTCAGGTCGACCTACCGGCGAATCGCCTTGACTCCGGGTGGATGAAGCGAGCGTACGGCGAATCCAACGTACACGTACAGGCCGCTAATCCCGGCTCAAGCCCGGCTATCGGCCGCAAATGCTGTATCTGAAAAGGAAGATTCTGGGGGAGGCGCTTATGACGAGTAGTCTGGGAAGGGCTGTGGCCTATGTGATTGATAATCGTTGGGGATGTATATCGACGTGTTGCTTGGCGGCAATGGGACTCACCTTACACTTAGGTTGCTCTGGCCTCCAATCCAACACACTGACCCGCGATACGGCCCTTCAGTTGCTCAGAAGTCAAAGCGGTACTCTGGCACGGTCTGGCTATGTTGGCAGGTTTCTCACACCCGAGGTGTTCAATTTTAGAATCCGCTGGGACGTGCACACTGCTGAAATGTACACAAACAGTCCTGGGTCAAATGATTTCAACCACAGGGACGCTTTCCACCAGATGGACGCGCTTCAGGCCGCTGGCCTCGTAGTCAATAAGCGCAGAACGGCAGGTTACGCGGACGTGTTAGGCCCAGTCGAGGTGTATACCTGGGACGTGGCGGACCGGTCATGTGGACAAACAACCAATGCTGTCGGTCAAATATTCCCTCTCATTGTTGGCTTACCTGAATTCACGGCAGTTACGGGAATTTCACAGAAAGATACCGATGCAACAGTCGAAGTGGAGATTAGCGTTAAGCTGACTGACTGTTACAAGCGCTTTAATCAAGCAATCGTCTCATCGAGCATACCAGTGGGGGTAGGGGCGACGCCTTTAAGGGACTGGAACCCTAACCTGAACTTTCCGACACGACATCAGACGTACGGCTTCAAGAAATACGATGATGGTTGGAGAGTTGGTCGTTGATGTCGTTGATTCCGGCCATATCATTCCGCGAAGGCCATTGGCGGTCCGTGGGACTATGCGGAAGAAGGCCAAAGATCGAACTGAGATGAAGGGTATGCGCGACGAGTACGACGTCATCCTCGGGGCAGCGTCGCGCGACGCGGTGACACGACCACGCCATTCGACCTGCCATCGTCCATGCGCTGAGCAGCGACTGAGGATGGCTGGCTTTGTTGCGCCGGTCGCTGGTAAGTCGCGTAGACTACATACATGCGCGGCCGCATCGCCGTTGCTTTCCTGCTAGGAGGCATCCTGAGTGCGTCGATCGCTGGCGCCCAGTTCCGCGGGCGCCGCGGGTATGGACGATCCCTGCAGTACGCAACGCGGCAGGACTTCGACGGCTCGTTTCAGTTCTGCCGCGGCGTGTTTCGTTCAGCGGCGAACGGCGACGGCAATGGCTGGAATGTCGATTACCCGCGCGCTGACCAGAACCTCTCGATCCGGCTGTCGGAGCTGACGAAAACGTCCGTCGGCTTCGAGGGGGAGGGCACACCCAAGCATCTGCTCATCAACCTGAGCAGTCCCGAGCTCTTTCACTGTCCCTTCATCATGATGACGGAGGTGGGCGCGCTCTCTCTCAACGATGCGGAGGCCAAAGGGCTGCGCGAGTATCTGCTGAAGGGCGGTTTCCTCTGGGCCGACGATTTCTGGGGTTCGTATGCCTGGGACTTCTGGGAAAGCCAGATCCACAAGGTGCTCCAGCCGGGCAGGTTTCCCATTGCCGACTTGCCTCTAGACCATCCTATTTTTCACACGATGTTCACCGTGACGCGCATCCCCCAGATCCCGACGATCGGTTTCTGGCGGGGACCGGGTGGCCCCACGTCGGAGCGCGGTGCGGACAGCGCCGTCCCGCATGTGCGCGCGATCAGTGACTCGCGGGGCCGGATTATGGTGCTCATGACGCACAACACCGACTTTGGCGACGCGTTCGAGGAAGAGTCCACCAATCACCAGTACTTCTTGACGTTCTCGGTTGACGGCTACCGCTTCGGCGTCAACACGCTGGTGTACGCCATGACCCACTGAGGGGCCACCGGCAGGCGCCGCAGAACTCGGACCTGCTGCCTGTTCTGATAATTCGAGCTTCAGTGTTCATTGTCAGATCGGCGTTGATCGCGAGTGAACAGGTCGGTGTGGTCCGGAGAGGTTCTTCATCTCACATACTGTCAGTCCGTAAATTCCCGCCAGTTTGTTGCTCCTCCTCGGCGTGCCATCCGAACCGTGAGGACGATAGCCGGCGTGCCGAGCAAGGCCGTATAGAAGAAGAAGACCAAGTACCCCGCGCCAAGGGCCGCGGGGCTCGCGGCCAGCGGATAACGGTCCGCAGGCAGCCCAGAGAACACAGCGGCGAGCGGCGCCAGTACACCGCCGGCCGCGGCCGCTGCCGCCGCCGCTTCGACGATGCGTCCAGACTGCGAGGCGAGCAGTCGAGCCGGCAGCGTAAAAAGCGATGAGAGGAGCGCGTATTGCGTCGCGGTGAACCCCCGGGTCGTTAGACTCGACATGTAGGCGATTAGACAAGTTCCGGCGAATCCCGCTGCCGCGTGCTCGAAGCCAGTCGTCACGACGAGCGCGCGCAGGTCCCGGCCTTGCATTGTCAACCAGGCAAGCGCGAGGCTGGCGGCTGGCCCACAGACCGCGCCCCCGACCAGCGCGCGCCGCAGTCCGAATCGCGCCACCGCCACCCCGCCCGCCCCAACGCCCACCATCGTCATGACCATCCCCCACCCGCGGCGGATCTGGGCGATCTCAACGAGTGTGAACCCGAGATCAAGGTAGAAAGGACCCATGATGCTGCGGACCAAGTCGGGCAGGCGATACGTGCACACCAGCGCCAAGGCGAGGACAGCGCCCTGACCGTGGCGGCGGAACAACTCGCTAAGGGGATCGACGAATGCCACTGCGAGATAACCGAGCACTCCCCCATGCCGGCCCATTGCGACGGCTCGTGAATCCGAAACCGTCGCGGCGTCCCCGGCTTCAGCTGGAGCCAGCAGCACCGCCGCAACGCCGATTCCCATCAAGGCCGCCATGATTGCGTACGAGACGTTCCAGCCGAAGGGCTCCGCGAGAATTAACGGCAGGGCGCCGGCCGCCAACACCGCGATGCGGTAACCCCACTGATAAGCGGCCGCCAGCACACCCTGTCGAGACGCGCTCGCGGCTTCGATGCGCCAGGCGTCGATCGCGATGTCCTGCGTAGCGGAAGCGATACCAACGAAAAGCGCGAGCGAGGCCGCCGCCCGGAGGCGGGCGGCCGGATCGATTGCCGACATCAGCCACAGTCCGACCGCAATCAGCGCCTGACTGGCGAGCATCCACGACCGGCGGCGTCCGAGCCACTTCGTGAGTTGCGGCAGCGCCACGCGATCCACAACGGGCGCCCACAGGAACTTGAACGAATAGGCCAGCGTCACGAGACTCAAGAAGCCGATCGTCTCGAGAGAGACGGCGCGCGTACGCAGCCAAAGTGAAAGAGTTTCGAAAATCAGCACGGCGGGTAGGCCCGCCGAAAACCCGAGCAGCAACATGACGAGCGAACGTCGTTCGGCGAACGCGGTTACAGGCGCGGCGCGCGACCGCGCCCGGGCAGTGGGCTCGACAACCGGACTCATGAAAACGCCGCCCTATTGTCGCCATCTGGGGGCCGGGTCGGCGAGAGATTCTGGCAGTCAGGAGAATGGACACGGCGGCGACTCCGGACGCCATACTTTATCCTCGCCAGCCCGACGAACAGCTTGGCTCAGCCTGCGGCCGCATCCTTTGACTCGAACGGCGTCCGGATCTCCTACGTGGACAAAGGACACGGCGCACCAGTCGTGCTACTTCACGGTTTTACGGGTTCCTATGCGCGACACTGGGAAGGGCCAGGCGTCATCCAGGCGCTCGAGACCGCCGGTTATCGCGTGATCGCCTTGGACTGCCGGGGTCATGGGCAGAGCGGAAAACCGCGCGATTCCAGCCAATATGGGTTGGAGATGGTCCGAGACGTGATCCGGCTTCTCGACCACCTGAAGATTGACCGCGCGCACATCGTCGGCTACTCCATGGGAGGAACGATCGCAAATCAACTTCTCGTCAGATACCCCGGCCGCCTCCTAACTGTGACTCTTCTGGGTGCCGGATGTGAGGGAGAGGACTTGCAAGGTGTCACAGCGCAGATGCTGGCGCTTGCCGATAGCTTCGCACGGAAGGACGCCAGCGCACTCATTCGCGCGGTTCTGGCATCTGGGCAGAAGGGGCCCACCGATGACGAAGTTGCCGCGCTGAACGCTTCCCTGTTCACTCGCAACGATCCCGAAGCCTTGGCGGCGGTGGCACGAGGTCTCCTGCCGCTTTTTGAGGTTTCAAGGGCGAGCCTTCAGTCCACCGTCCTACCGGTGCTCGCCATTATCGGCGGACACGATGACGCCCTCAGAGCCGTCAAGCGCATGGTCGGTGTCGTGCCCACTCTCGAGGTCGTCGAGATCGCGGGAGCCACTCACGCGACGAGTCTCAGGCCGTCTGCCTCGCATCTGGTGGCGTTTCTTGACCGTCACCGGCGCAACTAAAATAGTGTTTAGGGCGAACCTTGCGGCACGACCTCGATCGAAGATTGACCGAGGCGCAAGTTTTTTTCGGTGTGACGTGCCTTTGTCACGTCGCGGCATCGTTGTTCCCGTGAACGACGCCCGCATCACGCCCACGCGACGGTCCCCGGTTCGATGAGAATGCTGGCATGGCCTGGGTTGACCGTCGCCTTCGCGTTTTCCCACCTTACACACCACGCAGCGCAGTTCTTGGTGTATAACGATGCCATCCCATGTCAAACCTTCAGATCATGCCCGGCACACGGCGCGAACATGCGTACCCTTGGGAGGACGACGCGTGGATTCGTGGAGTGGCGGAGGATCTGCGCCGTGCTGACGCGACGTTCGATGGGTGTCGCGTCGACGGTCACACCGTGACCCGCGACCTCTTCGACGAGGTCGGACATGTCGTCGCCTCCTTTCCAGACGACTTTGCACCACTAGGCGAGCATCGACCACCACGCGCTCAGGCGCTGACGGCAATGTTCGACGCGGTACGTCAGTGGATGCACGGCATCAAGGCGGTCGAAGAAGAGGACATCGTCCTTCCCACTGAAGTGCCGCTCTGCGCGTTCAATTGCCCGGACGTCAAAGACGCGAAAACAAGCTTCGCCGAATCCAAGAGCACATCAGGCACAGCGGGGTGGAACATCGAAGTGCTGGGCTCCGGCTTCGGTTCGGACATGACGTTGTCCGTCTCTCAGACGAACACATTCGTCGCGGCCGCCGGGGAACGGAAGGTCGTGTTCGCACCGCTGCAAATGCGAATC
>Ga0070698_100010213_pt1 | contig 10027 bp, 7 predicted proteins | sample KBSK1502metaG_FD_65477 | JGI IMG/M metagenome (GOLD analysis project Ga0070698, IMG submission 65477) | Corn, switchgrass and miscanthus rhizosphere microbial communities from Kellogg Biological Station, Michigan, USA - KBS K1-50-2 metaG | ecosystem: Host-associated > Plants > Roots >... | reverse complement strand
TCTTTCAGAGAGCTTTGAGCTACTGCTTCTGTGTATGGAAGTAAAAGAACAGCGCAAGCGAGGCAAATTATCTTTTTCATACTTCCTATGTGGAACCGGCTAAGCTCAGCCGCCCAATGCTGCGCTTGAGCGGTGTGCTTATGGTGTTTCACTGTCTGATGTTGAAATTATCCGGTCCGACGCGGCTCATATACTCACCCGAAACGAGAAACGATTTGACCATCTGCGCGCGTCTGACCCGTTCAAGGGCTACCGGTTTTGGCGGACTACTGTGGACAGCGGCGGACCTGCCAGGCATGGCTTACCGTTTGGGAACGGTCGGGAGAAGGGGCCGCGACACCAGAATAATTCAGCGAGTGCCCGGTGAGTATAACCTGACGACCGTCATCGACAACAGGTATGTAGGCACGGCGAACAGACAGAGGGCGCAGACTCAGACGCCCTTCTTGATTTCAAGATGATGCTAAGTAGCTTGACGAGCTACAATCCGCAGTCAATAACGTGAAACCCGAGTACTGGGTCAGTTTGATGTCCGATAAAGAGAACGTCGAATTCGCTTTGAAAAAGCTCGGACAGTTTGTCGACAACAAACAAGATCATCTCAACACCTTCATTATCGCCAACGAGCGCACCGGACTCTGGAAGAAAGCTTTCGGGCTGGCGCAAAGTGAAGATCTATTGAAAGTTGTTGAGAGTGTGCTTAACGACCAACCAACGGGCGGCAGGTGAATGTGCTCCGGTTTGATTTTGTAAAGCAAACTGTTAGTTTGCGCGCGAGTTTGAATTCTATTCATTCATCGCAAACTAACAGTTTGCGTTACATATTTATGCGGCCGGCTACTGGACGAGAGCTTATGGTCTCTCGTCACCCACTTCGCTCGCTCGATCCCCGAAGCTGCCGGCCGCAAAGTAACTCTCTTGATTTACTTAGTTGCTGCTTTCGACTTTTCTTTCGCAGAGTCGCGATCGATCAGTTTGGAAAAGCGACTTTCTGAACCGTCTTTGGTTTCTTCCTGATAAAGAAAGGCAAGATTGTTATCTTCAAAAGCTTCAAAGAACGCCTGCCATGAGATCGGCTCCAACGTGTCCTCACCGGAAAATCCAGGATAGTCAATTCTTAAGATTCCTGGTCCCTGTTTGTTTTGTGTGCCTTTCACGCGTGCCGGATGGCCGCCGCGTTCATCCACCCACCTTTGAATCTCTGCATGGTCGGTGGTTACTTTAGTTCCTGCTGATTCTGTCGGCATAACTTTCCTCCTTTGCTAGCCAATGCTGTAGCCTTCCGGTACAGGCGTACGCCCGAGCACCGTCCACTTTCAGACCTTGCTGCGGTTTTCATGCCGCCAACAATTGATTAAATCCGTTGTCCTTGCCAGTTAGTGCAAAGTCAATGCCGCGCGTGGATCGATGGACTCCGCTGTCTCCCGATATTTGTTTGCGAAAATGCGGAATGCTCCAGCTCACAGCGCAACGCCGCCACCAACGAATTGACTGCGGCTCTACCTTGCACCGCTAAACGCAGAAACTGCTCGCTGGAACCAATCTTATTGCTGCACTCCCGCACCATCAGTCCGTAGTTTTCGAGCAGGCGATCGCGCAGTTGTCGCCCTGACACTGAAGCCGGTAGTTCGACAAAAAGAAAGTTGGCTTTGGACGGATAGATAGTTATTCCCGGCACCAGGGTGAGTTGTTCGGTCATGTAAATTCGATCTGCCGCCACTTCAGGAAAACTCGCATAGTATTCTCGTTTGAAGCCAGTCATATTCTTCAACACAAATGCTGCGAGTCCGTTGATATTCCAGAATGGCAATCGCGCGCGCAGGCCTTCAGCTCGACGCGGTCCTGTCGCGGCATAGCCGAGGCGCACGCCGTGCCAGCCGAGCGACTTCCCCATACTCTTAACCACACTGAGGTTCGGCGTTTGAGCGGCGAACGTCGCGGCTGTTTCCAAATCGGAAAAGTCTATGAACGACTCATCAACAATTAGTGCGTCGAGGTCTTCCAGCGCACCGGCGAGTGTTTTGATTTCGGCTAGAGTGAACCAGGCGCCGGTGGGGTTGTTTGGATTCGAGACGACGAGAGTGCGCGCGCCAACTTCCCGCACCCTGCCTACGATCTCCTCCACCTCAAGCCGAAACGCGTTTTCACGCTGTCGCGCGATCGTATAGAGCGGGACATGCAACTCTTCAGGCAAATCAGTCCAGCGGCTGAAGGTCGGCACTGAAGTGATAATTGGACCTCGCGCTTCGCGACAGAGCATCGTGATGATCTCTGTCGAGCCGTTGCAGGGAACGATCGTTTCCGGCGCGAGCCCGGTCATCTCGGCGATATGCTGCTGATGTACCTCCGCGTAGTCGGGATAGTATCTAAGGATTTCACCGAGATGTTTATGAATCATTTCCACCAGCGCCGGCGGCGGAAAGTGCAGGTTTACTGGAATGCAAAAGTCGAGCAGCTCGCCGTTGTAGGTAACACTTTCTTTGACCGCAAAGAATGAAGGATTGTGCGAGCGAACTTTGAAAAGGTTCGTGATCGTTTCGTTACTCATAATCTCTCCATGGATCTCCCGCCGAACCATTCATCGGTTCCAGCGATTGAACTGTTATTGGATTAGGTTTTCGTCCCTTGCACGTACGGGGGGAGACGGAGCGCACTACTGCGCAAACAGGAGAGCCGGGGAGAGAAACCCAGGTAGGCGATCAGGAGAGTCGCTTGGTTGTCTAGGAGAACGAGCTTCTGGGTGGAACTTGCGTGGTGTACTGAGAAAAAGAATGACACCTCGCGAAGCTGAAAGAGGAAGCGCCAAAGGCGCTCTAAAACAATTGTTCGCTGAAACAGTGCATTGACATGTGCAGCTGGATTTAGCTATTTTTGTTTGCGAACAGCGACTAAGTAAGTTGCGTCTTCGCTTCTTGCCCGCCCGTTTAACTCACTAAAAAAACAATCTTCGTTTCGCGGGAGTGTCTAACGATGAGGAAATATCTCTTGTTTATCTCAATTTTCGCGCTGTCAGCGGTTGTCACCCAACCGTACGGAAGGAATCAACCCTTCAGAGCAAGCGAGGCTTTTGCGACCGGATCAGAAGATCATGGAGGCGAGATTGTTTCAAAGTATGACGGCTTCAACCATGAAACGGTGGTGACGCTCAAAAAAATGAAAGTCACTTGTGCTAAACCACAAGAGAATCTCAAGCAGACCTGCGTGAGCATTTTGGCGACTCTGCATTGCCCGGGCATTCAGCTTGACTACGTTCGCCAGGTGACATTGCAAGTTGTCTTTGAGACCAAGGATTGGGATCAGCGGCATCCGCTCGATCAACGTAACTTATCGATGGTGGCTGACGGTGAGACCTTTCGCCTGGGAAGAATGCAGCTGGCCGCTCTGCACACCGATGTGCTCATGACTGAGACGCTGCAAGGGGAGTTGGCTTACGCGACTTTCAAGAAGATGGCCCTGGCGGAAATCGTCGAAATCCAGGTTGGCAAGTCCAGATTTGAGTTGCGCGATAAGAACCTGGCCGCCCTGCGCGACCTGAATAACCGCATAAAGTTTTCGCGCCCGCAGTAAGACGTGCGGCTGAAACAGGGAACACCCAAGGCGGGGCATTCTTGCCCCGCTTTTTGTTTGCCCTATTCTCAAACTTATGTGTGGAATTTGCGGATCGACATCAAGTCGGGATCAAATTCAATTGAATTCGATCCGCAGAATACGACGCTCATCTATTGTCGAGTTTCGCCATCCCCCGGTTAAAACCGGACATTTCCCGAAAGGCCCCTGGTGTTATGCCTACGAGGTCTTTGAAGACGCGCGTAAAGTGACTCTGGTCAGCAAAACCCGCTGCTGCCGCGACACCAGCAAGATCCATCTCAGCTTTCGCCATCTCCTTAAGCGCAAATTGAATACGCAACTTGTGCAGGTAGTCACCAATTGTCTGTTGTTGAAAGCGCCGGAATACTCTGGACAAATAGACTGGATGGACACCAACCGAAGCCGCAACAGAGCTCAAGGTTAGATTCTGATGAAAAGATACGTTGAGTAGATCCACGACCCGAGACAAACATGGTGGAGGCTTCTTGTCCTCAGCTTCTCGAGATCGAGCAACCATGACAAGCATTTCCAGCACCAACGCTTCGATTGCGAGGCTTGAACAGCAAGCACGACTACGATACTCGCGATAAAGCCGGGTGGCCAACCACGTTAATTCGCCGCCGCGAAGATCGATTGAACTACCTGGGATCCCGCCGTACTCGCGCAAGCGGTCCAGCCATTGATTCTGCATCTCAATACTAAAAATGCGCATTCCGCGAGGGCCGATCTCGTCGTGATGCTCGATACCGCTCGGATGAAAGATTGTCGTAAAGGGCCGGAGCGAAGCTGTCCTTTTGCTGAAGTGCTCTACATAGTCGCCGGCAAGTATGAGGTTAAAAAATGCCAGTTCATGAGAATGCCTGGGAATCTTCCTTATTTGATTATGACTGAACTCTGAAAGCACAAGACCACAATCCTCATACTTGTGCAGCACCTCACCAAAGAACTCGCCCGGCTTCAGTGGCGCTCGTGGTAGAGCTTTCAGCTTTTCTTCACTCATTGGTTTGTATGCGGACTCTGCGGTTACGATTTGAGAGGCTCGCAAGTTTACGAGGGTTGCCAGTAGTTGAATTAATCTCACTTGCCTGGAACGACCGGTCCGAAAACCAATCCCTGGACTTATCTCAAAAACAAACTGCCCTCGGATCTGATCGAGGCTTGAACGGTTCTATACGGGTTTCCTACGTTCAAGACGTCAGGTACGAAAAATCGTATGGTTCGCGAGTATACACAACTCCGCTATAGCAGAACCTTAACAGGAGAAATCGGAGGGAATTCAAGTGCAATTATCTTCACCGGCAAAAAAGCTCTACGCGTTAATTCATTACGGGTTAGCGGTTACGCTGTTTATATGTCCTCTTTCACAAAACAATGGCTTCCGGCCGGCTTGGGATCACGAACACCCCAACATCAATCAAGGCACGAGTATACTGACAACTTCCCCAAATCCCATCGATGACCCCAACTTCTTTGTTCGCCAACATTATCTTGATTTTCTGAATCGTGAGCCTGACTCAAGTGGCCTCAGCTTCTGGACGAATGAGATTGCCTCGTGCGCTGGCGATTCGCGGTGTATTGAAGTGAAGCGTATTAACGTCTCAGCCGCTTTCTTCCTCTCCATTGAATTTCAGCAGACTGGTTATCTAGTTGAGCGGATCTACAAAGCTGCTTACGGTAATGGAAGCGGCACCTCGACCTTTGGCGGAACGCATCAATTGCCTGTGCCGGTTGTTCGCATTACCGAGTTCTTGCCCGACACACAGACGATTGGACAGGGCGTAGTGGTCAACCAACCGGGCTGGGAAATAGTGTTGGAAAACAACAAGCAGAGTTTTACCTCGCAGTTTGTGCAACGCTCGCGGTTTACGACGTCCTATCCGCCAGCGACGACGCCTGCAACGTTTGTAGACACACTAAACACAAATGCCGGCAATCCACTATCACAGTCACAGCGCGATCAACTGGTAAACGAACTTTCGGCAGGAACAAGGACGCGCGCGCAGGTGCTGCGGGCCGTGGCCGAAGACTCTGATTTGGTAGACGGGGAATACAACCGAGCCTTTGTGTTGATGCAATACATCGGTTATCTGCGACGAAACCCGAACGACACACCAGATTCAGATTACACCGGTTTCGATTTTTGGCTCAACAAGCTAAACAGTTTCACTGTGCCCGGTGACGACCCACTGGTGCGGGCCCAAAGGGCCGAAATGGTTAAGGCCTTCATCATATCAAGTGAGTATCGCCAGCGATTCGCGAATGCGAACACAAGTGTGATAGCGCTTTCAGCGAATCCGAATTCGATAACGGGAGGCCCTTGTGGCGACTGCGGCCCGGGGAGCACTGACCGAGAGGCGGTTACAGATCTAATGATGCAGGAAACTGCGGGCGTGGGCGGGACAGTAACATTGATCGCGATGGAGCTTCGCGAAAACGGCACAAACACGCTGCTCGCGTCAGGTTCTTTTGAGGGCGACGCGGTAAAGTTCTTCGCCGGCACGAACCGCCTGCAGGGCAACAGCAGTCTGGTAGCCCATAGCATTGGGGTTCACTATGCTCAAAACTTAGGGGGAAGATCAGCCACGCTTACTTACACGGTAAGCGTCACCGACGATTTGGGAAACCACGTCACACAAGTGCTCAGCGTGCCAGTAACAACTTAAGAAAGAGACCTACGCAACCTTTATTGCTGTGGCGGCTCGACCGGCTTGCCTGGATTCAGGAATTGCAGGCCACTATCGCGCAGTTGCTTATTTAGATTCGCGACGTCTTCACTGATGAACTTGTTCAGCTCCGCAAGCAGGTCTCTCAACTGCTTCGACAGATCTTCAATTCGCGTAAACTCATCTGCTGTGGGCGCGGCCGTATAACTGTCGAGCCCACCGGCCACGCGATTGATTTGATTCAAGAGCGGACGCGGTTCGTCCGGCAGCGCCGGTCCGGCGCCACCGGAGTTGTCTGGCGTAGTAACCAGTTTCTTCTGAATGGCGCTGAGTCCGTCCGAAACCTTCTGCACCGAATCATTCACTGGTTTCGAGACTTCTGAGTTGTCTTTTAAAGACGTTTGCAGCGACACGATCTGCGTCTTCAGACTCGTCATCGTCTTGCGCGCCGCCTCGGCAGACTTTTGCAATGCATAGGTTTTCGCTATCGCTTCATTCAACTTGCCGCGGTCCGCTTCCACAATCTGAATACGTGGATCTTCCTGAACCGTCACGTTGCCGCTGGCTGTCTTGTCACCGGCGCTGACTTTCACTACATACACGCCCGGTTGAACTCGTGGTCCGCGCGGAGCCCCAAAGAAACCACCGCCGCCGCCCTGGCCCTCCTGTGGCGGTGCAGGTGGATTCAGTCGCAGGTCCCAAACTATGCGATTGAGTCCAGCTTCCTTCGGCCCTTTCAGGTCGCGCACGACTGCACCACTCTGGTCGGCAATCGTCAGCTTCACCTCGTCTTTGGGTTTATCCTTGACGTAGTAATTGATAACTGCACCATACGGCTGGTTAGGCGCAGCAAACCACTTATGACCGGTGTTACCTTTGCGCCCGTAAAGCCGAAAATGGGTTGCCGGCGCAACGTCGAAGAGATGAATGTCGGAAGCAAGGATATTTTCCGAGGCCCGCTCGAGGGGACTGAGATCGTCGAGCACCCAGATGGATCGTCCATGCGTGGCCAGCACCAGCGCATTGTCACGCGAATGGATTTGAATATCGTCGATACGCACCAAAGGCAGGTTTCCTTTCAAACGAGTCCACCTACCGCCGCGATCAAACGAAACGTAAGCGCCAAACTCGGTTCCGAGAAACAACAGGTTCTGATTGCGCGGATGCTCGCGAATAACGCGCGCGGTAACACCTGCGGGTATATTCGACTTAATAGCCTTCCACGATTCGCCGAAATCTGTGGTCATAAACATGTAGGTGTTGTAGTCGTCAGATCGATGACCATCAAATGTGAGGTAAGCAGTGCCCTCAGCATATCGCGAAGGGACAACCCGACTGACGTAGGTGTTTTTGGGAACGCCAGGCACCTTATCAGTAATGTTTTTCCAGGTCTTGCCGCTGTCCCGCGAGATCTGTAGATTGCCGTCATCTGTCCCGGCATAAAGCAAACCTTCCTTGATTGGCGACTCGGCCAGCGTCACTATCTGACCAAAAGTTTCGACGCCATCATGACGAGAAAGCGTTTCCTTACCGGGTAGCGCCCCCATGATAAGCAGCTTCTCGCGGTCCTGGTCCTTCGTTAGATCGTCGCTCCAGGTCCAGGTGTTACCACGGTCAGGAGATCTAAAAACCCGATTACCGCCAAAGTAGATCGTGCGGTTGTTGTGTGGCGAGATCACGATCGGCGAGTTCCAGTCGAAGCGATAACGCTTCTCGCCGGGTCGCGCTTCGGGCCTGATGGATTTACTTTCGCCGGATTTCAACTCCAGACGGGATACGGTGCCGTTTTGAGATTCGACATAGATGATGCTCGGGTCGGTAGGATCCACGACTGAATAAAAACCGTCACCACCACCAGTGCGAAACCAATCGTCGTTGGTGATGCCTTCCTGATTGAGTGTGCCGCTTGGTCCCGACCAGCTGCCGTTATCCTGCAAACCGCCGTAAACCCAGAAGGGTTTCTGGTTATCCATCGAAACTTCGTAAAACTGTCCGAGCGGAATGGTGTTGATAAAATCCCAGGTGCGACCACGATCGTAGGAAGCATGCAGGCCGCCGTCAGAACCAGCCAGCACGTGATTTGAATCCGCCGGATCGATCCAGAGCGCGTGAAAGTCTCCATGAATGCGCTGCACCAGATTTTGGATCCACGTTTTGCCGCCATCGTCGGAGTTGAACATGTTCGCCGCAAGTTGCCATAACCGCTGATCGTTGTTTGGATCAATGCGGATCTGGCTGTAGTACATGGGGCGCGAATCGACGTCGCTCAGCTTGCGCCATGTTTCGCCGCGATCATCTGAGCGAAATGCACCGCCCTTCGCATTTTCAACCAACGCGTAAATGATGTTTGGATCGCGGCGATAAATGTCCAAGCCGATGCGGCCCGTTATGCCCTCGGGCAATCCCTTCGTTAACTTGGTCCAGTTGGCGCCGCCGTCGACGGTCTTATAGATGGCACTGTTCGTCCCGCCGCCATTGAATCCCCACGGCGTGCGTCGCCTTTGGTAAGCGGCAGCGTAGAGCGTCATTGGACTTGCCGGATCCATCGCCAGGTCAATCACGCCGGTGTCTTCGTTGATGAAGAGCACATTGTTCCAGGTTTTGCCGCCGTCAGTGGTCTTGAATACCCCGCGTTCTTTGTTTGGTCCCCACAGATGTCCCAACACAGCCGCGTAGACAATATTTGGATTGCTCGAATCGATAACTACGCGGCCAATATGTTTGGAGTCGTGCAGTCCCATGTTTTGCCATGTCTTGCCGGCGTCCAATGATCGATAAATCCCGTCGCCCCAGGATGAGCTTTGCCGATTGTTGGGCTCTCCGGTTCCCACCCAAACGATGCTCGGATCGGAAGGAGCAATCGCGATGTCTCCAATTGAGGTTGATCCCTGTTCGTCAAATATCGGATCGAAGGTGGTGCCGTTGTTGACGGTTTTCCAAACACCTCCTGTTGCGGTGCCGACGTAGTAAGTGCTGGGATTGCTTTCCACGACAGCTATATCGTCAATACGCCCGCCCATGATGGCAGGGCCGATCGCGCGAAATTGAAGATTCTTGAGGAAGGTGTCGTCCAGTTTGTTTACGCTTGGGGTCTGGGCGATGCCGAGTTGAGGACTGAAAACTACCAGAAGCAAAGTCAGGACAAGTAAGAGAAACGATGATGCGCAAGCGCGCTGAGTTTTGTTGTTCAGATTAATCATCTTCATAGAGTCCTCTGGAGATTCTCGACTTAAGAATAAGAAATCTAAGTTCTTGCCTGTCATGAACGCATTGCGACAGACGGGAGTGTCTGTCCGACTGGCTGGGAGCGGACAAAATATCACAAGCCGGCGTGTCGGCACACCCGTTTCTCCGAGAAACTATCCACATCGTTCCCGGCGCAGCAAGGCCGCAATCCAATGATGTTCTGGCTCCAGAGGAGCCAAATGTTTATAGATTTCGCGGCCAACCACTATTTGGCACTCTAGCGGAGCGCAATGTACTGGTGGATGAATAAGTCGAACTTTATATTTCGCTCCGTTGGAGCGAAGACCTTATAGACGGAGGGAGTCTATAAACATTCGGTCCCTCCGGGACTGTCGACGGCTCAGAGGAATGCTTAGTTTTAGGGAGGGTGTGGTTCGGACTGAGGTAGTTTGGCGGTCGGCGCAGATCGATCAGACGGTTGGCTAGCAACAAAGAAGACGTACGAGCAGGAATAAACCTATGAGTCCGGGATAGAGTGTGAAGGACCATTCCACTAGGGGACTGCGCCGTTTGAGGACGCGACGGAGTAT
>Ga0070698_100010212_pt1 | contig 10027 bp, 8 predicted proteins | sample KBSK1502metaG_FD_65477 | JGI IMG/M metagenome (GOLD analysis project Ga0070698, IMG submission 65477) | Corn, switchgrass and miscanthus rhizosphere microbial communities from Kellogg Biological Station, Michigan, USA - KBS K1-50-2 metaG | ecosystem: Host-associated > Plants > Roots >... | reverse complement strand
AGGAAGCCCGGCAAGCCGCCGTTGTGACCACGGCCGACTGCGGGCAGGCTGACGTCGCCGTAGTTGCCGAGGCCGTAGTCGATATCGGTGCTTCCGTAGGGCGACGTGCCGCAGCGCTCGATGCGTGCGAGGCCAGCGACCGAGACGAGCGAGCCATCGCGACGCAGCCAGAACTGCACGAGCTTCGCGAGGTCGGTCGCGGATGCGAGCAGCGCGCCGGCGGGACGATGCGCTATCGGCGTGAACCGCGCCGCCTGATCGGGCTCGATGTAGCCGGTCGCGAGTCGCGCGGCGAGATCGGGCGTGCGCCGGAAGTCGGCAGTTTCCATTCCGAGCGGCACGAGCACTTCGCGCTTGAGCCAGACGTCGAACAGCTCGCCTGTCGCGACCTCGATCGCGCGGCCTGCGACGGTGTAGCCGACGTTCGAGTACGAACCGCGCGTGCCCGGGCGCCAGCGCACGACACGCGAGCGCGGGTTGATCCGCAGCGCTGCGTCGGCAGACATCACATCGTCGCTCGTGAAGACTTCGTTGAAGCGCATGTCGTCGAACCCCGCGGTGTGCTCGAGCACGTGCGCGAGCGTGACAGGCGCGACGGAATCCCAGCGGTTCTCGATCGCGACGTCGGGCAAGAGCTCGCGGATGGGGCGATCGAGATCGAGCTTGCCCTGTTCGACGAGACGCATCACGCCGAGGCCAATGAAGCTCTTCGTGATCGAAGCGGCACGAAATACCGTGTTCGCGTCGACGGGTACGCGCGTCTTTAGATCGGCGACGCCGACGCCGCCGATCCAAATCGGTCCGTCGCGATCGACGAGCGCGATCGCGACACCTGGAACATGCTCGCGTTCGAGCACACCCGCGACGCGCCGGCGAAGCTCGTCGATCGACACGGGTGCATCGGCGAGAGGCGGCGTGATCTCGGGCGCGATGTTGTCACTGAGCACCGGCGGCGGCGACGCGTGCGGGCGCGACGCGATCACAGCCGCGATGACCAAGCCGATGGGCGGGACGAGTCGCCAGAGCTTCACGCCCCCGAGCGTACCGCCTACCGGAGCGCAGCGATCAACGGCGTGCGAGCGAATCCGTTCGGGCGATGGGTGGCCGTCGCCGTCCAAGACCACGATCGCTTTTCGCGCGGTGCAAAGCGGCGCGTCGGTGCGCTAGCATCAAGTCGTGCAGTCGCGGCGACGCTTCTTGATGCTGCTCGGAACGGCTACGACAGGCATCTGGCTCGCGTCGACCGGTCTCGTTCGCCTGGAGCGTCGCTTCGTTCTCGCGCTCGGCGGGTCGTGCTCGTTTTGCGGCAAGGATCGCGCGGAGGTGCAGACGCTCGTCGGGACGTTTGGCCGGCCCGAGAAAATCTGCGACGAGTGCGCCGGCCTGTGCTGCGAGATCATCGCGGAGGAGCTCGAACACGAGGACCCCGCGTGGCAGCCAACGCCTCCTTCGCCCGAAGAAGAAGCGCGCCTTGCCGAGATCCTGCGCAGCTTCGACGTCGAAAACGTGGAGCGCTTGAGAGAGAAGTTACTCGCGGACGCGCGGCATCTGCTCGAACCCCAAAACGTCGCCGTCGCCGAGCTCCATTGCACGTTTTGCGGTGCGCACCGGCGGGACGTGAGGAAGCTGATCTCGGGCCCGCGCGTCTTCATCTGCGATCTATGCGTCGCCGATGCAACGGCAGTCGTCGGCCATGTTCTTCGCGCATGAGCCGCGCTACTTGCCGCAGCCCCACTGATAGATCCACGCGTCCTTCGAGATGTTCAGCGATTCGGTCGCTGCGAACTCCCATCCAGTCGACGTGCGATGGAACCGGCGAATCCGGTACTCGCCACCGGGCAGCTCGGCATCGACGCGCGAGCGCACGCCGACCTCGACCACCTTGACGGTGTCGGCACCGAGCACGAACTCGACGCGAATGTCGCGACGATCGTTTCCTCGACAAAGATGCGTCGTATTCGCGACGACGCCGATGTACGAAGCGCGGCGAGCCGGTTTGTCCTGCTTGGGTGCGGGCGCCGACGCCACGTGACGGACGCGAATCACGGTCTGGCGATACGCCTTGACCTCGACCTTGCGCTCGTATTGCGCGCCCGATGGCGCGACGACGCTCATCAGCACGTAATTATCGGCGTTCGGCACGCGAAACACCGCCGGCGCATTATCGGTCGAGCCGTTGATCGTGACCTGATATCCCTCCGGCTCGACGACGCGAATGCTCGCGGCATTGGCGGATTCGAACGAAGTCGTGTGAGACCACTCATCGGCGAACGCGATTGCCGGCACGAGCAGGACGAGAACGAAGACGAGACGCATGCAAAACTCCTTTGCCTCGTTGACGCCCTCCCGTGCGCGGTTTTGCACGCCGTCGCAAAAAACTTACTTGGGTTTGATCGTCGCGCCCGGAAACGCAAAGCTCTTCACTCGATCGCGCGTCTCCTGCCGCAGCGCCTCGACGCGCTGGGCACGTGTCACGATGTCGATCTGAGCGCCACTCTCGACGTCGGTGGCCGTAATTTTGGCGCGATCGGTTACGACAGGACAGGTCGCGGCATCCGGCGTAGCACCGATGGCAACCTCGTGCGAGCGTCGCCGCAGCTCGGCGAGCCCGGCATCGGGAGCCGTGATCGTGAAGCGAACGCCACCCTTGATGTTCTGGAGCGTCGCGACGGCGCCATCGACCGCGAGCGGACAATTGGCGAGCCCGGCGGGTGATGGCGGCGCCGGTGCGACCTGCTTTTGCGCCGGCTTCGACTCGTAGCCTCTCGTTCGCACCAAGATCACCGCCGCCGCCGCGATCGCGCCGGCGATCACGAGCCAGATGATCAGCAACGGCCAGATCCGACGACGAGGCGCCGGCGGAAGGCGCTGCTTCACGGCCTCCGCCGGCATGGCCGCGACATTCTCGCGGGCGCGCTGCTTGACGGCCTCCGCCGGCATGGCCGCGACACTCTCGCGGACGCGCTCCTTGACGGCAGCAACGGTCGCCGGCAGACGCGCCGAGGCATTGCTTTCATCGATCGTCTGCGACGGACGCTTGATGATGTCTTCGAGCGCTAACAGGCCACTGCCCTCTTCTTTTGTCTGTTTCTGCGCGAACGCCCATTCGACCCACGCCACGAGCTGCGCCTTCGTCACCTGCGCATGCTTGCGCGCTGCGGATCGCAGCGCTGCGCGCAGCGTCGCCGCATTCTGATAGCGCTTGTTCGGATCGCGCTGCAGCGCGAGCAGCACGATGTCATCGAGCTCCGGCGAAACCTCGGCGCGAAACCGCGATGGTGGCGGAATCGGCTTGGTCATCACCTGCTCGACGGTCCTGAAATCATCCGGCGCGTCGAACAGCGGCTTGCCCGTCAACAGCTCGTGGACGATGACGCCGACGGCCCACAGATCGCAACGCACATCGAGCCCGCCCTGGATGTACTCCGGCGCGACGTAGCGCAGCTTGCCCTTGATGATTCCGGCCTGACTCTCGTGCGATGACTGCTTTGCCTTCGCGAGGCCAAAATCGATCAGCTTGACGAAGCCCGACGTCGAGACGATCAGATTCGGCGGCGAGACATCGCGATGAACGAGACCGATCGCGAGGCCATCCTCATCACATAGGTTGTGCGCGTGATCGAGCGCTTCGCAGAGCTGGATCGCGATCTCGAGCACGATCGGAATCGGCATGTAACCGACGTGCGCTTCGCAGTGCTTCTGCAGTTGCTGCAGTGTCGGCCCCTGCACGAACTCGAACGAGATGAAGTACTCGCCGTTGAGCCGACCGAATTCGTAGACCTGCGCGATGTTCGGGTGGTTGAGATAGCGAGCGAGCCGCGCTTCATCGATGAACAGCGCGAGCAGCTCTTCATTCTTTGCAACGTGCGAGTACAAACGCTTGAGCGCGACGCGACGGGGCTCCTTCCCGATCGGGCGCCAGTCAGCCAGGTGCACCGATGCCATGCCACCGGATCCGAGCTCTTCGTAGATGGTGTAAGCGCCGAAGCGCGCCGGCATCACGGCTAAATGGTAGCCGAGGCCCGCGCGCGCATGAAGTCGGAGGTTACACGGGCTCGATCCGCGCCCCACCCGCCCCCGCGGGATCGAGGACGAGCCGTGCCGAAATGCGGTTGCCGCTGGCATCCACGAACGTGCCTTTGCGGGTCTTGCCCGACGTGATCAGCGCATGGAGCTGCGGCGACGTCAGGCGCTTGCCGGCGGTCTCGAACCACACGACGAACCGGCAGCCGTCTCGCCATCGCTCGCAGCCCCAGCCGCGCGAGCCGGTGATCAGGTGACCCTGGTGGCAGCGCGGGCACGTCAGCGCCGAGATGTCGGCGACCTTCGCCGGCCTCGAGATGTCGGCGACCTTCACGGGCCTCGCGGCAGGGCGGCCGCGGCCGCGACGGAACCGGCCATTGCGCGGCGCGGAGGCGGCCGGAAGCGCCGGCAACGGCGGTGGCGCCGAGCCGCGAATCGCATTGATGATCTCGGCGATGTAGCGCGCGATGTCCGTCATGAACGCCGTGCGGGATTCCTCGCCGCGCGCGATCCGTGCGAGGCGCGCTTCCCACGTGCCGGTGAGCTCGGCCGATGCGAGGCTCGCGACTTTGATCTCGGCGAGAAATCCGATCAGCGCGATGCCCATCTCGGTCGGCACGAGGTGCTGGCGTTCGCGCGCGATGTAGCGCCGACGCAGAAGCGTCTCGATGATCGCGGCGCGCGTCGCGGGCGTGCCGAGGCCGATGTCTTTCATCGCTGCGCGCAGCGCCTCATCGTCGATCGATTTGCCCGCTGCCTCCATCGCGGCGAGCAACGTCGCTTCGGTGTGACGTGACGGCGGCGTTGTCTGGCGCGCGAGTGACTCGTAGCCACCGGCGAGGCGCTGGCCGACGACGAGTGGCGGCAGCTCCCCAGATTCGTCATCGCGATCTTCCTTTGGCCTTGCCGGATCGATCCCGGCGACTTCCTGCCAGCCCGCGACCATGCGAACGCGGCCGCGCGCGAGATAATGATCCGGTGGCGGCGGCAGCGCGTCGACGAAGTTCTCGCGATCCGGTGCCGCAAAGTCGGGCGCAGGGCCATCGCCAGCGCCGACGCGGATCCATGCCTCGGTGATCGCAAACTCGGCATCCGGGAAGAACACGCCGAGAAAGCGGCGCACGATCAGATCGAAGAGCCGCGCTTCGTCGCGATCGAGCGAGCCGCGCGAGCCGCTCGGCGTTGGAATGATCGCGTGATGATCGTGAACCTTGCTGTCGTCGACGATGCGCGAGCCCGGGCGCGGCGGCTGCGCGACGAGCGCGGCGGCAAACGTCGAATACTCGGGAATCCGTGCGAGCGCTGCGAACACATCCCCGAGCTCGCGCGCCACATCCTGCGACAGATGGCGCGAGTCGGTACGCGGATAGGTGATGAGCTTGTGCCGCTCGTAGAGCGCCTGCGCGAGCTCGAGCGTACGCGCCGCCGAGAACCCGAAGCGCCGGTTCGCGGTGCGCTGCAGCGATGTCAGATCGAAGAGCTGCGGTGCCGGCTCGCGCACCGTTCGCGAGCGGACGCCGACCACGCGCGCATCGCCCGCTGCGCGATCGCGCGCGACGACGGTATCCGCGAGCTCCGCCGATGCGATGCGTGGCCGCTTGCCATCTCGCCAGCCGGCAGAAAACGTCGCGCCCTCGTCGCTGCGAAAGCTGCCGCGTACCTCCCAATACGCGCGCGGTACGAACGTGCGGATCTCGTGCTCGCGCGCGACGACAAGCGCGAGTGTCGGCGTTTGCACGCGCCCGATCGATAGCAGCTGATCGGCACCGGCCTCGCGGCCGCGCACGGTGATCGCGCGCGTCGCGTTCATGCCGACGAGCCAATCGGCCTCCGAGCGCGACCGCGCCGCATCTGCGAGCGCGTCGTACTCGCGCCCGGGCCGAAGCGCCGCGAAGCCGCGGCGGATCGCGTCGTCCGTCAGCGACGACACCCAAAGCCGACGCACCGGCAGCCGGCTGCGTGCGTGCTGATACACGTAGCGAAAGATGAGCTCGCCCTCGCGGCCGGCATCACACGCGTTGATCACGGCCGTAAAGCGCCGATCGCGGAGCAGCTTCTCCACCACGCGCAATTGCTTGCGCGCGTGCTTCGCGCTGCGCAGCCGAAACTCGTCGGGCAACATCGGCAGCACGTCGAGGCGCCATGGCTTCCACCGCGCATCGTACGATGCCGGCTCGTCGAGCTCGACGAGGTGGCCGATGCACCACGTGATCGCGTAGCGCTCGTTCTCGAAGTGCTCGCCTCGGGGCGCTCGGATGCCGAGCACGCGCGCCAGATCGCGAGCGACCGACGGCTTTTCGGCTATGACGAGCTCCACGCGGCGAGCGTAGACGGCGGCTCTGTCATCGGAGACGATGCGCCGTCGTGCCAATTCGCGGCTATTACCTGGGCTGCCCAGGCTGGGGACTCAAAAGCTGGGTCGGCCGCCTGTTTCCGGCCGGCACGCGCCAGACGGACTTTCTCGCGCGGTATGCCGAGGTGTTCAACACCGTCGAAGGCAACACGACGTTCTACGCGCTGCCCACCGCCGACATCGTCGCGCGCTGGCGCGACCAGGTGCCAAGCAGCTTCCGTTTCTGCTTCAAGTTCCCGCGCACGGTCACGCACGACAAGCTGCTGATCGACGCGGACGCAGAAGTCGCAGAATTCATCGCGCGCGTCGAGCCGCTCGCGGAACGCCTCGGCACCTTGTTCTTGCAACTGCCGCCGCGATTCGGTCCCGAGCTCCTTCCGCGGCTGCGCACGTTCCTCGATGCTCTTCCGCGCGCACACGCATATGCCGTCGAGCTTCGCCACGACCTCTTCTTTGCATCCGGCATCGAGGAGACCGAGGTCGTCGATCTCCTGCGCGAGCGCGCGATCGATCTCGTGATCATGGACGCGCGCGGGCTTCATCGCGGTAACACCATCGATGTGCGCGCGCGAAAGCCAAACCTGCCGGTGATCATGCGTGCGACCGGACCGCGCCCATTCGTGCGATGCGTACCGCACGAGGAGCTCGCGGCGAGCCGCGATGTCGTCGAGCCGTGGGCGCGTCAAGTCGCGACGTGGATCGACGCAGGCAAGCAACCCTATTTCTTCATGCACGCGCCCGACGACACGTTCGCACCCGAGAACGCGTACGCGTTTCATGACATGGTCCGCGCGCATGCACCGAGCGTCGGCGAGTTACCGCCGCTGCCAGGCGCGCCACGCCAGCTCGGCCTCTTCTAGTTACTGGCACTGACCGATCGCCGCGAGCAATCTGCCGCACGCAGCGCTGTCGTCGAATGCAGAACACACGTTCGCTTTCGCCGCCTTGAAGCAATCGAGCGTCTGCTGAACCGTGACAGGACAGTCTGTCGGATACGAATGCGAGACGCACGTCGCCGGCGATTCGACCGTCAGATACGCGCCGGAGTTTGGTCCCGACGTGCACTCGTACTTCGTGCCCGCGGGGGCGTCGATCGAGGCCGTGATCAGGTCGCAGGCCTCCATTTCCTGGCGTTCGCTCAGCTCGGACCATTTGCAGTTCAGCACCGCGCCATCGCATTCGTCGTCGGTCGCGCACCCGCCGAGCACACCCAAAAGCGCGATGAAGCAAAAAGCATTCTTTGACATCGAGGTCTCCTTTGCGGGAAGGTGGGAGGACCTTGCCGTTCCGTGCAGTGGTCGAACCACGCGTGCTCATGCTCGCGGCGCTGTGTGGATGCGGGCGGATCGGATTTGTCGAGACCGGCAGCACCGGCGACGGCAGCAGCATCGATCTCGGACCGCTCGTCGAGAGCGGTGGCGTCACGGAGCGCTCGACCACGTTCGGCGGCGCGGGCAACGAAGAAGGCTACGACCTCGCCGTCGCAGGCAATGGCACGCTCGTGATGACAGGCGTGTTCTCGGGCTCGTTCGCGTTCGGCACGGACACGGTGACATCGATCGGTGGTGACGACGTGTTCGTGGTGGCGCTGACATCGGAGCTCGCGCCCATCTGGGTCCGCACGTTCGGCAGCGCGGCTGGCGATCGCGGCCAGCAGGTGGTGGTCGATGGCAACGGTGCGATCTATGTCTGCGGCCTGTACGCAGGCGCGACGATGTTCGGCGCGCAGATGCGCACACCCGTCGGCATGTGGGACGTCTACGTGATCTCCTACGACGCGAGCGGAACGCAGCGCTGGGTGCAAACGTTTGGCACCGCGGGCGCCGACTTCGCCTATGGCATCGCGCTCGCGCCAAATGGCGATGTGTTGATCACCGGCTACTACGAAGGTGCGTTGATGATCGGCAACGACAGCCTCGCGGCATTCGGATTGCGCGATGTCTTCGTCGCGCGGCTCGACGCCACGAGCGGCACGCCGCTGTGGGCGCGCGGCTATGGCAGTGCGGGGTCGGATTCGGGACAAGGCGTCGCGGCCGATGCAGCCGGTAACATCTTCATGACCGCAAACCTCGGCGGGCCGATCGATTTCGGTCGCGGCGCGATCGGCGTCGCCGGCGGTTCTGCGCTCGTCGGCCTCGGCGCAACGGGCACGACGACCTGGTCCAATCCGCTCAACGCGATCGTGACGTGGGCCGTCGATGTGTATCGGCCGACGAACACCGTGCTGCTCGGCGCGCGCAACCTCGTCGGCGCCGATGTCGGCACCGGCACGCTGCCACCGCCGATCGGCGGCACGAGCGACGCACTCGTTGCAGCATTCACGAGCGATGGCGCTGTGACATGGCATCGCGAGTTCGGCGGCAGCCTCGACGACCTCGCGCTCAATATCGCGAGCGATGCGGCCGGCAACAATTACTCGATCGGGCTCGGCGGTGCGGACCTCATGTTCGGCACCGACGTCATCCCCGGCAACGGAGCGCAAGACGTGTTCGTCACCGCGTACGATTCCGCCGGCGCACCGCGCTGGGCGCGGATGTTCGGCGGCGCCACGCAGGATCGCGGCTACGGCGTCGCCGTCGCGCCCGATGGTCCTGTCTACGTCAGCGGACGATTCGCCGGTACCGCCGACTTCGGTAGCGGACCCGTGACGAGCGCAGGCGGTGACGACATCTTCCTCGTCAAGCTCCGCTAGCCCCAGCGGTTTGCATTCGCCGGAAAGTCGGCACTCTTCGGCCGCCCAATGCAAAACCGATGGCCCGTCGGCGCTGCCATCACGACCCACGTCGGATGCCGCTCGATCTCGCGCGCACCGAGCTCGGTGAGCCGCGCAACCTCCGCATCCAGATCGTCCGTCTCGATGTCGAGGTGGACACGGCTCTCGTGCGCGACCGCTTGCAGCTGACAGAGCATGTCGCCCGGCTGCATCGAAAGCGCGACGTACGTTGGATTGGATGGGTCGATGATCGCGCGGCGCCCCAACGCGCGGCTCCAGAACGTCGCCGCATTCCCGAGATCCGAGGTCTGGCAGTCGATGATCACGGTACTCAAGCGGCTGTGGTGCATGCGCGCATCTTACCGTCGCGTCAGGCAGCTCACGTGCGTCCATGTGTCTGGCGCGACCGGGCTCGTGCGATACAGCCGCAAGCGCAGGTGCTCCGGCGTCGTCGGGCACGCGGCCGCATCGGTGACGAGCTCGTAGCAATCGCCGACGCCTGCATCGCAGAGTGGCAACGCGCGCGGTTGATCGGGCGCCGCGTCGCGCGTGTCGAACACGTCGCACGACGGCTGCACGCCGGGCTCCGATCCAACATCGGCGAGATTCGCCGTATCGATGCAGGGATCGCCGACGAGCCGCTTTGCCGACGCGCCGATCTGGAGCAACGCGCTCGACAGATCTGGATTACAGATCGATGCCAGCGTCGAGCGCGGCGCGAACCGATCGAACAACGTCGCGAGCCGGACCGCCGGAAGTGCAGCCAGCGTGCTGCACGAGCTCGCGAGCTGAGGAATCGCGGTACCACCGCCGGGTGGCGGCGCGAGCATGACATTGACAGGCGATGGATCGCCGACGATTCCGGAGACCGAGACTCTGCGTGCGTCTCCCTTGAGGCCGATGAGAAAGTCGGCGAACGGACCGACGGGATCGATGTA
>Ga0070698_100010210_pt1 | contig 10028 bp, 5 predicted proteins | sample KBSK1502metaG_FD_65477 | JGI IMG/M metagenome (GOLD analysis project Ga0070698, IMG submission 65477) | Corn, switchgrass and miscanthus rhizosphere microbial communities from Kellogg Biological Station, Michigan, USA - KBS K1-50-2 metaG | ecosystem: Host-associated > Plants > Roots >... | reverse complement strand
GCCTAGATAGTTCACCACATCGGTAATCTGGCGATCAATCGGTCCGTAGAAAAGTCCAAACCCGCCGCGCACGACGGTCTTATGGTCCTTGAACGGATCCCACGCGAACGAAACGCGGGGAGCAAAATTATCCTTATCCGTATTCAAGTTGCCGTATTGCGCGTCCAGTTCGTACCGGACGCCGAAGTTGAGAGTGAAGTTTGACCGCATGGCCCAGGAGTCCTGCCAGTAAAAAGCCGCGTACGGCCTCGTTGAGTTGAGCGTCGGATTGTCAAAGCCCTGCTGATAGAACTGGGGCAGCCCAAACTTGGCGGTCTGCAGGGAGTTTAGGGTGATAGTTGAAAGCCCCAGCGCCGCCGGAAGCAGCGCCCCAGGGAGTGAACCAAAGACAAAGCGGCCCGGGAAAAACGTGTGGGATTCAGTGTGGTTGCCGCGGAACAGCCCGGTGCCGCCCATCTTCATGGTATGGCGGCCACGGATCATGGTGAGGTTATCGGCAAATTCGGGGCGGCGCAAGATCGAAAGGCTGGGTATAAAGATTTGATTTCCAAAAGTTGCAAAACCCGGGATATCGAGTCCTACCTGCCCGAGCACATTGGGAATCACGTTAAAGCTGTCGTAATTCCACTGCGCGCGGGCTTCGTTCGAAGTGTTCGCGCTGAACTGGTGGAACCATGAGCCCTGGATCGTGTTGTCATAATTATGGATGGAGCTGCCCCGCGAAAAGCCCGTCAAAGATTGCAGATCGGGATTCTCCTCCAGGTCGTGCGTATAGCTGTAGCGGACAAAAACCTGGTTCCGGTCGCTGAATCGGTGATCGAAGCGGCCGGATGCTTGGTACTCGCGCGTATTGAAGGGAAACAGTCCGCCATTGGATTCGAACGAGTTGATAATGAAGTCGTCCAAAGTGTTGCCTAAGGCGCTCGATTTGATCGTAAGGGCGCTTACTTGAGCCGGCGACAAAACTGCTTTCTGCGCAGCGGTGGGCCGAAAAATGTTCGTGTTCGTCAGCAGGGGCACAGCGGTCTGTGCATCCTGTCGCAAGCCTTCAAAAGCGACGAAAAAGAAGGTTTTGTCTCTCTGGATGGGGCCGCCCAGCGTCGCGCCGAATTGCTGGCGACTCAACGAATCCTTTATAGGCACCCCCGTCGAATCGGCGTTGGCAGGATTGAACGTTTGGCCCGGCTTGAGCGCTTGGCTGAAGGAAAACGGGTTGCGTGCGTCAAAAACATCATCCCGGAAAAAGCCGTACATACTGCCATGTAAAGTGTTGGAGCCGGATTTCGATACGATGGTGATGGAGGCGCCGCTCGCCCCGCCCAGGTCTGCGGAATAGTTGCTGCGGTTGATCTGGAATTCCTGGACTGCATCCTGACTCAGGGTCGGGCGGACGCCGCCGGTGTCGCCATTGGCCTCGCCGCCGTCTACGGTCACACTATTACCTCTGCCATTGCTTCCGTAGAAGGATAGTCCGCTCTGCGGCGTCTGTTTGACTCGAAAATCCACGTCGCTAGCCATTCGCGTGGAATCGGAGACTCCCGGTGTCAGCAAGGTGAAGGTAAGATAGTCGCGGCGGTTGATAGGCAGTTCGGCGATGTATTGCTGAGTGAGCGTATTCGCCTGGCCTGCCCGCTCGGTTTCCACTACCGGAAGTTCCGAAGTCACTTCAACCTCTGTCGAAACCCCCGATAATTTGAGACGGAAGTCCAGGACGAGCGTCTGCCCCACGGTCAGCGCAACGGCTGAGACAATCTCAGTTTGAAAACCACCGCGCTCCACGCTGACTCTGTAGCTCGCGGGGGCTAATCCAGACACACGATAAAAACCGTGTTCGTCAGTCACCACGGTGCGCTGCCCACCCTTCGCGATATCGATCGTAGTAATCTTGGCATTCGGTATAGCAGCGCTTAAAGGATCAGTGACAGTTCCCGTCAGGTCCGCCGAAGCGCCGACGCCCTGCGCAGAAGCCACAGGACTAGCCGGCAGCAGACAGGCTGCCAACACGAATACACCTGCCCATAAGGTTGATTTCATAGCTCCTCCTGCTTCCTCGAAGGCCTCTTGTTTACGGTTTTGACTGGACCCAAGTTTGCGTGCTCCCCTCAAGATGAGTCCTGCGACGGACAACGGTTATTGTCGACGTCACGACTTCAACTCGACTCAGAGAATGCAGCACCAAATCAGCACTGGGATTTAGAACGATCGAACCTTCTCGAACTTCGCGCCCCCGGGCGGAATCATCCAATATTGTGATAGTCCGTATCACATATTAGCAACCAACGTCAATATCCAATTGCGAGTCGACCTTGGAAACTCACTCCCCGGTTGGAACCGGTCTTCCCGTGCGCACACTGGTTCCAGCAGAATGACGCGTGCGGTCAAACCGACCTCCTTTAGCTTGTGGCTGGGATTAAGCCTGCTTGCAATTTAGGGGACGACGAGGACGATCCGACCGGAGACTTGCCCGTTCCGCAACTGATCTAGCGCTTGGTTGGCTTCGGACAAGGAGCGTGTGCCAACCCGGCAGCGGATCTTTCCTGCTTCGGCCATCGCTAACATCTCGCGCAGGTCTTGGCGGGTGCCTACCGCGGATGCTCGAATGCGCACTTCCGAACTCGCCATCAGGATCGGCGGAAAGCAAATACTCTCGGCTGGCAAGCCAACGACGAGAAGAGTCCCGGTTGGCCGCAAGCCATGAAAGGCCATTTCGTAGGCTGCCTTTGCGGCAGCGGTTACCAGCGCCACGTGGACACCGCCAATTTTACGCAATTCTTTGACCACGTCAGCCGCAGCAGCATTTAGGGTGGCAGAGACGCCCAGAGACTTTGCAAGGTTGAGCTTTTCTTCCGAAATATCAATCGCCGTCACGTCCGCGCCCAACCCGCGGGCAATCTGAATGGCGAGATGCCCCAACCCGCCAACGCCAAAGACTCCCAGGCGCTGGCCCGGCATAACCTTCGCCTGTTTAAGTGCGCGATAGACTGTAACTCCGGCGCAGAAAAGAGGTGCTGCATCAACCGAGGAAAGACCATTCGGAATCTTCAGCGCGTGGCTCGCGGGCGCCTTCACAAATTCAGCATACCCGCCATCCACGGTCACTCCGGTGATCTTCTGTTTTGGGCAAAGGGTTTCGTTTCCTTCCCGGCAAAACTCGCACTCGCCGCAGGTCCAATGAATCCAGGGAAGGCCGACCCTATCGCCGATTTCCAGGTCCCGCACTGCTGGACCCTTCTCGACAACACGACCAGCAATTTCGTGCCCAAGAATCAAAGGTTTCTTGACGATGCGGGCCAGCTGCGTCCAGTCTCCATCGGCCACGTGTAAATCAGAATGGCATACGCCGCAGGCTTCCATCTCAATGAGGACTTCCCCGGCTCCCGGCTTCGGACGGTCGACTTCCTCGATTGTGAGGGGCTTCTTGAATTCACGCAGGATGGCAGCTCTCATTCAGCTCATCCCATAAGCACCCAGAATGGACGCACGCTCCGATGGGCGCCGCCATTTTCAAAACCAACCAGTCAGCTCTTGACGGCACGAATAAAGAATTCCACGGCGCTGTCCACCCGCTCCGTCAGCTTGTGCGGCCCAGTGAGGTCCACTGCCCATTGACGAACCACGGTCGTATACAAACCTTCCATGAACTCGGCGAGATGGACAATCGGAAAGTCGCGGGTGACCTCACCGCTCGCTTGGCCCTGCTCGAGAATCTCGCGGAGCAACCTGACCGTGGCTTGCTCAGGCTCACGCATGTCCGGAGAACGTACCGGATCCATCGCACCCGACAGCACAACCGCCTGCCACAGAGCCCGATCAGCTTCCGATATACGCGCCAGGCTCCTATAAAATCGGCGTAATCGCTCAGCCGTCGTAGCCTTGCTGCTGAGCTCAAACTTGAGTTTTTCCATTTGACAGGTAAAGCCGCGCCTGCCGACCTCACGCAAAACGGCATCCTTGGTCGGGAAATAACGAAAGAATGTTGGTTGGCTGATTTCGAGAATCTCGACGATGTCATCGATGCGCGTATCCTCGTAGCCCTGCTTACGGAACAACCTAACGGCAGTCTCGATGATCTGCTGGCGTAGTCTAGCTTTCTTGCGTTCGCGAAGGCCTGGTATTTGCCCGCTCGGTGCCTCTCCTACATTGGGGTGGCTGCTTCTCAATCTTGAGTTTCCGTGGTCCTTGACTCTTCTGGACGGTGTCGCGGGCGATACTCTCCGAGCAACTTTGACGCGGCGCATTGTACGATTGCCTCCTTCACGGCCTGCATGGTGCGCGCAACATACATTTTGATAGTCACACTTATATTATAGTGACTAATGCCAAGTTGCAAGTCTCCCGAAGCGCGACGGCTGTTTCGCGGGACTCCCAGGCTTCGTCTGCGTCATTATAGGCGTCATCCAGTTTATCCAAATGGGTTTGGGAGAGCTCGCAGCTAAGTTACGGTTCCCTCGGGCCACCTGCCCGCATAGGCCAGTCATTCCATTAGACGAACAAGCTACTCGCGCCCACAAATGCTGGCTGTATCCCCTGTGTTTGTGCCGCCAGAGCACCGAGATCGATTCTTAGCATACCGGTTCCACGGTGAGGAGATCAGATAAAGTGCAGCAGCACAAAATCATACGATCCCTACTGCGAGCTGCCCGAGGTAAGTAAGTCGGGCGTGGTTTCCCCTCAAGCTGCGAAAAAGCGATCCTTCCCGGCTACAGTACCCTGCTCCAGACATGCTTTAGTAACGATACGTGGTCAGGTAGAGCCAACTGGTATGGATGGTGATCGACAGCAAACTCAGCAGACGGCGTGGTAGGATGCTCGCGCCTTGTCACAGAAATCGCAGCGAAACGGCATTCTTTTTCCCGTGGCGGTGCTGTTCGCCATCAACATTCTGAATTTTTACGACCGGCATGTTCCCGGCGCATTAGTTGAACCCATGCGCAGAGAGTTCCACCTCAACGACACGCAAATCGGGCTTCTGGGGAGCGTATTTATCTGGCTGTACGCCATTGTCGGCGTGCCGCTCGGGCGCATCGCGGATTCGTGGAGCCGCAAGAAGCTGCTCGCGTGGGGAGTAGTCATCTGGGCATCGCTGACAGCCTCCGCGGCTTTCGCCACCAACTACACGATGCTACTGTTTTCCCGCGTGGGCGTAGGAATCGGCGAGGCCACCTGCGCACCGTCAGCGACAAGCTGGCTCGGCGATCTGTTTCCGCCGGGGAAGCGCTCGCGAGTATTAGCACTGTTCATGCTCGGTGTGCCGGTTGGGGCCGCTCTGGGCTTTTTTCTTAGCGGGCCGCTCGCGCAAACCTTTGGCTGGCGCGCGGCCATGGTCCTGGCGGCGGCACCGGCGTTGCTGCTGGTTCCGGCGCTGCTGAAAGTGTACGAACCGGAGCGCGGCGCGAGCGAGACACAGCAGAGACCGCCAGCGCACGGCTCGATGTGGAAGGTGCTGCAAATTCCGACGCTGTGGTGGATCATCGCATCGGGCGCTCTGCTGAACTTCAATATGTACGCGATTGGAACTTTCCTGCCAGCGTTCTTGAGCCGAGTCCATGGCCTCTCGCTGGCGCGTTCCGGAATCGCCACCGGCGTGGTCTACCTCACTGGTGGAGTGAGCGGCGGCCTCACCGCAGGATTCCTCGGCGATTCCGTTTTCTACCGGCGTAAGCGAGGGCGAATGCTTGGTGCCGCTATGTTCGCCCTAGTCGGAGTTCCCCTCGCCTGCATTGGAATTCTGCAGCCGGCTGGATCTTTGTTCGTGGCGATTACTTTTCTCGCCCTGACCTACGCTGTGCTCACGACGTATTACGGCTTCGTGTACTCCGCCATTCAGGACATTGTGGCTCCCAATCAGCGCGGGACCACGATGGCGATCTATTTCATGGCTATGTATATGTGCGGAGCATCGTTTGGGCCTCTGCTAACGGGGCAGTTGAGCGACGTTCTTGCTCGACGCGCGGCCACGTTGGCCGGATCGTCCACCGTTACTGAGGCGTTTCGCGCGATCGGGCTCCAGCGAGCTATGTTGGTGATTCCCGTGCTTTCCACTTTGCTTGCGGTCGTGCTTTACGCGGCCTCACGCACCATCGAAGCGGACATCGAGCGCCGCAAGGCTGCCGCCGTTCCGTTGTGACCGTTGAGTCCCATTAGGGCACCCTTCGCTCACTCGAACAATAACGATTCATTTCGGACACATTCGCGCTGGCCTTCTGAGTTTCCGGCAAGCCCTCGCATGTCACAGACTCTAGAAACTGCTCGATGGTTGCGCGTGCATGAGCAGCACAGTGGTTGTTGGCGCGGCGTAGATCACACAAGTTGCCTTCGTGATTGCCTGGTGGCGATATTGTTCCCTAATCTTCAAGCAATCTTCTCCGGCATACTACCAACAGACCAATGCTCGGAACGTGGTGAGTGGAACGCCAAGATAGACGAACACTCTTTCATCTGCTCGATACTCAACTTCCATTTTGTTCTCGTGCCAACCAACGCTCTTGATCAGATCACTCTGGGTTCCACGAAACACGAACTTGCACCTCAATCCTACGCAGATCGGTCTTTTCCGCATCCCCTACCAGTTGCAGTGCCTCCCGGAGAAAGTCCCCATCCCCAGTCGAACCAAAAAGCGTTGAGGACGGTCGGCACAGCAAGATATTTGCATTGCTTTCATTTCGAATTAACGTCGACGACTTCACTATGCTCCGTCTTTTGCGTTCGTGACTGGGAGTACTACTTGGCGCGCATTCCTTCGCGAACTCCCGGGGGAGAGTGTCTTGAAAACGAAATTAAACAGCATCTTTACTCTGCTGGCACTCGGGCTGGCACCGAGTGTAGCCATGACGCAGGGCCTACACGGTAGCGGCCACACGACACTGCCTGTGGGGAACTACAGTGATGGGTCAATTCTGCCAAGTGGGCAAGTCATTACTCCGACCGCGGCTCCCGGCTCGACGACTCAAGTACTTTCCACGGATTACGGGCAGACGGGAATGCAGACGCAGCGGAGCTCGGATGAGCGGACGCTTTATGTGACCCTGGGCTTTGAGAACGCCGTCGCCGTGGTCGATCTTTTCTCTGGATCTGTCGAGGGCCGCATTCCTACAGGTTGGTATCCCACCTCCGTTTCGGTGAAGCCAGACGGCTCGAAGCTTTACGTCTGCACGTTCAAAGGTAACGACGGACCTAATCCCACCAACGGCCCCGCGGCGAACGCAACATTCCTGCAGGCCCGCCCATGGCCTTTATCAAAAGCGCAGCTGAACATCATTCCCGTGCCACACCGGGAAGTTCTGGAGAAGCTTTCCGACCGAGTAGATGACAACAACGGCATCAGCAACCGTCGCCCCGACCCGATGATGACTTTCTTGCACAAGAAAATCGATCACGTGATCTACATCGTCAAAGAGAACAAGACGTACGATCAGGTCCTGGGCGATCTACCGAGTGGCAATGGCGACCCTTCTCTCACCGAGTTTCCCCAGGCCGGCACGCCCAATCATCATAGCCTGGCCATGACTTTTGGGCTTTTGGACAATTTTTATGACAGCGGAATGGTGAGTGGAGACGGTTGGGGCTGGTCCACCTACGCGCAGACCACGGACTACAACGAGGAAACCATCGCCGTGAACTACGGGAACGGCGGCAACGGCGTTACTTATGATGCCGAAGGCACCACCCGTCTGATTGGGGAGGGGTTGCCGGATTTCGCGCCTGATCCCAGCCAGTTCACCGTGCGCCTCACCACGCTGCTGGATCCGACGGGCAGTTCCTCGATTCTTCCGGGCGCTAAGGACGTTAACGCGCCATTCGGCAGCACCTCCTTCGCGCCGAATTCGGACCGTGACGGTGATCAGGACGCGGATGAGCGGTCTGGCGCCGAGGCCGTCGGCGGCCATCTGTGGGATTCCGCTCTACGGGCCAACAAGACCGTGCGCAATTACGGCTTCTTCGTCGATCAGGCGTATTACGTGACTACGCAAAAGGATCCCACCAAGCCCGATCCGGTCCTGAAGGTCTATCTGCCGATTTCTCCCACACCATTTGCCTCGAACCTGCCTCAGGCTGTTCCCCTCGAACCGGAGCTCCGCGACAAGACTGACTTATTCTTCCGCGGTTTCGACCAGAACAATCCGGACACCTATCTTTACAATGAATGGCTGCGGGACGTGACGGTCAATGGTCTCCCCAACCTTACCTTGCTGCGGCTGCCGCACGACCACTTCGGTAGCGAGAGCACTGCTATCGCTGGACTGAATACACCTTCGCTGCAAATGGCCGATAACGACTATGCCATCGGCAAGGTCGTGGAGTTCGTCAGCCATTCGCCGTATTGGCGGAATACTGCAATTTTCATTTTGGAAGACGATGCGCAAAGCGGCGGTGATCACGTCGACGCACACCGATCCTTTGGCTACGTGATTTCGCCCTATAGCAAGCGCGGCGTAACCATCTCCACGAACTATGACACGGTAAATGTTTTGCGCACCATCGAAGACCTCTTAGGAATCGACCACCTCAACCAGAGCGACGCGAATGCAGCCCCTATGGCGGACGTGTTCACGCACACTCCGAATTTCACCCCCTATTCTGCGATCATCCCGGGAAATCTGTGCGCTCCCCCGGTGGACCCGAATCTTGTTCCGGCCTGTAACAGCCCGAGCGCGAAAATTACCAAGAGGGTGCCAGAACTCCATGACGCGGGCTGGTGGGCGGAGAACCTGAAGAGCTTCAATTTCCATGACGCAGATCGCCTCGACACCGAAGCTTTCAACCGTATCCTGTGGAAAGGAATCATGGGCGACGCGCCTTATCCGACGGTGCGCAGCGGTGTGGACATGCGCAAAAATCGCGTGAACTTGCTGAAGAGGTGGGAAGCAAGCAAGAAAAGCCAGCCGGGCAGCGCCGTAGCGATGGCGACTCCTGCCCACTGATGTGGGGGCTACACTTGCCAGCTCGCCGCGAGATGTGTGCTGGGTGAGATTGTAGTTTGCAAAGCTATCTTCCGAAATGTCGTGAACTATGCCGCGCTTGGGTCCCGATCAGAGCGCTTTACGACATACTCGGAACCTCCTCATGACAGCTACAGCTTTAAGGACTGCTATCAGTGCAATTTTCTATTCGCATTGATGTCAGGACGAATCTCAGAAGACTCATTCCAGCTGTGTTCCCGGAACTTATTTCGGGACAGAAGTCGCTTATGAGAAGTGATCGTGATCGCGATTACTCCCGGTTGAGGGCTAATCGGAAAGAATCCATATGGCCGCAAATGTCCGCAATCACTACAAGCGCGTTTCACGCTCCACCGCATCCACCACAAAACCGATCAGATTGGACCATCCTCGCCAGTAACCGAACGAACATCGGACGGGACGCACCTGTGTTCACGGCGGTACCGTTCTGCCGCCGTCAAGTTGGACTACATGACTGCTTACTCGCTTCCGCCTGCGGCTGCGGTTGCCGTAATTCCTTCCTTCTCAGTGGCGACACGAACTGCCTCGATGCGCAAACCCTTGTTCGCATCGAATCGCTGCTTGCGATCCAAACTCTTCACAAATTCTCGTGTAGCCTTGCCGATCGCTCCAGCGATGGTGCTGGCATCGACTCTTATCGTCCGGCCCTCGGAGCCGATCTTACGGTCTTCATATTTTAAGGTGACGTTGTACGTGTTCAAGTGATCTCCCTTAAGTGCTGTTTGCGGGTTGGGTCAATTCAGTCTAACGCACTTCTTTGGATAGGTTCAGCCGGGCGGATTTCGATTTAGAAATCTAACCTTTGCGCTCTAAAAATGATTTTCCAACGACGATCCATGCGCTATGCCGCAGCAGTCTCGGAATGGCGTGTGTCAGTGTTGATATCGAATTTCATCATGGAGTTTATTAACGAGGAGGATGCACATCTCATTGCTCGCTGCCGACCACGTAATTCTCTCGAATCTCGTCATCGCCCAGCACCCGCGGGTAGATCGCCACCTCGTCCAGCCCACCGTTGAAGTAGCTCACCGCGTCCGCACCGGAAATGGCAGCATCGCGTGTGCCCAA